>TARA_R110002050_G_scaffold2116_4_pt1 | contig 26780 bp, 28 predicted proteins | sample TARA_R110002050 | Tara Oceans TARA_R110002050 (sample SAMEA4396988) | marine metagenome | biome: Polar Biome; feature: [DCM] deep chlorophyll maximum layer (ENVO:01000326); material: water (ENVO:00002006), including particulate matter (ENVO:01000060) such as... | depth 25 m
GACATCTTTTTTTTAATGAGGAAATTGACCAGTTAGTTCGATACCACTTTTAGTCCAATAATCGAAGCAATGAGCGTAGCCAGAAAGAACAGCCTCAAAAAGGTGGTGGGTTCTTTAAACACAAAAATTCCGACTAAAACCGTTCCGACTGCTCCAATGCCTGTCCACACTGCATAGGCGGTTCCAATCGGCAGGGTTTGTGTTGCCTTAATCAGCAGAGCCATGCTTACGCTCAGGGTGACCAAAAAGCCGGCGTACCATAAATACATTTCGGTTCCTGCGGTTTCTTTCGCTTTGCCCAGGCAAAAAGCGAAGGCCACTTCAAACAAGCCTGCAATAATGATGATAATCCAGTTCATTGTTTCTGATGTCTATTGTTTTAGTCTGATGCTTATCGTTTGTCAAATATTAGTGCAATAAGTGCCATTGAATTTCTTAAGCCATGAATTAATACAGTAGTACAGAAAGCAACTTTAGGCGTTTTGCAATAGAAAAAGTAGGTATATGCTAAAACGAGGCCTCCTGCAAATGTTATCATCATGTATTGTAAACTATAATAATGGCATAAAGCAAAAATAACTGATGAAACTAAAATATAGAGACCATATTTGTTTCTTGTCAAACTCCAGTTTTGCATTCGATTAAATGGCAAACGTTGAAACAGGAATGTTTCAAAAAATGGAGTAACCAATACGGTGGCAATCCATGCCCCAGCTTCTGGTCCATTGCTATTCTCTCCCAGTATTTTGTCTGTCAGATAGATGAATGGTAAGACGAACAAAACGAATGCAAATGAAGACAAATAGAATATCGAAATTTGAGTCAAATAGGATTTTCTTTTAAGTCTTAATGTTAATTTCCAACGTCTAGATCTCATGTTTTATTAAAATTGAGATCTGCCGCCTTAGTTTGCGCAATGTTGCCATGCTTTATATTTTATCAAGTTTGCTTTCACCGTTTTTGAGTTCTCAACTGTATTTTCAAGTTCCGGTGTCTTAAAAACGGAGAAATTGTAAGCGTGAATTCGCCGGTTAATCTGGGATCAACAACTCAGTCTAATCATCGCCACCGCTACGACAACGAGTCGGCAGACTTAGTTTTCCAATCAACCAACGACCCCAAAATTATTTAATTCCAACGACATTCCCATCTTTTGTTATTTGTAGAGAGGTGTCGATTCAATTTTTATGATCCTATTTTCAACATTAATTTTCTTAATACTTTGAGTTGTCCAAATATTATGGTTGATTTAGGGAAACTTTCTTACGACCAACATGAAGCCAGTATTTTGCCCCTTGATTATTCTCTTTTCGCTTTTGTTTTTCAATTCAAGATCATACAGCCAGGATTCGGAAGATGTGATCAGCTCAGCATTTTTGAAAATGCAGGAACGTCCCCCCATGGAGAAGTTATATCTGCATTTCGATAAGTCCACCTACAGTTCCGGATCAAAGATTTGGTTTAAAGCGTACCTGGTAACCGCAACAGGCCATGCACCGCTGGCCTGGAGTCGGTTTATTTATGTCGAACTTTTTGACAAATCGGAGAAGTTAATTGCACGGCAAAAAATTAAGCAACTGGATGGCGTATTTTCAGGTCATATCAAATTGGATCCAGGACTTCAGGAAGGAGAATACACCATTCGGGCTTATACGACCTGGATGTTAAACAACGATGCTGACTTTCTTTTCGAAAAGACCATCCAAATTGTAAATTTTCAACCAGGGAAAGTGGTTTCACAAATTGATTACGAAACAGATGAAGAGGGGAAAACCTCGGCTACTGTCAGTTTCTCTGATCAATCTGGAAATGCGATCGAAGACGCGACGATCATCTGCAAAGTCAAGTTGGATGAAAATCAAACGGAAACATTCAAACGGAAAACAGGATCGGACGGAAAAATCAATTTTGATTTTGTTCGTGAAAATCAAGTCATGAAAAATCAGTTTATTGAAGTTGCTTTTGAAAAGAGCTCGACGGCGTATTCGAATAAATTCTTTATTCCAGCCGATGTAGAAGCTGACTTTGATATCCAGTTTTTCCCGGAAGGAGGAGTATTCCTTGCAGGGAAGGAAACGAGCGTAGCTTTTAAAGCAATCGCCCAGGACGGTTATTCGACGGAAGTGTCGGGCTATGTTCTTCAGAATGGAACCGATACCCTGTCATTTTTTAAAAGTGAGCACCGGGGACTGGGCGTTTTGACAATTAAACCGCTTATTGGTGTTGATTATGTGGTGTTTGTAACCAACTCAAAAGGGAAAACAAAGCGCTTTAGTTTGCCCCCGGTTGTTTCGGAAGGGGCGGCTCTCTCGGTTAAACGCTTAGGTGATTTTTTGCATCTTCAGATCCGGGCGCGAGGCGAAAACCTACCGAAGCCTTATTCAATCGTCGCTCATTCCGGCGAGGTTTTACTTTTCACGCAGCTTGTTGAGCAGTTGCAATACAACATTCCCACCGAGCTTTTGCCCGAAGGAATTATTCACCTCGTATTGGTTGATGGAAATCGGAAACCGGTTTCAAGTCGTTTGGTCTTTGTGAAAAAGGTTGATGCCGTTACGGTTTCTGTTCAGCCTGATCAGCCAAATTATAGCAAGCGTGAAGAGGTTGCACTTTCGATCAAGCTTCACAACAAGGACACACTTACCAGGACGGGAGATTTCTCTTTGTCAGTGACTGACGATATGGTGGTTGAGCATGATTCGTTAGCCGATCATATTTATTCGAATTTGCTGTTGACGTCAGACTTAAAAGGTTATATTGAGGATCCGGCCTTTTACTTTCTGCATGATGATTACAGGACAAACTATTACCTGGACTTGCTGATGTTGACACAAGGGTGGCGGCGATTTAATATTGGTGAGGTCATTCATAATCAATTGGAACAACCACGGCATTTTCTGGAAGTGGGACAAACCCTTTCCGGCACATACGAAGCGACTCTTTTAGGAAAACGTGAAGGGGTATCCATTACCGCTTTGGCCGTGAAGCCCTTGATCTCTGTTTCGACAGAAGCGGATGAAAACGGGAACTTTTTGTTTAATGAACTCGACTTTCCTGATAGCACGGTATTTACACTTCAATCGCAAAAATATACCAAAATAAGACAGGAGCCGGCGGGATTTATTCAAGTGGATAAAGATTCATTTCCCGAATTTTCGAACCGGAACCGCTTATCCACGAGGGTTCGCCCAACGTCAGAGCGTCTGCTTCAGAACGCGCAGCAGCGGATGTATTATGAAGTCGATGGACGAACGATCCTGCTCGATGAATTTGTGGTAAAAGGAGCCGACAAAAGGACACAGGACATGATAGAATATGGCCTGTCGAGCACGGTTATGGATGAAGAGGTATTGGCTGAAAGATTTCCGGTGGAGAAAATGGCTGATTTTATTGTCAAAACCTTGCCCGGTGTATTCTATTCCAGCGACCAGATTTTCATGCGGGGCGGAAGTACGCCGGCCGAAATTTATGTTGACGGAATGAATGCGGATATGTCTTTGCTTTCATCCATCAGTTCAACTGAAATTGAAAAAATTGTTATACTGAATGGCGCCAACGCGGTCTTGTACAGCCAGGGTGGCGGTGGAATGGGTGGCGTGATTCTGATCATTACAAAAACGGGGGGGAGTTTCGATCGCCAATTGGCCGGCGTTGTGAAGTATATGCCACTTGGGTATCAGAAGCCAAGCGAATTTTATGTGCCCAAATACGAGGTCGATTCCGTCCGGATTTCCCGGGACCCGGACGTGCGGTCGACCGTTTATTGGGATCCAACAATAGAAATTGACCAATCAGGAATAACAACCATCCAGTTTTATGCTGCCGACCCAAATACAACATATTCCTATATTTTGGAGGGAATTACCAATAGAGGCGAAATTTGCAGGTATGTGGGCCAGTTAAACCGGACATCTGAATAAAAGCTGAGTTCTATTCTTTGAGTTTTATGTTGTTCTACTTTAATTACTTTTCCATTTTAAAATAAATGCCCAACAGATCAGGCTCGATATTGAATAATCCAGACACAAATCCTGTATCAGATGAAATATGGTTTTCATCATAAGAATCATCCCCTAAAAGCTCAATGACTTCAAGCTTGGTTTTTCCAATAAAGAATTCACTTTTACTAATGTCATTTGATATCTTATATCTTTCTCCTTTATTTTCAGTCTATTCCTGCTTTTAGAAATCAGTCGTGGAATAATACGAGATTGAAAAAATCCAAATCATTGTGAATCCAAGGCACAAAAAGGGGCTCAGAATTGCTGTTGGAATTGTAGTAAGAAATTTTCTACTCTTAATTTTTCCAATTTCCGGCCTACACAATGTCTATTTTGACAGAAAGTAAACAGGAATCGCAAGAATTAATATTATTTTGGGAACTTCAATGCCCATATGTTACTTAATGATTTATAATTTTTTTATCATCAGAGACTTTATCAAGAATCAAACAAATCTGTTTGTAGATTCTTTTCCGGCTCGCTTGTTTGGAGCTCATAGGTAACAGCTTGTCCCCGGGGATTTCAGGAAGGGGTTCGCTGTCTTGACTTTGTAAACCATGCGTAGCACCTCAAAACCTTTATTTTTTCGCTCCCCACGATACTGGGTTTTGCTATAAAACAGATCATCTGGATACTATTTTAGGCCTTTGGGGTGTCCTGGTCTGGTTTTAGATCGGAGCAGCCTTTATATTTCTAAATAGTCTCTCCTAGCTTTAAACTAGGTTTTTACTACTGAGGTAACAGAAACCTGGGAGAAAGTATGGACTTAATCCGGACAAGTCACGTGGGGGCCATACGAGATTCATAAGGCAATGGTGAAACCCTGACTGCTGAAACAAAAACTGTAAGATCTAACTAAGCCCTTGAGCTTATAAGCGAAACCTTATTTTTTTCTCTGCCAAAAAATGAACACTTTTGAGCAAAACAAATACGATGGAACGACAAGCTTTTTTAACCTTGACAACCAGTTCGCAGTGGATCTTATTTTTAGCTATCGGGCTGATTATTTTTTCGTGGGTCGAAAAGAAACGACTGTACCAACAGCTTGGGCAAGGCACCTTTGTCTTGCTGGGTTTGTTCGCCTTGTGGATCCTGTTGACCGATCAGATTGTGTTGCCGGCTGTTGTTTCGGACCAGGTGGTGCCGGTTGAAGCACAGGCGCTGAGTTATTTCTCTGGGCTATTGATCAGCGGGTTTGTAGCTATAGTCGCCTTTCTTCTTGGGCAGGCAAAGCCGCGCTGGGCTCGCTTTTTCAATATGGGCCTGGTGGCCATCGGCCTGGCGTTATTCTTTATGGTGTACCAGTTACAACGTGTGTAGGTCGGGACTTGATGCAGGATGCTCGGATGCTTGATGTACTGAGATAGCTCGATCTGGTCATTGATAGTCTCTCAATTGTCATTAATCGCAAGTGGTTGGGTATTACTAAAAAGGGATTGCGATTGAATACTTCTTTAGCCAGTGGTTGGGCAACTTGAAACCTGGAACTTGAAACTGCGACCGAAGGGAGTCCCGAACCTTTGGAAAAACGTGCAGCAAGAAAGGCTGCCCCTTTTGGAACAGCCTTTTGCTATCTGTTAGAATATCGATATCGCTATTGTTTCGAGTCTATGCACGCGTTGTAGATGCCTTCAAATAACTCTTTGGCATCCGAGGCAGCCATGGCGGAGAAAGCCACGCGGATGACATTGTTCAGGTTAATGATTCCGATGCTGTATTTGTCAATTAAAATTTTGCGGATTTTTTCACCGTCCAATCCTTCGGCCAGTTGCACACACATAAAATAACCCGAGTTGTAGGGCAGTGCCGTAAAGTATTCAGCGTATTTTTCATCTTTTAAAGCGTCTTTCACGGCATGGTAACGCTTGTTCATGATCTCGAACTTTTCGGCTTTCTGTTCTTTGTAGGCTTCATTTTCAAAGGCGTTAAGCAGCAACGACTGTGAAATGTTGGCCGCATTGGAAATGTTTCCACGCACAGCTCCGGCGGTTTTGGCTTCCAGTGCCGCGTACAATTCGGCATCGCCCCCTTTTATTCCATAGGTCATAAAACCAACGCGGAATCCCCACACGTAGTCTTCCTTGGTTGGGCCGTCCACTTTTAGGGCCAGTACATTTTTGTGCAGGTCGCACAGTTGCGCGAAGATGCTTTCGGTTTCAATGCCTTCTTCGTAAACCAGTCCAAAATAAGCATCATCGGAAAACACGACAATCTTGTTTCCTTTTTCGGCCGATTCCTTGATGATGGCAACAATCGCCTTCTGTTCTTCAATGGTTGGTGTGTAGCCAGTCGGGTTGTTGGGGAAGTTCAGGATCAGCACTTTTTTTCCGATTCCGCCTTCGTCAAGCTTAGCCTTAAACGACTCCAGATCGAATCCGCCATCTTTAAACAAGTTGAATTTGTTGATTTCAGAACCGTAGGCATGATTTAGAATCAGGTTGTAGTTGCCCCAAAATAAATCGGGCACAATCACTTTTTCGCCTTCGTCAACAAACAGGTAGCCTGCCATGCTGACACCATGGGTTAAGGCATTGGTAACAACGGGTAAGCTGATTGTTTTATCTTTCAAGGATGGGTTTTTCTCAAAAATCATGCTTTGCCATTTGGCCCGGATATCGGGGCGGCCAAAGCTTGGAGCGTAAGGAAAAACCAGTGACGGATCAAGCTTGACATTGGATTCAATGCTTCCCAAACGCATGGGGCTGCCGTTATCTTCAACAGCTGCTCCAATAGTGGCATTTATTCGGGTGCTTTTTGCATCGGCAGTTTGTCCTAATATTCCTTTTTTGGGGAAGAAAATGTTCTTTCCTTTTTTCGACAAAAGATCGTAAATAACTAGGTTTTTAGCTTTGATAATTTTGTTTAGTTCCTCGGCTTGTGGATTCATATTGATTGATTTAACTGTTTTTGCATTGCTTTCTATCCTTATTTTGGATAAAATCGGCTGCAATTTATTAAAAAAACTTGATTTGATTTACTTCTTCTTTCAATTTGAAACTCAAGATTAGCTTATTTTTACAAATCGTAATTTATAAATCGGATCTTGGTTATTTTGGCTTCAATTTGAAATTACGTCAACAGGTCTTCGTCCCGAATGATCATCAGAATGGACGAGTGTGGCAATATGATGTATTTTTCTTTGTTAAATTCGATTTCGAAACCACTTTTGGATAAATAGATGGCCAGGTCGCCAACATTGGCTTGGAGCGGAATGTATTTGACGTCTTCTTTTTGATTTTTCCAGGGCTCATTTTCATCGGTCATCGCCGGGATGGGATAACCCGGCCCCACTTTAACGATGTAGCCGCTTTGTACTTTTTCGTTCTCCTGGACGGTGGGTGGAAGGTATAACCCGGACTTGGTTTTGGTTTGCGGATTTTTCGGTTTGACCAGTACACGGTCGCCAACCATAATGAACTTCTTCAAATCTTTTTCTTCAATAATCAATGACATGGTTTTGTTATTTTTTAGGGGCAAAGATAAAAGTTTATCGCTGTTGCAGAGAATGAATTCCCTTTTTCGGACCAGCAATCAGTCAACCAGCGGCAGGGTGAAACTCACGGTGGTTCCTTCGCCGGGTACACTTTCGATATAGATTTGGCCATCGTTTTTCTGCACAAATTCTTTGGTCAGGATCAGCCCGATTCCGGTTCCCGGTTCCTGCATGGTTCCGGGGTTTGAAAAAGACAGCGAGGAATTGAACCGAAGCAATGCTTCGTTGGTCATGCCCACACCGGTATCGCTCACGGTGATGAGCATTTTGTCGTCTTGCTCCTGGGCCGAAATGCGGATTTCGCCTCCGGGATGCGAGAACTTAATGGCGTTGGAAACCAAGTTTCGTAAAATGGCACTGGCCATATGATAGTCGGCATAGATTTCCGAATTGCTTTTCATTTTCAGAAAGATCAGCAGTTTCTTTTCTTCAATCAGCGGGTTGAAGAGCTCAATGACTTCGCGGTAAATCTTTTCAAGTTTGAAAGGCTTGGGCGAATAGGGAATATGATCCATCTGAACGGTTGACCAGGTCAGTAAATCGTGCAGCAGTTTGTAGTTGTGTTTCGATACGTTGGCCATGTTATTAATGAGCTTCATTCTTTCCTCCTTGGGCAGTTCGTCATACTGCTCATTCAGCAGCGACGAAATAGCCATGAAACTTCCCACGTGGTCGCTAAGGTCATGGGAAATAATGGACAGGAATTTTTCCTTGTTGACTGCCAGGTCTTTATATTTCTGCTGACTCGACTTCAGCGAGATGGATAGTTTTTCCAGGCGGTTGTAAAGGATTTCGAACACAAATTCGTTGGCAAAGGCCATGGCCGCAATAAACAGAAACACAATGGAAAGCCGGCAAACCAAACTGTAGTTGTAGTTGGGGCACCACGGTTGATCTTGCAGAAAGTAATAAGCAAGGGCATTGGCAATAAAGAACAGAATCAGGGCGATAATTCCACGTTCTTTACCCAGGATCAAGATCACTGGTAAGGGTAGCATTAAGGCAAAGGCAATGCCTGATTCGTTGCTTCCTCCCGTCAAAAAAAAGTAGGTACTGATGTTGAAAATGATGAAGACAAAAACGAGGGATGGAACAAGAAGATCCTTTGTCTTTTTGAGCAGTAAAAAGGTGAAACCTCCCGCTACAAGAGAAACAGAATTGAAAATGGCCGTTTGGTAGTCTGCCTTATAAATATTGCTGATCACAAAAAGGCTCAGAGCCACGAAAAACATATAGAAGAACAGGTTCAGCAGAATGCTTTTTTTCTTCTCTTCCAAGCGTTCGTACGAGGTGTCGTCAACATTGAAAATGAATAATTTCAAGTAGTAGTTTAAGAATTCGCTCACGGGGTTCAAATTTTTATACTAAAATAGCCAATTCGACAAACTATTGCACTACGAAAGAAAACGATTTTAGGCAGGCAGGCTACTAATATTCGCCCAACACGTCCGAAAGTACCTCATAACCATCGGCTGTAACCAAAATGGTGTGTTCATATTGAGCTGATAACTTTCCATCGCTGGTGCGGGCCGTCCAGCCATCAACTTTGTCGACTTTGGTTGAAGCACGTCCTTCATTAATCATGGGCTCAATGGTAAAAGTCATGCCGGCTTCCATGATGTCGCCTGTATTCTTGCGTGCAACGTGGTCAACTTGCGGGGCCTCATGAAATTCCAATCCCACACCGTGTCCACAGAACTCGTACACCACGCTGTACTTTTGCGCTTTGGCATAGCGGGCAATCACAAAGCCGATGTTTCCGACATAGTTGCCCGGACGTACTTGCTGAATGCCCAGATCAAGGCAATGTTTGGCGGCATTAATCAACCGGCGGGCTTTATCTGAAATTTTGCCGACTGCAAACATTTTGCTGGTATCGCCATAGTAGCCATTCAGAATGGTGGTGACATCAATGTTCAGAATGTCGCCTTCTTTTAAAATCTCGTTTTCTCCAGGAATTCCATGACAAACGACTTCGTTGAGCGATATGCATGTAGCCTTCGGGTAGCCGTTGTATCCGATGGTGGCCGGAACTGCTCCGTGGTCTCGCACAAATGCTTCGATTTTATCATTGAGAAATCCCGTGCTTATGCCTGGTTTCACAAATTCTTGAATCATCACCAGCGACTGTCCCGCCAGCTGACTGCTTTTTCTTATCCCTTCAATTTGCTCGGGCGTTTTAATTATAATATCGCTCATTCTGTTTTTATAGAAAAAATTTTCGCAAAAGTCGCAAAACGTTCTTTATTTTCAAAATTGAACAATAATTTTGTCCAAAAGTTTAAAAAAAGCCAAACAGATGAATAAATATATCCAGGAAATCAACATTGGAGCCTATCATACCAATCAATATGCGCAGGCGTCGGTCACTTCCTTATTCAATATCATGCTTGAAGCCGCCTGGGCTCATGCGAGGGTGATGGAATGGGGGTATGATGATTTGAAAGGCAACAACATGTTTTGGGTACTGTCGCGGGTATATTTTGAATTGGAGAAATATCCTTTGTGGCAAGAGAAGATTACCTTAAACACCTGGTCGGCCGGAACGGATGGGATTTATGCTTATCGCGAATTTATTCTGGAAAATGAGCAGCATGAAGTTTTGCTCCGGGGCAGTACCGCCTGGCTGATTTTGAACATGGAAACCAAACGTATTTTCAGGCTGCGTGATTTTAGGGACACCTTTCCGCGCCTTGATGGGCAGGATGTTTGCCGCAATCCGAGTCGCATTAAACCCCAAGGCCGTTCAGAAGATCTTCGCTTTTATCCGGTTCTGTTTAGTGAGTTGGATGTGAACAAGCATTTTAACAGTGTGAAATTCCTGGAACGGGTGCTTGATGCCTTTGGCATTGACTTTTTAGATCGGTTTGAGCTGGCCGATCTGGAAGTGAATTACCTGAAAGAGGGCATGGCCGGCGATGCCTTGGCGGTGGATACCAGCCGGATTGATGATACCCGCTACCAATCAACCATTGTGCGCGAATCTGATGGTGTTGATCTTTGTACCATGATTCTCCACTGGCGAGAACGCAACGCATGAAGTCAGCTGATTACCTGCAAGGCGAAATTCGTTAAATCGATTTGATCAGCTTTCCAGCCATTGGCTGATTTTTGTGAGTTTGTCTTCCAGCGGCATAAATCCGTCAAGCCAGTGGATTTTGGTGCCATGTTTCTCCATTCGTCTGAACCAGGTCATTTGGCGCTTGGCAAACTGGTGGATGGCAATTTCGAGTTTGGCAAACATTTCCTCATAACTCATTTCTCCAATCAGATGCAGCGTCAGGTATTTGTATTCCAGTCCGTAATAGGTGAGTTGTTCGGGTGTCAGGCCCTTGTCAAGCAGGCGCTGCACCTCGTCCAACATGCCATTTTCGAGCCGTTGTTTCAGCCGTTCGGTAATTCGTTTACGCCGGTGTTCCCGGTCGTATTTTACGCCAACCACCAAGCTGTTAATTTCAGGCATATTGTTGCTCAGCTCCGGGTTTTGTTTCAGGTAGGTTTCAATTTCAATGGCACGAATTACCCGGCGGCGGTTTTCGGTGTCGGTGGTGTTATGTTGTTCGGGTTTCATGTCAAGCAGTATGCGAACCAACTCGTCCAGGCTTTTGGGATCCATTTCTTTCCGGAGGTCATGATTTTTTGGAACCTGGATTAATTGATAATTATTTAAAACCGCTTCAATATACAATCCGCTACCGCCACACAAAACCGGAAATTTTTCCCGTTCGGTGATGTCGTTGTAAGCCTTTAGAAAATCATTATGAAACAGATACACATTGTATTCGAACCCGGCATCAACAATGTCAATCAAATGATAAGGAATCGGTTGCCCTTCGATTTCATAGTCGTCGTAATCTTTTCCGGTACCCAAATCCATGCCCCTGTAAATTTGACGCGAATCGGCTGAAATGATTTCTCCGCCAAGTCGTTTCGCAGCGTGAGCAGCAACCGTTGTTTTGCCCGAGGCTGTTGGACCGAGGATGGTCAGCATGTGATATTTTCGTTGTTTCATCGATATTTCTCTTTAAGGTTTACAAAATAATGTATTTTTGTGACGCAAAACCAGAAATTATGGATTTTAAAGGTCGATACCAGCTGCTTTTTCAAACGTGTGCGAACGTGTTGATGGAGCCGAATAAGTTTTGGCGGGGAGAGAAGGAAGAAGTAGAACCGGAATCGGTGTTCTCAAACTACTTTCTTCCACTGGTGCTGTTGGTTGGATTAGCTGTTTTTACAGGTGAGCTGATTAAGGGAAGCGAGGTTTTGTTTAGTTACGCTGTGGCCAAGTCCGTTCGTGAAGTCATCAGTTACGTCCTCCAGTTTTATCTGTCGGTTTACCTGCTGAATGAGTTGTTGACCAGCGTGGGAGGCGGGAAAAATAAGTTGCTTGTCACCCGTCTGGTTGCCTATTCTTTTCTTCCTTTTCTGATGGTTTCATTTCTGACAGGTTTGTTTCCCGGCCTGTATATTTTAAGTGCTTTGGGGCTTTATGGTATTTTCCTGTTTGTGCAAGGAGTCAAAGGTAGTTTGAATATCGTGCCGGAGAATCAGAATCGGTATACCATGCTCGCCTTACTGTTGATTTTTCTTATCTTCATCCTTTTGAATGTATTCAGTTGGAAATTATTACAAGCGTTCTACGGTTATGGTGCATAAAAAGCAAAATATCAATATAAAAAATAAGCGTGCCTATTTCGATTATGAGATTTTAGAGAAGTTTATTGCCGGTGTTCAGTTGGTTGGCACTGAGATTAAATCCATACGAAATGGGAAAGCCTCGGTGGGTGAAGCCTACTGCCGTTTTACCCGCAACGAATTGTACGTGGTGAACATGAATATTTCGGAATACGATTTTGGCAATATCAACAATCACGAAGCCCGTCGCGACCGCAAGCTCTTGCTAAATAAAAAGGAGCTGGAAAAACTTCAAAAGAAAATGAAGGAAAGTGGGTTGACCATTATTCCACTTCGCATGTTTTTAAACGACAGGGGGCTCGCTAAGCTCGAAATTGGTCTGGCAAAGGGTAAGAAAACACATGATAAACGCGATACACTGAAGGAGAAGGACGCCAGACGTGACATGGATCGTGCCATGAAATTCTAGTCCGTAAATTAGCGGATAAAAAACTCTGCTATGCACTTGCATGTGTGACCATGATTGTTGTAACTTGTAGCTTCTTAGTTTTTCAACGCTAAAAAAACAGAATGCTATGAACAAGTTTTTACCCCCAGTCATGGTCCTTTTTTTTCTGGTAGCCGTTTCCGGAACTGCTTCGGCACAAGGATTTCTCAATAAATTGAGCAAGAAAGTGCAGGACAAGATCGAGAATAAAGTAGAAGATAAGGTTGATCAAAAAGTTGACGAGGAGGTTGACAAAAGCCTGGATAAAGTTTTTGAAGATGACGCGGAGGATTCGGACCCTAGCAATACTTCCGAAAAGCAAAATGAACGGCTTCAGAAGATGATGAAAGGGATTGGAATGTCGGGCGAGCCTGTGCCGATTGAAAATGCTTATGCCTTTGATTCCAAGCTCCAGATGCATATCGAGTCGTACAAAAAAAATGGTGATAAAGACAGCGACGGAGAATTTATCACTTACATCAATCCAAACGGGAAAAATTTTGCCTACGAGTTTATTGGTGGCGATATGAAGCAAAAAGGTCAAGGCACCTTCATCATGGACTTTAAGAATAAGGCCATGATCATTCTTTCCGAAGAAAATGGCGAGCGACAAGGCATTGTGTATGGTTTTGACATGGAGGGATTGACCGACACCGGAGTTGATACGGAAGCATATGAAGAGTTGGAAGATGCTGATATGACCAACTTGGCTATGAGCCCCTACGTAGAAAAAACAGGGCGGACAAAGACCGTCGAGGGTTATCGCTGCGAAGAGTACCGCTACGACAATCCCGAAGACGAGACAAAAGCCAGTTTTTGGATCAGCAAGGATGTAAACATTATGACACGCGATTTTATGAGCACTATGCTGAAATCGGCTACCTATTCGCACGGCATGCCCTGGGGATTTGTTATGGAGTCGGAGTCGGAAAACACAAAAACAGGCGAACGCTCGGTTATGCGGGTAACCGATATTGACAACAATGCCAATAAGCAGTTTAGTATGTCAGGTTACCAGATTACCAATCTTGGGTCGATGAAAATTCCGGCTATGGAGGAGGAATAAGCAGAAAGACTTGTTTCAAGCTTATGCCGGATCAGTTCAATTTCTTGAGGCGAAAAGAATCTGGTCAGATACATGTCTCAATGGTATACCTAGGGCTCTCCGTATGACGTCGAGAGATGCAGCTGACACACTTAGAGGTGTCAATGCCATACTTAGACGTGTAACTGTCGTGTTTCGAGGTGTAAGTGCATCATCGATAGGTTTAACTCTCACGCTTAGACATGTACTTGCCACACTTAGGTGTGTAGGTGCCTCACTTGGACGAGATGAATTCAAATTTTCACTGAGAATTAGCATTCTCCTGTTCTAAGAAAAGTAATCGCCAAGTTTTTTCTTTTTCGGTTTAATAATTGAGTTAAGCAATTTCCATATTCTCCATCGGGATAATTGCTTCGCCTTTATACCGGAGAATTAGATTGGCAACAGCCAGCGTGTCTTTTTCGCAATAGCGAATGATCCGGTCCAGATCTCCGTCGTGGTAATATACCTTGGCAACCTGGCTGCCGTCAATGTCGTCTTTGGGCGTTGGAATATTAAATACCGCACAAAGCAAGCTGAGTGAGGTGTAGTTTTTATAGTCGCCAAACTTCCACAGTTGCAGGGTGTCCATCAGTTTCTCTTTCAAATCCCATGGTTTCATACCGGCAATGTCAAGCGCTTTGGGCAAAGATAAGCCGTTTATCAGTGTCCGCCGGGCAATGTAAGGGTAGTCGAACTCCTGCCCGTTGTGAGCGCAAAGCCGCTTGCCAGGATGGGACATAAATTTGTTCAGCATGTCGTTGAACTGGGAAAGCAGTTTCTTTTCATTGTCATCGTAAAACGATTTTACACGATAAAAACGCTCCCCTTGTTTTTGAGTGATTACGCCAGCCGAAATACAGATGATCTTTCCAAATTCGGCATAAATTCCTGCCCTTTCATATACCTCGTCCGGCCCTTGGTCTTCGGCACGGAAATAGGTTGATTTCTTTTCCCACAGTTTTTGGAAATCCTCCTTCAGTTCACTGAATTCAGGATATTGCGGGACCGTTTCAATATCGATAAAAAGTAGGTCTTCGACGTTTATATTGTTTAACATAGCTAAAGATGTTGTTTTATGAAATTGGTAAAGATATTGATGGCCACGGTGTTGTTTCCGCCTTGTGGAATGATGATATCGGCAAACCGTTTGGTGGGTTCGATAAATTGCAGGTGGCTCGGCCTGACAGTTTCTTCGTAGCGGGCGAGAACTTGTTGCACATCGCGTCCTCGTTCAATGATGTCGCGCCGGATAACCCGGGAAAGTCGTAAGTCAGAGTCGCAATCAACATAGGCCTTGATGTCAAGGAGTTTGCGAAGCGATGCATTTGACAGCACCAGGATTCCTTCAACGATCAACACCGACTTTGGACTGATCGTGTTGGTTTCGGGCTGACGGGTGCAGGTTAGATAGGAGTAGGTCGGCTCTTCAATGCTGTTGCCCGCTTTCAGTTCCGAAAGGTGTTTGGTTAGCAAGCTGAATTCAATGGAATCGGGATGATCGAAATTGATTTCCTTACGTTGCTCCATGGGGATATGGCTGCTATCACGGTAATACGAGTCTTGGGAAATAACCGCCACTTCATTTTGTGGTAGTTGCTCTATGATTTTTCGTACAACGGTGGTTTTTCCAGACCCTGTACCCCCGGCAATTCCAATAATGATCATTCGAATGAAATTTTAAGTAAAGATAAACAAGCCACGTTGATTTCCATTATTCCTCATCCGATTTATGGTTCAGCCGTTGGAAAATGTTAACTTCGCAGGCGAAAGATAAATCCATATTAAAAATTGCAGACTATGATCAATCACGTGGTTCTTTTTAAATTGAAAGGATACCCTGAGGCAGAAAAGGAAGCGGTGTTGAGTAAAATAAAAGAGGCGCTCGAATCCTTGAAGGATAAAATTGAGCAGGTTAAATATTTGGAAGTTGGTTTAAACTATGAGCTCAATGCCAAATCGTATGACGTTTGCCTGATTTCGCATTTTGAGTCGGTGTCCGATTTAGATATCTACCGGGTACATCCTGATCACCTAAAAGTGGTGGAGCTGGTTCAGGAAACAACGGTTGAACGCGCAGCCGTTGATTTTGAGTTTTAATCATCCGACCAAAGAAGAAGAAGACGAATGAAGAATTTATATCCGTTGAAGTTTAGAGCCCAGTATTTGGATAAAATATGGGGTGGACACAAGATAAAAACGCACTTGGGTAAGGATTTTGGCGATCTCCCTAATTGTGGCGAAAGTTGGGAAATCAGTGGTGTGCAGGATCGGGTTTCGGTGGTTGACAATGGTTTTTTGGCGGGAAATACCCTTGAAGAACTGATTGAGATCTACATGGGCGAATTGGTTGGTGACCGGGTGTACGAAAAGTTTGGTGTGGAATTCCCACTGCTGGTCAAATTTATCGACGCCAATGATGATCTGTCCATCCAGGTGCATCCGGATGATAAACTCTCGAAAAAACGTCACCAAGCCTTTGGCAAAACCGAGATGTGGTATGTACTTCAAGCTGATCCGGGGGCCAAGCTGAACTTGGGCTTTAAGGAAGAGTTGACCAAAGAACAGTACCTGGCGAAATTTGAAGCGGGGCAGTTGATGGATATCCTGAACTTTGAGGAAGTGAAAGCAGGAGATATTCTGTTTATGCCTGCCGGCCGGGTTCATGCCATCGGGCGTGGCATTTTGGTGGCGGAGATTCAGCAGACTTCTGACGTAACTTACCGCATATACGATTTCGACCGGAAAGATTCGGACGGTAACACGCGGGAGTTACATACCGAACTGGCTTTGGACGCCATCGATTTTACCGTTCCTGATTCTTATAAAACAGAATACAAAGCCAAGAGGAATGAGCCGGTTGAGGTGGTTAAATGCGATTATTTTACGACAAATGTACTGGAGCTGGACAAAAAGCTGGAGTGCGATATTCACAAGCTGGACTCGTTCGTGATTTATATTTGCCTGGAAGGAGCTTGTGAACTGGACTATTCGGACGGAATAGTTGCGCTGGAAAAAGGCGAGACCATTTTGGTGCCGGCAGTGTTGGAGCAGTTCTTTTTAAACCCCACCGCAGCAAGTGTTAAACTATTGGAAGTACATCTGTAAAAAAAAAACAATTTCAATGGAGATCAAGACAGCCCGCTTTTTAATGAGTAATTCGGATGTGCAAAAATGTCCGGAGCCCACCAAGCCTGAGTTTGCCTTTATTGGCCGGTCTAATGTGGGCAAATCTTCATTGATTAACATGCTTACCGGACAGAAAAAGCTAGCCAAAACCTCATCACGGCCCGGCAAGACGCAGTTGATCAATCATTTTTTAATTAACGAACAATGGTATTTGGTTGATTTGCCGGGCTATGGTTACGCCAAGGTTTCGAAAAAAAGCAAAGAAAAATTTCAAGCATACATTGTTGATTACGTGCTCAAGCGTGAAAACCTGTATTGCCTTTTTGTGCTGGTCGACTCAAGGCACGAACTGCAAACAATTGATATGGAATTTATCAACTGGCTTGGCGAAAAAGAAGTTCCTTTCGCTTTGGTTTTTACGAAGTCAGATAAGCTGGGAACCAATAAATTGGCTAAAAACATTTCAGACTATAAAGATCAGTTATTGGAACACTGGGCCGAATTACCTCCGATGTTTGTCAGTTCGGCTGAAGATGGAGCCGGAAAGGAAGACATCCTGGGATTTGTTGAAAACAGCATGTCGGATCTCGGTTAGTCCTGTGGGGCAGTTTGTTAACAATATGCCCTCCTGTGACTTTTATCAATTTTAAATAACTTACAAGCAGTGTGCGAAGGTTATTTTAAAGATTTTTTTACCTTTGCGCGCAATCCCAAGCTACAAAATTAAAAGAGAGAACATGTCAAAAAAGGCTCCTTTAAAGATTTTTACAGGTACAGCAACAAGGTATCTGACCACCGAGATTTGTAAGAGTGTTAATGTTGACCTGGGGAAATCTTCCTGCCCGGTTTTTGCCGATGGCGAGTTTGAACCCTGTTTTGAAGAAACGATTCGTGGAGCTCACGTTTTCATTGTCCAGTCAACTTTTCCAACAGCCGACAACTTACTGGAGCTGTTGTTGATGATTGATGCAGCTAAACGCGCATCGGCCTACAAAATCATTGCTTGTATTCCGTATTTTGGTTATGCACGGCAAGACCGGAAAGATAAACCACGTGTTTCCATTGGCGCAAAACTGATTGCTGACCTGCTGTCTGCTTCCGGAGTCGATCGCATTATTACGATGGATTTGCATGCTGATCAGATTCAAGGCTTTTTTAATGTCCCAGTTGATCACCTGTTTGCATCTGCCTTATTCATTCCGTTTATTCAAAACATGGGATTGCGTGATATTGTAATTGCTTCGCCTGATGTTGGGGGAACCAAACGTGCCAATACCTACGCCCGAATGCTTGGAACCGATATGGTTATTTGTCACAAATCACGTGCGAAGGCCAATGTAGTTGGTAACATGACCTTGATTGGCGATGTGCGAGACAAGGATGTGATTATGGTTGATGATATGATCGATACCGCAGGAACCATCGCCAAAGCTGCCGGCCTGATGATTAAAGAAGGAGCTAACTCGGTTCGTGCGTTTGCGGCCCACGGTCTATTGTCGGGGCCTGCCTATGAACGTATTGAGGAGTCGGCTTTGCAGGAGGTTTACTTTACCAACTCAATTCCACCTAAAAAAGAATCAACGAAGATTAAGTATATTTCCGCTGCTGATGCATTCGCTGAAACCATTCAGCGAGTCTATAAAAATGAGTCAATTAGTTCGTTATTCTATAAATAATTTGATACATTTGCACCGCTTTTTCCAACGGCATCAGTGTTATGTATGCTGTTTGCCCTTTTAACAAAAGGGAGGACTGAGTATCATAATAAACTAAAATTTTTAAAAATGAAATCAATTGCAATTAAAGGCCAGATAAGAGAAGGTCTTGGTAAAAAGGAATCAAAAAAGTTAAGAAGTGAAGGCAAAGTTCCCTGTGTTTTGTATGGCAACGAAGCTCCTATTCATTTTGTGGCAGATGCCGGCGATTTTCGTCCGTTAATTTACACGCCAAACGTGTATTTAATTGATTTGGAAATCGATGGGGCAACTTACAAAGCTATTATGCAAGATGTACAGTTCCATCCGGTTGATGAGCAAATTCTGCATGTTGACTTCTTGAAAACTACAGAAGAAAAGCCTGTGAAGATTGACGTTCCAATTAGGGTTACAGGTTATGCCAAGGGGATGCGATCGGGTGGAAAGCTGAAAACAAACCTTCGCCGTTTGCGTGTAAAAGCCTTAGCGAAAGATCTTCCCGACACCATCTCCATCGACATTACCAATTTGGGGCTGGGCGACAGCTTTAAGGTAGGGCAATTGAAACTGGATAATATTGAGTTTTTGAATAGCAAATCAGTACCAGTTGTTTCTATTGTGATTACCCGTGCTGCTCGTGCCGCTATGGGTATGGCTCCTATTGCTGAAGAAGAGGAAGAAGCTGAAGCTGAAACTGAAGAGTCATCAGAAGAATAGACCTAGGGAACGACCCTGCCCTGAGATTCTGGCGGGGACGTTTCATCCGTATTTTCAATAATAAAAAAAATAAGATGTTTTACGGATGAAGTATTTAATCGTAGGACTTGGAAATCCGGGGAGTGAATATGAAAACACCCGGCATAATATAGGATTTAAAATATTGGACGCTCTTGCTGATGCGTCCAATATTCGTTTTAGCGATAAGCGTTATGGCTACGTGGCTGAGTATAAGTTTAAGTCGCGTGTGTTTATTCTCTTAAAACCAACTACTTACATGAATTTGAGTGGGCGGGCAGTCAATTTTTGGTTGCAGAAGGAGAAAATCGCTTTCGAAAACCTTTTGATTTTAACTGACGATCTGGCCCTTCCGTTTGGATCGCTTCGTCTGCGGGCTAAGGGAGGCGATGCCGGGCATAACGGACTGAAAAGCATTCAACAGGTAACCGGGCGTAGTGATTATGCGCGCCTGCGATTTGGTATTGGCGATGAATTTCATCCGGGGCAGCAGGTCGACTATGTATTGTCAGAATGGTCGGAAGATGAAGTCAAGGAGTTGGCCGAAAAAATCGATACCTGCATTGAGATTATTCAAAGTTTTGGCACCATTGGAATAGCCAGGACAATGAATCAATTCAATAAACGAAAATAGTATGAGCGATCCGATTCGGGTGGATAAGTGGCTTTGGGCGGTTCGTGTGTTTAAAACACGGAGCATGGCCACGGAAGCAGTCAAAAAAGGACGTGTTTATATTGCCGACATGGCCGTCAAGCCCTCACGCGTTGTCAAGATAGGCGATGTTGTTAAAGTGAGAAAAACGCCGGTTACTTATAGTTATAAAGTGTTGGAATTGGCCGATAAACGAATGGGTGCCAAGTTGGTTTCGGACTACATGGAAGATGTGACTCCAAAAGAAGAATTGGAAATTCTGGAAGTTCAAAAGCATTCCGGATGGTTTCAGCGCGAGCGGGGGACAGGGCGGCCAACAAAGAAAGACCGACGTGATTTGGATGATTTTTTTGAAACGGAATAATTATGCTGATAGCCAAGGAAAAGCGACAAACAAATATGGCCGAATACATTCTTTACCTTTGGCAGGTTGAGGATTTGCTTCGGGCCTTGAATTTTGATCCGGATCAGATTGGGAAAACACTGGTTGCCCGGTTCGACGTGGATCACGATACCCGCCTGGAAATATATGATTGGTATAAAAATCTGGCTAGCATGATGGAAAAGGAGCGGGTGACAAAAAGCGGCCATTTGCAGTTCATTTTGAACTTAATCGACGATCTCAACCGGTTTCACATGCAGCTGCTTCAGTCAGGGAAAGATCCCCAATATCCGACTTTGTTTCAGCTAGCGAAGCCGGTAATCAATGAGTTCAAATTGAAAAGCACGGATACGGATGAGCATGATATCCGGATGGCTTTTCAGGCGCTTTACAGCATTATTTTGTTGAGGTTGCAGAAAAAGGAAATCTCACCGTCAACCCAAACTGCCATCGATCACATTAGTAGAATGATGGGGCACTTGTCAGCTCGCTATTTGCAGCACGAAAAAGGAAAATTCGAAATTTAAAGAAACCGATCGGCATCTTCTGGATTTGGCAGCATGCAGTTGTTTCGCCGACCGAACCAATTGAAGCGATTCGAAGCGATCAGTTTGTATAGATAGTCGCGCCAGCTTCGTGGCAGGATTCGTGCAACAAGAACAAGATTAAATAAACCTCCGAGTCGATCTGCGATTTTCAGCACAGCTTCCGATTCGATATAAAATTGATCATTTTCAACTAAAATAATGGAATCGATCGTCTCCGAAATAATCAATCTATTTTTAATTTCTTCACCAATTTTGCCTGATAGTGGCGCAAAGAGAAATTGCTTTTGATGATCAAATTTCAAAATTAATTGAACTGACCGGCTGCACAGATGGCAATATCCGTCAAATAAAATCAGGGCTTTATCCGGGGAAACGAATGTCATTACTTATTATTTTTGAAATCGGTTTGCAAACCTTCAGCCAGCCAGTTTGCCAATGCCTGCCGATTGTTACTTTGAATAAACCGTTGCTGGTCTCTGAAATGGTTGATATTTCCCAGTTCGATAAAAACCGCCGGAGGGTAGCTGTATTTCAAAACGTACAGGTTTCGGTCTGAAACCGTGCCATGATAGCCTCGGTTGGGTTGGTGGGTGTCGTATTTCTTTTTGAACGTTTGCTGCAGGTTGTTGGCCAGTTTTTTGCCGGTCTTGCTGCGTTGATCATGGTAGAAGAACACGTCAATATTTTCACCTTTACTGCGAGAGTCAACATGAATGATGACCAGTCTTTGAAAACTTCCTTTATGATTGATGGATAGCTTATTAACGGCATCTTTTCGTTGCTGCAGCCGTTTGAGATGGTTTCGCGGAATCGTTAGGTCGGGGTAGCAGGTTTCATCTTTGTCAGGTTTCAGAAAGCTTTCGTCGCGAACACCGTCATTCTCGTCACGTGTAATCATGTAAACCAATGCTCCATGCTCAATCAACCGGCGGGCCAGGCGCAAGGTAACATCGTAGGCGTATTCGTCTTCGCAAAGGGTGTGGTGGCTGTATCTGCCAACAGCTCCCGGATCGGGGCCTCCATGTCCGCTCAGTAAATAGTAAACGGCTCCCTGGAGCTGATTGTCAATGGGATTCACCTGTTCGTATGTTTTCCCAAAAATGGGATAAATAGCGCCACCAGTTGTCGAAGATTGGCTCACTTGTTCTTTTTGTGGCAAGCTATAGGTCTGTCCTGCAAACAAGGCATTATCTTTGCCCAACTTGCCTTTGTTGAGTTCAATAAAAGCATTTAAATGTTCCGAAGGAGATAAACCATGGCGTTTTAACAAGCTGTAAATTCCCTCGCCATTTTTGGCGACGGTGGTTTGATAATCCTGAGCCTGCATGGAAGATACCAAAATAAGCAAGAAAAAAACGAGGGCCGAAAACCGATGGGATAGTCGCAAGAAAATGACAAAATGATGGTACCTCATGGAGTTAAATCTGTTTTGGTTAAAACGAAATGCTCAGTTTAATGTTTTGTAGTAAGCGATGAAAATGTAATTTTGAATAAATCTATTTTTTATTTCTGAATAATAAAACGAATGCGCCATCCAGTTATCCTCAGTACTCTGTTAATAATCCTGTTTTCGTGCAGAACATTGCTGGTAGTCAGTGATGTGGAGAAACGGAATATTTCCAATGATTCGTTGGTCGTAGCATATAATACTGAAATTGCCGATCTAGTTGCACCTTACCGGCAGAATTTGCAGGGTGATATGTCGCGGGTGATTTCAATTTCAAAAGAGGAGTTGATACGATCGAAGCCTGAAAGCAAGCTAACGAACCTGGTGGCCGACATGCTCTTAAATTCAGGAGTGGCCTTCTGCCGCATAACCAAGCAGGCCTTTGTTCCCGATGTGGCTTACGTGAACTATGGGGGATTGCGTGCTTCTCTTCCAAAAGGGGAAATAACGGTTGGCGATATTTATCAACTAATGCCATTTGAGAACGAAATGGTACTGTTAAAGCTGTCTGGTACCACAATGGAGCAGTTTGTTGAGCAAATTGCGCTAAGGGGAGGCGATGGCGTAGCCGGCATGCGTTTAGGAATTGAGGGCAGTCGAATTGGAAGCCTGGAAGTCGACGGTCAGGAGTTTGAGAGAAACAAAGACTACTGGGTGGTTACCAATGATTATATTGCTGCGGGAGGCGACGACATGAGCATGTTGGTTAATCGTAAGGAGATGATTGAAACCGGACTGAAGATTAGAGATATCATCATAGAAAACTTGGAGAGCGAACTTCAGAGTGGACGAAGAATCCAGGGAGCAACGGATGGGAGAATTTATTATGAATAGCCGAAGAAATTTTATTCGCGACTTGGTTAGCGCATCAGCAGGTTTAGGTTTGATGCACTTGCCAGCCGACTTACTGGCAACTCAGGATTTGGTTAGCTTGAGCATTTTACACACCAACGATATTCATTGTCGTATTGATCCGTTCTCCGAAGATCATTCCATTTATCAGGGGCGCGGCGGACTTGCGCGCCTGTCGGGATTGATTAACCAGATCAGGGAAAACGAAAGAAATGTTTTACTATTCGACGCCGGCGATATGTTTCAAGGAACACCATATTTTAATTATTACAAGGGCGAACTGATTTTGAAAGTGATGTCGGAAATGCGATATGATGCCGGTACGATTGGAAATCATGAGTTTGACAATGGTCTCGACGGCATTGAAATGTCAATCGAATTTGCCAACTTCCCGCTGGTATGTAGTAATTATGATTTTTCAAGAACACGTTTGTATGATACTTTTCCTGGGTATACCATTTACCGGAAAGGCGGTGTTAAAGTTGGCGTATACGGGCTTGGAATTGAGTTGAATGGTTTGGTAAGTGAGCAGAACTATGGGGAGACCGAATTTAAGGATCCGGTGAAAGTGGCGCTTGAAATGGAGTCATTCTTGAAAAATGAAAAAGGCTGTGATCTGGTCATTTGTCTGTCGCACCTGGGCCTGCAATACAAGGAGGTAAAAATATCTGATACGTTGCTGGCCATGGAGACTCATCATACCGATTTAATTATTGGTGGGCATACCCATAGCTTTCTCGATTCGCCATTAGAGCTAAAGAATGCCGACGGAAACCGAGTTCTGGTGAATCAGGCCGGTTGGGGCGGAATGGTTTTGGGGCGCATCGATTTTATTTTTGACCGTAACAAGAAAGAAGATAAACAGATCTTATCACAGAATATACCAGTCAGTAAATGAAAAAATACCAGCTTGTTTTGTTGACCGTTTTGAGTGGTGTTTTGTTGAGTTTACCCTGGCTCGAACTGTTTCCCGGATGGATTTTATTTGGTGCCCTCGTGCCTTTCTTTTTTGTTGAGGACCATTTTTTCCGCAGGCGGGCTATACTTCCCGATATCAGTTTTCTACCTTATGCTTTTCTTGGTTTCTTTCTTTGGAACGTGATGACCTGTTGGTGGATTGCATATGCTGCTCCTTTTGGTATGGTGATCATTGTTTCGCTGAATGCTTTGTTGATGGCTTTCGTTTGGTGGCTATATCACAAGATGAAGCGGAATTTTAAATCCAGGCTGGGGCCGATCTCTCTGCTGGCCTTTTGGCTGGCTTTCGAGTACCTGCACTATAATTGGGATATGGAATGGCCTTGGCTTACCTTGGGAAACGGCTTTGCCAACCAGGTGGAGTTCATTCAGTGGTACGAGTATTCGGGAGTAATGGGAGGTTCACTTTGGATTCTGGCTGGCAATTTGATCTTGTTCCAGGGACTAAAATACGTCTTTGACGGATATCGCTTGAAGGCAGCTGTGGCTTACATCAGTTTATTTCTTCTGCTGGTGCTTTTTCCAATGATGCTTTCCCAAAAACGGTACAATAGTTACAACGAAACAGGGACTGCCTATGAAATACTTATTCTGCAGCCCAATATCGATCCATATCACGAAAAATTTAAAGCTGAGACATCGTATCGTCAGCTAAATACCTTGCTGCGCTTAGCCGACTCGCTGGTCACTTCGGAAACGGATTTTGTTGTTGGGCCGGAGACTGCGCTGCAGCCTATGGTTGAAAATAAGGAGCTCCGCCTTGATCCACAGCTTATGCCATTTTATAGCTGGGTCGAAAACTATCCGAAATTGAACATTGTGATGGGAGCCACTACCCGTCGCTACTTTCAGGAAGGAGAGGCGCTTTCGGAAACAGCTCGAAAGGATTCTGGAGAAAAGCTTCACTATGATCTTTACAATTCTGCTTTGCTCATCAATCGCCAGTCAGACATTCAAATCTATCACAAAAGTAAGCTAGTGAGCGGAACAGAAAAAATGCCATTTAGCCGCTATTTCTCTTTTGTTGAGAAATTTATTGTTGACTTGGGGGGAGCGACCGGAAGCCTGGGGAAACAGAGTGAGCCAACTAATTTTATCAGTGTGTCAGACTTGAAGGTGGCTCCAATTATTTGTTTTGAGTCAGTTTTTGGACAATACCAGGGTGAATTTGTCCAGCAGGGTGCTGGTCTCATTTTTATTCTTACCAACGATGGCTGGTGGAAGGATTCGCCAGGCTATCGTCAACTGTTGGCCTATGGCCGTTTGCGGGCAGTTGAAAGCCGCCGAAGTGTGGCACGTTCTGCTAATACTGGTATCTCTGCGTTGATCAACCAGCGGGGCGATATCGTGAAAGCAACGAAATGGTGGACCGAAGCAGCATTGAAAGGGGACCTTAAAGCCAACCAGGAAATAACATTTTATGTGCAATATGGGGATTTTGTAGGGCGGGTAAGCGCGTTTGTGTCAGTCCTGCTTTTGCTGTCACTCTTGGTGCGAAAGAAAACGAAATACAACCACTAAAAAGACAAAAAAAATCCGCATTAATTCGTTTGCGTAAAATCCCTGATCAAAAGGATTTGAGTGCCTGTCCGATCAGACTTCCACCGGTAGTTAAACTACTCACCTCGATTGCTCGAGGCTACAAGGCCTGTCTTTACGTCCAAAAGCTTGCTCGGTTCAATGTAAACTGTTGAATTTACCAAATTTGAATTAATGCGGACAATATCTTTGTGAAAGAACGTTTTCTTGGTTCAAATATAGTCTGCCGTTGCAGACTTTGCAAGTAAAATCATTGATTTAATAACATTATCGAAATATCTCATTGATTTATAACGAGATTGAATGACAAGTTTTTCGTGTCATTAACTTTCCGGTTTTTTCTGCGTACAAATGCCCTTGAAAACCCGATGGCTGTGGTTTTGTCTGGCTTTTAGACGCTTTGATTTCCATGGCATAAAATCAATGGTTTTTTTGTTGAAATAATTTTGCTAAAGCCAAAAGTAGTTCTATATTTGCACGCACATTCAAAACGGGCTTGTCCCCTTGAGTAGATTTAGTTCTACGAGTACTGAGTTAGGAGATTAAAGAATTTAGTCACGATATTTCTGGAGAGATGGGTGAGTGGCTGAAACCACCGGTTTGCTAAACCGGCGTACGGGTCAAACCGTACCGGGGGTTCGAATCCCCCTCTCTCCGCATCAAAATATTTTCGGGATGTAGCGCAGTCCGGTTAGCGCACCTGCTTTGGGAGCAGGGGGTCCCAGGTTCGAATCCTGGTATCCCGACAGATTGAAAATCAAGGAGTTAGATCAACATCTAGCTCCTTCTTTTTTTATGGTGGGTACAACATGGGTACAACAAAAGAAGATTCCAAAAGAAGGAGGATGACTTTTATTGCTACATGATATTGACTGCAAATGCATTTTTTGATTTCAAGCAAAAGCCAGGTGGACCAAATTTAAGCTTTGGCTTTTCCGTTAATCCTTCCATCTCATAATCAGGTGGTCCTTGGTTCAAGCCCGGGTGGGCCCACATCAATAAACAAGGCACTTTCAGCGATGAAGGTGCCTTGCTGCTTTAGGGCGGGTACAACATAGGTAGGGTCTGCTGATTTTCTGCGCACCTCACGAGTTGGCTATTGGAACCAGCAAAAGGTTTTTATC
>TARA_R110002050_G_scaffold44504_1_pt1 | contig 26764 bp, 43 predicted proteins | sample TARA_R110002050 | Tara Oceans TARA_R110002050 (sample SAMEA4396988) | marine metagenome | biome: Polar Biome; feature: [DCM] deep chlorophyll maximum layer (ENVO:01000326); material: water (ENVO:00002006), including particulate matter (ENVO:01000060) such as... | depth 25 m
TCATCTGTAAATGTAGCAAGTGTTTCTGGTCCCGGTCCTCTGATACTAAATGTATCTCCTGTATTACCAAGGTCTATACTGCCAACTCGTAGTCTTGTATCATAGTCATCACTAAAGGGTGCTTTAAGATCAACAAATGCTCCATTTGGCCCACCTATTTCCAGTATGCCATAATTATCAGGTGACTCAATATTTAGTGCTTTAACACCATTCCCGCTACCAGTACCTCCTATTGTAATGCTTGTCTTTACAGTAAGAGCATCAAATGTACTTGCTGGTCCAGCATTAATAGAAGTGATAGCAGCTTTATTAACAGAAGTTAAAGCTGATACTGCAGATATCACTGTATTAACAGATGTGATAGCAGCGGTATTAGCTACTACAGAAGTATTAACAGAAGTTATAGCTGCAGTGTTAGCAGTTATATTAGTAGTATTTCCTGTTACTACTGTGTTAATAGAAGTTATAGCAGTTTTATTAACAGAAGTTAAAGCAGATACTGTAGCTATCACTGCGTTTACAGATGTAATAGCAGTGGTATTAGCTACTACAGATGTATTGATAGATGTAATAGCTGCAGCGTTAGCTGTAATATTAGTAGTATTTCCTGTTACTACAGTATTAATAGAAGTTATTGCTGCAGTGTTTGCCACTACAGATGTGTTAACAGATGTAATCGCTGCAGTGTTAGCTGTAATATTAGTGGTATTTCCTGTTACTACTGTGTTAACAGATGTAATAGCAGCTTTATTAACAGAAGTTAAAGCTGATACTGCAGCTACGTCTCCAGTACTAGGAATAGCTGAACCAGCTAAAAAGATTCCAGTAGAAGCATATAAATTTGTAATACTTAATGTGGGATTGACTACCGCTGTTAAACTTGTTGAAGCAGTGCTGACTGAAACACCACCTTCCGTAAATAAAATTGTATCATTACCTGTAGTAATTTTAGTTACTGTACCAAGAGAAACTAAAGCATTAAGAGTTGAAGCTGATGCTGTTAAAATAGTACCATCTAACATTAGCTTAGAAGGACCATTTATATTAACATAATCAGAACTAATTTGTAGCGGAGAATTAGTTCCATCCCCACTTCTAATATCTTTTAAATTAGTTGTGAAACCTTCATTTACAAGAACAGAAGAAGGAGTAGTACTAGATGCATATAGAAGAGTTCTATACGTATTAATTATTTCATAAGATGTAAAGTCATTACCAGTACTCATATTATTTTCCTATATTGAAGACCATAGAGAGAAACTTTTTCTACGGTTAGAAGGTTGCCAGCTACGTACTAATTGGTCTTGCGCTCCTGCATTCGTTCCTGTTACTTCCATTCCTACCTCTATTGTTCCCGTCATTTGAATTATTTTTAATGTAATATTATTATTAATAATCCCATTTAATATTCCAGACGCAGTAGTAGTTGATGGCAGTTCGGCGGTAAAAGTTAAAGCTGTTAAGTCTATTAAGCTTTGGGGTACAGAGATAGTAACAAATTGATAATCCGAGGGAGAATTTCCTGTCTTAGGTTCAGCAGACATTACTATAATTTTATCTGTAGGCAGCTTTACTTTAAAAACATCATCCCAAACAAAACTAGCGTTACTCCAACTTGTATTCCTATCTAAAGTAGTAGGTGGTCTAGGGTTAGAAATTTTAATATCGTCTTTAACATTAGGTGATTTATTTAAAGGACTATTTTTTAAATCATATGCTCCTTCAAAATCCATAGGACAAACAAGAAGACCATAGCTATTTAATTTCATTACCCTATGAGGATATTGAAAACCACAAGTATCACAGATTGCTAAAGTACGTCTATTACTAGCCATTAGACTGCTCTAATTTTAGGTTTAAAAAATATACTAGCCCTTTCTGAATCTTCTAACAATGCTCTACTTAAAAGTTCTTCATAGTTAGTCTTTAAAAAAGATAGTTTAGCAGCGTCTACCCCCGGTCTTTTAGTACCCATATAAAAGGCTAACCCTGCTGTAAGACACGGTAAAAATCTTTTAGGTAAATCACCTGTTTGTCCTTCTGACTTATTAACATCTTGAAGCTCACTAATCTTTTCAATCTTTAAAACATCAGTAGAGTTTTCAGGAATAGGCCAAATAAACAATGTAGGATTATTTACATTACGTTTAATAGAATACTGTGTTGCACGACCTGTTTGGCTTTTAGCAGGAATCTGAAGATATTCCTCAAAAGAAATTCTAGTAGCAGCTATATCTGAATTATCTCTATTAATAATAACTTGTAAAGCATCAATGGCAGAGTTGCTTAACTCATAACTAGTAACACTAGCTACAACTGTTACAGCAGTAGTCTCTGTACTCCATAATAGTATTCCACGATTCTGCCAATCTTTTAACATTAAATTAATAGAACGACGGGCAGACTTAGGCTCATGTCCCAAAGTCTGCTCACCACCAAGCATCTCAGATGCTTCTTGGATTACATCGTCTATATCTAAGTTAAAATTAAAAGTACCAGAAAGAGCCATTTAAACTTGTCCACCTTTTTTATAGCCCTGCATAATTTTACCTTTCTCAACCATACCACCACCGGGACGAAAGGACATAGCTCCTGCTCTCGGCATGTTTCTTCTACGAGCAGCTTCTGACATAACACCTGCTCTTGATTCTTCTGCAGGAGAAAGACCAACACGACTCATACGACCACCATTAGCTTTCTTAATAACTTTTTTCATAATTTTTCCTCTTGAAGTTTTTTTAGTTGGAGAGGCAGTTCTTTTTTTCATTCCCTTTTTACCACCTAATTTTTCTTTATTAAGTTTAAGTGTTTCTTTTACTTTTGCCATATCATCAGAAAGTTTTTCAGCCCTTACAATATCTACAACCCTTTTTCCTTTCTGACTGGTCTTTAATTGGGATTGTAACTTTTTAAGTTTTTCTTCATTAGCTTCAATTCTTTTCTGAGTATTAATAATTTCTCTTTGCATACCTGTTCGTTTACCAGCAGTATTGACCATAACATTGTCCTCACTCCCACCAGCTACTTTACCAGCCCTTCCTTCTCCAACATCTTTCATTGCTGAAGCTTGTCCTTTAGGAACAGGATTTTCAATCATATCTTCTGCGTTAATTCTTCTAGCAGCTTTAGTAGCAGCTTTAGTAGCTTTTTTAGTTATACCTTTTAGAAGTGAACTCATAATCTTAACCCCTTACTTTTCCAAAACCAGTACGGGCTGCACCAACTCCTACAGGACCACCCCGTTTTTTATAGGTAATTGTACCACCACTCTTACGACTCATAATAGTTAAACCAGCTTCAATAGCATCATCTTCATCAATAATCCCTTTTCCTCTAAGACCCATAGCTTCTGCAACATTACCAGAATCTTCAGCAAATCTACCGGTATTACGTAAGCCAGTACTATTAGTTTTAGTACGAGGAGTGGCAGCAGCTAGACCAGTCTCAACCATCTCTCTTCTTCTTCGACGGGAAACTTTATCTGGAAGACTATGTTTTGATAGAGGCATAGTGTTTACACCTTCACCAACATCACTAGGGTCATTAAGATAGGTCTTTCCTCTATTACTCATACGAGGAGAATCCATGTCATCGTCTTTTTGTTCTTTTAAAAGCCTACGAATTTCTGAACTTCCCTTACCTTTTCGTATTTTAGTAGCCTTGTCTTTAGCCTTACTGGTTTTAGATTCTTTAGGTTTTGTTTCTTTTTTATTTTTAGCCTTTAGAATTTTTTCAGCTTCTGCTTTAGAAACATTTTGAGAATCCATTATAGCTTTAACTTCTTTAGTAGGTCTACCCTTTACACGGGGTCTACCAGCTTTCTTAACGACTTCTTTAGCAGCTTTAGTAGCAGATTTAGTTATACCTTTTAAAAGTGAACTCATAATTTAATCCTTATATGTAATAACTTCACCGGAAGTGTAGTCACAAACTACATCTTGCTCTGGTCCTTGAACGGCTGGGCCTTTACGAGCAGCCCCAAAACCTTGACCAGTAGGATTACCCGTCACTTCTCTCATAGCTTTTTCGTAGGCAGCATAACCCTTCTTATCATAAGAATATTCTTTTCCTTTAAAACTAGGCATCTACCCTCTCCCTCTATTCATTTTTTTAAAAGTCTTGGCTAAGTTAGCCTGTTTACGAGTTGTAGGATTTTTAGACTTAGCAGCTTTATTAAGTTGGCTTGCTGAAATTTTTTTACCTTTAGCAACCCCCAACTTTTTTCGTAAAGCTCCCGGTCTTTTTACAGCATCTTTTATCCAATCTTTATCCTTAACAGTCCCTCCTTTCTTACGGAGTTCTTTATTAATCATAGCTCTGGAAATAGGCATTAGCTGCTCCCTTGTATAACTGTGTCTGCACTACCAGCAGGACTAGCAGCTTGTGCCATGTCATCTTGTCTGGTTCTACGTGCTTGATTCCGAAGTCCATCAATAGCAGCTTTATATTCACCCTGCCATAAAGGAACTGTATTAAAACTTTTTAGATAAAAAGAAGTCTCAATCATGCAAGCATAAAAGAGAGCATCATAACAAAAATCTGAAAAATAATTTGTAGGATTAGTATCTGATAAAGTAACTGGACGTTCAATGTAAGTTAGTTCAGCATCATAAGTTTTTTCAGGAGTGGGAGCTAAATAAATATTAGTATTAGTTTGCATAGCATAATATTTAGGCTCACCTACAGAAGAAGAAACATAAGGCCAGAAATCAAATACAAATTCTTGTGTTCTAGGCAATAAGCTTTCTTTCGTATTAGCCGTACCTGCAGGAGCAGAGTCAGGGGCTGATACTAGAATATTCAGGTTACGTACTATTCGTGTACCTGACGGCAAAGATACTACAGGATTATTAATACTGACTATGACGGATGCAAGTGTATTCAATCCAAAATCATCTAGTTCTTTAATAAGTCTTGTTTCAGCCCTATTAACAAGTCTAGGTAATTGATTATCAAAATCAGTTGAAGAAACTTCTGTAGTACTTCTTATATCGTTGAGAAGCTCACTATAGGTAGGCATTTACTTATCCATAGAAAACAGTCATTACTGCAGCACTAGATGGAGCCGATACTTTTATAACTCCATGAACTGCAGGACCATAATCTCCTAGATAAATATCTGCACCGGCTACTGCCTTAAATTTAACAGCCGTGCCGGGAGTATTAGAAGAAACTCCTCCCTCTACATTAATTTGTTTTTCACCTGTAATTTGATATACACCAGCTACATCAGCATAAATAGCATAGATTCTAGTTTTAGTATCATTGGTATTTGTAGAGTTTAAAGTAACTGATGTAGTAATATCTACCAATACACCACTACCAGTTCCACCACTGTTAACCATTGCTGTTTTAATATTAGAGGACATATTGTATTCCCTTTAAAGATAAGAAGGAGGGATTTCTCCCTCCCTCTTATATAGTTGATTAACCAGAGTTACCAAAGTAACCTCTCCAATCAGACCAACCAAAGCTATATCTTTCTCTAGCTTTAAATCGAAGGTTACCAGTATCGAAGTCTGGCTCCATCTTAGTCTGGAGTGGTGCTCTAACAAACATCTTTGCACCATTCGGAACATTGGTTTTAATAAACCAAGCATCTGAATCGGTGAATCGACGGTTAATGTGAGAACCCTGTGGCAGCATACCCATGCTACGAGTCGAGTTCACATCATTCCACCCTGATGGTCCTACAAGTCCTGCCCCAAGAGCAGAAGTACCTGCACCCGGAATCAACGTAGAATTAAGCAATGAGTTTGCCGTTGCCCAGTTATCTGGAGCAATATGCAAAGAGATTGCTGAACCACCAACAAGAATGCCACGATCATCTTCAATCTTTTGAATAGCTGTAAGACCAGCTTCCAAAGATGCAAAAGAAAGATCGGCGGCAGCAAGAAGGTTTGACTGATTCCCATCAAGAGTTGGATGGGAAGCACTGAACAGAGGCTTTCCATCTCCACCATGATAAGCAGAAGCATCAACAAATCCATTATTGAAAATGTCAGCACCCTTAACTTGTTTGGTATTAGCCATTGCTCTGGCGAGACCTTTGGCACGAAGCTTTGCAAACGTGTCATAAAGGTTATCTTCCATTGCTTCTTCCGTCACGGCAAAAGCAAGGGAGATCGTTTCGTTGACATATCGTGCCACATAGCTTTCACTTGCAGTATCGAATGTAACAGCAGCACCTTCAGCTTTAACGGGAGCAGTCCCGAAACCAGTGAAGAGTACTTCTTCTTCAAAAGCACGATCCGAGTTTTCTACTTCAAACAACGGTTCATGCTCATTATCTACTTCCCCGTATTCGAGGCCGAATACGGCATTCAAACCGGGGAGTAGTTCTTTGGCAATACTAGCTCTATTAATAGCCATTTTCTATCCTCCCCTAATCAATCGTTACAATGCTGGAGTAAGGTTTGTTGTACAAGTGATGTGCAAGCCTTACTTCAAAGATTGGGAATGCTCTTTGAGCCGAAACTGTAAGATCATTTCCCGGTACGTCTTGTGCAGCAATGGGTGACGCAGACAACTGGCGATTTGCCGAAGTAGCCACAGCAATACCAAATCCTGAATCACCTGTTCTGGTATTACCAGCACCAACAGTAAGTCCATAGGACGCTACGTTGATTACAGCAGCCGAGCACGAAGCATCAGCTTGAATGTAATAGGTTTGATCTGGATCGGTAATAACCATTGCTCTGGCGTTAGTAGCAGATGTGCCACTAGGCCAATGTTTACTCCATTTCGGTTCCCCATTCTCGATATAGTGGCACCCTTGGAATACACCGATTACAATCGGGGTATCCAAAGCAGAAGTTCCACCTACAGTTACTGGCTCAACATTACCAAGAGTAACGTGTACAGTGTCTCCAGTGAAAATATTAGCTGCCAAGCCAGAAGCAATTGGCAACTCACTCATTCCGGTGGAGTTAGCACCTGAACCCAACTTACGAGCAGGAAGGAAACCTCGGAGATTTTTAGTTGTAGCCATTTTCTTTCTCCTTATAGGTTAATATCCTATCTCCTGCTTCTTTAGAATTAGTCCTGAAAAGACGGGACTCTTCCTTTAGTAACAGAAGATTTACTATTATTAGATATAGGCATTCTCGAATCACTTGAATTTTCAAGTTGAGAATTAACAGCATTCATAAGCTGCTGACTCTTTTCCTGAAAGTACCTAGACCTAGCTTGGTATTTACCGGCTGGCATTTTTGCTAATGCCAAATCACCACGACAGACTGTACCAGTATATCTACCAGTCTCCTGCACGATAGAAGAGGTTGCCATTTCGGGTACTTCTTCCGGGGTAACAAACGTCCATCCTTCAGCCATTTTCTTACCAACATTTTGATAATCATCTGCATCTTTTAGATTAATACGTATCCAACGTAGTGACATTCCTTCTGATTCAAATCTATTTTGAACTGGGTTAGGAATCTCTAATGCATTAGGCTCTTCGTATGTCCATTCCATTTCTTCCCGTGTTTCAGTTTCCCTTGCTGTAGCATTCCGTGCTGTAGTACGTGTGTTCATTTTCTAACTCCCACGATAATTAATATTAGTGTATTCACCTTCAGAACTATCTACTTTTAATTTCTCTGCAGCGTATACTTCAAGAGGTATATTCCATTTATTAGCAAGTCGAACATCTTCTTGTGAAAGTTTAATCTTCTTACTGGAAGTAGCAGGACTTCGTGATGTTCCTGCAACCACTTGAGCTACCTGTTTCGTCGGTTGCTCACGTTCGTTTTCTTCTTGGTTATCCTCTTCAAATTTGTGAGGAAACTCTGTTCTCATTCTACGATCTATCTCAAGGTAGAAATCATCTTCATTAGGATCGTATCCCATTTCTTTTAGTTCAGCATCGATAGCCAAAGCTGAAGCAGTCATAACAGAATTACTTCCAAACCAATCATTATCTCCAGCCCATGTTTGAGCCTTTACATCTGATTTCTGAGAAGCTTTCTGTTTAGGTTGTTCTAGAGCTTTTTGCTCCATCTCCTTATTATAATTATCTAAAGCATTCTTTTGTTTATCTACACTATCTAAATCCATTTGGACTCTTTGTAAAACTTCTAAAGATTGAAGAACTTTTTCTCCATCCCCAGCATTATAAGCTTCTAAATAATTAGCTTTAGCTAAGTCTACTTTTTCTAGTAGGTGCTTCTCAGAATTATCTGTTGTAATTTTTTGAGTGTCAACAAAAGTTTTTTCTCTTTCTTGAAGCTGATTGTTTAAAGTTTCTCTTTCTTGAATTAATTGTTGTATCTGTTCGTCACGTTCTTTACGTTGCTTAACTAATTGTCTAATTCTTTTTTGTGCTCCATTAGTTTCAATCCCATCAAGTTCTTTAATGGTTTCTACTGAAGCTTCTGGTTGAGCATCAACTTCTTTTGTTTTTACTTCTGGACGAGGAGATTCTTCTTCCTTACCCTCAATTTCATATTCAACTTGATCTGGAACCTCTACGTCATTCCATCCCGATTGTTCTTCACTCATTTATTTTCCTTCCGTCGATTCGACACAGACGTTTACGAATAAGTATATTATACACTATTTTTATCTTTGAGGCAACTATTTAATGAGATAAATTAAAAGTAGGGTCTAAGTCTTTAGGGCTTTCTACTTTTAACATAATCTGATCATCAAATAAAAGAAGCAATTTAATTCCTTTATAAATCATTTTTACTCCTGTATGTTTACCATAACATACATAATCTCCTACTTCACACCAAGCTCCTGTAGGAAATTTATCTTTATCTTTATAAGCTAGTTCTCCAATACCTACAACTCTTCCTACAGTAGTGAGGTAAGACATATCATCTACCGTAGAATCAGGAAGCAGAATACCTCCTTTAGTTTTAGATTTAATGGATACTGGTCTAATTAAAATATTAAAACCAGGAATAACAGGAAGAGGAGTAGGATCACTAAGTACTCCTTCTTCGTCACTAATCCATTGATCGTTCTTAATAGCATTAGCTAATGCTGGTTGTTGCATGGTTTATTCTCCTTCGTCATGTTGATATCTATTTTTTAAAATAGAAGTTAAGTCTTGTCTTGCCCATGCAATACCTCTATAAAAACCTACTAACTCTTTATAAGATGAAAAATCTCCTACTCCTCCATCAGCTAAAGTTGTTTTAATTTGATCCATTTGTTCATTTAATGAAGTCACCACTTCGTCCCAAGGTGTCATGGAATTAGTACAGCTCCTACAATAATTCCTATTACTGCTGCTGCAATAACTTTTTTCCAAGCCGTGCAGGAATAAGAACAAGAACAACTACTACAACTTAGTTTATCTTTAATCTTTTCTGATAGAACTTTAATTTTTTTAAACATTAGTCATCTCCTTCTACTTCAGAAAATAATTCTTTAGCTTGGCTAGTATCACTAGCAATTGCTACGTCAAGTAATTTTAAAAGAGAATTTAAAGCTGCTGTTTTATCTTTACTTTCTGTATCAGCCTGAATCTTACTTAGCTTCTGCATTATCTCCATAACTTTAAGTTGTTTATCATTTTCATTTTTAGATTCTCGATTAGCCATATCAACAAGCATTTTAATGGCTGCTATTGATTGTTTGTTAATTCTATCTTTCTCACCAGATTCAGCATCAAGCATTTCTTTTTGACCTTCAGCAACAGCCTTAACTTGCATCTCCATTTCATCTATATCAAGTTCTCTATTTTTAAGAGCAGCCGTTGCAGCATCTTTAGCAAGAGTAGCTTGAAGTTTTTGTTGTTCAATATTAAGTCGTTGCTTTTCAATATCAACCATCTGTGCTTCAGGAGATTGTTGTTTACCCATTGCTTGATTAGCATTTAGAACTTGTTTAGCAGCTTGGGCCATAGCCATCTCAGCAACATTAGGCATTTGTTGTTGTTCTGGAGATAGGTTTTTCATTAAACCTTGAGTAACTCCTTGTACTTGTTCTTGATACTTCATTACTACATGCTCTTGTATATTAGCCTGTAGGACGGGTATAACCCTTTTCATAGCAGGATTGCTGCCACTAGTAGGGTCTTGAAGAAAAGCTGTTTTAATTTGAATATGAGCATCGTGATTTTGACCGGGAAAAGAAGCAATAGGTAATCCTCTACTAGCTGCTTGAATATCTGACATAGGATCAAGGGGTTCCGGTTTTTTCTTTTCGGGAAGTATTTGATCTAAGTTAGGCATATTAGCAGCACTTAGAATTGTTCTATTTAGTTCTTCCATATTAAACATACCGGGAGGAGATTGCTGGGCTAATTGCAATGCCATTTGAGCCAACATCATCCGGTGAGCATTTGAAGGAATGTTTGGATCACTAACAGGAATAATATCAACCCTACCATCAAAATCCTGTTTCATAATGGTACGGGAAACTCCCGGCATTTCAAAAGGATATTCATTAGGAAGATATTCATAGTTAATGTCTGCTAGAATTTTGAACTCATCTTTTTGCGTCTTGTGCATTCTTTTGTGAATAGCACTAAAGAATTTACTAGAGGCTTCTAAAAGAGCCATAGTTGTTCCTACAGGACCATAAGAAGCAGCATCTGATATTACCTGTTCAGTACTATCTGCAAACTTCTGTCCTGTAGCTGTTACAAAATTCAACATCTGGAATAGCGTTGAGGAAGGCTCCTTATATGGCAAAGGAACTATAGATTTAGTAAGGTCCATTCCAGTTGCTTCAATCTCCTTAAACTCACCGGGAGCAATCGGATCGTTATCGCCAACAATTCTCACACCCTTGGCTTTAAATCCTCCCGGTAGGTTAGCGAACTGACCAGCATCTATCAAGGCTCTCATTGCTGCAGTAGCAGTCATAGTAAGATTACCAAGGAAATGTATCAGTCCTAACCCATAGAAACCAAATCCCGGCACAAATTTATAATGTACGAAATGCATTATCTTTTGTCTTGTGCGATCATCAGGCCGATAGTTTCTACGAATACTTAAAATCTTTCTTGTCTCTTCTTCTATTGTTACGATATAAGGTAAAGAAACTCCTTCTTCATATTCACTATCTTCTTCACATTCCATATAACAATGTTGTTCTAGTAACACATACTGGGGGTCTTCATCTGTAGTAGGAGACATTCCTAGTATAGTATTTATTTTAGAGGAGATAGGTGTAGGATTAGGTACAGAAGCATCTGGCAAATCTATGTCTAGATACATACCAGCAGCCATCTCTCTGCCTAAGTCTACAGAATTTCTATAAATTACATGAGTAAACCTATCAGCATTTCTTAAATTACTAGCGTAGTAGGATACATAAAACTGATCAATAGGTACAAACTCAGACACAGGTCTTTCTAAAGATGCATCATAGTAAACCTTTTTAAAAGCTGAACCAATAATAGGTAGATGAAATAGCATTCTTTCAAACTCATCAAAGTATTCTGGCATCTGCTCAGTAATTTGATAGTTCATAAACTCTTTAACTCGTTGAGCTTGTTCTATTTTAGCTGGGTCTTCATTACCCAGAATAGTAGTTTTAACTGGGCCTCCTGCTGGAAAGAGTTCTCCCGAAGCTTTAGATTGAAACTTAACAGCTGATTCAATTAGAAGAGGATGTACAGCAGTACAAGCACCTTCAAAAGGTTCTGATGCTTCTTCTAGTTTTAAACCTAGTAGATCAAAACCTCGTTCAAACATTGACTCCCATTCTTCTCTAGAATTTCTATCAGCATCAAATCTTTCATAGACAGTCTCAGCAATTTCACGAAGTTTAAATTCATCTATATCTTCAGCAAGATTGGTAAACCATTGTTCCGTAGTTTCTTTTTGATTTACTTCTAAAGTATCTTCAAAGCTAACAATAACTCCTCCATCAGGAGAAACATCAATGTTTACATTTTCTCCCATCTCGACTTCAGTGCCTCCTTCAGCCACAGGTATTACCTGCACTTCAGGAATAGCTTCATATGGATTTCGTTCAGTTGCCATTTTTATATGTGTCCTTAAACTTCAACTTTAAATATTCCATTACGTCTTTTTGATATTCATTCCAACTAGTATAGTCTTCTTCTTTAGGTCTAACTAAACTATGATTAATATCAGTTTCAAAACTCCAAGACATTAAGCAGTAACATTAATCTTGCCACCACCACGGGGCTTTTTCTTACCACTACCAAACTTACCATAAGATTCGTTAGCAGAAGCTTGTAGTTGTTTAGGTGTTCTTTTCTTTTTTACTCTCATAGCAATAGATTCATGTTTTCGATCTTTAAAACCTTGACCACCTTTTTCAACATGACGGTCCATTCGACTTGATGCATTTGATCCTTCAGGATGTATCATTATTTTTAACTCCCAGTACAGAGGTGAAATACGTATTGACACTATTATACCATTAAACTCGCCAGTAGGCAACTTTTTTCTGTCGTCTATGATTTACATCATCTTCCCAATCAGGATCATCAGGATGTTCTACTCTCCATGATTCCTTTAAATAATGTACGGCCATAGCTAAACAGTCTACTTGATCATCGTGACGAGCATGTGGAAAGGTAATTAACTCTTCTAGTAGTTCATCTGCCCATCTCTTACCTTCTGGTATCCAAACTCTACCAGATTCAATCATAGGACTAGCTGCATACACCCTAGCTACTTTATCTTTGTCTGGCGTGTATTCCATTATTGGCAAGCCACTACGTCTCAAGTCCTGTATCAAGGACTGACCACTGGCTTTCTTTTCAATGATACAGACATCTGGTCTGTACTCTTTGTATAACTCTTGAGATATTCTTCTTAGTTCAGGATACTCGTACCTTCCCCTTATATTTCCTAATAAAATAATATTACTACCCCAGTATTCCTTACCATTATAATCTTCTTCAGGAATATCAAAGATGCCCCATGTCTGTATTACACTAAAGTCAGCCGTGGTACGAGTACTGAAAGCAGTGTCATAGGTTTGTAATATAAAATCACAAGGAGGAGGATCACCCTGATCCCAAATCTGTATCCACCTTTTTTTTATTATCCCACCTTCTTCCGGTGTAGGGTTTTGCATGTATAATGAATCCCAGTATCTTGATCCATTACTAGCAATAATCTCCTCTTCATCAACACGGAGTATCTCATCTGGTTTCCATTCAGGAAAATAAGAACTACCTACCGGCAAGTCCAAAAGTTCGGCAGCTTCTTCGTCTAACCATGCTGGTATCTTTACAACTTCCCAAGGATAGGTAACGTCCATATCCATTATTTCTTGTTGTTTTAATAACCACCCACATAAATCATCATGGTGGTAACGAGTATTAATAATAACAATAGAACCGTTTGGCATGATACGTGTACGTAAACCAGCAGGATACCATTCTTTAATATATCTTCTACCAGCCTCAGAGAAGCTATCTTCTTCTGACATAGCATCGTCTAAGATAGCAATGTGAGCACCACGACCAGCAATCTGACTTCTAACACCTGCAGCATAGTATGTACCATTCTGATTAGTCTTCCATTTACCTGCAGCACGAACATCACTTCTAAGGGATACACCCCTGAATACTTCTTGGAACTGTTCTGTATTAACTATGTCCCTAACTGATCTACCAAAGTCACTAGCTAACTGGTCACTATGAGATATCGTCAGAACTTCATGCTCTGGATTATTACCTATATACCATGCTGGAAATATCTTAGAACAGATAACTGATTTACTACTACGAGGAGGAAGAAATACCATCAGTCTCTTTATCTCACCATCCTGTACCTTCTGTAATTTGTCAGAAAGTATTTTAATATGTTTACCCATCTTCCAATCAGAGATTAAAGTAGGAGCTATCATACGAACAAAGGAAAGAAAGCTATGGTTTGCTTGTTGTAATACAAGATCATCTAGATACATAGATAAATTGAATAGAGTATCTACTTTATTTGGTTCACCTTCTATAGAATCTATAGAGTCTATCATGTTATTCCTTTAATTATTTGTATTTAAATACAAAAAGATAAACTAAAAAAATTATCTTTAACTTGTTTTATTGTTTCTATATAGATTATACACTAATTAGGTAGCCTATGCAACCCCATTTAAAAATATTTTTATAGTGTGACATATTTATCACTACTATGAAATGACCCTGTTATTTTTGTAAACCAATAAGGGGTCTATTATTATATTATATAAAAAACTTTGTTTTTTTGGGTGGGGGTATCTTTAAAGTCTATGACTTTACTTTGCAAATCCTACGGATTTTACTTGACTGTGATAAATATGCAACATCTAAGGGATGTTGAGGGAAGGTCTGTGACATTTATACAACACTACTTAGTGTTTTGGGGGAAGGTTTTCATAGACAAAGGGTCTATGTTTATATAATACCACTAACGTCAAAGACGTTAAAAGTTTATAAAGTCTTTGACAATCAACTACTTAGTTGATTTAATATAACTGTGATAGAAATATCACAACGATGAAGTTTCTGATCTCTGAGATGAAGTTTCTCTTGTCAAAAGATGATAACCTAATTAAACCTATATAACTACTATCACTTGTGATAGTTATATAGGGTTAATTAGATAATACCACAAACCGGAGATGATGCCATGACTAACCTTGAAATGATTAACTTCGATCATTCTGATCTCGATGCCACAGTTTCAGTCTGCCCCGATGGTATCGGTTATGATATATACGAGACTTCCACTGGTATCTGGTTAGTAACTTGTGACGATTTGCAAGAGGTTGAAAACACCTTGAACAATTGTTATTAACAGGATAGGGTAATTAATAATATCCTTGTAGAGTATCTTTCGATACAAGGATATGATTAATTATCTGGAGATTAGTATGATGGCCGGAATTTATGTATTGCTACTCGTAGCAATCTGCACTATGTTAGGCTGTGTGGCAATCCACCTTGTAGAAAAGGACAAGCTCAATGACGACATTAAACCTAGACCATAATGCTATTGTAAATAGCACGACCTTATATCAAAAGAATGTCCATGATGTGAGGACTTACCCTCATAAGGTCATCAAACGATCAACGAATGCAAAGCTAGGCAAGAAGGTATCAAAGGGAAAGCTTAAAGACTTTCCGATATATACCTTAACTCTTGTCGAAAGGGAAACCTGTACTAATGCTTGTGAGCATTGGGCCGATTGCTTTGGAAACAATATGCCTTTCGGTCATCGATTTAAAACAGTTGGCCTTATGCCTAAAATTAAATCAGAGCTAGATGTTTTGGATAAGAAACATCCGAAGGGATATCTACTACGTTTACATATCCTTGGAGATTTCTACAGCATTCCATATGTATTGTTTTGGGAAAAGCAATTGCTTTCTAGACCGGCATTAACTATCTATGGATATTCTCGACATCACTACGGTTCTACGAACCTAGACAAATGGTCTAGAAATATCGGAGAAGCTTTGCTTAAGGTACGCAAAAGCATAGGCTTTGAGAGGTTTGCCGTCAGGTTTAGTACTCTGCCCTCCGATATCTTATCGGCTAACACCGAACATAATCCGGCACCGGAAAGCATTACCTGTCCTGTTCAATTAGATAAAACAGACAGCTGTGGGACGTGCAGCCTTTGCTGGACTGCTAACAAGCCGATAACTTTTCTGGATCACTAGGGTAATTAATATCTTACAAGGAAAGTTCTACGAACCTTGTAAGGTATTAATTATCTTATCTTAAACAGCCAACGTGGAGGATTATCCAATGGCAAAATCGACCGAGCTTTTCTTTAACGATGAATGGATTAAAATGGCCGAAGGCTTTGAAGCTTTTAAGACTGCAAAGTCTGAAGGCTTCCCGATTAGGATCGTACATCCTTCTGGATCATTTAAGGTGATCCATAATTCGGAAGCCCTGCCGGAAGGGGCAGAACTTAGGCATAAAGCCTAAACAAATGGACGAGGGAGCAACCCGGTTAGGCCAACAAACGTCCTTAAAATTAAGACGTTGGCAGGTGTGGTGAGCCTTCACTAGAATTCACTAACTTTTAAATCTTTTAAAGGAATACATTCCATGAGCCGTACAATTAAAACATCGATCCGGGTCAATGCCAAATCCCCAAAATATAACTACGGGTTTCACCGTACTTCGTCCGGTTATCGGGTTGATGTACCCTACCTGAGCTTATCGGTATTTGGTGGAGGATCGTTTAATAAACGGACTATTCGTAGTCCTCGATCTGGCGTCCGTTTTATTTATGAGAATAACCGGAAAGGTAAGACCCGTATTGCCCATAACGTAGCATGATTTGGGCCATCTACAGCCTTCCCTTTATTCTGTTGGTTTTCTCCGGTCCTATAATATTAGGACTGGAGATTACTAGCCTGACAGGGTTGTTATGTGGTATAATATCTGTATTATATCTAACATTAGCTATACATTTAGGAGAATCAGATGACTGATGACTTTTGTGACGTTTACGACTTTGTTTCTATTAAAGCAGCCGTTGAGGAAGGCCAACAAGAGAACACTGTTGAGGGAATTTATGATATCTTAGATATTCTATTAGACGGTCTGGACAGGGAAGATCGTATAAAGTATCTACAACTTACCTTAGCAAAAAACTTGGGGAGTAATGACAATGAAGAAAACACTTAAACAAAGAAGGCTTGAGGCACATGCCTTGAGCTTACCACAATTTAAACGACAGATTGTGAGGTTAAAGAAAGCCTACATTAGAAAACCTAAACACACCAAACAATTGGAGGGTAATTACTGTTATATATAGTGAAGTTTTATAAACTATATATAACAGTAATTATCTGAAACAGGATAGAGAGAGTGGTTGACTGATGGACGATCTTAAACAACAAATATACAATGATCTTGAACAAGTCTTAATTGAAAAAATCAAGAGCTATGGCTTAAATGATCGGGATGCCAAGGCCAATGCAGAATTAATTCTAGACTATGGGTCTGATGGAGTCCATGATCTTTCACAAGAATTAAATAATATTCTGGAGAATGAATATGCCGATTAAACTCTTACCACCATATGAGAATCACGATGAGATTAGCCCTCTCACCAAGACCTACTTGGTGTCTGTCATGGGGTGTGATATAATGGAAACAAATATCGAAGATATAAACGAGTTTCTTGAACTACAGGACAAAGACTAATGTGGAAATCACCTATTCCATTAACAGATATTTTGAGAATGTTAGATTTAATAAAAGATATTAATGTAAAACAATATGAACAAGAGGAATATAGGTTAGTAGTAGATCAAATTTCTCATTATTTTATAGCTAATGATACACAGGGGGATGAATAATGTATGTAATTGTAATGAAGGGGTCAGATGACTTAGACGATATGGCTATACTACCTACCATCTGTGATGATGGCACTCCGAAAGCAGCTATGTTTAAAACATCAATACTGGCTAGAGATTTATTAGAAGATATGTATGGCATTGATTATTTTGATATGGAAGAAGAAGGGGTAGAAATATGGGCCGTGAATTAAGCAAGGTTGAGTACTCTCAACGTATCGATGGGAAGTGGAACAAATGGCAGAGTTGGTCTGCTGCTGATTGGTACGACTGGGATTTTGAGGAGGTAGAGCACTTGCTGGAACATATGGACTACAGCAAGTGGATTCTTGTTGATGTCGTAGAAAGGAAAGGACAGTGACCTCTCAATTAAATAAAACTAATATAATACCGGGCCGTGTTTTATGGAATAGATTACTTGACAAGGCTTTTCTTTTATATGAGTATGGTGCTACTAACAATGAAGAGTTCCTAGCCTCTATGGAGAGGTTGGGATTTGATAAGCAAACAGTAACAACACTTATGGAGAATGAAGATGCTTGAACATCTTACAGTTACAGAAGATCGTGAAATATTTTTTAATGTTGAAGAGAGACCCTGCTACTACTCCCACCCTGTTCAGGAACATCTGAATATAGTTCTTGGCGGCGAAGGGGTATGCAGCCATACTGGTACTCTTGTACCTGACAAGAAAGTACTCACTCGTAATGGTGATTACCTTTCGACCACCAACAAGAACTATCGTGTAGTTTTAAATGGTGAGGTGCTGCTACCCTTGCAGAAACAGATGATTAACTTCTTTGATCCGTCTGTTTTACATAATGTAAAAATTCAAGATACAGTCTTGAAGAATGGTCGGGTATGTTGGGCTGAATATACCTTCCCTGATATTGCCAGTGGTATCACTACCAAAACAGGACACTCAACAAGCTTTAAACTACGGTTTATATTGAAGAATACTTTTGATGGTTCTGGTTCTGTCCTGTTGTACAGTGGGGATATTGATACGTTCTGTACCAATGGAATGATCTCCGGTTCTTATGATGTTACACGAAAAAGACACACAAAGAATTTTACAACTGAGGGTTTTATTTTAGCCTTTGGTAAAAGTATGGACCGTCACCACGAACAAGTAATTAAGTACCAACAGTGGGCAGATACTCAAGTATCCACAGTAAAAGTTAAACAATTACTTGATAAACTAACTAAAGCACCTGATCAGAGAAAACGTAAAAATATCTTGAGTGATCGGCTGCTGGCTCAATTTACTGACGAAGCTGATGTACGTGGTGGCAATGTGTTTGCTCTCTCTTCTGCCCTTACAGCATATGCCTCTCACAATTCAGAACGGTTCCCTTTGACCAAACGAGGTGATGACCTGTCTCTTCTTAAACGACAGGAGCAGGTTGGTAAGTGGCTATCCTCAGATGTTTGGGATGAGTTTGTATCTTCGGAAAAATTGGTGAAATCTTATGTCTGAAGCTAGATATTTAGGACTTCTTAACGAAGTCAAACGACTACGTGCTGACATGCAACATTCCTCTAACGAAGGGGGTCGAGTTGATCCCCTTCGGGTTGCTATAGCTTTAGACTCTATGATAAAAGCATGTGAAGATATCGAAGATACTATTCAAATGCTTGAAGAGTTTAAAGATTTTGGATTTACAGATGATTTCGGTGTGGAAATGGAGTAGATAATGGACTTACTAACAACACTAGAAGAAACATATAAAAAAGAAATTAAACAATTGTCATCCCAACTTTATCTCCAGTACAAACGTAATAGGGAACTGTTAGAAAAGATTTCTTATTTAGAAGATAAGCTATCTTCTTTGGAAGATTTATTAGAGGAATATGTGAGAGGAAAATTAAATGCTTGATATATTATTAATAACAGTTCTTTTTGAAGCTGCTCTCTTGCTTGGCATCACAATAATAGGAATACTTATATGAAATTTTTAATTTTTACACTCATTATTCTAAGTTTAGTCTTGCAGGATACTAAAAGTAAAGCTCAAAGCTATATTGAAGAGGCAACCTGTTTGATTGAGGCTTTATATTTTGAAGCAAGAGGAGAAAATTTTAGCGGCCAGTTAGCTGTAGCTACCGTAGTATTAAACAGAGTAAAGCATTCTAAATATCCTAACACTATATGTGATGTGGTACATGAGGGAAGGTACAAGAATGGTAATCCTGTTAGACATAAGTGTGCCTTTTCTTATTATTGTGATGGCAAGCCGGAAACAATGATAGATTTAGATGCTATTGCATCTTCTGAAGAGGTGGCTTATTTTGTAATGCATGGAGGTAGGATACAAGGATTAGAGACATCATTGCATTATCATGCAACATATGTTAATCCTTATTGGAATAAAGATTTTAAAATCTTAATGCAGATAGGTAATCATATCTTTTACGGAGATAAAAATGAGTAAACATTTGTGGCAAAGAGATCGTAAGAGTATCTATAGAGGGTTGGTAAAGGAATATCAACGTGAAGGCTACGATTATAAAGAGTCTAAACGGTTTGCTAAGCAAGAGACAGATGAGATAATGGCTGATAAGGAATTTTTTGTAGATAGTTTAATTTCTTTAGAAGAGGAGCAAAGTAGTTGAACGTAGAATTTGTAGACAGTATGGGTACAGATTTAACTGTTGTTAATTCAGCAAGAGTAAGCTTTGATAAAGAAAGCAAATGGGACATACTTCCTCATGCTGGTCCCGTTGAAAATATTTTAACCCACGCTGATGAAAAACTTATAAAATATTTAGCTAAACATCAACACTTTACACCGTTCACTCATTGTACTTTAACCCTACGGGAAACCGTACCTATCTTTGTTGCTCGTCAGAGATTTAAACATACCATAGGTTTTAGTTATAACGAGGTATCTAGACGGTATGTCTCTGATGATCCAGAGTTTTTTTACCCGGATGCATGGAGAGAAAAAGCTGACAATGCAAAGCAAGGTAGTGGAACAAACCATGTAGATATAAATCCAGTAGGAGATAGACCTCCTCCTATGGTTGACGAGTACCATCATGCTATAAAGAAATGTTTGTGGACCTATAAATATTTATTGGGTAAAGGAGTATGTCCCGAACAAGCTAGAATGGTACTACCACAATCTATGTATACTAGTTATTATGTTACAGGGTCTCTGTATGCTTGGGCTAGAGCTTATAACTTACGAAGTAATAACCATGCTCAACAAGAAATACAGGACGTAGCTAGGAAATGGGATGTAATTTGCCAAGCTTCCTTTCCTTATTCATGGGAAGCTTTAACATGCAAGGAAAAAGAAAATGAACCAAAGATGGAAGGTTAAACTTTCAGATGATCTTCAAGAAAGAACATGGGATTTTAATTCTAAAGAAGAAGCTGAGTCTTTTATTGAAGATAGGTATAACTTAACCAATCACCTTGGTTATAATCCCGATGATGTTTACTATTTATACCCTATAGAATGAGTACTTATGTACTCTATAGGGTGTAAATAGATTTACAAATTAGAAAGGTTAGCTTATGATGCAAGAGAACGACGATAAGTTTGTTAAGCATCTTCCTTGTGAGGATTGTGGATCGTCTGATGGTGTAGCTTTATATGAGTCAGGTAATACCTATTGCTTTGTGTGTGAGACATTAACGAAAGGAAATGAAATGGAAGATAGCTCACCAATACGTACCGTTATATCCAACAGTATGACAAAAGGCAGCTTGTCTGCCTTAGATGATCGTAAGATTACTTTAGATACCTGCAAGACTTATGGTGTAAATGTAACCCACAATAATGGGCAGGTATTCCAACACATTTACCCGTACCATGATGCTCAAGGTTCTCACTTAGGTAACAAGGTGCGTACTGTAGCTAATAAAACCTTTAGGTCTGAAGGACAGATGCAATCATGCACTTTGTTTGGACAGAAAGCTTTCGGCCAACGAGGTAAGTTTATTACTGTATGTGAGGGTGAACTAGATGCTATGGCTTGTTATCAAATGTTTGGTAGTAAGTGGCCTAGTGTTTCGGTCAAGTCAGCATCGTCAGCCTACAAAGATTGTCAGAAAAGTTTAGATTATTTAAATAAATTTGACAACGTAGTGTTGTGTTTCGACAATGATAAATCTGGACGAGAGGCAGCGGATAAGGTTGCTCAACTGTTTGAACCTAACAAGTGCAAGATCGTTAAGCTTACACACTTTAAAGATGCCAGTGATTACCTTAAAGCTGGCAACAGGGAACAGTTTACTAAGCTCTGGTGGGATGCAGAAGAATATACACCGGCAGGTATTACTAACCTTGGCAAATTAGGGGATAGTTTATATGACGAAAACTACTGTGAGACTGTTCCTTTTCCTTGGGTAGGACTCAATGAAAAGATTTATGGTATGAGAACAGGTGAGCTTTTAACCGTAACCTCTGGGTCTGGTATGGGTAAGTCTTCTATGATTAGAGAACTTATGCACCATGTTATGAAAAGTTCTAAGGATAATATCGGAGTGCTTGCCCTTGAGGAAAGCATACGTAATACGGCCTTTAATATTATGTCAGTAGAGGCTAATAAAAGACTGTATATTAAAGAGGTACGAGATACTCTATCTAAAGATAAACTAAAGGAGTGGGAAAATGCAACCATTGGAACTGGTAGGTTCTTTGCTTTTGATCACTTTGGTTCTATATCTAACGACGAGATACTAAATCGTATTAGGTATATGGCTAAAGCATTAGACTGTAGGTGGATATTTCTAGACCACCTTAGTATTCTTGTCTCTGGACAGGAAGGTGGAGATGAACGTAAGTCTATTGATATTCTAATGACCAAGCTCCGTAGTCTTGTAGAGGAATGTCAGATAGGTTTACTACTTGTGTCCCATCTTCGACGTACATCTGGTGACAAAGGACATGAGGATGGTCAAGAGGTATCACTAGGTCATCTCAGGGGTAGTCAAAGCATAGCCCATCTGAGTGATGGAGTACTAGCTTTGGAGAGAAACCAACAGGATGACGATCCAACAGCAGCCAATACAACTGTTGTACGTGTGCTTAAAAATCGATATACTGGTGATGTTGGTATAGCTACCTACTTGTTTTATGATCAAGAGTCTGGTAGAATGACAGAGATTAGCAACCCTTTTGAATCTTCTGAAGAAGAAGAGGAGGCACCATTTTAATGGGTAAACGTAAACCGTTTGATCGTAAACTTTATAATGAAGTTAATGACTTGTCTATCAAAGCTGTTAAAAAATATTTAACAGATTCTGGACATACGATTACTTCGACTAAAGAAAAATTTACTGCTGATATTGAAAGCACTTACAAGGGAAAGGAGTATCTAACAGAGGCTGAAGTTAAATTAGTATGGGATAAAGAATGGCCTTCTAACTGGTGCAATGTACGTGTACCAGAACGTAAAAGAAAACTTTTAGAGCAAGCTGAAAAAGAAGGAAAGATTCTAACATTCCTTTACTTAAATAAATCTTTTACCAAAGCTTGGAAAATTGATGGTGAAACAGTAAAGGATTGTTCTTTAGAGGAAGTTCCTAATAGGTTTGTACCTAAAGGTGAATACTTTTATATAGTGCCTGTTGAAAAAGCAACGATGGTGAATCTATGAAATGCATTCTCGACATTGAAACTGATGGGTTGTTAGATACTATGTCTAAGGTACACTGTATTGTAGCTTATGACATAGATAAAAAACAACCTCACATTTTCATAGGAGACGAGTGTATAACAAAGTTTTCTACTTTTGCCCAAGGTGTGTCAGAATTTATTATGCATAATGGAATGTCGTTTGATGCAGTAGCACTGAACAAAACATGCAATGCTAACATTATGCCTAACAAAATTACTGACACACTTATACTATCTCAATTGTTTAATCCCGTGCGTGACGGAGGACATTCGTTAGCAGCATGGGGTGAACGATTTAAGATGCCAAAGGGAGGAGTAGATAGCTTTGATTATTATACTCCTGCTATGTTAGACTATTGTAAACAAGACGTAAATATAACTTATAAACTATATAAACATCTTAAATCAGAATCAAAAGGATTTTCTAAACAAAGTGTAGAGCTTGAACATAAAGTTAGAAATCTAATTGATGAACAGGAAAGGACAGGATTCTATTTAGATATACCATATGCCAGTATGTTTGTAGCAAGGTTAGCTGATCAGGCTGATTCTATACATAACCAACTACAAGAAGTTTTTCCTGCTGCTGTCGTTACAGGACGTACTCATAAAACATCTGGTAAACCTTTAAGAGATATCGTTACTCCCTTTAACCCCGGTTCACGTAAACAAATAGGTGAACGACTTATAGAGTTAGGTTGGAAACCTACAAAGAAAACAGATAAAGGTCATGTGATTGTAGATGAAGCTGTTCTATCCGGTATAGATATTCCTGAAGCACAATTAATTTCTAAGTACTTAGTACTTCAGAAAAGATATGCTCAAGTATCTTCATGGATAGAAGCTGTACAGGATGACGGCAGAGTACATGGGAGGGTGCTCACCCTACGTACCATCACAGGAAGAATGGCACACACCTCACCTAATATGGCTCAAGTTCCTGCATCATCGTCTCCGTATGGAGAGGAATGTAGAACATGCTGGAGAGTAGAGAATGAGAATACACACCAGCTTGTAGGTACAGATGCCTCCGGTTTAGAGCTTAGAGGATTAGCCCACTACATGAACGATTCAAAATTTACACAAGAGATTTTAGAAGGAGATGTACATACAGCTAACATGAAGATGGCTGGACTTACAAATCGAGATCAGGCCAAAACATTTATTTATGCATTATGTTACGGTGCAGGTCCAGCAAAAATAGGTAGTATAGTTGGTGGCTCATCTAAGGAAGGACAAGTTCTTATAGATAGGTTCCTTAACAATATGCCTAAGTTAAAAGCATTACGTAACAATCTAACTGAACTTGCTGGACATAATAAGATTATTAAGGGACTTGATGGTAGATTACTTCATGTCCGTCAGTCTTATTCAGTGGTAAACAGTTTAATCCAAGGGGCCGGTGCTGTTGTGTGTAAACAATGGTTAGTACAAATGATTAAAGAAATAAATGCACAAGGTCTTGATGCTAAACTTGTAGCTAGTATACACGATGAGTATCAGTTTGAAGTAAGCAAGAAAGATATAGAACAGTTTGGAAAAATTACAAAGGAGAGTATTAAAAAAGTAGAACAAGTTTATGATTTGAAATGTCCATTGGATTCCGAATTTAAAGTAGGGAAAACATGGGCTGAGACACATTAAAGTTCTTGACACTATAGAATATCTCTGATATACTTATGCTTCAACAAATGAAAGGAGTCATTTCAAATGGCTGATCAAATCAAAAATCGAATCATTTCTGGAACTGCTTATTGGGCTGCTGTTGTTAGCCCTAACACCACCTTTGATCCCCACTGCTGGGAGATTAATGTCTGCAATTTGTCTGATGAAACCCGTGCTATGGTAGAAGAAGATGGGTTGGCTCTTAAAAATAAAGGTGATGAACGTGGAGATTTTGTTACGGTTAAACGTAAACTCCTCCGTAAAGATGGAGGTACTAACGATGCTCCGAAGGTAGTCGATGCCGATAATTCCCCCATGCATAATACCCTTATCGGTAATGGCTCGCTAGTGAATGTTAAATATCGTCCATATTCTTGGAGCTACGGTAATAGGAGCGGTGTTAGTGCTGATCTTATTGCTGTTCAAGTGGTAGACTTGGTAGAGTATATGGCTGAAGGAGACTTTGAGGCAGTAGAGGGTGGCTATACTTCTACTGAAGGCTCTGACATTCCGTTCCCTACTAACTAAGGATACGGGGGTAGGTTCTTCTGTAGCCTACCCCCATTCCCTATGAAAAATTTAAATGACATTGTAACAGATATCTATAATCTTTTTGATTATGATATTGGACCCCAAAGATCAAAAGATCAGTTGGGGAAAGCTGCTCGTAGCATGGGACGTAACATAGCTAAACTATGTTTAGAAAGATTTGAGGAGTATAAACAAGAGCCGAGACTTAGACCCTCCAACATAGGAAAACCAAGGAGACAAGTATGGTATGAATTAAAGAACTATCCTAAAAGTTCTGAGCCATCAGGTAGTGACTACATTAAATTTCTATACGGTAATATTCTAGAAGAACTTCTTTTATTTTTATCGTATGCTGCCGGTCACACTGTAACAGAGACACAAAAGAAAGTTACTATCGGAGGTATAACAGGACATAAGGATTGTAGAATTGATGGAGTAACTGTGGATATTAAGAGTGCTTCAGCTTATGCTTTTAAAAAGTTTGAACAAGGAACATTAGAAAACGATGATCCGTTTGGTTACATAAGCCAACTCTCAGCCTATGCTAAAGCTGAAGGAGACACCGAAGCTGCTTTTTTAGTTATTGATAAACAAAGTGGTAAGCTTACTCTACTACCCTTACATCAGATGGAGATGGATAATGTCACCACAAAGATTAAAAACATTAAACAATCCTTGGAGAGTGAAGAGCCACCCGAAAGATGTTACGACACCGTACCGTTTGGTAAGTCAGGAAACACTCAACTATCTATTGGTTGTAGGTTTTGTTCTTACAAGCATGATTGCTGGTCCGATTCTAATAGTGGTAGTGGCCTTCGTGTATTCAATTATGCAAATGGTCCGGTGTATCTTACAAAGGTTATTAATACTCCTGCAGTTGAGGAGATCACATGAAAACCCAGAGTGCCAAAGCTAAAGGAAGAAAACTTCAGCAGTGGGTTCGTGATAAGTTAATAGACTTACTTTCTATCAGTGCAGAGGATATAGAAAGTAGGAGTATGGGAGCTTCTGGCGAAGATTTAATAATGGCACAGGCAGCACGGCAGAAGTTCCCATTTTCTATAGAATGTAAAAATCAAGAGAGGTTAAACATATGGACATCCTACAAACAAGCACAAGAAAATTGTGGAAAGTACGAGCCGATCTTATTTGTAAAACGAAACAAGCATAAGCCTTTAGTAGTGATCGATGCCGAAAAGTTTATTTCAATTTATAAGTAACGACGAACAATACGAGTTGGATATACCACCTATTAAAGATGGTGGACCTCAACTCGAATTGTTTAATGCTGTAATAATGCAAGCCTTACTTGACATTTCAAAAGAATCTTTATACCCTAATGAACATAGAGAAGAAGCTATGGCTTGGTTCTTTTCAAGTGTTGTGTCTGTCATTGCTAACTTTGAAGAGGTGTGTGATTATGCAGGAGTGAAAGCTCCTAAAGTTAGGAAGTGTGCTTTACGTATATTAGAATCTACAGATAAAGAATCTATACGTAAACAAATTAATTATTACCTACATCATAGGAATTAATATGCCAGTAAATATACGTGAACCCTTTGATAAATATGTAGCTAGAAGAATGAAAGAAGAGGATGAATTGATAAATAAAAAAGTTTTTAAAGTCTCGGGAGCCAGAGAAAAACAAATAGGAGGTGATCATTATAAAGATAGTGGCATCCAACCC
>TARA_R110002050_G_scaffold151855_1_pt1 | contig 26741 bp, 14 predicted proteins | sample TARA_R110002050 | Tara Oceans TARA_R110002050 (sample SAMEA4396988) | marine metagenome | biome: Polar Biome; feature: [DCM] deep chlorophyll maximum layer (ENVO:01000326); material: water (ENVO:00002006), including particulate matter (ENVO:01000060) such as... | depth 25 m
ATGCTTTCATCTTCCGACATCAGTTCGAGCAGTGTAAAAACCAGGTTCACCCGCTCGGTTTGCGTGCTCATGATCTCCAGCAATTTCGCTTTGTTGTTTGCCAGCAAAGTGGTCTGGCTTAAAACATACAAAGCTTCCACATTGGATCCAATGACGGAAAGCGCATAAACCCCGGGTTGATTGCCGGCGGACATTTGCTGGTGAAAGTGGTTGAGGTTCTCTGATACCAGGTAATCAAGCGAATCTTTGTTGCCCGCATTTTCCCTGATTCTCTCCATATGATTTTTTGATGAAATAAGTTCATCTCTGAGTCCGAGTTGATCGATCAGTTGTTCGGAAACTCCGGTTATTTCAGCGGCCACATCACCCCGGTTATAAACACTGGCATAGAGCAAATCGAAAGAATAGAGGCCGAGTCCAAAACTTTGCTCCGATTTGGTCATCAGCTTTTCGGCCTGATCAGGGGTCACCGTTAAATCAAAAATATAGGAAGCACCCGCCTCATTCAGTAGCGTGGCAATCTCCTTTTCACTAGGCATCTTGTTAATGGTTTCAACAATTTGATCTTTGATTTTTACGGCATCAAAAACTTCAACTTCAACATATGCCTCTTGTCCGCCGGAGGTTGTCCCTTTCTTTTCTTTAGTTTTAGTCGATGAATTACATCCGGCAAGCAGAGCCAGAGCCAGACCAAACGCTAAAACTTGTGTGGTAAATAAATTTTTCATTTGCAATTGTTTTTTTTGATTCTTAATTCATGAATACATTTATTTTCTATTTTCTCCCCCAAGACACCAAAAGAGAATATGTTTAGTGTGCGCAATCATACCAAATATACGAATATTTCATTTAGTTACTTATTATCAAGTCTTTCTATAAACAAATGTAAGGAAAAGTTGTTTTCAAAATTAGAGTAAAAACACCGCTGGATCTGAAGCTGAAATAAAACTTTATTTTTTTATGATTCAATCTTTACAAACTGCAGTTAAAATACTGGTTGTTGATGATGAAACCGATATGGAGCCGATGATCCGGCAGAAATTTCGCCGCCATATTCGTGAAAATACGTTTGATTTTGAATTTGCTTCGAACGGGTTGGAAGCTCTGGAAAAGATTGTTGAATTCCCCGAAATTGGGATTGTGCTTTCCGATATTAATATGCCGGAAATGGATGGGTTGACGCTGCTTTCGAAGTTAAATGAATTGAAAAATCCCGGGTTGAAAACCGTGATGGTATCGGCATACGGCGATATCGACAATATACGAACTGCGATGAACCGCGGCGCTTTTGATTTTATTACGAAACCGGTAAACTTTGAGGACCTCGAAATAACGATCAAAAAAACGATTGAAGAAATTATTTCGATCCGGCGCTGGCTAACCGAGCACGATCAACTTGTTTCCATACAACACGACCTCAACATATCCCGTGACATTCAGCAGGCCATCCTACCAAAAGAATTTCCACCATTTCCTGAAGAACCAAATTTTGATATTTACGCTTCGATGGTGGCTGCCAACGAGGTTGGAGGCGATTTTTACGATTTCTTCCTCATCGATAAAGACCGGCTTGGATTTGTGATTGGCGACGTTTCGGGCAAAGGAATTTCAGCAGCTATTTTTATGGCTGTCAGTCGCACACTGGTTCGCGCCACCGGGCTTAAAGGCGATTCGGTTAGTGACTGTATGCGATATGTAAATAATCTTCTTTGCATTGAAAGTGTTTCATCGATGTTTGTTACCGTATTTTATGGAATTTTGAATACGCAAACCGGCGAGGTTGATTACGTGAATGCGGGGCACAATCCGCCCTATCTACTTTCGATAGAAGGGATTAGCAAGGTTGAGATGACCAATGGCCTCGCACTTGGGGTTATGGATGATTTTAACTTCGAATCGAAAAAATTACATCTGAAAAAAGGCGACCAGCTTTTGCTCTACACCGATGGCGTTGTAGAAGCTTTCAACCTGGAAGAAACAGCTTACGGAGAAGAAAAATTTGAGAATTTTCTGAATGAAAATCGCAACCATTCTGTTGAAACGATCATTAAAAGATCATTTGCCGATGTCAATGATTTTGTGGCTGGTGCGCCTCAGTCAGACGACATTACACTTTTAGGAATAACGTTTAAAGGGTAAATTGTCTGAGCCAGGATTCATAGGATTAAATGATTGGCATGATTCAATTTAGTGGGATTTGAACGACGAACTCTGTCCCGTCTCCTTCTATTGTTTCCACCTTTATTTCTCCTCCATGTGCCTTCACAATATCGTAACTTAAACTCAACCCTAATCCGGTTCCCTGTCCGGTTGGTTTAGTGGTGAAGAAAGGTTGGAAAATTTTGTCTTTGATGGAGGAAAGGATTCCGGGGCCATTATCGGTTATACGAATTTCAATTGTAGTATTCACTTTTTTTGTGGATACGATAACTTGTGGCTTGTAACTTGATGCTTGAGGCTTTGATTTCTCGGACACTGCATAAAACGCATTGTTAATCAAATTCAGCAAAACCCGCCCGATATCTTGGGGAACTACCTCAATTTTAGGGAGAAATTTATCAGCTTCCAATTTGAAATCTGAATTGAACGATTTGTCTTTTGCCCGGAAACCGTGGTAGCTCAGGCGTAAATATTCATCTGCAAGTGCGTTGATATCAGTGGGTTCTTTTTGGCCGCTGTTTCCACGGCTGTGCAACAACATGCCTTTTACAATGGCATCTGCGCGCTTGCCGTGGTGATTAATTTTTTCGAGGTTTTGTTTGATGTCTTTTACGATCTCATTTGCCAACTGTACCGAGACTTCGGTACCAACTGCCAACTCTTCCTTCATTTCTTCCAACAACTCATTGCTTAATTCCGAAAAATTATTTATAAAGTTCAGCGGATTCTGGATTTGGTGAGCAATGCCGGCAGTGAGCTGGCCGAGACTTGCCATTTTTTCGGATTGGATAAGTTGCGATTGTGTTGCTTTTAATTCTGCAAAGGCATATTCCACCTGATTTTTGGCCATTTCCAGTTGGTTAAAATCTTCGTAACGTAAGTAAGCGATTGAGAATGCCTGTGCCAGTGAATTTACAGGTTCAAGTTCATTATCGTTTAAAGGAGAACTATTGCCTATATAAAGCATACCCTGTTTAAACGGAACAAAATTCAGATACAATGATTGTGGCGCAGAAGCACCCTGAAATGATTCGGGGTTATCTACTTTTTCTTCCTTAATCAGGTTTTGCATAAAACTGACAAATTGAGTTTTATTCCAGCTCTCACGATAGGTTTCATTATTTTTCCAACTTCTAACCATTCCCGAAGCAATTCCCTCCTCATTAAATGACATTTTGAAAGTGCTAAGCGACCGTCCTTCAGTTGCGGAAAGATAGGTTTGAATCGATTCAGAGACTTCGTCCATAATAAATACACCGCAATGTATAAATGGAATTCCCAGAGCAATCAGTTCTTTCCAGATTAGTGGAGTTATTCGGTTTAAATCTTCTTTGGTACGCATGCTTGCAATTTCACCACGAACCCGATCAAGAGAAGCTTGTTTAATTTCTGCAATGCGTTTTAGCTCTCTTTCCTTCGATTTTTCAAGTTGCTTTTCAATTCGTACTTTTTCTGTTATGTCGTACTGGACAGCAATTAAACTCTCAACTCTTCCATCTTTGTTAAATACCTGAGCAATTGACCATTCCATGAAAAATTCAGTTCCATCTTTTCTATAATTAATGGTTTTTCCTTCCCAAACCTCACCTTTGCCCAGAATGTCTTCCAGATGTTTGAAAATACTCAGATCGGTCTTAGGGCCTTGCAAAATTCTTGGAGTTTTCCCAATCAGTTCCTCTCTGGCCCAACCTGTCATTTTCTCAAAAGCTTTGTTTGCATAAATAATGTAAGGACCCGGAGGTCCAAGTTCCGGAGTAGTAATCAATATACTTTGAGTCATTGATTCCAATATCATTGAATCACGATGAGAAGGCAGAGGGTTTTCCATTAATTGTTCAATATAATTGCCAAGACATATTATACAATTTTGTATAAATATACATATAATTCCAGTGCAACAATTGGCTTATTTACCGGCTTCAGAGTTTTCAGTGATCACATCCGGTAGTTGGACAATAAATTCGGTAAAGACTCCAGATTCAGAATTGATCTTAATACTACCTCCATGTGCCTTCATAATATCATAGCTCAAACTGAGCCCCAGTCCGGTTCCCTGCCCGGTTGGTTTGGTGGTGAAGAATGGCTGGAAGATTTTTTCCTTTATGTTTTCAGGTATTCCATTACCGTTGTCAGATACTTTAATCTCAAGTTTGTCGCGAGCTTTGGCGGTGCTTACTGAAACGGTTGGTTTATATCCTTCATCTCCTTTTTTGCTCCGCTCATTCACGGCATAAAACGCATTATTTATCAAATTCAGCAACACCCTGCCAATATCCTGCGGAATCACATTGATTTTCGGTAGCGACTCAACGAAATCAGTCTTAAAATCTGCATTAAAAGACTTGTCTTTTGCCCGTAAACCGTGATAAGAAAGTCGCAAATATTCATCGGCCAGGGCGTTGATATCGGTGAGTTCTTTTTTGCCGTTGCTGATTCGGCTGTGTTGCAGCATGCCTTTCACAATGGCATCGGCGCGTTTGCCGTGGTGGTTTATTTTTTCGAGGTTTTGTTTGATGTCGGTTGAAATGGCTTTGGCTTCTTCCGTGTCGCCTTTATCCAGCTCTTCATTCATTTCATCAACCAGCTCACTGCTTATTTCCGCAAAGTTATTCACGAAGTTTAATGGGTTTTGAATTTCATGAGCAATGCCAGCGGTCAGTTCTCCCAAGGAAGCCATCTTTTCGGATTGAACCAATTGGCTCTGAGTGGCCTTTAACTTCGATATGGTTTTATTGAGCGCTTCGTTCTTGATTGCAATCACTTTGTTTTGCTCATCAAGTGCCAGCATATTCTTTGCAATTTCATTTCTGGCATTTTCTATGAGGCGCTTTTTTTGTTCCAATTCAGCGATGGTATTGTTTAATACATTCGTAATGGCGCTTTTGTCCATTATGGTGCGCCTGTACTTGAACTCCGCAATCTCCAGTTGCTTTTTTACCGGTTTAATTTCTGCTATTAAAAGCTGTCTGTCCTCCTCCGATATATCAAGGTTCATTATCAATTTAAGCAGTGCTTCCAAAGTATATTAGTTTTTCTCCTTTAAAATTACCATTGAACATGTTTCATTGTGAAAATCACAGAAACTATTTTTTGAGTATCCTATTTCTCCGTAAGTAAAAAACCCAATCAAAGGCTTATCCCAAATAGCGCGAATTTGTTCTGCTTCATTGCTGGTCATTGGCCCCAAAGCCAAATGCCTGGCTTTACACGAAAACATTAGTATTGCATCGGCTTCAGGAATAGTGGTTTTTAAACTTGAAATTTCATTGGTGGTATTTTCAACTAAATCAAAGCCAGGGGGTACAGAAAACTTCACTTTGGATCCCTGAGGTATGCCACCACCGAATATCAAAGACCTGTTTTCGTTATCGGCCATCATGGGTGACCTCAAAACGACATTACCGTTTTCCTTGGTCAATTGCAACGGGTACTGGGCAAAGTTCATTGCTACTACTTCCGAGCGGTTATCCAAATACCCCTTAAATTCAAAATATTTGATAAAAACATCAACAGCGGGTTCATCATCGATTGTATAAACTACGTTGCCCTCTGATTTTGTGATTGTTTTTTCTATGCCAATGCTGTCCCACCCACTGGTGGCAAGGCCCTGTACATTGATTTTATCACCATCAACAATCAATCCCATAATCGCATTTGAATATTCTCCTGCGGCGTTAAATACGTAAGTAGCTTTCATGGTCAAATCATCGCCTGCCAGTCCTCCATACAATGGCATTTGAGGGGCTTTATCAAATACCCCTTTGACTATTTGTTCGCCATCGATTGTTAGCCCGCTTGAAACAACAATGAGCGAAGGATTATTGAAAATCTTTTGGGCATGATCAGCCAGGTTCGCACAGGCTTCGTATGTGGAGCCGTGCGTGGTGTCCTGAATTAATACCTCATAATGGGTCTTTTTTATGTCCAAAAGCATGACAACGGTCGATTGTTCGGTCACTTCAGCATCCAGAATCTCTCCGGCTGTAGTAGCACCAAAAACATCCACTTTTTTCTCATTGAGGAACTCGGCTAATTCACTCCTGTCTTGCACTATGGAACAGAACACAATGGCAAGAGTTGGCGAAAAACCATCGCTGGTAGCTTGAGAAAATTTTGATTTAATATCATCAATGTTTTCTCCAAACATATTTTTTGCTTTCATAATAATTTTCTTTTAAATAGTTCCTGATTCGTTTGACCCGGCTTTAACTGCCGCAGCAATAGCCGTTATATTTTTAGTAATAATTGACATTAGCTGAGGAATAAAAGAACCATTTACCGTTTTGCTAAGCCAGGGGTTCATAATGGTGGAAATTATAAAACTGATAGACGCATCATTATCGGTTACAACGCCCAGCCGTTGCCGCAGATTGTCAATCAGCAAATCACCGTCTGCCTCACGGCTAAAAGCAGATGAAGTGACCACAATTTCGGTATTCTGTGTATTATCCTCATAGGGTTTGTAACTGAATTTCCGGTAAATCTTATCATTTAATTCGTTTACTTTTAGCATATTATTATTTGGCGTACCATCGTCCATGTAGTAATTGTACAGGTAAGTTACAATGGTTTGGTCGCCGCCCAGTAATTTAAATAATTCAAAGGCCTCGGGGTCGGCAAGTAACTGCTCGTTGGTTTTGTTTACGATTCTGTCTCTGATAAATTCGTACTGCGTCTGTACCTCTGCAGGGCCAAGACCCTGCCGGATAGCGGGAATGGGTATCAGTGGTACCACAAAAAAAGGCAGATCGGCAATATTTAGACAAACCAATGCCGCATATAAACGCTTTGCGTTGAAATAACATTCGCTGGTAAGTTTACCATAGCCATCCATATTGGGTCTTATTACCTTATGACATAGGTACACTGCGGCGGCCGCGGCTCCGGGTTTTGATCCTTCCACGCCATACACGCCTACGGTGGGATCCACACCGCCATGATACACCACTGGCGCCGTGAAGGAAACAAGGTTTCGCATGGCGGAATTGCGGTAACATAACCCTCCGGCAGGGTATGGAACGTAGCCGGATTTATGGGGATCAACGGTTATGGAATCAGCATGACGTATCGCTTTATACTGTTGAATTACATAGTCACTCATTGGCAGTTTCGCCATACCAGCTTCATCAATGTGTTTAAATGAATGAGGGCTGCACTCATCACTGCTGTTCATCATTGTTATGAAATAGCCGCCCCAGGCAGCATCACAATGAATGGCAAACTCCAGGCCTTTTTCTCGGTATTCATCCCTTATCTTGAGGATATCGGCCAAGGGATCAACGGCGCTTTCTTCTGTTGTACCGATTATTGCCACCACATTCATAAGTGGAATTTTCTTTTCTAAACAAAGATCAAGGGATTTTCGCAGTTGGCTTAAATCCATTCTTGCATTTAAATCCACCGGGAGACTCCACATATTATCAGCGCCAATCCCTAAAATAGCAGCCCCTTTTGGCCATGAGTAATGCCTGGTCCCGGAACAAATGGATACCGGGGATTCAGAAATGGAGGGTAGGTATTTTTGTAAAATCTGATGATACCCGATTTTCTGTGCGGAGTATTTTGAAATGGCAGCATTGATCGTATCAATATCGATTCCATACTGTTTATTTATCCGGTTTGGAATATCCAGCACATCATCAATGGCCAGGTTAAGCGTCGTCCAGTCGTCAAGATTGGCAAGCGTTGCCATCGAACCATTGGCTAGTTTTACCTGGAAATCGTCTATAATTTGAAAAACTGCTTCCTTGTGAATTGCTGCACGTACGCTTACCGGATAAAATTTTAGATTCCTGGCCATCCATAATCCTTCCAGGTTGGCCACCGAGCCATCGCAGGTAATATGTCCCCAACCTGTAATAAGGTTGCCCGGCAAAGGGACTTCTGCCGTATTCTGACCAATCGGTTGTACGGAATAACCCAGCATCTTGCACAAATCGTTGCCCACATACATTTCCATCAGTGTGGTTACCGGTGAAGCTTCGGCCGCTACATTATTCTGATTGTATAGCAGGGCTGCAAAATAGCCGAGAATGCCCGGTAAAGCGGTGTCCCACAACATGTGTCCAATACTGCGCATGCTGAAAAATGTGCCCGATTCCTGCAATTGTGAGACGAGTTTATCGTATTCATCCATCATCATTTGCATCGTACTCTCAAATTCCGGAGAGCTTTGTATGGCGGCATCGACATAATCCGGATCATCAGGATAATAATTTTTCCTGAATTCGACATTGCCCTTCAGGGCGCGGTCAAGCATTTCGTGCAGATATTTGGCGTTGCCGCCATGGGTTCCTAAAAACAAAGCTTCAAGAGTTTCAGCACCGGAGCCGGCCAACCCAATTTGTTTTTCTTTGGGTAAATTTCGATGCGCATGCAATAAATTCCTGGCGAATTGCTCTGCGTGATGTTTCGATATTTCATGCATAGTAAAGTGTATTTAGGATATTTATTCAGTCATCTGCAAATTTGAATTAAAGCAATCTCTGAATATCTTCCATACACCATCTTCCTGCTTCCAGAGCTGTATTGATTTTCCACTATCCATATTCCTGCCATCCTGTTGGCTGAGCTCATATTCTGTTTGAACGCCCACTATGCCAGCACTTCCATAAATGCTTGTGGAAATAACCTTGTATTTCGTAAAACCCTGGCTTATATAGTCCGCAAGTGTTGTTTGAATCTTGTTTCTTCCTTTTACCGACTCCTGGCTTGGAGCCATAAATTCTGCATCTTCCGTGTAACAATTGGCAACACCTGCAGCATCAGCATTGGCCATGGCTTGTTCAAAAATCCGGGTTCTTGCTTCGATAGCCTCCCGTGTCGAATTAATTCCATAATCATTTTTTGTGTTCATAGTATAGGGATTTTAATGATAAATTCTGTGCCTTCTCCTTTTTTTGATTCTACTTTCAGCTCCCCACCGTGCGTTTTCACAATATCGTAACTCAAACTCAATCCCAATCCAGTTCCCTGCCCGGTGGGTTTGGTCGTAAAGAAAGGCTGAAAGATTTTGTCTTTTATTTCAGCAGGAATGCCTTCTCCATTATCTTTTACACGGATTTCGACATGGTCGGCCATGTTTTTTGTAGAAACGATAACCGTAGGATTGTGATCAGGTGGTGTTTGTGGTAGAGACAAGGCATGCCTTGTCTCTACGGGTGTCGTTTTTTCATCGGTTCCGGTTTTTCCATTACCGACCGCATAAAACGCATTATTAATCAAATTCAGCAAAACCCTGCCAATATCCTGTGGAACAACACTGATTTTTGGTAGCGACTCATCGAAATCAGTTTTGAAATCGGCATGAAACGATTTGTCTTTTGCCCTAAGTCCGTGATAACTCAGCCGCAAATATTCATCTGCCAGGGCGTTAATGTCGGTGAGTTCTTTTTGTCCATTGCTGGTGCGCGAGTGTTGCAACATGCCTTTTACGATCGCATCGGCACGTTTGCCATGACGGTTTATTTTTTCTTCATTCTCCTTAATATCGTTAGCAATTTCTTCAGCTAACTGCCTGTTGCCAATTGCCAACTCTTCTTTAAGTTCTTCGATCAATTCTTTATTTAAGTCTGAAAAGTTATTGACGAAATTGAGCGGGTTTTGAATCTCGTGGGCTATTCCGGCAGTGAGCTCTCCAAGACTGGCCATTTTTTCGGATTGGATGAGCTGGGCCTGGGTTGTTTTTAATTTGGTGTACGCTTTTTCAATTTCACGGGCATGCAGAAGTTCACGCTCACGCGATTTTTCCCGTTCCATTCGGATGGTTCTTTCTTTCTGGTATTTATGAACCTGCCAGATGCTAAAAATCAAGAGCAGCAAATAAAATCCATAAGCCCACCAAGTTCTCCACCAAGGCGGCAGGACGGTGATTCCCATACTGGCACCCTCCATATTCCACACCCCAAAACTGTTGGCTCCCCGCACCCGGAAAGTATATTCGCCCGGCGGAACATTCGTATACGGAGAAGTTTCGCCATCGCGCACATCCTTTCGCCACTCTTTGTCGTAGCCCTCAAGCATAAATTGCAATTGAATGGATGATGCATCATAAAAATCGAAACAGGCAAGCGAAAAAGCAAATAAATTCTGATCGTGTGCCAATCGGATTGCTGTCGTTTGCCAGATCGGCTTCTCCAGCAAGTCAAAAACTGCAGTTGGATTCTGATCGCCTAACAGATGAAAACCAGTAATACGGATATCCGGCAGCCGGGTATTTTTATGTTGTAATATCTGAATTGGGTAAAAGGCATGGAACCCTCCTTTCCGGCTGAAAAATAATTCCCCGTCGTAAGCAACATAGCCGCTGTTGTAATGGTCATAGGCATTTCGGATACCACTATTGGCGTTATAAACCGACATGGTTTCAATTTCAGGATCAAACTCAATAATCGAATTTTGGTCGCTTAACCATAGTTTCCCATCAACGGACTTCACCAGAGACAATAGGTAATTTGAAGGCAAAAGACTGTTGTTTGGAGTAAATGATTTGAATATCCCGGTGGCTGGATTTAGCTTTTGAAGTCCATTTAACCAATCAGCAAACCAAATGTTCCCGTCATTATCTTCAGTGATATAGGAGAGCATGCCAAGCTGCTTACCTGCCTTAAAAAAATGTTCTATTCTGTTCGTTTTCGGATTAATCCGGTCTAAAAACAATGGATTAACTATGTCGCCAAACGGAGATCCTCCTCCCACCCAAATATGCCCTTTTTCATCTTCATAAATAGATCCAACCAAATTTCCACCAAGGCTGTTTGGATCGTTTGGATCGTGGGCATAGTTTACAATGTCATTTGTTGCCGGGTCGTAGCGAAAAAGGCCTTGCTCCCAACTCCCAAACCAGAAATGGCCGGAGCGATCATGTAAAACCTCCATAAAAAAATCTTGCGATATGTCATCCGTAATTCCGGGTAGTTGAAAAAACTGGAACCCACCAGTTTCGGGATTTCCACGAAATTGCCCTCTGTCTGTACCAACCCAAAGGTACCCTTCCCTGTCTTCCATCAATCCATGGATCATTGTAACCGGTCCTTGAGAATCACCAATTTCAAAAACTGTTCTAGACCCTGTCCGGCGATCAATCCGTTCGAGATAGGCAGGATTAGCATGTCCTATCCATATATTACCCGATCTATCTTTTAAAATCCCATGAGAACCTGATCTTGATTCATCCTCATTCCTTGGAATGTTGAAAAAGGGAAACAGGTCGTCATACAGCTTGACTTTAAGAACTGTCTGACCATCGCCTCCGGATGTCACCCATAGGGTGCCGTCCTTTGTCTGGTAGGTCTGCCACAGGAAGTCGGTATTAAGGTCGCTTGCATTATTTCCCCTTTTAAAGTGCCGGGTGATTCCGGAAGCCGGATCAAACACTTTAAGTCCACCTGGGAAAGCGGTTATCCAGATTCTGCCTTCGTCATCTTCGAAAATTGAAGAAATATGGGTAGACGAATCAGAAGCAACCGGAACTGGTCCAGCCTGCCAGGGGCCCGATAACTTTTCAGGGTTTTTAGGATCGCTGGTCAGCCTCTTGAAAGTTCCCTTTTCCCTGTCCATTAAATGCAGGCCATCACCCACTGTACCGATCCAGAAATTGCCTTGGCTGTCTTCCAGAATCGACCTGACTTTGTTGCTGATAAGGGTGGTGGAATCTCCTGGGTTATGCAGGTATCGCGTAAATGTTTCGCTTTCGGGATGATACCTGTTTAATCCGCCTTCGCTTGAATTTGTTTCCCATGGAAAACCAGCTCCAACCCACAGCGTACCCGTTTTATCTACATAAAGCGCTCTGACCCTATTGTACGAAAGTGAGTTTGGATCATCGGAATCATGCTGAAAATGCTTAAACGTTCCGGTTTCCGGGTCGTACCGGTCAAGCCCAAGCTCGCCTCCAATCCAGATAAAACCCTGATGGTCTTCTGCAACACAGCTTAATACATTACCACTCAAGGATTCGGGATTGTCAGGATCATGCTGGTATCTGGTAAAAATCCCCCGTTCGGGCTCGAAAGTAGTCAGCGCTCCCTGCTGCCAGTGTGTCATCCAAAGCGTGCCATTGGAATCAAGAAACACTGATTCAATATAATCGTTTGACAACGAATTCGGGTTATTGACATCGTAGCGGTAAATCACAAACTTTTGCCCATCGTAACGGATCAGGCCTCCCTGCGTGGCAAACCAGAGGAAACCTGTTTTATCCTGTACCATTCCCTGTACACTGTTCCCATAAGTATCCCCGGGCAGTCTAAAAACTTCAAATCTGGGATTAAAATTCCGCACATCTGCTGCACTCCTTTGCTGTGCGAAGAGTTGTATGCAAAATAAAAGTGTAAAAATCCCAAACAGTATTTTCATAATTGGCCGTTTTTCAGTGGTAATCGAATAATAAACTGTGTGCCCGTTCGTTGGTTACTGCTTTCATTTCCCCGCCACGCGCTTTTACGACATCGATAATTCAACTCAAACCCAACCCTTTTCACTGGCAAGACTCCAATCCGTTTCGATAAACTGGTCGTCTTTCTTTTGATAAACTCACCTCCAACAACCAGAACTATCAGGGAAAACAAGCAACGGAACGATGCAAAATATTTTGGGTTTCATTGTTAATAATTGATTGAAATTCTTTAGCAATACCTGAATACAATTTAAAACATTTGTGAATAAAATACCAATTTATCCGAATATATTATTCAGATTGAAAGTTTTGTAAGTCAATAATTTATATAATCTTGCGTTTTGTTGTGATCCGATGAGAAAACAGTGCTTACAGGGCACAAAAATTACAAGCGAAATGGCTGATAAAATGCTATTACCTTTAAAAAGATGAGCAGACCTGCACTTACAAAAAAAATCCTAAAAGATTAAAAAATCAATCCGCATTTTCTTCAATTCGTGTATCCACAGGTTGCCTAACCCAGGGGTTGAGACTTTTTTTGAAGGACGGCCCAGGTTAAGTATTGATGATCGCTGGGGTACCTGCGCGTACTTATGGGACGCCCAGCAGACTTTAGGACATAAAAAAGGCAAGCCTCTCGGCCTGCCTTTCCCTATTTGGTAGCGATTTATTTTTATAACCAACGTAAATAATTGAAATCCTGCCGGTGTGGAAGGAGTGCATTCTTCGGAAACATGCGGATCGCATAGTTGTAAGCTCCCGGATGCGTTAAATGAAGGTCGAGCTTGTAAGTAGTCAGCCCGTCTTCAGTCTTGAGCATATTAAACTCCTTGCATTCGACCAACTCCGGATCATCACCTCCTCCGTTTTCCGTCATCACAATTTCAACTCCAATTTCATCAGGCGACAGCCCTTTCAAGTCCAGAACCACCTGCGCCGGATAGTCCTCTCCAATCCGGATGGCATTAGTAATTCCATCAGCAATTTCAAGTTCCCTGACTTCAATGTCGTCCCATTTTTCGGCGATCTTGCTCTTCCAACTGACCATTTCCCGGGCTAATTTAAAGTCATCGGCTTTCAACAGTTTTCCGCGTTCAGCCTGCGGCACGTAAAAGCGTTCCTGATAGTCACGAATCATCCGGCTTGTTGTGAAGTTAGGGGCCACCTGCGCTTGCGTTTTCTTAATGTATCCCACCCATTCTTCCGGAACATCGTTGCTATTCCGGTTGTAAAAGGCCGGTACAATCTCATCTTCAAACAAGTTGTAAATGGTTTGCGCATCCAGTTCATCCTGAAAATCCTGAACATCGTAAGAACGCTCCAGTGGTAAAGCCCAGCCGGCGCCTTCCTTGTAACCTTCCACCCACCAACCGTCCAATACGGAGAAGTGAAGGGTACCGTTCATCACGCCTTTCTCGCCGCTGGTTCCTGAGGCTTCCAATGGGCGGGTGGGTGTATTTAACCAGATATCAACTCCCTGAAGCAGTTGCTTGGCCAGGTTCATGTCGTAATTTTGAAGAAACAGGATTTTACCTAAGAACTCCGGTCGCTTTGAAATTTCCACAATATATTTAATCAAATCCTGCCCCGCTTTGTCGGCCGGATGGGCTTTCCCCGCAAAAATAAACTGCACGGGCCGATCGGGGTTGTTAACAATCTCGGCCAGTCGGTCAAGGTTTCGAAAAAGCAGGTGTGCTCTCTTGTAAGTCGCAAAGCGTCGTGCAAAACCAATGGTCAGTGCTTTGGGGTTTAATGAGCTGAGCACCTCGGTGATCAATTTTGGGTTTTCGTTGCGTTTCACCCAGTTATCAGTAAAACGTCCCTTGATGTAATCAATTAGTTTGGAGCGAAGATTCTGCTTCAGGTCCCAAATTTCCTGGTCAGGTACCTTATAAATCTTATCCCACAAATCGAAATCCAACTGATTATTCGTAAAATCTTTTCCAAAGTATTTTAGGTGAATGGCTTTCCACTCTTTTGCAGTCCAGGTAGAATAATGTACTCCGTTTGTGACATAGCCAATATTTAATTCTTCAGATAAATAACCTTGGAACAACGGTCTTAAGATGTCTTTCGACACATCGCCATGTAACATACTAACCCCATTGATTCCCTGTGACAGGTTGGCCGCCAAAAAGCTCATATTGAAATGATCTTCGTATGGTGCCACTTTTCCAAGCATCACAAATTCATCCCAGTTCAGGTTGATCTTGCCCGGATAATCTTTCATGTACATGGCAAACAGATCCTGATGGAAGGAATCGTGGCCGGCTGGCACCGGTGTGTGGGTTGTAAACAAGGTCGATGCCCTTACCACTTCTTTGGCCTCGGCATAGGTGAGCTTGTCTTCAACGACCAGGTTGTGGATTCGCTCCAAACCAATCATGGCTGCGTGTCCCTCATTGCAGTGATAAATATCGGCATCGGTGTGTCCCAGCTTTTTCAAAGCGCGAATTCCGCCAAGGCCCAGTAACATTTCCTGTTTCAGCCGGTTTTCATTATCGCCTCCATACAGGTGATGCGTCACAAAACGATCGTTTTCGTTGTTGGCATCAAAGTCAGCATCGAGCAAATAAAGGCTTACCGAACCAATTTTTACCTCCCAAACCTGGGCATGAATGACGCGCCCTGGATACTCCACTTCAACGTGTACCCAATTGCCATCTTTGTCGAATGCCGGCTGAACCGGAATTTTTGAAAATTGCTGGGCTTCGTAATTGGCCATCTGGTCGCCTTGCAAGGAAATAACCTGCTTGAAATAACCGTAACGGTACAGTAATCCCACGGCTACCAAGTTAGCCTTGGAATCACTAGCCTCCTTCAGGTAGTCTCCAGCCAGTATTCCCAGACCTCCTGAGAAAATCTTCAGGCTGTCGTGCAGTCCGTATTCCATACTGAAATAAGCAATTTTGGGGCCCACCTTCTGCTCCCGCTCCTTCTGGTAGTTTTGGAAGCGTTCGTAAATTTCATCCATTTCGAGGATGAACGCTTCGTTGTGTTCCAGCTGTTTAAATCGCTGATAGCTTACTTGCTCCAGCAAAACAATGGGATTATGGGCCGATTCTTCCCATATTTCTTCATCTATTTTCGCAAATAACTCACGTGTTTCCGTATTCCAAACCCACCACAGGTTTTTGCTCAACTCTTTCAGAGGAGCTAGTTTTTCAGGAATGTTTGATTCAACAAACAATTTTTTCCAATTTGGCATATCCACAACAGGTCCTTTTATAAATCTTACACCTTCTGTATTCATCTCCGTCAAAATAAATTATATTACTATGAAAATCAGTTCACTCCCAGCATTAAATATGCTGAACTAAAAAGAGATGTAAAAGTATAAAAACTTTCATTCAAAGATTTTTACGCCTCTTCAAGATGTTCAAGATTCTGGTTAAACTTACTTTTTACTTTTTGCTCCAGTTGAAGCGGTCTTACGTTTGGTTGCAGTTTTACTCGTTTTTTTCCGGGCATGAAGATGGGCTATTTCCAACTCGTATTTTTTTAGTTTCTCGTCCTTTTCAAGCAAAGCTTTATTCAAAACAGCCAACTTAACTTCCAATTCACTTTCTGGAACAAACGTATTCAATCTTAGTTTAAAATCGCTGAAAACATTCATGTAATTAATAAATGCTTCGTAGGGACTTTCGTATGGATTGAAGTAGTTGTGTACTTCTCCGTCAGAGAAAAACTTTGTACTCATATAATAAAAATGATCGCTCACCTGAAGGTAGCTCCAGTCTTTATTTAAGGCTTCATCGCTTATTTTTGCCATTCGGTCTTTCAGTTCATACACTTTATTGAAAGCTTCCTGTTGCATTTCATTTCCCAGCCAGGCTGTCAAATCACGTTCTTCATCGGCCCATGAAATGGTATTGGGCACGTTTACTGCCGATACAGGCTGAAAGTCGTCGGCAATTTCGGAAGGCGTAGCAAACCGGAAAGCCGACTGGTTAAAGACCGTATCAGGCAAATGCTCCATAAACCGGAAGATCCCGGATTCTTCGGACTGGTGCTCGCCAAAGGTTTCGTAGTCCATGAAAAGATTAATGATCTCATCTTTCTTATCTGCACTGATCCAACGGACAAACTTTTCGGTGGTCAGCGGATATTCGCTCCAGGCTTGATTAGAGAACCGGAAGGCAATGTCGTCACTCAGTTTGAAGTTGCGCATCAAAACCTTTAGCCGGGGATTTATGGCATTACAATATAAAAAGTTAGGCGATTTCCAGCCCAAAACATGTTTGGCTCCTTCGGTTAAAACAGCTTTAAACCCCATGTCGGCAACTGCCGCTCCTATTTCGTCCGAGTAGACCATCTCAGTATTTCGAAACACGGTGGGCCGCTGTCCGAAATAGTGTTTCATAGCATCACTGTGTTTATCAACCTGCTCTTTGAACAGTTCTTTGCTTTTTAAAGCCACTAGCGAGTGGGAATAAGTTTCGGCCAAAAATTCAACCTGTCCTGTTTTTGCCAGTTCCTGAAATGATTCCAACACTTCAGGAGCATACAGCTCAAACTGCTCCAGAGCTGTTCCGGTAATGGAAAAGGCGACTTTGAATTTCCCCTTATGCTTCTTAATTAACTCAAGCATCAGTTTATTCGCCGGCAAATAACAATGCTCAGCAACTTTTCTCAGAATAGTCTCATTCGCGTAGTCATCGTAATAATAGTGATCGTTGCCAATATCGAAAAAACGGTAACGACGGTAACGAAAAGGCTGATGAACTTGAAAGTATAAACAGATGGCTTTCATATCTCTTGTTTTTTAATCGATTTTTAACGCTTCATAATATACATCGCGGACATTCTTTGCCGAGTTTTTCCACTGCAGGCTGTCCACTTCCTTTTTTCCATGTTTCATAAACATATTCCACATACCAGGATAATTTAGCAGCCCGTAGATGGCGTCGGCCATGGCGTGCACATCCCAATAATCGGTCTTTACTGCGTATTTCAGAATTTCGGCAACTCCCGACTGGTTGGAGATAATGACCGGAACATTGGTCTGCATGGCTTCCAACGGAACAATTCCAAAAGGCTCGGAGACCGAGGGCATCACAAACACATCACTCATGCGAAACATATCAAAAACATCATCGCCTTTCAAAAAGCCGGTGAAGTGAAAATAGTCGGATATCTTCAGTTCGGCAGCTCGTTTCACCATGCCATTCATCATATCGCCGCTACCAGCCATCACAAAACGAACATTTTTCATCCGCTTGAGCACCAGGTTCGCGGCTTCAACAAAGTACTCGGGTCCTTTCTGCATGGTTATTCGGCCTAAAAAGGTGACAATTTTTTCTTCCACCCCCTTTTTCAATCGCACTTTTTCTTCCTGGCTGATGGGTTCGACGGCATTGTAAACCGTAGTCACCTTAGCGGGATCGATTCCATATTTTTCAATAACAATCCTCCGGGTCATATTGCTCACCGTGATGATTTTATCGGCTGCAAGCATCCCTCTTTGCTCAATGCCGAAAACTTGCGGATTGACGCTGCCGCCACTCCGGTCAAAATCAGTAGCATGAACATGAATCACCAAGGGCTTTCCGCTGGCTTCCTTCGCTGCAATTCCGGCCGGATAGGCCAACCAGTCGTGGGCATGAATCAGGTCAAACTCCTGATCTCGGGCTATGACTTCGGCTACCAACGAATATTTGTAAATTTCATGCAACAAGTCTTTTCCATACGTGCCGCTAAATTCGAGGCGCCCATCCTCATCGGTTTCTACAAAGCGGGTTTTTTGAGAATACTTTTTACTACTCAGTTTCCAAAACTCCTCTGGATCCATATAGGGCACCATCCCCGATTCAACTTCATAATAGTCAATTTTCTTTTGAAGGTCGCGAAAATGAATTTTTTTTCGGGTGATGGGCACTTCGTTGGCCCCCAATAGTCTCATGCTTGATTGATCCTCGTCACCATGAGCTTTAGGAACAACAAAGATCACTTCAACATCCTTGTATTCAGCCAAGCCCCTTGTTAAACCGTAACAAGCTGTCCCTAATCCCCCAGATATATGTGGAGGGAACTCCCAACCAAACATTAAAACTTTCATATGTATTCTATTTTAAAAAATTATTCTACAAATTTGACTGCCAACTTATTACATCGGATCAAAGCAGCGACACTCCATGCCTGCGAGATCGCTCCTTTGCCCTGGTGTGGGGGATTTCCGTTGTAGTTCTCAGGAATGGTACCGATACAATGTTCAGTCATTTCCTCTTCAAATCCTTCTATTATATTTTTAACAAACGGCAGCCCCCCTCTTTTATGAATCTTCAAATAACCATCGACAAAAAACATTAATAGCCAAGGCCAAACGGTTCCCTGGTGAAGTGTTTTGTCCCGTTCGGAAATACTTCCTGCACAAATGCCTTCATAATCGGCACTTCGGGGAGACAATGTCCTCAATCCTCTCGGAGTCAGGAGTTGTTGTTTTGCGGTACTGAGTATCTGTTTCTGCTTTTCCCGGTCAAGCGGACTGTAATCCAAGGCGGCAGCGATAACCATATTGGGTCTGACAGACCAGTCCTTGGCTCCATTTTTAACACTATCAGCTAAATAGCCGTGTTCTTCGCACCAAAATTCATTGATAAACGAATCAGCAATTTGCTTGGGCAAGGCTTCCCATTGCTTGGTGAACTCCTTATCTTGGACAGCTTCAGCCAGCTCCAGTGCAAAACAGATAGCGTTGTACCAAAGGGCATTCACTTCAACAGGCATTCCAGCCCGTTGAACAACTGGCTTGCCATTCACATACGAATCCATCCAGGTCAGCGCCAGGTTTTCGGATTCGCCTTCAATCAGGCTTCGCTCATTCATTTTTATATTGAAGCTCGTCCCCTCACGGTACGCGTTCAATATTTGCTTCATAACACCCCCGTACTTTTCCCATATGTGTTTACTGTTTTTTGCTTCATTCGTGTATTGCTGCAAGGCCCAGAAAAACCAAAGCGGTGTGTCTATATTGTTGTAAGCTGGTTGTCGTATTCCGTTAACATTGGGGAAGAGGCCATCTTTCAACTGCTTCAACTGGGTATCAACCACCGCTTCAAACAAATCGGGTTCATCCTGATCGAGCGTAAGAGCAGGCAGCGCAACAAATGTTTGCCGTGGCACGAACCCATACCAGGGAAAACCTGCAATGAGATCATGCGATCCCCCTTTCTCTACAAAGAATTGCCGCCCGGCATTCATCAGGTAACTCATAAATGTATCACGCGGTGGTCGTTTATTGAGCTCTCGTGTGAACTTTGCTTTTAACGCATTGGGACCTGCTTCGTTGATCGAAGCTGAAAACACGATACTTTCACCTTTTTTTATCGGCAACTCAAAGTACCCCGGAACAAACAAATCTTCCCGATAATCATAGCCCCTGTTTTTCTCTTTCAGGTATTCGATATTGTTGTACCAATCAGGCACGGCAATAAATTCGACTGGTTTAGAAAACTGCATGTGCAAAAACGGATAGCCTTCATACAGTTTCATTTTTATTCCATTGGATACTTTCTTGTATTTCGTATTGGCATACAGGTTTGCTTTACTCAAGCCATGCACACTTCTAAAAGCCAAAAACGGCTTAAAGCGCAAAACGGTAGGCGAATTGGCTTCTATCAGCGTGTAGCGGGTGAGCACCTGCTGTTCATTCTCAACCAATATGCGCTCCTTAGTCAGCACAACTCCCCCGACACGAAAGGTTGTCGTTGGAATCCGATCAACTTCAAAATCGCGAATGTACTTATGTCCTTTGGGTTCATAAAAATCACCTTCGTATTTATGGATCCCTAAATTAAATTGGGCTCCATGCTGAATGACCGTCTCGTCAAAAGAGGACAGCAACACATGTTTGTCGCCATCCAGTTCATCGAGCTGGCAGACTAACAAACCATGATACTTTCGGGTATTGCATCCGGAAATCGTGGTACTAATGTATGAACCTGCCCGGTTTGACCGGAGAACTTCCCGTGAAAGGGAGTATTCCAGATTAACTAAACGACTTTTATCAAATTTTAAGTAGCTCATAGTTCCAGACGTTGGGCTTAATCAAATTAGTAAATTAAATTTATAAACAACAGGTGATCAGATCGGGATGGCAATTCTGTACAAATGTACGGAAAGAAATCCGTTCATATTTTGCTTCCTTGCTGATAACCATTCAATTCAAGTTCAAAGTGTTTCTTTTCAATTCCTAAATTAAGAAAAGGAAAAGTTTTCAATAAATTATTGATCTCTTTTAAGTTGTATAACAGAAAATTCTCATACGCTTTGGACGTTTTTTGATAAGGACGATGCTCCATTGCCTTAACAATTTTCAGTACCTGACCAGTCAACCTCAGACTTTCTTCTGCAATCATTTTCGAGCTGAACTTCTGCCAAATATGGTCAACGGCTTGCTCACTAATGTGCAACATGTCAGGCGCATAAAAACGATAGTCGCGTAGTTCGTCCATCACAATTTCGTACGATGGAAAGTAGGCGCATTGCTCTTCGCCGAAGCCTGTAATCAACCGATCAACAGCCAGCAATAAGCTTGCTTTGCTCAGCTGATTCTCAACGGCACCATCTTTCCAATGACGTATTGGGCTGACCGTGAAGAGGATCTTTAACTTTGGGTTAAATCTCCAAAGCGCCAAAATTAGCTCCCGGTACTCTTCCACAATCTCGCCAGGTGTCAACCGAAGACGTTTAAACTCAGTAGCCGGCAGCTTGTGACAGTTTGAAACGATTTGCCCGGTTCTTTTCAATTCGAAAATCCAGGCCGTACCCAGCGATAGGATTAAAAACTCGCTTTCCTTTAAATGCTTTGCCGAACGACTCAACTGCTCATTGATTCCGTCCAATGTCTGCTGCTGGTTGGTCGATGAAAACCGACTGTGATGGTCGAAACTGTGCCAAACGCCATCGTGTTCAACTAAATCAGCCTGAGTATACGTTTTTCCATCCATGAGCAAACGCAGGCTTTTGGCAATCGACTGTGGATTATACAAAGTCCCAAAGGGGTTCAAATCAACCTGAAACTTTAGCTGCAGCATCCGCTGACCAATATTTTCGGCAAAGCACGAACCAACCAGCATCAATTTTGACTGATGGTCGATCTTCCACCCCAAATCCTTTATGCTTACTGCTGTATAGTATTGATTCATTTATCTTACGCGTTTAAAAGCTTCCTTTTTTAGAACGATCGCAGTTCGGGCCGGCAAGTACAGATGCAGGTAGTGCTGACTAGTTAAACCAGCTGATGGCCTTGTATAGTAGGTCATACGCTTATCAATCCGCTCTTGTCCCCCAAAGCGTTCCTCATCAGTATTAAAAAGAATTTTGAACTTGGAAGGTTCAATCGGAATCCCATAATCTGTAAATGATTGTGTCGGATTGAAATTAAACACCACCAGGAATTGGCCCCGCTGATAACTCAGCACCTTATCGCCGTTATTGTCGTAGCGCCAAATTACTTCGGGGCTTTCCAGCAAACCGACCTGCCGAATCCACTGCATCATTTGCTGGTCGAAATCCGATAATAAGTGGTACCGTAACTCCTTGTTGTCGGCCAAGCTCCAAATACGCCGGGCATGTTTGTACGACCAATTATTTCCCAGTCGCGGAAAGTCGATCCACTCGGGGTGTCCAAATTCATTGCCCATAAAGTTGAGATACGCGCCGCCAGCACAGGTTACCGTAGCCAGCCGGATCATTTTGTGCAACGCCATTCCCCGTTCAACCAGCAGGTTAGGCTGGTCTTTGCGCATGCTAAAGTACATTTCCTTATCAATCAGCCTGAATATAATTGTTTTGTCACCCACCAGCGCCTGATCATGCGATTCGGCATAGCTCACCACTTTTTCATCCAGCCGCTTCGAGGTCAGTTCATGAAATATCTGTCCCATATCCCAGTTATCGTCCGGAATCTCCTTAATCAACTTAATCCAGAAATCGGGCACGCCCATGGCCATTCGGTAATCAAAACCATATCCTCCCTCGTCAATTGGAGTGGCCAGTCCAGGCATACCACTCACCTCTTCGGCAATGGAGATGGCATTGGGATCCACTTCGTGGATGAGTTTGTTGGCCAGGCAGAAATAGCTGACAGCTTCCTGATCCACACCGTCATCGTAATAATCGGCATATTTCGTAAACGCTTTCCCTAATCCATGATCGAAGTAAAGCATACTGGTCACGCCGTCGAAACGATAACCATCAAACTTAAAATCTTCCAGCCAATAGCGGATATTAGATAGCAAAAAATGCAACACTTCGTTCTTTCCATAATTGAAGCAATAAGAATCCCAGGCTGGATGCTCTCCTTTTGGACCCGAATGAAAAAACTGATACCGGGTGCCGTCGTAATTTCCCAGTCCCTCAACTTCGTTCTTCACTGCATGAGAATGAACCAAGTCGATAATGACCGCGAGTCCCATCCCATGAGCCTCATCAATGAGCTGCTTCAATTCTTCGGGTGTTCCAAAACGCGATGAAGGCGCAAAAAAGCTCGACACATGATATCCGAAACTTCCGTAGTAGGGATGTTCCGGAATAGCCATAAGCTGCACCGTGTTGTAGCCGGCCGCCTTGATGCGCGGCAAAATCTGCTCCCGAAATTCATTATAGGTATGCACCCGCTCTTCTTCGCCGGCCATTCCAATATGACTTTCGTAGATCAGCGGCGCTTCTTCGGCCCGTCTATAGTTTGGGTGCTTCCATTCAAAGTCTTTCTCCTGAATCCACACCTGCGCATTGAAAAGCTTGCTCTCTTGATCCTGAACCACGCGCTTGCACCAGGCTGGAATTCGTTTACCACTGCCGCCACTCCAATGCATAGAAAAGGCATAGAGCTGTCCGTGCTCGAGTTTATCTTCGGGCAGAAACAATTCCCAGCGCCCGTCGCCAATCGACTGCAGGAGATAGTCTTCCCGTTCCTGCCAGTCGTTAAACTCGCCAATCATATAGATTTGGGTTGCGTTGGGTGCCCAATCGCGAATGACCCAACCTTTGCTGATTTTGTGCAAGCCAAACCAATGATGTCCACTTGCGAAATCTTTTAACGAGCCTTGTTGTGTAAGTTCCAGCTCTTTCGCTTTGGCTTGATTTATTCGATCGATAATAATCGGTGCATGAGGTTCCAGATACCGATCGTTTTGTACTAATTGTGGTAATTCCATAGGTGAATCCTTTCCCTAAAGATATGAAAATGCCCGATAGAATGCCACCAATTCCGGTTTAAATCAACAATAATTCACACCACATCACATTTGACAAAAATTAACCAAAACATATTATTGAACAGCTGTTGAAATTTCGTCAAAAACTTTATTCCGCTTATCTTATCATGCACAACCTGAAATTAAATTGAGATGAAAAAACTATTCAAAGTCATTCTCTATTTCCTTCTGATCGTCTTGGGAATTATTCTGATAGCCACCCTCGTTTTTAATGCTTACTACGCCACATTAAACAAGCGGGCAAAAAAGGAGCTTCAGGAAGTACCGCGATTAATCGTTGGCGAACTCCAGTTTAGGGATCTAAACAAAAACGGTAAGCTGGACCCTTACGAAGATCGCCGCCAACCTGTCGATGTTCGGGTTGAAGATGTCCTTTCGCGAATGACTTTGGACGAAAAAGTCGGGTTGATGTGGCAGCCACCCATTGGCGTTGGCGACCAAGGAGAGCTTCAGAGTAAACCCGGAATACTAAGCTCAGTTTCCACCTATGATGCCATCATTCATAAAAAGCTCAACCACTTCAATCTGTTTACTGTTCCGGCAACCAAAGCCCTGGCCAACTGGTCGAACAACTTGCAGCAACTGGCAGAACAAACACGCTTGGGTATTCCGGTCAGCATCAGCACCGACCCCCGGCACGGGATTTCCAACTTTATTGGAATGGGCTTACTTGGCGGCAATTGGTCCCGCTGGCCTGAACCCATTGGATTGGCTGCCATCGGCGACTCGTCGTTGGTGGTTGAGTTTGGACAAATCGCCCGACAAGAGTACCGTGCGGTGGGTATCCACACAGCGCTTCATCCGATGGCCGATTTGGCAACCGACCCGCGTTGGGCCCGAATCAACGGGACTTTTGGCGAAGATGCCAAGCTCTCGGCAAGACTGACCGCAGCGTATATCCATGGATTTCAGGGCGACAAGCTTGATACAAACAGTGTGGCCTGTATGACCAAACACTGGCCCGGCGGAGGCCCGCAAGAAAAAGGTGAAGATGCTCATTTTCATTATGGGAAAAACCAGGTTTACCCGGGCAATAATTTCGCCTACCACCTCATTCCTTTTGAAGCCGCCCTTAAAGCCAATACTGCGATGATAATGCCTTATTATGGAATTGCTGTTGACCAGACCAGCGAAAATGTCGGCATGAGCTTCAACAAGGAAATCATTACCAAATTGCTGCGCGAAGAATATGGCTACGACGGCGTTGTTTGCTCCGACTGGGGCATTATTGAAGGTTTCTCGTTTCTAGGCTACGAACTGGTGGAAGCTAAAAACTGGGGCGTTGAAAAACTGACGGTTGACGAACGAATTGCCAAAGTGATTGATGCCGGGGTGGATCAGCTGGGCGGAAACATGCACACCCGGCAGCTGCTTCGGCTTGTTCGGAAAGGAGTGGTTTCGGAGGATCGAATCAACCAATCGGCTCGACGCTTGCTACGGGTGAAATTTGAACTGGGTTTGTTTGATAATCCTTTTGTCGACCCGGAGCAGGCTGTTGAAATTGTCAATCAAAAGAAATTCCAGAAGAAGGGAAAACTGGCCCAGCGAAAATCAATCGTACTGCTAAAAAATCAGTTGAATGGAGGAGGCGGAAAAGTCCTTCCATTGACGAAAGGAATAAAAATCTATACCGAAAACATTAATCCCGAATTAGCGTCAAACTATGCCACTGTGGTCAATCAACCCGAGGAGGCCGACTTCGCCATACTCCGGCTCAACACGCCGTTTGAGGAACGAACTGATGATTTTATCGAGCGGATGTTTCACCAAGGCGATTTAAATTTTCCGGAGGCTGAACTTTCGCGACTGCTCAACATCATGCGAAAAAAACCAACCATCATTTGCATGTACCTGGACCGTCCGGCTGTGATTCCCGAAATCAGCAAGCAAAGCAGCGGGCTGCTGGCTGATTTTGGCGCTGAAGATGACGCGGTGCTGGATGTTATTTTTGGAGACTTTAAGCCACACGCCAAACTTCCCTTCGAACTTCCTTCGTCTATGGAAGCTGTAGAAGCCCAGAAAGAAGATATGCCCTACGATTCGAAAGACCCCTTGTATCCATTTGGATTTGGCCTGACTTACGGCGAATAGGTGAACCAACTCGCCTCCACTTTTCTCCGGTGCTCATGTACAAACGTACCCGTCAAACTGCCGGCGGGGGTTCGTAATCAAACAATCATGGCTCCACTCCATGCCGGCGAAGTCTTTTTTAAATAATCAAAGCTCCACTTCTCGCTGGGGAAGCCATCATTAATTAATGACGACTCTGGCTTATTACTTTAGCTCATCAATGTCTGACCCATCCTGACCGTCTCTTTTCAAGCTACGCTTTGCGCACAGCTACTGAGGCCGTTTGGCTTTAACCAACGGATCAGGGAAGCGATACAGATAACGGCTTGCCGCATCAGTGAATGGGGCTAAAGACCCGAAAAACAGCACAGGATGCGGTGCGCTGGATTAATCCAACGGCAATACAAGAGCTTGTGCTCAATTCACCGATCGATGAGGCGGGATACTTGAGCCTACCAATAACTCGGGGTGACCTGTTTCCAAATCACCCCGGCTCTATTTTCTACCAATACCTGAATGAATTCAGGCTGTTCTATGTTCAAACCAGGTCGAAGCGATCGAGATTCATGACTTTGTTCCAGGCCGCCACAAAGTCGCGCACAAACTTTTCCTGAGAGTCGCTGGATCCATATACTTCAGCCAAAGCACGAAGCTCTGAATTCGACCCAAAAATGAGGTCAGCACGGGTACCCATCCACTTTTTCTCGCCAGTTGCACGATCGCTGCCCTCAAAGAGCTCTTCTTCCTCCGACGTTGCTTTCCAGGTTGTTCTCAAATCAAGCAGGTTCATAAAAAAGTCGTTGGTGAGCGCCTCCGGACGTTGGGTGAACACGCCGTGTTGTGACTGATCGTAGTTGGTATTCAGCACGCGCATCCCGCCAAGGAGAACCGTCATT
>TARA_R110002050_G_scaffold96015_3_pt1 | contig 26722 bp, 29 predicted proteins | sample TARA_R110002050 | Tara Oceans TARA_R110002050 (sample SAMEA4396988) | marine metagenome | biome: Polar Biome; feature: [DCM] deep chlorophyll maximum layer (ENVO:01000326); material: water (ENVO:00002006), including particulate matter (ENVO:01000060) such as... | depth 25 m
ACGGCATCTTCACATTCTCCTACTAACGATAGCGTAGGCGTGTCGTGCACATATTGCCGGAGGATGTCTCGAGCAATGGGTTCGTCATCTATAATGAGGCAGCGTATCATCTAAGCTGAATGGTTACGTTAACGTGGTAAATTTTCAAGTCTTCATCCAGATTTTGGGTGATAGAATAGCGGTCTGCATAAAGGAGATCTAAACGGCGAACACAATTAACGATGCCCATTCCGGAAACGCGCTCTGGAGTCTGGGAAGCATCCTTAATATAATTCTTTGTGGTAAGGGACAAAGCTCCATCAGAAACAGTGAGTGAAATATGAAGCGGTTTCTCTTGTGAAATATCGCCATGTGTAAAACAGTTCTCAATGAAAGTAATGAGGATCAAAGGTGCAATTTCTAGTTCTTTAAAATTCCCCGTGGCAGAAAAATTAATAGCATGCGCATCTGAAAGACGCTCTTTTTGTAATGAAATATATTCCTGAATGTATTCTAGGTCTTGCTCAAGAAGAACTTTGTTCTGATTTAGATTATCCACGATATATCGAAGAATGTTAGAAAGTTTGAGGACTAATTTTGGAGCTTTATCAGTTTTCTTTAAAGCCTCTCCGTAAATGGAGTTCATGGTGTTAAACAAAAAGTGTGGGTTAATTTGGGCTCTCAAAACTTGCAACTCAGATCTTCTTTGCTCCTCTTCAAGCATGGCGAGCTTTGTAATCGCTTCTTGCTGTTGAAACCATCCTTTTGCTAGGTGAAGAAGCGTTGTAAAGCCGATATAAATAAAACCAATCCCAAGCATTTCGTACCACTCATAAACAGTAACGAAATAAAAGTCTGGAAAAATTAAACTCGCAAATAAATCGAATGTTAATGGATAAGCTTGAATTATAAAGATGATGGAAAGAATAAATGAAAGCCAAAATAGTAGAAACTTTTTAGCATCTAGAAACTTGTGCAGTGCAAATTGATTATAGGTTACCCCAATAAATAGCGGAATGTGAAAAAGAGAGGTGTAAATTATATCAATAATTCGAATTTCTTCAGTACGCGTAAATAGGCGTAAAAGCACAACAAATGAAATTGTCCAGAACAAAATATTCTGGACAACAATATTATTTAGAAAGGATTTAAGGCTTTTCATCTGCGCGTTTTAAAACTTTTGGGTCATCAAATGCACGTTTGTCGTGGGCATATTTGGTAACAAACTTCTGTAATTCGCTAGTTGAAGCAGTAACCAGTATTTCTCCGTTTTCTTTTTCGTGCTTAATTCTGATTCTGTTGTTTTCAATCAACTCTTCTATCCAAGAATCTTTAAAAAATTCAATGTTTAAGGAGTCATCAACAACGTGCAGTTTAGAAAATGTATGAACTGGAAAGTAGTGTGATTTTTTTAAGTTTGAACTAGAACCTATGTCAAAAACGGATAGGTCGAGGAAGTAGGCTCCGTTAAATTCACCAACTGCACCAATAAAGATGGAAGAATCAATGCTTTCTTCTTCGAAATCTTCATAAAGAACTAGGTAAATCTTTTCAGTTATGTCTTCGTCCTCATCAATAGAAAGATCATCGATATCAAAGCCTGATAGATCTAAATTAGATACATTTCGAGGATCATTGATAAAAGTCCATCGTTGAGATTCGGTTTCCCAACGACCTTCCAAACCAGTAAGTAATACAGCTTGATTAGTAGGAACTAAAGGATGAACTGACTTGAGGTAACACCCCGAAATAAGAAGAAGCAGTATTAAAATGAAAAAAGTGTGTCTATTCGAAAGTTTCATGGATATGTAATTCATTAAGGTTTCGAGGCAAAGAAATGAAGGTTGCGTGGGAGAAAAAAAATTATTCGATAAACACCCATATTTGGTCGATAAACTACCTGTTTGAGCAAGAAAACAAAAGAGTGGACAAAAGCAAAGAGTTGTAAAGCAAATTATTATTATAGTAAGTATCTGGTTATTATGTATTAAACATATAACTCATATTTGATATGAAACAGAACCTAATATTAATAACAGCTATTCTCTCGATAACTTTTTTCGCATGCCAAAAAGATGTTGAGAAGGAAAGGCCGATTCAAAAAGAATGGTCTATAGCATTGCATGGTGGTGCAGGGTACGTCTCTAAAGAAATGCCAGAAGAACAAAAGGAAGCTTATCTAAATGCCTTAGATGAGGCTCTTAGTATAGGCGAGGCGATTTTAAAAGAAGGCGGTTCATCCGTAGAAGCAGTAGAAAAGACAATCAACTATTTAGAGAATAACGAACTTTTTAATGCAGGTAGAGGTGCCGTTTTTACTGCTGAAGGAAAGAACGAGCTTGATGCTGCCATCATGGATGGGACCAATAAAAATGCCGGTGCTATTACGGGTGTTAAAACGGTAAAAAATCCAATCTCATTGGCGCGTAAAGTGATGGAGCAGTCGGATCATGTTTTTTTTGCAGGTGATGGTGCTGAAAGGTTTGCCGACGAGACGGATGTTGAAAGAGTAGATCCAGAATACTTTAAAGTAGAAGGAAAGTATGAAGCCTGGAAGCGAGCAAATAAACAAACAAGCCACAATCTTGAGCTTTTAGATGATAATGGATGGAAGATGGGAACTGTGGGCTGTGTAGCTCTTGATAAAGAAGGTCGACTTGCAGCAGGAACCTCAACAGGTGGGATGACTAACAAGAAATATGGACGTGTAGGTGATGTTCCTATCATTGGATCGGGAACGTACGCAAATAACTTGGTTGCTGTTTCTGGCACAGGTTGGGGTGAGCGGATTATGTTGAATGTTTCGGCTCATACTCTTGCAGCATACATGGAATACAAAGATGCCACTGTTACCGAAGGAATGGATTATTTAGTAGACGAAGTTCTGAATCCACGAGAAGCGGGCTTTATTGCAGTCGATAAGTTTGGCAACGTGGCGATGAAAACAAATACAGGTTCTATGTTTAGAGCAACAACGAGCTCAGAAGGAAATAGAAAAATTGCTATTTGGGAAGACTAAAGGCATAAAAAAAGCCAAAAGGTAATTTTGAATCCTTTTGGCTTTTAAAGTTTATGGATGGTTGTTTTTAGATACCATAAAAACGATCTCTTAATTCTTGGGTGTAAATCCCAATGTCGTTTCTTAGTTCAAATAATCGCCCATGAAATTCTACATACTGTTTTTTATTAAAGTATGGCTCAGCTTTCATGTTTTGGAGCATATCTAACGATTTATTCGCGTAGTTAAGTGCTTTTTTTGTGTAAGCAATATTAGCACCTAAATACTCATGATCGAAACCAAAGGAGTAGCCTCCGGCTAACTTTGCGGCAATTTTTAAACTATCACTAACAAGTTCTAAAAAAGCTGTTGATTGCTGTTCGCTTGGAACCGACTCTGCCCACTTGAGAGTGTCTACAGCAAAAATTCGAGCATCGCTAAAGAGGCCCAAATTATCAAGAGAACCATATTCAGATTTAGCAAAGTCATCACTTAGACTTTTCCATTCCTCTCCTTCGTCAAAGTCATCGTCGTCGTCATCAAACTCAAGAAATTCCTCAGAAGAACCGAAAAGGTAATCATCTTCTTCGAACTCGTCGTCTTCCTCTAGGTCGTCGTCATCTTCAGGGAAGTAAGCTTCATCAAGTAATAACTCTTCCTCTACGTATGCCTCAAAAGCATCGTCTTCACTCAAACTTTCTTTGAGTAAGGTAATCCATCTTGGTACGGTACCTTTCTGATCTGTAGAGATAAATTTTCGAAGCTGGTCGCTTTTTTTCTCTACTTCATCAAGGTGGGTTTCCCACTTATATTCGTCCCAAAGCTCGTCATTAGATTCATCAAAACTCATAGGCTGGCCGTGCAACTTTGATAATGGTTGGTTATAGAAACAATTATTATTTGAACTCTGCAAGAGTTAGTGGAAAAATAACGCTTTTTGTGGATAAAAAGTTGCTTAAAGTCGTTCTAAAACACCAGTAATTACTTTGGTCATTTTTGGCTCCGCCATGGCCGCTCCTTCAAGAACATGCTCCATATTAACGGCTGTAAGCGAGTCTGGGAAGCATTCGTCAGTAATAACAGAAATTCCTAGTACATCCATGCCCATATGAACAGCGGCAATTACTTCTGGCACCGTGCTCATCCCAACAACATCCGCTCCTAACTGGCGCATATATCGGTACTCAGCTTTGGTTTCTAATGTAGGCCCTGAAACAGCTAAGTAAACACCTTGATGCATTTTTATTGCATTATCTAGAGCAACATTTTCAGCAATTTCCATTAATCGCGACGTATATGGCTCACTCATATCAGGAAAGCGGGGACCAAGCTCGTCATCGTTTGGACCAATGAGCGGATTGTCAGCTAAAAAGTTGATATGATCATTAATGAGCATCACATCGCCACGCTGGAAGTTTGTATTCAGACCGCCACAAGCATTGCTAACAAAAAGACTATGAGCTCCTATAGCTTTAGCAACTCTCACGGGGAAAGCGATTTGTTGCATAGTATATCCTTCGTAATAGTGGAAGCGCCCTTGCATTGCTACAACAGGTTTGCCGCCAAGAATACCAAAAAGCAAACGGCCAGCATGGCTTTCTACAGTTGAGGTAGGGAAGTGAGGAATATCACCGTAGCTAATAGACGTAACAACATCAATTTCTTCAGCAAGTTGGCCAAGCCCAGTTCCTAAAATCACCAAATACTCTGGTTTGAAATCAGTTTGGTCTGCTATGTATTGAACAGCTTCATCGCGCTTAGCGCGGAATTGTGCTACGGTATCGAAAGCCATGTACGAAAAAAATTAGGAGTTTAAATGGAATATAGATGCTTTAGTCTATCTCGTCAAGGATATCATCAAGACGATCGCTTCCTGGAGGAAATGAGAGGTTAATATCGTCCTCTTCTACCTCAGACTCTTCAGTATCCAACTGGAAGCGAGATCTTACTTTAGTTTCTAGAGGAGTGTCGGTTACCTCATTGTTGTCAGAAAGGGTATAAGCTTTTTGGTCGTCTTTACTAAATTGCTCTAAAGATTTACGAGCATTTTCTAAGTAAGAGCCTATACCGCCTATTATTTCCTCGCGTTTATCTAAAAGTCTTAAAATTGTTTGGCGAACATTTTGACGTTGGTGGTTTGCTTCTTTAATGATAGCGTCAGCTTCCATTTCGGCTTTATCAATTTTGTTCTGAGCCTCCATTTTTGCTGTTTCAATTTTTTGAGCAACCGACTCTTTCGTAGTTTGAAGCGTTTCATGTAGTGCTTCTTCAACCCGCTCGTAATGTCTTACGCGGTCAGATAATTTTTGGATCTGATCGTCAAGTTCTTTGTTCTTATTAAGAAGGTGCTCTACCTCATTAGAAACAAGAGAGAGAAAAGATTGTACTTCTGCAACATCATATCCTCGAAGAGATTTTTCGAACTGTTGTTGCTTTATTTCGAGCGGTGATAGTTTCATGGTAAACGACTATTTAGTAAAACTTAAGCTATGTTGAAAGTAACACTTATTCATTTAACATGTTCCTGAGATTGCTGCCGTTTTCATCTTTATCTTCGGCTGAACGTACCTCTAAAGGTTCTATTTCAATTACTCCATTAGAATCGGGTACTCTAATCTTTTCTTCTTCAATATCAGAAACAATGGTTTCTAAATTTGTAATTCTGCGCTCGGTAGTTTTTTTGAACTCAGAAAGAGCCTTGAAAAATTGAGGGTCTATCTGTCCAGGCGCTTCTTTTGTATTTGATCGTGTTTTTATAACATCGAAAATATTCTTTACAATGAAAAATATTAGTCCCGATCCAAAACCGATAGCAGCGAGTGCAATAACAAAAATTTCTGAAGACATACTTATTGAGGGTTAATTTCTAACGTGTCTTTGTTTTCCAAGGTTATCATCAGAATTATTATCATCTTGAATTTCAATATCACCTAGAGGGCGCTCACGCTTTGTAGTTCTATCTTCGGCTGCAATAGCTTCAAGGTTCTCGATGCGATTCTTAAGATTATGTATGATTTTGCGTAGCTCTTGAACCTCTTTAGAATTGGTGCTGGTTTTAGCTTCAAATTCTAGTTCTTGTTTGCGGTAGCCCAATATAAGCCCCCCAACGATAGCAACTATAGGGATTATAGCAAACCAAGGTATTCCAAAAATCATGTTATTTCACCAAGTGTTAGTTAATATTAAAGTGCGCGCTACTACGGCTTGTATCACTGATAGTTTCGAGATCCAAAGATATCACTCCCAACTCTAACCATGGTAGCTCCTTCTTCAATTGCTACTTCCATATCGGCACTCATTCCCATAGAAAGTTGGTCTAATTGGATATTGCTACCGTTGTTGAATTGCTGATGCTCGGTTAAAAGCTTCTTTAGCAATTTAAATTCAGGCCTAACTAACTCAGGATTATCCACAAAAGTGGCAATACCCATAAAACCACGTACCTTAACATGAGATAAATTTTTTGCGTAATCAAGTATTTTAGAAATTTCTTCTGGCTCACAGCCACTTTTCTGATCTTCGCCACTAATATTAACTTGAATCAGCACGTTAATTACCTGATTTGCCTCTCCAGCACGCTTCTCTATTTCCTTCAAATACTTTGTTTTTGAAACGGAATGAATCCAATTTACACGGTTAGCAATGTATTTTATTTTGTTGGATTGCATGGTGCCAATCATGTGCCAGACGATATCGCTACGCTCTATATCGTTCATTTTTTTTTCCAACTCTTGCATTTTGTTCTCACCGAAAACCAATTGTCCGCACTTTAATGCGCTCAGAATAAAGTCATTGGGCTTGGTTTTACTTACAGCAACAAGTGTTATTTCGGAGGGTTCACGTCCCGCTTTTAGGCATGCAGAAGCTATTCTTTCGGAAACAGTGTTAATATTATTGCAGATTTTGTCCAAACTCATGGCAGAAAAAGGGAATTTGTGATAATTTTATTTAAATAACTGAAAGATAGGCTTTTATCATTCATCAATTAACCTTATTTTTTGGGGCTACATAAAAGACTTAAGATTTACCTATTGTTGACGCCGACGCTCTACAAATACAAACTCTCGCATTCGAGAACATTCATCTTCACTAACTCAAAAGGTAGAAGATAAAGATGGAAACTCGAATCCGACATATCGCAACCTTCTTAAATCAATGGGCTCCACCGAGCACTAAAATGGATTTTGATAATGTCGGGTTACTTGTCGGAGACCCCGAGACAGAGGTTAAAAAGGTTATTACCTGCCTTGATGTAACTGATGAAGTTGTTAAGGAAGCCATCACAAATAATTGTGAACTGATTGTTGCTCACCACCCACTGATTTTTAATAAGGTTGGTAAAATAAACCCAACTAACGAGCAAGGACGCATAATTTATAAGCTAATAAAGAACGATATTGGCTTATTAGTAGCACACACAAACTTAGATGCAGCGCTCGATGGTGTTTCATTTGTGCTCGCAAACATGCTCGGGCTAGACAATCTCAGTTTTCTATCCAAAAATTACTCCATTTCTAAGAAAATACGCTTAGTTACTGATTATGGCGATGCAGAAGCTGTGTTAAAGCTATTAAATTACTACTCTGCTGAAGAAGCGCACTACTTTAGTGTTGAAAATAGAGAGCACGATTTAAAGTGTTTTGAAGCTATTATTGATAAACACCATTTGCCGGAGCTTAAGAAAGGGCTTAAAAAAGAAGGTTTGTTAAAAAATGGTGGCTTACAAGTTACCGATTTAGCTTCAACCTCTAAGAATTTCGGAATGGGTGTAATTGGTGAATATTCTGAACAAGGAATTGGTCAAAACGAATTTCTACATTTAGTTTCCCAAGCATTAGATGTTAGTGCTGTACGTTTTTCAGGGAGCGTGAAAAACATCAAAAAAGTAGCCGTTTGTGGCGGCGCAGGCGTATTTTTAAAAGATAAAGCAATAGCTGCAGGGGCAGATGCTTTTGTAACAGCCGATATTAAATATCATGATTATTTCACCGAGCAAGAAAACTTTCTACTCGTTGACGTAGGCCATTACGAAAGTGAATTCCCAATCGCTGAAGCAATGAAAAATGAATTATCAGAAGCTTTCGACGATCTTTCCATCACCGTTACTTCGGTAGTAACAAATCCAATGCAGACCTATGTGTCTGAGCAAAAACCTCAATCTATTCAAACAAGCTGAAGAAGCAATCCATGAAAGAAGCACTTCAACAATTAGCAAATTTACAATACATCGATAGTCGTATAGACGAACTAAAACAATTACGTGGCGATTTACCAGAAGAAATTATGGATATCGAAACAGATATTGCTCGTAAAGAAGGAAGGCTATCAAAGCTGGTACAAGAAGAGCAAGATCTAACAATAGAAAATGATAAGTTAAATCTTGACTTTAAGTCTTCTGAAGAGAAGATAAAAAAGTATGAAGATCAGCAGCTTTCGGTGCGTAATAATAGAGAATACGACGCTTTAACAAAAGAAATTGAAGTGCAAAAGCAAGTAATGGAAGCCGCTACTGTTCGTTTGGCTGAAATTAAAAAGCGCTTAGAGGACATTGGCCCTGAAATTGAAGTAGCTAGAGAAAAGTTTGAAGTTATTCAGAAAGAGCTTGAAGTAAAAAGTGCGAGCCTTGAGTCTGTTACAAAATCAACTCAAGATGAAGAGGACATTCTTTTGAAAAAACGTGAGGAAGTTGAAAAGGAAGTTGATTCAAGATATTTACGTAGCTACAATCGCCTAAGAGGTGGCCTTACAAATGGTATAGCCGTAGTTGCTATGGATAGAGGGGCTGCTTTTGGAATGGCTCTTCCTCCACAAACTCAGGTTGAAGTTCGTCGTAGAAATAAGGTAATTATTGACGAAAGCAGTGGGCGAATTGTTGTAGATCAATCGTTTTTTGATGAAGCTAAAAAGCTATTATCAATTTAATTATTAGATAGTTTATACAATGTATTTAAAAGGGAAGCTTCAAGGCTTCCCTTTTTTATTTGAGCTAATTGAAGTACGTATGAATGTTCATTTAATCATTGTAGAGCAAATAAGGCTCTGCATTTGTTGATAAAGACTCCTCTCCTTACTTCAATTAGAGTGCTTAAAAACGTATCTTTATGCAGGAAAGTTGGGCAATCGCTTTGCGCTGTATGTGCAGAGAGGAAAGTCCGGACACCAACAAACACCGTGCTTTGCGATCCTTAGGGCGTAGCAGAGGCTTGGCTAGGGCGACTCAGCTAAGATAGATAGTGCAACAGAAAGTAAACCGCCTCACTTGTTGAGGTAAGGGTGAAAGGGTGAGGTAAGAGCTCACCGTTCCGCGCAGTAATGCCGGAAGCTAGGTAAACCTCGCGGGGTGCAAGTTCATGCAGGTGGTATACGCCGTTTGTCGTGACGTCGCCGGGTGGAACGCACCAGATAAATGATTGCCGAATCTCGTTTTTCGAGAGGAACAAAATCCGGCTTATAGACTTTCCTGCTAAAAACATCAAAACCTCGTCTGAAAGGGCGAGGTTTTGTTTTATAAAGAAATTAATTTCAGTGTAATGTTCTGTCCTAGAGTGAAAGCTCTGTAGAACTTACATATTAATACGAGCAGTTCCTTTTACACTACGCTGCATGTCGCGTTTAGTGTCTTTTTCTTTAATTGATTCTCTTTTGTCAAACTTTTTCTTACCACGTGCTACGCCAATAAGCACTTTTGCATAGCCTACTTTAAAATAAAGTTTCAAGGGAACTAGGGTATAGCCTTTTTGCTGGATGTATTTCTGCATTTCACGAATCTCTTTTTTGTTGAGCAACAGTTTACGCTGCCTACGAGGTTCGTGATTAGAAAAAGAACCAAATTTATAAGGCGAAATATGAAACTCACGTAGCCATACTTCTTCATTTTGAATGAAAGCAAAAGCGTCTGTAAAGTTAGCCTTTCCTTCTCGTAAAGACTTTACCTCGGTGCCTTGTAAAACGATTCCGGCTTCGTAGGTTTCATCAATTTGAAAATCGTGGTAAGCTTTTCGGTTTTGTATGGTTGGAGTATTGGTATTCTGGCTCATATCATTTTTCCTATCACAGTACTAAGCTGTGATAGGAAACTCTTAGTTTTAGTATTCGAAGCCGAGAGCTTGTAATTCTTTCATTACTTCTTCGTCAGGCGTGCGGTTTGGAAAGGTAGAATAAATGCCCATAATCTGATCAATTTCAGAAATAGCTTTTTCGTTTTCTACATTTAATTTAAGCACTTCAACATATTGGAGAAGTGCGCTGTTCATCTTATCGCGCATATTCGTGGTGTTAGAATCGCGATACTCAAGAAAAAGACCATAGTTTAAATGCGTTTTTTCTTTAAGCTTTAAGATTTCTGGAGTTTCGTCTTTAGCCGAAAGCAAAGTAAGTGCGTCCATATACTGATCGGATTCGATAAAAGCATCAACTTGCTCAGCTAAGGTTTTTCCGATAGGTGCTTTTTGTTGAGAGCAAGCTAAGAAACCTACTGATAGAATGAGTAAAAGTAATTTTTTCATGAATAATGTTTATTGCATTGATAATGGGTTCAGGCTTATACAGAGCACAAATATAAGCATACTTAACCAACCTAACACCTTTCTTCCTGTAGAAACGGGTTTATAAAATGTAACAGGTGGATGATCTACTTTAACCATAAAAGTGATGAAGAAAAGCCAGACTAGCCAAATATAAGAAGGTTCTGCATTGGATGAGGCGGCTATTTGATAAATATAAATTCCGGAACTAATTAAAGAAGTTGGGGCCAATATAGAAACCCAATTCTTATTTTTGTTAAAGGCTACGGTCATTAGCGAGGAAAGTAAGGCACCCCAAATAATCCACGAAAGCGCACCAAAGGAAGTGTCGTATGGGCCAAGTAAATCATGAATGAAAGGAACAGCTTCAATACCTGCTAATATGGAAATAAAAGTGAAAAATATGCGAGCTAGATCTCGATGCTTTTTATATCCTAATAGCGAATATAAGATATGGCCACCATCAAGCTGACCAACAGGCATTAGATTTAAGGCAGTGAAGAATAAGCCAAGCCAACCTGCAAAAAGAAAAGGGAAGTGATACATCTCCCACATTGGAGGTACGTTGTCAAAGAAAGAAGAGGTAAAAGTATAAAGAAGCGTTTCTCCTACTATTAGTGTACTTCCATCTGGAGTGGTAAGCTGTTCGGTTGGATAAGAGCCATATTCAGCTACATAAGCCTTAAGCTCTTCGTGGCCTGAAAAATTTTGTACAAAAGATGGGTCTGGTAAAGTTGTAAACCCAATAAATAGAACAATAAGTGAAACTATAAAACCAGCAAGTGGGCCAGCTATACCAATATCAAAAAGCTTCTTTGTTTCATGGATTCTCTCTTTTATGCGAATTACCGCACCTAAAGTGCCAATGCCCAAAGGGAGCGGGATGTAATATGGTAATGAAACACTGATTTTATGATATACAGCAGCAAAGTAATGTCCAAACTCATGGAAAGTTAAAAAACTGAGTAGCAAGGTGGCAAAAAGAGCGCCACGTAGTAAATCGTCACTTCCAGGAAGTGCTAGAGGCCCGAGAAGAGTTATACCCTCACCAAAACCAACAAATACAGAGCCAATTACCGAAACGGTGATAAAAGTGGCAATGAATAGCCCTAAATGCTTTAGTATTGTATTTAAATTGGGTTTATTCTTCGGCTCATCTGATTGCGAAATAATTTCGAAATCAGCGCTTATTGGCCGGTCAATATTATCGTTATTCAATGTACTTAATGGTTAATAGGTGCTCGGGAGATGGGTAAGGTCATACAGCGCGCGCCACCTCTTCCACGACAAAGTTCATGGCCTTGGAAACTAATAGCTAGTTTGTAAACTTCGTTTGATTCTAACCCGGATTTCCCATACTCCTCAATAAATTCAAACTGGTTCATGTATGCGTATCCATGGTCAACTAATGTATTAAAGGTGTTAGTATTACGTTCATAACCTATAATAACGCCTGGTGCAAGGGCAAAAACGTTGGCGCCGTCCGTCCATTGTTCGCGAAATTGATTTGTTCTGTCCTCACCGCCACATTTCAAAAAAGTATACTCTTTTCCAGAAAATTCGTTAAGAGCTTGCAAAAGAGAGCCTCGAGATTCGGCTTGGACCGCACCATCTACTTTATGCAAAGCCACAACATTATCGTGTTGTTCTATAATTGCAGGAGGGAAAGCAATACACTCATTATCGCTAGCAAAGGTGAAAATAGTATCTAAATGCATAGACGCGCGTTGCTTGGGAATGTCAATGGCTAGTACTGTTTTAACGCCGTGAGTTAGAAGTCCATCAGCGGCTTTCATCAATCCCGTAAATGAAGTTCGTTCACTCATACCAATAAGCACAAGATTTTCTGAAACCACCAATACGTCTCCCCCTTCAATAGATTGATTACCGGAAATACGAATAGCGTGGTCTTTAACACTAGCAAAAAGTGGATGGAATTGGACAAGTGTTTCCATCATTAACGATTCGCGTAAACGTGCTTTTTTGGCAGCTCTAGAAATTAAAATAGTGTTATTTACAACGGCAGCTAAATCGCGTGTAAAAAGTAAATTAGGAGATGGTTTTATATTGAAGCCTTTCGATTTAGAGAGAATACCTTGCGTACTAAACCGTAGAAGGTCATCGGGCTCTAAGGAAAGTAGTTCTTTTTCAATTACGAATAAATTGTCCTCTGGAAACTCCTTAATCATTTGTTCAACGTAATAAGATCGGGCATCTTGATGTTGAATTGCTTCTAGAAAAAGGTCAACAATTTCAAAAATCTTACCATCTTTAGGCATAGCGACTTTAAACACGTCGAGCATGTCTAAATGTTCTTGCCGTGCATCTTCTTCAAAGATTATATCATCAAAAAGGAGTTCATCTTTTAGTTCTGGGTTAACTAAAGAAACTTCGTGGCCAGGAGTATGAACAATTACACCCTTAAGTAGGCCAATTTCTGATGAAACGTTAATATTCATAAGTTAGAGCTTAAAATTATGCGTATTTCTGTGGTCTGTAAATATACATGTTCATTAGTGGATAACTAAATTGAATTTAGTGACGTTCGATTGAAATTTGCTTGTTGTAGTAAGCTGTTTATACCTTAGGGGATGATTTCGAAGAAAGAAATAAAGTCCCTTTTATACCTACTTGAAGATCCTGACCCCTTTGTTCACCAAAGTGTGGAGAATAGATTGTTTGAGTTGGGAGAGAACGCTGTTCCTCTATTAGACGAGTACCGCTTAGATCTTAAAAGTACCGAAGAGAAAGACAAAGTGACGGAAGTTATCCATAAAATAACTTTTGAAAGTCTAGAGGCAGACTTTTTAGATGTACTTGAAAGTGGAGTAAGCAATCGCAAAGACTTGGAGTATGCAGCTTTGACTTTAGCGCGATTTGGAAATCCTACATTAAGACCCCTAGAATATTCGAGGAAATTAGATCACTTTGCTGAAATGGTGGAATCTAGTATAAGATACAAACTAGATGAACGTCGAAAAATGAAGCAGCTAGTGAAGTTTGTATTCGAAGATTTGAATTTTAGAGGCGAGATAAAAGACTATCACAATCCTGCAAATTGCTACTTAGACAGAGTTATCGATCGACGAGTTGGCTTGCCAATTACCTTAAGTATGATAACTATGTTCATAGCACGTAGGCTAGACCTTCCTTTTTTTGGAGTGAATTTACCTATCCACTTTATGCTTACTTTTGTTGGTGAGAAAGAAGAATTATTGATTGATCCCTACGATAAAGGGGCAATGGTTACGTATGATCAGTGCTATTTCTTTCTTAAAAAGAACAATATAGAACCACGCCCAGAGCATTTCAAAATGGCTACGGATATGGAGATTTTAGTACGTTGTATTCGGAATTTGATTGAAAGCTATGAGCGTAAGAAAATGCTTGGTAAGGTGGAAGATTTGCAAAGAATACTTGCCACCGCTGAGCTTTTCGATAAGTAGTTTCAGCATAACTAAGTAGAGAAAAGCTTGTTCTTTCATTGCTAAAAGAACAAGCTTTTTTATTGAAGATGAGTTTCTGGTTTAGATTTTTCTTACCAGTGTCCAGATACCAATTGAGCCACCAAGCATAAAACTAAGGCCTGTTATTAAATCACCAAAGAAAACATCCTTCATGCCATAAAGGAAAAAAAGAATGATTGCTAGTGCGACTATTACTTTAATCGCAGCAGGGAAAAAGCGATCTTGTGAAACTTTCCCGTCCGAAAACTGAACCCAGCCCTTGCCCATAGGATGAACTTGAGCGTAAAATTTTTCGAGAGTTTCTCGCGATTCTGGTTTAGTAATAAATACAGTAAGAACCCACGCAGAAGTCGAAAATGCAGTAGTAAAAATCATTCCTGTTGCAAAATCAAAACCCATAAATTTTGAAAAAATAGCCCCAACAAAAGCCATTACCATTGCTACAATTTCACTCCAAGCGTTAATTCGCCACCAGAACCAACGTAACATCATGACGCCACCAATACCGGCACTTAAAGAGAGAATGAACTCCCATCCACCTTTCACGGAATCGAAGAAGTAAGAAACAATGATAGCAAGTCCAGCCATTGCGATAGTGGCAATACGAGATACAAAGACGTAGTGTTTTTGAGCTTTTTCATCGCTTTCGAACTCGTTTTCTTTTTTGATGAAACGTGCGTAAAAATCGTTTATAAGGTAAGATGTTCCCCAGTTAAGCTGAGTAGAAATAGTAGAAACAAAAGCCGCCAAGAATGCAACAGTCATTAATCCGAACCAACCTACGGGCAGCACTTCAGACATCATCATAGGGTAACCAGCTTCTTTATCAACCAAGTCTGGGAAAACTACGATAGAAACAAGGGCTACTAATATCCAAGGCCATGGGCGAACAGCGTACATCAAAATATTGTGTAGCAAAGTGGCGCCTACTGCGTGGCGTTCATCTTTACCAGAGAACATTCTTTGGGCAATGTATCCCCCACCTCCGGGCTCAGCTCCAGGATACCAAGCGGCCCACCAAGCCATCCCTACCCAAATTAACGCAGTTGTAATGGCAATTTCTGGACTATTGAATGGGTTAAAGTTCATTACATCAAAATCTACATTGGTAATCAACTGAGTTTTTAGCTCTGCAAGTCCTCCAACATGACCTACTGCAAAAAAGGCTAAAGCAATGGAGCCAATCATAGCAATAAAAAATTGAATAAAATCAGTTACCACAACACCCCACAAACCAGCTATTGCAATGTAAATGGCCGTCATGCCGTATAAGACGAGAATAATTAACCATTGGTCGGCACCCGTAATTACAGTCATTACTTTAGCCATTCCAACCGTTACCCATCCCATAATTACGCAGTTAAAAGGAAAAGCAAAATAGAGAGCTCTAAAACCACGCAGAAAGCTGGCAGGTTTTCCGCCATATCTGAGTTCTATAAACTCGCAATCGGTTAAAACGTCGGCGCGTTTCCAAAGTTTAGCGTAAATAAAAACAGTGATGACGCCAGAGAACATCCAGCTTAGCCAAAACCAGTTGCCAGCAATACCTTGTGTTGCTACAAGGCCTGTAATTGCAAGAGGAGTGTCGGCTGCAAAGGTTGTGGCCACCATAGAAACACCAACGAGCCACCAGGGGAGATTTTTTCCTCCAGCAAAATAATCTTCTAAAGAGTTTTGTCCGCGCTTTTTAGCCACCCAGGCTACGGCTATCATTAATACAACGTAGCCAGCTATAACTACGTAATCCAGAAATTGAAAGGGCATGTTATTGAGTTATAAATGAGAATTTAAAGATTAAAGACTGGAAGGTTATCGAGTATAATGAAAAAATTTAGTTAATTGTTAGGGAATTGAAATTAGATAACTCTTTATTAGTACTTCATGAAGAAGAAAATTTTGTTCTTAACAATCATCTTCTTGGCGCTTCATGCGCTTACTTGGTGGGTTTGGGGAGCAAATAGGCTACTTAAGAAAGTAAAACAGTGAAGGCAAACATCCCATATCATATTGGCTGTTCTAGTTGGAATGTTCCGAGTAGAATTGGGACATTTTACACTAAAAAGTCAAAATCGAATGATTTAATAGGGCAGTATGCTTCAGTTTTTAATTCCGTAGAAATCTGTAAGAATATTAGAGAGTTCCCAACAGCAGGAGAACTTCAGAAATGGGATGAAGATACACCAGAGGGATTTAAATTTTGTGTCAACTTCCCTAGTGAGCTAACTCACAAACAGCTACTTGAAAATGTAGAAGGCCAAGCTTTGGCTTTTGTAGACTCATTTGAGCCCATCCGCAAAAAGCTCGGACCGTTTCTTATTAGTTTGCCACACAACTTTGATTTCAGTTTACTCAAAAGATTAGAGTCGTTGCTTTCAGCTTTGCCAAAAACGTATAGTTATGCAGTAGAAGTTCAGCACGAAGATTTCTATGACCACGGAAATAGCGAGCACAAACTCGAATTATTGCTAAAAAGTTATGGTATTGATCGCATTATATCAGATACTAGAAAGCTTCATGTTACAAAAGCTAATTCTCCAGGAATTGAAAATGCCCGCAAGAATCATCCAAATTTACCTGTGCGTTTTGGAGCAACGGCTTCTCGGCCAGTAGTGAGGTATTTAGGTACGAATGACATTCTCAATAACGAAGTTTATTTAAGAGAATGGGCAATTGTTGTGGCTGATTGGATTAAAGAAAGGTTGCATCCATATGTGATTATCCAAACACCAGATATTATATCTGAACCATTTTTAAGCACCCACTTTCATCGGTTATTGTCTGAGCTGATTCAGATCCCCCCTCTCGAAGATTGGCCAATAAACCGACAAGCTCAACTGGGGTTATTCTAATCTTGGCCTGGAATTTTTGGGGGAGTTGCAATCATAGCAGTGAACTTTATATAAGGTAGAGTCTCTATTGTATCCATTTTCTCAAGCTCAGTGCCAGGGACAACTTCTACATTCACAATGCGAGGAAAATTCTGTTTAATGAAGTAGGCAACATCTTTGAACTCGCGCATAATCTTTTTTAAGACGGCATCATTCACCGAATAGTCGAAAGTAATTAGGTAACTATCTGTGGATTGTGAGCTCAGAAAATCTAGTCGAGCCTGTTGATATGCTTCCTTAGACAATTTCTTTTTCCGTAATTCTTGTTCAAATATTTGATAATCCTTTTCGGTATCCAGCTCTTTAAAGGCTAGAACTTTAGGATGTGAAGAAAGCTTTTTTAAAGTACTATCAGATGGCGTATTGGCTAAAGAAATGATAATCGGTTCTATTCCATTAAAAGAAATGCGAATGTCTAGCGCCGCAAATTGTTGCCGAATAAATGCAGGTGAAACAGTATCCGCTAAGTAAACGGCAAACTCACCTTCAATAAAATTAACAGTGCCCTGATTTAAATTTTCAACGGCACTATTGTCTATAACCTGAGCCGAACAAAACACAGGGAAAAGAAAGAAAAAAGTGAGAAATAGCTTAGTCATACAATAGTATACTAAAAGTGAAGATGATGAACTTAAGAGTATTGTATAGATTTTGAGAGTTATAAGTAATTAAAAAACAGAAATAACTTGAAAATCCTTTAAAAAAGAATTAAACTAAGACAATTGTCGTATTTTAAACGCCAAACGTCTTAAGGTTGTTCTATGGATGTAAATACATTTAATATTATTCTTGAAGATACAGTAGAATATGCTGTAGATAATGAACTAGGCTTGGTAGAGCTTGCGCGTAAAGGAGTTCTTAAAAAAGCAGTACAAAACCTTGCAAATTTCGCTTCAATTTCAATGAAAGAAATAGCAACGCTCCTACCCATTTCTGAGCGCTCGCTTCAGCGTTACTCAGATACAGATCGGTTAAATAGTGGTATTTCAGAACATATTCTAATTATCTCAAAAGTAATGCTACGTGCAGAAGAGGTTTTAGGTAGCTCAGAAAAATTAAGAAATTGGCTTAATTCACCTAGTATTGGCCTAGGCCAACGTACGCCAATTAGCCTTCTCGATACAAGTTTTGGCGCACAATTAGTAATGGATGAGTTGGGCAGGTTAGAGTACGGAGTGTTTGCATAGTGGAAGTATTCCGCATTGCAAGAGAGAAACACTGTAGAGATTTAAGTGGTGAAGGTGCTCGACTTTTTGGCGGCAGATGGAATAAAAAAGGCATTGGTTTAGTTTACACTTCTCAGCAAGCCTCTTTAGCGGCTTTAGAAGTTTTAGCACATGTTTCAAGCCCTACGCTCCCATCCGGCTTAAAATTGGTAACTATAGTAGTGCCCGACAACGTAAGTCAGGAAGTGATAGAAGTATCTCAGTTGCCAAGTGGTTGGCGAAATTACCCAGCGCCAAACTTACTGGCCGAAATTGGTACAAAGTGGATTCTATCTCAAAAGAGTTTGCTGCTGAAAGTTCCTTCTGTGTTGATTGAAACCGAGAAAAACATACTTATTAACCCATTACATCAAGAAATAAATAAAGTGAAAATTGTTTTGGTTTCAGACTTCAACTTTGATGGAAGACTGATTAAATAAAAACATGGTTGGGGGCTAAGCTAAAACCTCGTATTTTTATCAACTTGAAATAAAACTAAGTACTCACTAGTATGTCGAAAACGGCCGCAGCCGATTCAAAAATTAGCAAAGAAGCAAAAATCCGCCGAACCTTTGCTATTATCTCCCACCCTGATGCTGGGAAAACTACACTTACCGAAAAGCTGTTACTTTATGGTGGAGCAATTCATGAGGCGGGGTCGGTACGTGCACGTAAAGCTTCGCATCATGCTGCTTCGGATTGGATGGCCATTGAAAAGGAACGAGGTATTTCGGTAACCTCATCGGTTATGCGTTTCGAAAAAGACGGAATTAAGTATAACCTGTTAGATACACCTGGTCACAAAGATTTTTCTGAGGATACTTTAAGAACACTTGTTGCTGCCGATTCTGGATTGATGGTTATTGATGTTGCGAAAGGTGTAGAAGAGCAGACAGAGAAACTTTTTGAGGTTTGTAAACTGAGAGAAGTTCCAGTAATCACTTTTGTAAATAAGTGCGATCGCCCGGGTATGGATCCGCTGGAAGTTTTGAGTAATATTGAAAGTAAGCTGGGCATTGAAGCCGTTCCTGCTAGTTGGCCGCTTGGATATGGCCAGAAGTTCCAAGGGATTTATGACTTAATTGGGCAAAAAATTTACTTGTACGAAAAGACTGCACATGGTTCAAAAAAAGCTATAACAAAAATTCTAGACTTTGAAGAAGGTTTGGCAGCTTGTGCTCTTTCACCAAATGAAATTGAGGCTTTCCGTGAAGAGGTGATGCTGATAGAAGATATGTTCCCGAGTATGGACAAAGAACTGTACAACTCAGGTAAAGTTTCGCCAGTATTTTTTGGTTCAGCCTTGAACAACTTTGGCTTGGATGTTTTTCTAAAATACTTCCACCAGTTAGCTCCACCTCCGCAACCATATATTCACTCCAAGGGTTCTGAAAGAGTAATCGACGAACCATTTTCTGGTTTTATTTTCAAAATGCAAGCGAATATGAACCCTGGTCATAGAGATTGCGCAGCTTTTATTCGTGTAGCTTCTGGAGAGTTTAAGAGAGGGTTGCAGGTAGTAATTTCGCATACAGGCAAAAAAATTAAGCTCGCTACTCCTCACACATTGATGGGTGATGAGCGGTCACTTTTAGAAGAGGCTTTCCCTGGTGATATTGTATCTATTTTTAATCCAGGCGATTTTAAAATTGGAACTACTATTTATGAAAAAAAAGAAGTTCACTTTGATGTAATCCCACTTTTTACGCCTGAGCACTTTCAAAAAGTGGCTACTAAAGATCCTTTCAAAAGAAAACAGTTACGCGAAGGTTTGCAGCAGCTTTCAGAAGAAGGTGTTGTTCACGTTTTCGAAGTTCCAAATGGAGTTGGTAATGAACTACTTCTTGGGACAGTTGGTGTGCTACAGTTTGAAGTAGTAGAGCATAGAATGAGAGAAGAATATGGTGTTGATTTAGTTAAAACACCGGTTTCTTATTATTGTGCGAGATGGCTTCCAAACGATAAGCCCGAAGTTATCGAAAAACTACAGTCGAGTTATTCAACTCATGTGACTAACGATATGGACGAAAACCCAATTGTACTTTTAGATTCTATGTACGCACTCAACCAAGCTGAAGAAAAAGTTGGTGCAGAGAATCTGTTTAAGTTCAAACAAGGGTAATTAAGTTTAATGCGGAAGTAGCTTAAAACTACTTTCCGCTATTGGCTTTTAAATCCTGTATACATTGCTCGTCAAGGGTAGGGACATTACCGCCCATTAAATTTTGCATTAAATCCGTTGTTTGTATGGCGTAATACATCAAGCAGCTTTCTACATCGCAATGCGCTTCATGGCTCATATCTTCATGGTCCTGAATTTGATCAGTACCGTTATTCACTAAACCAAGAATGTGTCCAAACTCGTGCATGAGTACGGAGGATTCTGCGGTGGTCGCTGTTGGTTGGCCAAATCCACCAGTGTTATTTTGAACTACTTCTTCAAAAAGAGCCATGGAAGTATTGAAGTAGGCAATACCCAAAACATTTTCCTGTTCGTAAGCACCATCTAGCACTAAAAAATAGGCTGCAATAGTATTCTTCATTGAAAACGTATTTCGATGTTGTTTCTCTAACTCATAGACTTGCTGGGAAGTAAATGTTGTATTACCAGGTGAAGGAATTTCATCATCAAGGATTATTGAAATCCCAGAAGGTTTATTCAATCGAGCATTTAGAAAAGTTTTTAAGTCATCTAACGCATTTTGGCTAGGCTTGAATCCTTTAACATAATCGATTTCAATAATGAGTTGAGTGAAATCGGTACTAGACAAAAAGCCATTTGCAGAAGACCCTACACCTTGTGTATGTGAAAAAGAATGCGAAGAATCTGAACCTGAATTCTCAGTACAGGCAGTGAAAATCAGAACCCCTAAAAGAAGAACTGCTAAGCGATTAGTAAATATTTGCATAATAATTAGGGTTGAAAGAGACGCTAGTATTAACAATTTTAACATTGAAATGTTCCATGAAGAAAATTTTATGAATATACAAGTTGTTGAAGCTGATTTTGATAACCAAAAACATGTTGAACATATACTGTTCCTAACCAACGCCTATGCTAAAGATATCATGGGAGGAGGAAAATCATTATCTGAAGAAGTTCTAGGTGCTATGATTGAAGGTTACAAAGCAATGCCAACAGCCTTGCCTTTTCTTGCGTACGTTGATGAAGAACCAGTAGGATTAGCAAATTGTTTTTGGGGTTATTCAACGTTCTATGCAAAAAAACTCATCTATATTCATGACTTAGGGGTTGTACCAGATGTGCGAGAAATGGGAATTGGAAAAGCACTTATTGAAGCGGTAGTAGCAAAAGCGAAAGCGCATGAGTGCTGTAAAGTTACATTGGAAGTGCTTGAGAATAACCCAGCAAGGCGACTTTATGAACGGGAAGGCTTTAAGTATGGAAACACTCCTCTTTTCTATATGTCGAAGTTATTGGTTTGAAATTGGCGCCGAATAAAATTAATTAAAACGATTATTTTAATTAATTAATATTAGAATATAGCGCTTTATTTCAGGCTTTGGCTTTAATTCGTTAGTTTAAAGCCTAATTTCTAATTAAAAGAATTTTTTAAACCATGATTGCAGAAGTAGATGTCAAAACTGACATCGAAATTATCCAAGCCGATTTGGATAACCCGAAACACGCAGCAGATATAGTTAAAATTGTAGATTTATTCGCAAGAGACCCAATGGGTCAAGATGAGGCCTTAGAAGAGGAAGTAAGAGTGGATATGATTGCGGAGATGAAAAAAATCCCTACCACCATGACTTACATGGCATATCACGAAGGCAAAGTATTAGGAATAGTGACATGTTTTATTGGCTTTTCAACATTTACCGCTAGTAAAACCTTTAAAATTCATGATGTTGCCGTTCACCCAGACGCTCGAGGAATGGGTATTGGAACGCTAATGCTTAATAAAATTGAAGAAGAAGCAGCGGAAATGGGTTGCTCTAAAATTACATTAGAAGTAAGAACCGACAACCCGGCTAAAAAACTTTACGAACGTGAAGGTTTTGAATATGGTGAGCCAAAATGGTGGTTTATGACAAAAGAACTTTCTAACTGATAGTTCTAGCGTATAATTTTAAAAAGGCTGTTGCTCGACATTATTTCGGGCAACAGCTTTTTTTGTTTAGAATCTAACCTACGGATCGGCTTAAGATTTTTTCTTTTCTAATGCCTTTCTAAACTCAGGGTTTGCAGGCAATGGCGGAAGAACACTTCCTTTAGCATTTTTTTTCTGGGCTTGATAATACTCGTCATAGGATGCTTTTACTTTTTTGTAAGCTTCGTTTATTTCTTTTTCGCTGTTCTTAGCAAAAGTCATGCTCATATATGCGACTGTATTTGTTCTAAATTTTTCCATAGCAAGTGCTTCTTCAGCTTCAAGCATTTGGTAATAAACTTTCTCTGGTTTTGTCGTTTCATCTGCGTGCGGTGGTGGCGGTGGAATTACCTTTGTGAGTTGCACAAGAAGCGAACCTAATTCTTGCTTTTCTGCTTGTGAGAGTGACTTTCCATTACTTATTTTTGATGTGAGCTCATTTACTAACTCCGAAACAGATGCTTGTTTAACATCTTGAGCATCAATACTAGCACTGAAAAGTAGAACCGACATCAAAAGTATAGGAAGAGTACAGGCTTTTCTGAGCCAAATTTGCTTACGAGTTGATTTTTTTGTCATCATGACCAGCCTTTTTTTTGTTAATGAATAATTAAAATTACTTGTCAAACTCAGAGTACTTGCGTGGGATGAATATTTAAGTAATAGTTGTTGATAGAATTGTAGATTCGTGCTTTTATCGGCCACAGAGCTATCTGCTAGGAATTCGTGATTGAGCTGAATGACCTTTTTGTAGAAATTAAATACAGGGTTGAACCAAAACACGATTTTCAGAATCTCAATCAGTAGCACGTCGAGAGAATGCCATTCTTTGGAATGAATGATTTCATGATTGATAATTTCTTGTTCGATAAGTCCAGTTGCGTACTTCTTTTTGTTCAGAAAAATGAAGATTAGGAAAGAATGAGGTACTACATCTTCCTCAACAAGAACAAAATGGGCTCTACCTTTTTTAACACGCTCCGATGTTTTAACAAGAGCACGCATAGCAAACAACGATCTGAAAAAGCGGAATGCTAATATCAACACTACAAACCCATAAACCAGTAAAGCTGCGGTACTCATTGTTAAGAAAGAGCTTAGACTTGTGACAGAACTTGGTAGGGCATTATCAAGAGTATGATTAACTACAAAAGTATCCGAAATGTAATCTACAGGAGCTAAAAGAAATTCAGAAGTGGCGCTGTAGGATTGAGTAAAATCGAGGTTTAAAGAGATAAGAGGAATCGAAAGACCAAAAACCAAGCTAAAGAGAAGAAAAAACCGATTGAATTGATGCATTTTTTCTCGCTCGAGTAGTACTAAATAAATGCCAAGAATCACTACCAAACATAATCCAGATTTGATGATATAGAGTATCATGACTTCTTCTTTTGGATTTCTTGGTCAATGAGCGATTTTAATTCTTGGAGCTCTTTTTCAGTGAGATCTGTTTCGGAAGTAAAGAAAGAAGCGAACTGAGCTGAAGAGTTGTTAAAGAATTTTTTGATCAACCCATTAACATGCTTCGAAAAGTAATCGGTTTTCTTAACGAGAGGAAAGTACTCTCTGGATCTTCCAAATTGCTTATAATCCACAAAGCCTTTGTCTTGCATGCGCTTTAGTAAAGTGGCTACCGTTGTTGGCGCAGGTTTAGGTTCAGGGTAAGCATCAAGTAAGTCTTTCATGAAAGCTTTTTTGAGCTTCCATAAATGCTGCATTAGCTCTTCTTCTGATGGTGATAATTGCATTGCTCTACAAGTTTAGAATTGTTTCTACAAATGTAGAATAATAAAATATAAAAACAAATCGATGAGCAATAAATTTATAGTGAGGTTGAGTATCTGATTATAAAATAATGAGATACTAGATGGGTAATCCCAACAAAAAAACCCGTAGTTAGCGGGTTTTAGTTGAAATGGATTGTTATCGAATCCACAAAAAGGAATGAATTTGTTCTTAACCTTTGGCGAGAACCTTGTCAGCTTCATCAGCTAAAGCGAGAACAGCTCCAACATAGAGGTCGCTCGGGTTATAGCGATATACAGATTTTTCCACCGTGCCTGTAATTTCTTTAAAATGAGCCAAATAATTAGCGACAGAGCTAATATTGTTGCTCATATTGTATAAATCGTCACCAACAAACCAGCGGTTTAAAGACCACGGGATAAATTGTGCGTAAGACATAGCGCCAGCATAACTCGATTTCATTTCGAAAACATCCAGCTTATTTTTGTCGGCGAATTTTAGAAGTTCTTCGAGTTGAGCTAGAGCAAATTTTGAACGATGTCCTTCTGCATACATAGATACGTACGCATTAAAAGGATTGTATTTTCCTGAATATTTACCAAAATGAGATTCAATAGCCAAGATTCCTACAATCACACTTTGTGGAATTCCGTACTCTTTTTCGGCCTTTTCTAAATCAGTTTGGTACTGCTCAATGAATTTAGCCATGTCTTTCGTTTTACTATCAAAGCCAATCACCTTTTTGTAATCGTCTAGTGTTTGCATCTTCACTTCGGCAGATTTAGTGAATTTGTTAGTAATCTTTTCGTATAGCTTAAAGCGCGAATCATCTAACATGGATTCAATATTGGCACCCTTCTTTGCAAAATGCGCTATTAACTCGGCTTTATAACCATCATTAGCAGGTGGTGTAGAAAACACATTGGTTGAAAAACCTACAAGTGCTATTAGGATGAATAGATTGAGCCTTGGAAAAGTAAATTTGTATGTCATAATAGTCTTATTGAACAGTATTTGAGCCGCTTGGAGTATAATAAATTCGTATAACAACTTGAAGGAATAATAGTAGCCTATTAAACATAGGTTAAGAAATTAAATTGCAGGTAAATGCAAAGTTTAACTTTAAGAACAAATCTACATTCGAAGTTCAATTCAAAAACCCTTACCTTCTACTGCCTTTGAAAAAGCCGTTATGCTGAACGAAATTTAGCATCTTTTCGTTAAGGTTCCTGATATGAATCGGGGTGACGAAGAACTAAAAAACTATTACAAAAGGAAATCATGGCAAAAGAATTTGATGTGTGCGTAATTGGGTCAGGCCCTGGCGGATATGTAGCTGCAATCCGTGCATCACAACTTGGTTTTAAAACCGCAATTATAGAGAAAAGACATCTTGGTGGAGTTTGCCTAAATATTGGCTGTATCCCAACAAAAGCGTTACTTCGTTCTGCTGAAGTATTGGAATCTATCCAACACGCGAGCGATTATGGTGTAAACGTGAAAGAATATTCGGCCGATTTTGGTGGGATAGTGAAACGTAGCCGTGGTGTTGCCAGCAAAATGAGCAAAGGTGTTCAGTTCTTGATGAAGGCGAATAAGATTGATGTCTTTATGGGAACAGGTGTTTTTAAATCGAAAACAGAAGTAGCTGTTAACGACGAAAACGGCAAAGAAACCGAGTCTATTAAAGCAAAGTATTTCATTATTGCTACTGGTGCTCGTGCTCGTCAGCTTCCTAATCTAGGAATAGATGGTAAGATGATTATCGATTCTGAAGCAGCAATGACTTTAGAAAAGCAGCCAAAGAAAATGGTAATTATGGGAGCCGGCGCTATTGGTGTTGAGTTTGCTTATTTCTACCACACTATTGGCACTGAAGTAACTATCGTTGAGCTTCAAAAAAACCTTGTACCAGTTGAAGATCAGGATGTTGGACGTGAACTAGGTAAGATCTACAAGAAGAAAGGCATCAATTTGATGCTAGAGTGCACGGTTGACAAAGTAGAGAAAAAAGGAAAAGGCGTAAAAGTTACTGTTAACACCAAAAAAGGCAAGGAAGAGATTGAAGCAGATGTTGTTCTTTCTGCTGTAGGTGTTACTGGAAACGTTGAAGGTCTTGGCCTTGAAAAAATTGGCGTAAAAGTTGAACGCGGTTCTATTGTAGTTGATAAGTCAACATATTCTACCGGCGTTGAAGGCATTTATGCAATTGGTGATATCATTGGTGCACCTTGGTTGGCTCACAAAGCTTCACATGAAGCAACCGTTTGTATTGAGCAACTAGCAGGTCATAATCCAAAACCAATCAACTACGAAAATATTCCTGGTTGTACTTATTGCGAGCCTCAAGTTGCCTCTGTTGGTTTAACTGAAGCTGCAGCAAAAGAAAAAGGTTACGACGTTAAAGTTGGCAAGTTCCCTCTTTCAGCTAGTGGAAAAGCAACAGCATTAGGCCACGAAGAAGGTTTTGTGAAGGTAGTATTCGATGCAAAATACGGCGAATGGTTAGGTCTTCACATGATTGGTTTCGGTGTTACTGAAATGGTTGCTGAAGCGGTTGTAGCTCGTGATTTAGAGACAACAGGTCACGAAATTATCAGTGCGGTTCACCCTCACCCAACTCTTTCTGAGGCGGTAATGGAAGCTGTAGCTGAAGCTTATAACGAAGGTGTTCATTTAGGAACTCAGGTTAAGAAAAAATAAACATGCTAACCCCGACTTCGGAGTTACATGTAATTACTGATTCTATTCAGTAGAAAAGATTAAATAGCTCCCAATTTGGGAGCTATTTTTTTAAATAC
>TARA_R110002050_G_scaffold292587_1_pt1 | contig 26632 bp, 17 predicted proteins | sample TARA_R110002050 | Tara Oceans TARA_R110002050 (sample SAMEA4396988) | marine metagenome | biome: Polar Biome; feature: [DCM] deep chlorophyll maximum layer (ENVO:01000326); material: water (ENVO:00002006), including particulate matter (ENVO:01000060) such as... | depth 25 m
TTCCATTTTTGTATTCCGGCGTCATACCGAAGAAATTGTCCATCCGAAGGTGCGGGGGACGATAAGTCAACGTCGCTGAACTCAGCGAAGCTATTACCGCTGAAAAGATGACTCTTAAAGTCTGATAATGTTAACTTTTTAGATGATGTAGACTCAGAATCGGTTACCAAGAAGAGATCTGAATTAGTCAGTTCTGCTTGAGATATCTGGGTTAGTTCACTGAGACGTACAGAGACTGCCATTCTTCTCTAGATTAGTTTGAGTTATTTATAAGATTAGGTGAACCTAGCAGTTCCTAACACTTGACTGTTATCTTCTAATTGAAGAGCCATTGTGTTACTTCCATTATAAAGAATCAAATCTCTATCCTCCTCCATACCAAGAACCAGTATACTACTCGAATCAAGGGTGCGATCGATGAAGGTCTCTGGGTCAAGTGGAGAATTAATATAGGGGCTTGGCGTCCTATCAGAATTATCGGAGTTATGTGGTTGCCATAAGGAAAGTAGCCCATCAAGGTCTTGTGGGAGACAACCAGTCTTACCATTAGTTGCGTTATCTTTATCTCTACCTACATAATCCACACACCAATTCTCATAGGTGTTCACATAAGCATCTTGAATGTTAACGTTACCTGGTTGTGGTAGCACCGCCTGGCAATCTTTATCGTGCCGTACGTACATTTGTTTTCACAATACACTATATCTTATTTATAAAATAAATAAAGCACATCATACTTATTATTATGGCAGTCCAGAAAGGAACTAAAAGGTACCAACACAATATAACAGGTGAAGTCAGATACTTCAAGTCCCCACCACCAATAGTATCTTGGAGTAAAGTGGGTACACCTGGGTCAAAGAACTGGAGATGGGTTAATAACGGAGTTGAGGAGCAGTTTATTAACTCAAAGGATTCAATTCCCGCGGGTTTTGAGTTGGGAAGAATAAAGACTTAACATTGTTCCTCTTTACATGCTACAATACTAATGTCACTAACAGAAGGGCATAGTAGCTTAGTAGCTACTGATGTTAATTATTCTTTGGTAAGGTGACAGTTAACTGTTTAATCACCTTATCTACCAGAGACCCCCTAGAGGTCTTAGGACTGAGTTCTACCACTTCTTCCTTGATAACCTACCATGGGTTCACCTTTCTTCTCTACAAGGATAGTTCTAGGTTGTACGAACTCTTCTGGCACCTGATACTTATAGACTTCTTTCTTGATCTCCTTATTTTCAAACTTAGAAGAAATAGAGTTATCTGTGAAGTCATCTGGTACTTTAGATGACACAGGGTTCTCATCATTTAGATTATACATTTATCAGGCAGGAGCTTCTGTGGTGATGTAAGTAGGAGACAACATTCTTGTTAGGATTGCTGAAGCTTCCAATTGAATTTCTGACTGAGGAGTGGTGATATCCATTCTATCCTGTAACCAGTTCATTAGAAGTAATTGTGTGACACTATCAAAAGGAATGGTCGGATCATCGGGAAGATAAACACTACCCTCCTTAGTCAGACTGTCGCTTCCAGAAGTAACCAGCAGTTTCCAATGAAGGTGAGTAATCCTACCAGATGATTGTTCGTATCTAATTCTTTCAACTGACCAATTGTAAGTCATGGTTTTCCCTCTTTACTTTATTATTTATGGAAGGTAATCAAGCGTCGAGATGTCAGGGATACCTCCAACATCAACACTGATCCAAGCAGGTGCAACTCCTGGACCTTGAGAAGATAAGAATTGTCCATCTAAACCGTAATTTGCTCCACTCAATCCAATTGCACCACTTGCATCAACTCTAATTCTCTCAACAGTTCCAGGAGTTACCGCAATAGTGTTTGCTGCTGGTGTACTCAGAATAGGTCCATCACTTCCAGCACCAGAAAGTTTGATGTTACCTCCAACATCTAATTTCTCTTGTGGATTACTTTGATTGATACCAACATTATTATCAGCACCTGTAATTACAAATGAGGATACATTATTTACATTGATGCCAAAATTAGCGCCCTTAAATCCAATAACGTTTTCGTATGCATTTGTGGCGGTGGAGTTTGAAAATCCAATAAAGCTATTATCCGATGTGGATTGGAAGAATGCCACATAATTTACTGGTGAAGCTACATCTAATCTGACAAGAGGAGATGCATCTCCAATTCCAACCTTATCATCTTTGATGGTGACTTGTTCTGAACCATTGGTATAGAAACCGATAAGACTGTTATCTGTATCGTTATCGGCGTCAACAGAGAACCTTAGTTCATTGTTATTAGTGAAGATGGTGGGGATTGCACCACTCAGTTGAATGTTATTGGATGCATCAAACCTTGCTGTCTCCTGTCCGTTATTTGTGATGGAGATAACATCAACATCAGGGTGTCTGAAATAAGTATCAGCATCTGCTGCCAGATAAACATCACCAGTAGGACCAACAGTCAGTCTCTCTGCGCCATCTGTGGCAACAGACCAAGTATCATCTGTAGGTCTCCAAACACCTGTATTTGTGTCATTCTGGAAAGTATAAGCAGGAATAGTAACAGTTCCATCAATGGAACCAATAGAACCGCCCTCAACGGAAAGTCTGACGCCTTCTGTTGAGTAGGTAACACCAATTAGAACATCCTGATCTTCATCGATACGCATTGCCTCAAAGGCAGCAGTATCAAATCTCATATGATCATCACTATGATCATAACGAATTAGTCCACGTCTTGTTGAAGACCCGGCCGTTCCGTCAGCAAAAGAAATATTACCAACTTCTACAGAAGAAGATACAATACTAATACCGTTATCACCAAGTGAGGGATCACCAACTACAAGATTGTTACTTCCACTGAACCAAGATGATGGAGTCCTTTGATTGATACCAACTCTTCCTCCGTCATCAATAACTAATCTCTGGACACCATTAGTGGAAACTGCCCAACTATCAGCGGCAGGTTTATAGATACCAACATTGGGATCGGATGTGAACGTTATCGACGGCGCAGTTTCTGTACCATCATCGAACCCAACTATCCGTAAGCTCTCAATGGATCCAAACAAATTGGATTGACTAATAATTGCAGTCGTTGTATTTTCATCATTTATGATAAAGTAATCGTCTGTTGAAGACGATACAATTATCGGTAGATCGCTAATAATGACATCAGCCATTGGTGTTTTCCCTCTTTCTTGTTATTTAGGGGTAGTTAGGGTCGAGTGACCCGTTAGTCCCGGTGTACGCAAAGGCAATAATAACAAAAACAAGTCCATTCACATTATCGGAACGAACTCCACCATCTGGTGTAGAAACAATATTATAAACATACTTTCCTTCTTTTAATTTTGATGTAGTATCAGCAGGAAGTGAAAGAGTGTATTCGCCGTTAGTTGCATCAGTGATGGTAACAACAAAATCAACATATCTCCAAACTGGAGATGTTGAAGTAGTAGCTACGGCATCTTGAGAAGTGGAATGTTTTGCCAACCTCGACTCAAAAGTGTAACCAGTGATATCTGTCGGAGTTAGATCCTGGTTCTTCATATAGAACTTCTTACTGAAATCAGTTCCAGCATAGATCTCAATATTGACTGGGAATTGTCGTGCCATAGTTAAGGAAGGGCGTCGAATGAATCAATATCAATAGCTTCGGCAGTGATGGTGCCATTAGCCTGAAGGTTGATGGTTGTGGTTCCAGAAGGATTCTGAAGCTTCACACCATCGCCATTATAAACTGGTAAAAGAACAGCGTTTACAGGATCTCTAGACCAAACATTACTTCCGGCGCCGGGGTCGTTATAAACTTCCCACTTACCATCAGTTTCGTCATAGATGTAATTAATTCCATTTGAACCTAGGAATGTTTGTCCATTAGTGGGACTTCCTGGGAAATCAAGTGCCATTAGATGTTCCTCTTTTTATTATTTAGGTTTTAATAATAAACATTAGTGCCACGTTCCGTGGCCTTGTTTCTGTATCACCAACTGCATTAGTGGTATAAACATCTGTGTCATCCACTCTATTTGCTCCACCTTTTCTTGCTGGGTCGGTTCCTGGATCACCTGACACTCCAGTATGTGAATGACTCTCTAAGGCATCAGCCTGGAAAGAACCAATAGTTCTTCCAATATCAACACCGCGACTGGAATCTAAACCTCTAATAAACTCACCTCTTAGATCTGGAAGATTGAAAGTGGTGGAGGAATCGCCAGTACCATAAGTGGTACCAATAACAGTAAACAGATTATCGTAAGTTGTTCTACTCACCTGACTTCCATCACATTCCAAATAACCAGAAGGAGCAGTCGAACCAGCAAAAGAACTTACAGTTCCAGACGGGATCGATAAACCTAAAGCAGAAAGAGAAGTAATCAGAGCTTCTGGTGTGACTGCCTTGGTATTGTCTGTCCCGGTAGTTACTTCACCAGTTGTCGCCAACTGAATCGCACCTCTAGCCAATGTTGTTGCTGGTGGGAGATAATTATCAATTCCATTCGCCATTGAACTGGGTGTCAATGCCACATTGTTTAAAGTTGCCGCATCCGCTTCTGACTGAGTTGCGAATCTCATTGATCCGGCATCTGATGTTGTTGCTTGAGTTATAGTGACTATAGGATCGGATGCGGTTCCTCCAATAACAATAGGAGTGGTTCCTGTGACTGTAGAGACACCAGAGACTGAGTTTTGTGTGACATTCCAAGTGTCACTAGTAAACACATACAATTGACCTGTGGTTGTATTATACCAAAGAGCACCTTCTACTGGATTTGATGGTGCATTAGGCCCGGAGGCAACATTTGATCCATTGGATCCAGAAATGTTTGGAGAAGCATCAACCCATTGAGAACTATCAGCATCAACATAATAAACATATAATCTTCCACTTACACTATCCCACCACATATCTCCAGAGGCTGGAGTGGATGGAGCACTGTCCCCAACTGTTACAGAACCTCCTCCACCAGCACCTCCACCACCGACAGAGTTCCACGCGCTGTTCTGATAGATGGACAAAGTAGTTCCATCGTACCAAAGGAAACCCTCAATCTGAATGTCAGGAGGATTTGGTGACTCTATAATAACCGGTGGTTGGATCGCGGGTTCCCAAGCACCAATGGCGACATTATAGATGTATTTTAGACCCGATAAGGGATCGATGTATGGTGCGGATGTATCTACAGGGAAATTAAGTGCCACAGTTTTCTTGCTTTATTGTTATTTATGGTTTGTTGAGGAACTCTTTAAGGAGATCCTTAATTTCACTCATTTCAGATTTGAGAGACTTGAGATCATTCAAGTCTCTTTTCAATTCATCAATTTCACAACCCTGTTCAAAGGTTTGTTTTGATTGTTGTTTAGCGACTCGATAACGAGCCCTTTCAGAATAACCCCTATTTACAATGACGCCTGTTTTGGTGTCTTTGTAAATGTCAGGGTGTCCTTCAACTTTCTTCTTGTCACTCATAATTATTCGCTGGTAACTAATTGGATGTCATCAATAAGTGGTGCTTGTGCTGGATTGTCAGAAGTCATAACAACCTTGACTTGAAGTCCATCAAATGATGGAATGTCTTGAGCACTCCAGGTGAGTGATTGCCATTCACCTGCTTTCAGTCCCCTTGGATCCACATTAGATGATGATCTAGGTTTCACTTTATCTGAATCATTACAAAGTCCAGTTCCATTGAAAGGAATCCAGTTAATGTCAGAAAGTTCATTATCATAACCAACAGGTTTAGGTCTGAAGTAAACTTTGACATTTTCTACATCATAAAGGATGCAAGCCAGTTTCAGTTCAATACCATCAGATGAGTTCTCAAAGAGGAATAGACGTGAAATCCATTTCGAGAATACAGAACCACTGTTATCTGTTTCTGGTTTAAACTCTTCTTCAGAGATGTTATTCAGTTTTAAGATTCCAGCCTCTGCCAGAGTTACGTCACTGAATACTGAACTTGAAGATAGATAGGAAACATTTTGACCTTTGAACTTCACCTTTCTTGTGGTAAGGTTGATTTCATTAACTGATGTACTATAAGATTGTAAACCAGTGGTGAATGTTACACTTTGTCCAACCAAAAGGTTAGCTTCTGCGATGTCATCCCCAAATGTAACTGTTTTTGTCGGCGTTCCATAGAGACCGTCTGCCGCTGATGGGTTATCCACCAGGTTACGAGATACAGTTGCATTTGTTCTTTGTAAGTCAAGAACAGGAGAAACTTGAGAGTTTGAAGTCATCATCAGAACCGTAGTTTCCATTGACCTTTGAGCTTGTAAGTTCAGAGGTCCATTATACTTGGCTTCATTCAGGTAGTTGGCAACCACCCTCGCACCAGGATAATAGAAACTTTCAGCCAGATTGATGTAGTACTGGAAATCTAGTTGATAACGTTTGTCGTAATCGTAACCAGAAACTCCTGCCGCTGTGGTACCACGATTGACTGCTTGAAGTTTAGAAGATCCAAATGTCATTGCTCCTGTGTATACATTCAAGACTTCATAAGGTCTCTGATAAGAAGAAAGAACTGCGGATCCTCCAGTTTTCTCAGACCTAGTTGCGGAAACCCCACAGTTGAATGTGAAGGTATGGAAGTCGGAATCAATAACTGTATGGAGACTATTGTAACTTGCGTTTGGAATTCCACCAGGATCATTATCCACACCGATGATTGAGATCAAATCACCTTTAGTGAATCCATGATTATAATGGTAGAATCTAATAACCTGTGGATTGTCCCCAAAGATTTCAGAAGTTAGATCAGATCCATCAACATTTGTTTCAATTGGATCATCTTGAGTTCTTTGAAGGTTGATTGGTGCGTTTTGAAGAACCACATTCGCAGCTGCGTTAGGGATGAAGTCAGCTCTAAAGAGTCTGAATGTAACATCCTGTGTCTGATCTTCAGTCCAAAGACCACCATTCTGTGACATAAAGAGTGAACCCAGAGAAGGTTGTTCTACCACCCTCAGTTCAGTGTCGAGTTGATTTTCACCCAACTTAGATGTCCAGATAGTGAAATTCAGTGAAGTTGGAGCCTTCACAACGAATGCGTAATAAGTATTACTCTGGAGATAAATCGGAGCGTGGAACTTGAACTTCGTTGCTGCCGTTGCATCTTCTGATGTACAAACACCCATCTGAATGGCGTCTCTTCCCTCAACAATCCTGACTGTTGCTTTTGCATTTGCTCCATCTCCACTAATGGTGATTGAAGGTGCTTGAGTGTATCCAGAACCAACAGAATCAATGTTGATGCCGTAAACCATTCCGTCTTTCACCAAAGCTGTCGCGGTTGCAGATGATCCACCAGGAAGTTCAGGTGCCGAGAATGCAACTGTTGCGCTTGTGTATCCAGAACCAAGTTGAGTGATGTCTATACGACCCACTCTGTATTCCTTAGTGGCGATCCTATAAGTATTTGAACTCTCAGGTGATACTTCAGGTTTGATAATCTCACCCTCAACAAACTCACCATTATAGTTACTCAGAAGTAGGTTATAAACACTATTAGTAATGTTAGTTTGTGAATTACCATTAGCATCTTGGAAAGTGGTGTCTGATTTGACTACGCCAGTGGCTCCAGAAATCTGGCCCACAACAGTTGTGCCATCTGGAATGGTTTCATTGGAACCTGTAACAATAACTCTTAGTGCAGAATCAGATGTCTTGACGACTTTGGAGTGTGGAAGAATTGCCTCAGTTGGAACTTGTCCATCAGTGGAAACCAGATAGGCTTCAACACCTTGTGTCTCATCCTTGGTTCTAAAGAACACATCCAATTCGGTAACAAATAATCCTTCTGTGAAAGTCTTATCGACCTGGAATGTCTGAGCGACAGGGTCAAAGTAGTTGGCTGACGTTTCCTGTGATTCAATAACCTGTGTTTCTGACCCAGTAACTGTTGTAGTAGAGGAGAACGATGGAAGTCTGGTAGCAACAATAGTTTCTTGCTTATCCAGAAGAACACCACTTGATGTGAAGTCTGCTTCGGCGAAACCTTCAACCTGACTCTCATCCTTAACATTAGATGCACTGGATGTGAGTCTCAGTGTTTTAGTTCCAGTCCTGAATGAACGAGTAGAACCTTCTGTTTGATACTGAAGGTTCTCCATAGTTCCATCGAATGAGGAGTTAGCCAATGGTGGTCTACCATTAGGAACGATGAACACACCGGTTAGTGTACCCACGTCATCGGACATCAATGAATAACCAAACCCCTTGGAGTTCTCATTAGGAATACCAGAGTACCGATTCTTTCCATCAGGCCAATCGCTTGTGGTCTCATCAATGGAGAACCAACTAGTACAATCTACATCATCGAAGAATGCATAGTAACGAGTGTTGGGTTTCGTTCTGTATGCCTGAACCAGGATAGGAATAGACCTCATCGTTTCTGCGAGTTGGACATCTACCACCCTATCTCCATAAGAGGTTTCCTGAATAGAACCAGTGGAGACATTGATAGTCGTCTGGGTCTGTTCTCTTTGTTGAGTTGTTGATGTTGTTTCGTTTGTGATAACCAGAGGAGGTGCACCACCAAGTTCAAACTGTTCGGCTGCGTTAGCATCAACTGTAACGTTACCACCAAGTCCAGCGATAATTCCTGCAGCTGTGCCAGCTGCATTGTTACCATTTTCGTTCTGAATAACTGTTTGTGATGAACTTGTGCTAGATCCTGTGGTTTCCCATGAACCCCACTGAGTACCCATACCAGAAGATGCCATCTCTCCAGTTAAGTTAACCATAGCATCAAAGAGGGTGTTATCCTCAATCACCAAATCAGGAAGTCTTGTAACATCCTGGAATGTATCAATCTCAGGTGTCAAACTCATGTTACCGTCATAGGTAAACACTGAGAATGGTTGAAGGTTGATAAATCTGGTTGCCAGTGGATTCTGTAGGAATCTCAATGACTCATAGTCACATGTGACGATTCCATTATCTTCTCTATAACCATTACCTCTCTTTTGAGAGAATGTCATGTTGATGTCTTCCAATTCCACTTGATCAGTGAAGTGTGGAGAACGAAGATGATTATTATTTGCGTCGATTGAACAACGATACTGCTCTAATGCGGTATCCCCAGTCCCATGATCCTTGAAAGTGTCAACAACAATCCCGTTCTTGAATCTATCAAGTCCAGTTACTGCGTCTCTAACATTCATGTTAAGAGCTGACTGTTCTAGAAGTGATAAAGATACAATATCTTCTACTCTATCAATACGAGCCTCAATGCTCGCAATGTCCTTCATTCTATAACGCTTATAGTTGAACTTCTTAACGTTAATAGACTTAGTTGTGAAGGTATAAGGAGGACAATACAAATCGTAAAGACGAATTGCATTAGAAGGAGTAACTGGAGGAACTGGTTTGTTGGCAGAAGGTCCAGAAGTTAGAATCAACGCTCCTCTAGAATCTAAGAATAGAGAATCAAACTTAGGGAGATAATACTCAAGGTCCGATTGGAACTGAGTTCCGGGAATTGGCATCCTTGGTGCCGAGGAATTTCCACCATTAGTGGTATCACGGAAGTTGATAGCACTCTGAGCGTCTACACCATCAGTAATCTTGGCGATTGACGATGCTTGAGTTCCACCAGTGTTTACTGTGGGTCTAAAGTCAACACAATCTCTAAGTGGTAGATTGACATTGTTTGTAAACTCACTTCCGTTAGGAATGATTGCAGTTGGTTGATAAGAAGGAATTGCAACAAAACCAATACCATTATCATCAGTATAGGAATCAGCGGAGAAGAAGTCTCCATCACCAGAATGCTCAAAGTAACTGTAATCTAGTTCTAAGTTACCTGTGGCACGAGGTCTTCCTGTTTTCAGGATAAGACGAGAGATGTCATAGATGTTATCTCTCTGTCCATTGTCCAGTCGGTAGTTATCAGTGACATTCAGTTTATCGGGACCCATAAGGATCTGATTGACAACATAAACATCTGTTCTACCAAGAGAAACGATAGATCCTAGGGCACTATCTCCAGTGATTGTAAGTCCTTGATTCTGTCTGAAAATCTTACGCTTTGCAATTGCGTCTGTTACAAATACAGGAATGAGAACCTTGATAGTACTTGTGGATCCAATAGCAGAACTCAAAGTGATAACTGCTTTTCTTCCATTATCTTGTGTGACATCAATTGAAGATGCTGTTATTGTTCTGCCTTCTGTTCTATTAGGATCTGAAGGATTCGCAATGTTCTCTGCGATTGCAATAGATGTCTGGGATTCATTACTAATGAATGTCTCGTTGTTCTTACCAGTAGAAATGGTAATCACCTGGTCCCCACCACTGAGGTTCAGAATGTATTCCCTAAAGATTTGATAACTGATAGAAGAAGCTTCCTGATTCGTTTCCAAGGAAGAAATAACTGACTGAGGAAGTTGGAAGATTAGGTTGTCTCTTGGATTTCCTTTTGTTTGTAATCTAATTCTCTGAACTGTTTTACCAGTAACTGCGTTAGGAAGAGTAGTCGTGAAATAAATTGCTGCCTTACTTCTTAGAGAACCATAACCAACTGGTTGTGTTGCGAATGCAACAAGCTTGTTGATTGATCTTCCAGTGTCATCCACGAAAGTAACAAGGTCACCTTCAAAAATCTCACCAGTTGGATCTCCAGAGAAGTTATCACAAAGAAGAACGTTTGATCCCACTTCACCAGAGAACAAAGATGCGTTAGCTACATCGGTAATTAGACTATCTTTATTGTTCTGAATAGAGATGTCAGCTGAGAAGTCATTGGTATCAGCCAATGTCGAATAGAATGACTTGGAAATCGCCAAGTTGTTTTTGCGAATACCAGCTTCAATGTTAGCGTATCCTTTGACTCCATTAGGAATAGTCTCAACTGCATAACTCACCTTGGAGTTTAGAGAAGAACCTTCTGGATACGGGAAGTCAGCCAACGCCACCTGACCTACAGAAGTCAATTCAATCTTACTTGCTGATGTTATAATTTGACCAGCAGCAACAGTCAATGTCTTATCTGTTCCGACTGCAGTCAGTTTGATCCCAGTTTCCGCTGAAAGGTCAATAGTGTTACTTGAAGTTCCTTTATCGGTGAAAGAGAATCCACTAATCTTTCCTTTATTCTTAATAGAAGAAACCTTATTTCCTTGAACGACCTCTTCACCTTCTAGGAACTCACCTAATGTAGTAGAAAGATAAAGTCTTTCTGCACTTGAACCGTCTTCAACGATACCAGTTGCTCCACTATCTTCTCCGGTTACCAAGTTACCAACTACCCATTCTTGTGCTGGTTCTGTAACTCCAATCAGAGGAATCTCAACAAAGAATTGAGAACTCATCATACCCATCTTATAAGATGAGTTATAAGCGTAGTAACCATCGTTACCATCAATCAACTGCTCTGGCATGAAGTAACGAGGTCTCAGAAGACCCGCTAATCTAGGAGTGATCTCATAAGAGTTAAGAACGACACCAGTACCAATGACAGAACCTCTTACCAAAGGTGTTGGCGAGGTAACAACTGCGGAATTGCCTTCCTTAAAGATTTCAGTTAAACCAGTTGTGGTTCCTGCAATACTTCTATCTGCAATAACGTGATAGGTTTTCCAAGGTTCGTTACCAAGATTCAGAGGTCTTCCGTTGGAATCCGTACCCTCACCCACAAATCCATCAGTGAAGTTACGATAAATCTTAATGCTGTCATAAGCAAGTGATGTGCCGTCCCCAGTCAGGTTCTGTACATCGGGAGTACCATAAACATTAGTAACTGTTACATTATTACCTTCAGTGATCTGAGTGATACTATCAGATCTAAAAGAAGTCTCTCTGGGCTTATCACCATAAACATAAACGGCATTCTTATAACCAACTTCATAACCTTTCACATAAGCCTTACCTGGATCAACACGGACCACATACTTTGCGTCGGCTTGTGATTGAGTTAATTCAGTCCTGGAATTACTACCAGGAACAGGAGGATAGAGATTAGTCTCAGGATCTGGATTGAAACGTCCATCAACCTGTTCGGTATTATAATACTCTTGAAGACCGAGTTTGAATTCGGTTACAATATAATCACCACTCTCATCAAAGGTCCTACGAGCCAGGATGTCATACAACCAATCCCACTTAACAGTATTTCCTGCCTTGCCTGAACCAATCAGTTCCCCGTTGTCAACATTAGCCAATGTGATGAAGTTGGGATCTGATGTCTCAGTATCTCTTGCTGCCAATGTAAGAGTAATCTTCAGTCTATCAGCACCAGGAGCAGCAAAGTTAGAAGCACCTTGGGCGTTATCCAGAAGAGAGGCATCATCAACAGAAGTTACAAATCCTTCACTTACAAGGAACCCAACACGATAAGTGGGTTTGATTCCATACTTGTCCAGAGTGATTGTGGATGCATCATTACGAACAACAAAACCATCTACGAAGTACGCACCTTCAGTTACAGAGAATAAGGAACCCTGGCCAATAGGTTCTGATGAACTGGGCTTACTAACAGTATTAATACCAACAGATGCTGTATAGTTATTGGGGTTAGAACTCTCCAGTGTCTCACCCTCAAGGAACTGGTTGTACTCTCCAGTGGCACCAGAAGAAACATAATTTACATAGAATGTGACATCATCATCATCTGTCTCTTCGGTTGCAAAGTTTACTTGTGCAATCACACCAGATGTTGCACCAGTCAGGGTATAACTAACAAAGTCCTGAGCGGTGGTTCCCTGAGTAATCGTGGATGCTCGAACATAAGAAACAGGAACGGCAAGTCCAAACTCACCAGGAACGACATTTTCGCCTTCCTTCATCAGACGAGATGCTAGAGTCTCGATTTGATTCTGAGCAATCGATTGCGCAGTTGTTAGTTCTCGAGCCTGGATTGGATATCCAGCCTTGTACATAACCCTATAGAAATTCTTCTTGGGGTCAAAATCATCATAATATGGTGAGATGTTGGTATTAGTCTGGAGAGACATCGTAGTATGTTCCTTTTTTGTTATTTAGATGGGATTTAGTAACCTATAATCAATCTAACTCTTTCTGTTTGAGTTGTCGTTCTTAAAACAGGACTGATATTTGTAAGATAAGAAATGTAACCAGTATAAGGTGTGAGAATTGGATTTGAGTATCCAGTAGTGAATGTAACTTCAGTAGATGTCCCAGTGAATGATAAATCAGGTTGTGTAATCTTCCCACTGGATTCACCTTGAATATAAGCACCACCAGTGAATGGTTTCAGAATGCCATCAGTGTCAGAATGGAACTCATTGTCTTGGATGTAACGAAGAACTCCAGTTGTCTTGTCCCAACCAACCAAAGTTCCCTTTGCTGTAGTTGTAACACCATCAGTAATTGTTATTTGGATGATTGTCTCACCAACAGAATAATCAGAAACACCTCCCAAATCAGTCACTTTGACTGAATTATAAGCAGTGGCAACTATTGGTGAATTCTGAGTGATGAATGACGGACCTTGAAGAATACCAACCTGTCTGAATGTACTTGATTGAGTGTAATAATACAAATCATAATTCAGAGAAGAAAATACACCCACTCTGGTACCGCCAAGTTCTCTGATAGTATCAGTTCCCCATCCACCAGGAGGTTGAGGAATCACAGTTGCTGAGAATGTTCCATCACCCATAGGATTCAATCCATTAGCATCACTATCCAAGTCACCTAGTGACTGATAAGTTTTATTAGCAATGAACTGAACTGTTCCGTGAGTATAACCACTTCCAGGTCTTACAACTTCAATTTTGATAACACTTCCACCAGACACAGAGACTCGAGCAACTGCCCCAGTTCCATCTCCAACAATATTACAATAATAATAAGGAATGTTATTCACCACTCCACTTGGGGAACCTGTGTAGTTATTACCAGGAACCTCAATGATTGCTGTATAAACTGCACCTGATATAGTTGTTACGACATTTGTGTTAGTGACAGGAATATAATTGTTTGTTGAGAAGTCAAAGGAATCAGTGGAATTGATACTGTAAATTCTTAACCATTGATATCCATCAGATGTATAGAAGGGTTCGTTTCCTGTGTTCTGTGGTTCAACCGTAGATTGGGTGTTCTTATCGTTATCTAAACAAACATAAATGTCGTTGTTTTGATTGATAATAGCAAAAGTGGTGTTGTATAAATTAGATGCCCCACTATAAGAACGATTTGTCTCAGAATAGTCGTGTCTGTAGGTATCATAAACTGCTCCAGAAGTCCAGGTGTTTCTGGGAATCATATGATATACTTCTGTCTCCAGAATTTTATTCAGAGAAATCATCTCATCATGAACAGAATTATATTCCCTTAAACTGTTTGACGGTTTTGGTGGACTGTTATCTGTTGCATTATAAAGAGCACCAACTCCATTATTGACAGTTGGTGTTTCGTCCCAGGCAACAGGACGACCAACAAAAATGTATGCGCCGTCTGTTTGAAGAGATGACACAAAGTTCTTGGCGTTCTTTACCCTAAGATTATTCGTGTTTATGGTTGACATCGTGTGAAGTCAGGTTTTCTTTTATTTATCCTCAATCCACATCAGTTAATCTACCGTCTCCTATAAAGTTACCAAGTTCAGTAACAATGTAATTACCATCCTCATTCACAAATGTTTCCCAGGCCCCTTGAGTTGTCAAATCGATTTGTGATCCACTTTCTGTAGTGATAAGAATATCAGTTCCTTCTTGAATAAGGAACTCATAAATTTGATATTCAATAAGGAGACCCGTCTCTGTCATCAAGTAATCTTCATTCTCTCTAAGAAGCATGTTCTTATCAGTGAAGTCTTCTGCTCCAGAAAATGTGACATCAAAGACGCGAGAAGGAGTATTGACATTATCTGTCATCTTCATCTCAGAGAACATCGCGAATCCAGCAGGATGAATAATATCCTTTACAAAGTCCCTATAAAGAACTTCTTGAATGGTGGAAGAGATGGAATAAGAGAAGTATTGATAGTACTCACTATCTTGAATAACAGCGTACTTCTCACTCACCAAAGAAGTGTCGTCAATAAACTTACCTGCAGGATTAGAAGTTCCATTCACATCTGTAGATGCGTATGCTTGTCCTTCTCTCAGGACAGTTGCCTTTGTTCCGAAGATATTCTGAATGACCTGACCTTCTTTTATCTCCCCATCAATCTTCTCAACAAAGAGTACCTGAGTGTCAGGGTTGTATGATATTGCGGTTGCATTTGATTGATACAACCCATCAATTCCTTGGAACACCAATTGATTGTTTTTAAACGATCCAACAGAATCACTTGTAGGTGAAACAATTAGTCTAGTTTGAATCTGAAGTTCTGGTTTGAGTGTTACATCTGAAGCAACATTTCTTCCAGGGTTAATAACTTTTATTGAAGTTATTTGTCCAATGTCTTCTGTTAATGCAACAAACTTACCATCAGATTCAATAAGTTCCAAATAAGGTTCAACATAACCAGATCCAGATCTAATAACATTAACTGATTGGACAATTCCATTTAAAAGGTCAACCGTCACTTCCGCTCCAGATCCATTATTAGTGGAATCCATAAACACAGCAACTGGATTCACATAACGGAAACCACCCTGTAAAACTTCAACTGAACCAATCGATGTCCCTGACATTGTGATTTCAACATTTGCCCTATCACCCTGTTTCTTCAGGAGTCCAATCGCCGTTGGCATTCTTTCATAACCAATACCTGGAGAAGTAACAGCAATTCTTGCTGCCGTATTTCTAATTCCGTCTGTGTCAGTGATGTAACTGATTCCACTATCTGGTCCACTCCCACTCTGAGTGAAGAAAGTAAATCTAGTGTTTGGTGTCTCATCACCAAAGATGATAGTTGGTTGAGAGGTGTAATTATGTCCACCTTCCAACATAGCAACTGATTCCACACCACCACCATCAACCAATGATTGAATGTTAGCGAAAGCAAGAGCACCCTGACCACCACCTCCAGTGAATGTGATGTAGAAGTCCCTCTGATAGAAATTACCAGGTTTTGTAATGTTAACTGCTGTTATAGCACCATCTATGATGGTTACTGTTCCTTCTGCTGGAATAACAACACCTGCATTCTCAATGATGTGCTTCCCATTGACTTCAGGATAATCAGAACCACTGATAATGATTTCATCATTGTTTCTTAGTCCATGAGGAATAGTTGTATCGACTGTGTAAATTCCTCTATCTTTGTTATACGTTTTTGTACCATGAGGAATCTCTAAGAAGATTCCATTGGTTCCTCTCACAATAGTTGCATGATTTTGTGACAGTTTTTCTTCTAGGAAAGCAGTCTCAATCAAATCATCAACTCCTGGAGCACCAACTCTAAATTCAATCGTATCACCTGGTTCAAAGTACTTCAAAGACTCAAACCAGAAGTCAGTGGTCGTTGTTAAAGAAGGAAGAAGAGTCAGATAATCAGGGAAGCTTCCACCATCACCAACAATAGTAGAATCATTGCCGTACTTACTAGTGAGAGTTCCATAGGGGTTAGTAATAACCCATTGAGAACTGTCTGAATCTGTATAGTAGATGTAAAGACGACCATTCAGAGGTGACCACCAAAGAGCACCAGCAAAGAGGGCAGAACCATCTTGCATCGTTGATGGTGATGTTTCTTTGATAATAACAGTTGTGGTGGATTCAAATACGGATTCAACTGGTGTAATGATTCCATAATCACTTACAATAGATGCAGCAATTGATGAGTTGTTTCCCGCTGGATCTGTACATACCCACTCACCAGACCATTCAAGTTCTCCTTGCTCATAGTCTGCAACCTTATCATTATTCCAGATGTACATCAGACCACTATGTGGTGACCACCACAGATCACCTCTCTGATTAGATGAACCATCTGTTCTTCCACTTGGTGCCATTGTGGAGATGGTTACTTTACCTTCTTCCTGTGGAACACTGTATGTTTGGGATACAGGTCCTGGTTGTCCAATTGTCAAATCAGAAGAACCAACAAATGGTCTCATACCAATTGGTTGGGATGCAACCCATTGAGTATCTCCATCAGTATCTTTATAGTTAATGAAGAGTCTTCCCACATCAGAAGACCACCAAAGGTCCCCTGGTTGAGCGTCTGCGTTTGGTTCACCATAAGAAATAAAGGTTGATGCCGATCCTGCAATTGCATCAAACATTATTGCATCATTACCATCTTGTGATGATGGAATAGTGATTGACCTTCCTTTATTGTCAAAGAATGTGTCACCAAACTTGATAAGATTCTCTGTTGATGTTGTGACATCCAAGAACATAAGTCTGGAGTCATAATTATCAACAGTTGCTTCCGCTCCACTGGTTGTTCTGATAAATGAATCCTTAGCGAATGTGTAATTCTGACTAGTGTCAAATCTTAGATTAATTCTTTGTCTATGTGACAACACTCTAGTGACAATTTCTTGTCCAAATCCACTGGAGACATCTACTCCATTAACGTGAGTTACTTTACCTTCTGCACCAGAACCTTTGGTGTTTGTATTATCAAATCTAAGAATGTCATCAACCACAGTTGTATTTGGAGAACCATCTTCAATAACAATTTCAGAAATAGAACCAGATGAAATGTTACCAACTTCAAGTTGAACACCATCATTAGTAGGAGACAATCCAACAGTTCTGTGAATCTTGGTTGATGTTAAATCAAACTCAATTACTTTATTATCTGTACTATCAGACTTATAAGTGTCAATCTCAGTTCCATTTTCTTTGAATAGTACATTCTGGGAAACTGGTTGGTTCTTGAAGTTCCCTCCAATAATGTAAGGGAAGTAAGGTGTTACACCAATAGAAGTTGCAACGTAACAGAAAACACCACCAGGATAGAGTTCCTCTGGAAACTCAGGTGTGTTCATTGTTCTTCCATTGGTTTCATCCAAAAGAATACCAGGAGCGAACTGTGAAAGAATGTAATCACCATTCTCTGTTTTAATTCTTTGAACTAGTTCTGAATTGATTCTTCCATTTCCAAAAGTTGCATTCTCTGGATCATAAACATAATCTTCCAAGAATGTACCTAATGGATAATCAGATTCACTAGGTGGATTTGTTGAGTCATACTCACCAAGTGATGATTTGACTCCAACTCTCCCTTCGGGGTTGATGTAAGAACTATATGCTTTCTTGACTCCATCGTCCGCATTTGTTGAGTTTACATAAACATTAGCTCCATAGATTGGATTTCCGTCAAACGCCCAACCAAGAAGTGGTGAGTGACCATCTGGTGCATTTCCAATCTGTGATTCTAGTTTAACAGGCGCCGCAATGTATCCAAACTGATTGATAGAACCACTTCCATCATTAAAAACGAAACCGTTTCCAGAATCCAAAGTCTCTACTGGATTATCAATAATCTGTTTAACTCTATCAAAGGTGTAAAATTCAACTTCTGCTTCAATAGTAGCACCAGAACCAATAGGAACAACAACTGCCGTAGTGGATCCAGGAATATAGTCAATACCAGAGGAAGGAATACTCACACTATTGATTCGTCCGTTAACTACTGTACAAGTGATAATAGCACCATTACCTCTTCCAGTTGCATCCTGAACTCTAATAACAGGAGCATCGTTATAGTATATTCCACCATTTACAATAGTTGCAGTCATCACTCGACCATACTTATCGAATGTCATTGAAATCTCTGCATTCTCACCAGATGTTACTCTGATTGATGGAATTGAAGTATAGAATAAAATTCCAATTTTATTGACAGAAGAAATCATCCCTCCACTAATTGTTGAAGTTACTCCAGAGACATTCTCATTAATTAGAATAGTTGGGTTCACATAATTGGAACCTTGATTCGTAATATTAAATTTAGTAATGTCACCACGATACAGTCTGCCGCCTTCATTACTGATAGCAGGAACACCATCTGCAAATACACCAATAGTTCCTGGACCCTTAGTAGTAAACTCATTATTGGGTCTGATTTTATGTTGTCTGGGAATTACAAAAACTGCATTCTTTGCCGTTAGATTAGGTCCAACACTATTGTCCGTACTAAACGTTCCAATTGAATAATAAGGAAGAGTCGTTGAAGTAACGAACACATAATCATCATCATAATAAACTCCACTCACTCCAGCAGTGATATTCCCAACATAATTGATATTTGGAATCGTTGCTTCTTGTTGAACTAGAGCATAATTTGTATTCTCAACAAATGTAGTAGTTGCCTGTTCTCTTTTGTCCACATCGCCAGGCAGGTTAATATAAACTTCATCTGTTAGTCTATGAAGGACACCTGGATCGAATACTTTAACATTATCGACCAAACCTAATGGGAAGGAACGACTGTAATAAACTACACCATCATCACCAGTGAATGATGTCTCAATATAATAAGGACCAAAAACATTAGTTCCATTGGAATGTTGAGTCTCTACTCCAATGTATCCTCTCTTACAACCAAGGAATTGATTGAAATTCTTAGAAGTATAAGAGATTGCTTCTGATTCAATGAAGACAACTCCACTGTCAGGGAACCCATTGGTAGATTCCACAGTGATAGTTGTGACATCCTCTCTATCATCGACAGAACCAACCCTTTGAAGTGTTCTTGTTAGAATCGTTTTAGGGTTTGCAAAGAAATTACCTTTTATATTATCGTTATCAACAAAGAGTTCATATTGAATTTCACTCTCATAAGGGTAAGAAGAGACGTAATCGCAAACTCCTCTGGCATACACCGTATCATCCACGTAGGACTTGTAAACGATTTCAGAACCAATTACCTTATCAGGGGTGGTATAGTTTTGTTGGGGGTCTGTGAGGACCACAGGGACGGGTACAGTCCTCAATATGACGCTTTCGTACCAAGTGGACTTAGATGGAACAATCATCCTGTCTCCAGGATATGAAACATCTACATCATCCTCAGCAAACAACATCCTGAAGAGTGCTTGCACTCCAAGTTTAGAACCCTTAGAAGCAAAGAAGTCCTTGATGTTTTGTAGAAGAGAAGACCTGTTAATCTCAGGAGCAATCCTGACAGATTCAATGTTGGGCGTGAAGGACTTATGAATAGTATCCAACATTGCCACAAGGAACAATACTGAAAGGTTTGTTACCCTAGCATTGGACTTATGAATTGCAGGAGTGGTTAAAATATAAGTTCCCTTAGTTCTGAAGGTAGGAAGAACTTTTGTTCCACTGGCACCCCTTTCCAATCCAGAGAAGACATTACCTTCCTTGGACTGATACAATATAACTTCATCATCAATTAGAAGAACACCATTTTCATCTGGAAACCCATAACCAGACTCAAGGGTTAGTTCATCGTCAGTTACACTGATGTTATCTTTCAGGTTCTCAAACTGAACAATCTGATTCTTATAGGTATCAAAGTTTCTATACTTCTGAAGGTTCTGGAGGATGTCTTGACCAAAACCAACTCTTTCTTCACTCTCTGAAGTCGTTGACATAAAGTCAACAAACTTAGAATAGTTTTCGTAGATATACCGAGGCAGCGAAGAGTCTACCTGAGATGATGGCGTGACAATTTGTTTGTTCTTCATCAGTCTCCTGCTAATTGAGTATCAACTACCGAGTTGATGTTGGATTTCGCTACATCTAGTGAAAGATATACTGATTGTCTAGCGATCACATCCTGACTAACAGGATACGCTCGTATCTCAACAATCGAATTGCTCACTTTAGTACTAATGATATTTATCGGAGTATCGTAACCAATAAACACCTCACCCTTCTCATAATCAACTGTTCCGAATTGTTTATTATCAACAATTTTGTTATTCAAAGAATCAAAGTGGAAACTGTAAATAGTTCCTTTTTTATCATCTTCAAAGTAATAAGTTTTAGTATCATCAAACAAAGTAAATCCAGTTGAATAAACACCTTTATCTGGATCAATTGGATTAGTGAAACACACTTCATAAGAAGCAAAGGTTTGTTCGATCGCGAGCATGTCCCTCCTCATTCTTAAGATGGTGTTGTTCCTTGTGATCGAATCGTCAGAATCATCAATTGCGCCTAGAACCTTAGAGTATCTAATCGATCCACCAAACTTAGCAACAGTGTTTGATTCTCCATATCTGACCAGAGTGTTTTTCACGTCCGATGTGATTCCTGCATTGTCTTTTGTAGTCTTTCTATTATCATAGAATGTCGTGGTTTCTGTTTCGACGTAAAGAACAGTGGGATCCACCATCTGAATATCCAGAGATGCGATTCTATAATCCTGAAGAGATTTCTTAATGTATGTTTTGGTTAGTGTTGATAGTCTATCTCCACTAAGAGGTTTGACAGCAACATAAACTCTTCCATATTCTGGAATTTCTAGTTCTTCTCCACCATAAACATAAATGTCATCAACACCAGGATAAATCTCCTTCACTAAAGTTTCATAATCTTCACTAACAACCGCCCTGTTCTGTGATGCATAAAACTTAGGCGCTCTATTCTTAATTGAACTCACATCTTCAATACTATCACCACCATCTGAAATATCAACGGCAGTGATAGTTGGTTGATCTACAATTTCAATTCCATAAGAATCTTTACAGGTTCCAGAGTAGACATAACTGGTAACTCCTTGAATTCCATTACCTGCTTGTCCATTAGTAACAAGATAACCGATTGTTATCTTTGCTCCATCTTTGAGACTAACACCAAAGTACCCATCGCCGAAACTTAACTCATAATAGGTATCATTAACCTCTTCTAACCAATAAACCTTACTTTCTCCATTAACTTCAACTAAATTAGTCGCTCTTGAATAAACTGTCAAGATTTCTTCATTTGGATCTTCCTGAACCTCCACACGAACGCTGGAAATGTCAATATTTGGGTTCTTTAGAGTGAATCTCTGATTGAAGTCACTTTTATCAACTGAGAAAGATTCCTTAAGGAAGATACCTTCTAAAATCTCAATATTCTCGAATTTAACCAATCCAGTGTTATTAACCGCTCCAATTTGATTATCAATAACGTTAAAACTTAGATTACTTTTTCCATTATTAGTGGCAAACGCTAAACCCCTTTGCATTTCTAAGAAAAGAGGAAATCCTTGAGGATAATCTGCTAATTGAAGTTGAAATTCAAAATTTATCAGTGCTCTTGACGCTTTTGCTGATGATGGAACGAAACCAACCATTCGAGCGTTGGCGACAACGTTATTTCTCAACGTCGATGATGCCAAGAAGCTCTCATTGGCAATCATATTGGTACTGTAAGCATTCAATTGAGACTGATAAGAAATCAGGTTCAGAATGACTTGTAAATTACTCCCATCGAAGTCATAATCAGTGAATTTCTTCGTTGATTTGAGATAAGAGATTAAATTATTCTTAATTTGGTCGAAATCGACCTCTGTGAGCTGGATCGGCCCTGACATTTGACGTAACTGACTACTTTCAGTTATTTATCACCTTGTTGGAGTAAGAATTTCCTGAACAGTAAAGGTTGTGCTAGATCCAGTGATCTGATAAGTGATAGAAACCATAAATTGATGCTGTTCTGACTGATCTTCCACTATTACATCAATGAGTTTTACTCTTGGTTCATTATATTTGATTGCTCTTCTAATTTCTCCTTCTAAAATACCAGCAGTTCCTGGATCAACGGAGTCAAAAAGGTAATTATTGATTGAAGAACCAACATCATGCTGAAATATCACTTCACCTGCTGCAATGTTCATAACATTACGAAGAGAATTATTAATTGCCCTCTCATTTTTTAATACTGTGATGTCCCCCGTCTTTATATTGGCGTCAAAAGACAAAGAAATGTCAATATAAACCTTATCTTTCTTTGAAAGTTCAATAGACATAAGAAAAGAGGGAACCTGTCCCTCTTATTTATCGTTCAACGGCGCCCTTGCCCTCTATATTTCTTACGTCCAGAAGAATTACTCTTTCTTGAGTACTTTGTGTTCTTTGACTTGCCTTGATAAGTCATCTTTTCTGTTGGGAGAATCACTTGTTCTCCATTTTGAGTGAAAATACGTGCCATAATTAATCAGTTAGTCCAGGATTTGTGTCAATTTCAAGTGTTTTCTCCAACTTTTGGAGACGAATGAGAATATCATCTAATACTTCAGTGATATTCTCATGTTCTTCAGAGCCAGGACGCTTATACATCAGCTCTACAGGAGAGTCATCCATTGAAAACCTCTGATGGTCTTGGTGTGATCCCCTCCCAGATAGGTGGAATCATAATAGTACGAGCAGCTTCTGGTCCAAACCTCTGCCACATTGAGTAAAAGTCATCAGTAGTGGATCGATCACACGGATACTTCTTAATATTACTCAGATTGAGAAGTTGGACTTCAGCTTGGACCTCTTCTACAGTCATTAAATCATTCATTTGGGAACTCTTATACTATAACAAGTTTAGGGTATCTTGTCAACGCCCATCCCAAATCAACTTTCTTTTCGTTTTCTGCACAGATTTCACGAATTCTTTTTCGATACTCAAGGACTCCAGGTAAAACCTCTTCTCCTGTCTCAAGTTGTCGAATAATCATCCAATCAGTTTCAGCAAGAATGCGATGAGCTTCTCTTTTCTGTTGCAAAACTAAACCTTCCTTGACTCTTTTCTCATCCTTATCCCATTGATCCTTTGGTGTATCACCTGGGATTTCAGTAATGCCCAATTCCGCCTTCTGCTCCGGTGTGGAGCAGCGCAACCACTCTTTGGGATACTGGAACCCTTCGTGAGTGAAGGGTCTATCCAGTGATAACCGTTCTCCTTTCAGTATGAACATTACTGAGGGAGGAACTGTGTAGGTGTCTCAGCGAACGCTGCGTAGAAGTAATCGCTGTCAAATGATCCTGCGTTCCAAAGTTTGAATCCATTATTGTAGAATTCAACGTTGTCAGCGGGGTTGTTGGTTTCCTGTGGGTTGCTCCTGTTGGGGTTCAGACCTAATACCATAGGATTCTCGGGGTTTCTCTCAGTGTCAAAGATGAACCAGTTGGTCGCATCAGTGGCATGTTTGAACATTACCCATCTTGGTTTGAAACCAGTATTCACATATCTTTCGCCCTGACTACTTCCGACTTTACCGAACTTGGAGAATCCAGGAACCTCAGACCAACAGTAGAATACCCAGTCACTTGGCGCCGTTACAGCATTCGTAGAGTTGAACTTCACCGTCGACGAGGTAGGAAGACCCCACCAAATGTTATCACTTGTAACCGGTGCAGTTGTATTCAGGTATAGTGTCTGACCTGCAGTCATTGCGTCAGGCATCTGAACATACCAGTTGGAAGTGTTACTTACACTCTTGGCAAATACCATAGATGGTGTAACTCCCAAACCGTGGCCAATCTGATCATTAGTACCTAATGTTGCAGTAACAACAGAGAAACCAGCAAGTGGGTTTGCTCTTACTTGTGAAGCAACAGTACCCGAAGTGTTGAGGACTGTTGAGTCTCCAGCATTCCAACACCAGGCCACGTATTCACCGTATGATTCTAAGTTGGTGTATCCATACAATGCGTCATCGCCTGCAGTGAAACCATCTGATGTAAACCCAGTGAGTGAATTTACGTCATAGAACTCTGCGCTTGTGTCATTAGTCGACAACCTGTTGCCTGGACCTCTAACTGTGTCGTATATTGCATGAGGTGTACTAACTCCAGCACACTTAATCCATACCAGGTCAGGGCTGAACGACAAACCACCAATACTAGTCTCTAAACCGGTGGGTGGTTGCTGGCCACTGCCAGTATAGGTAACCACATCCATCTGGGTGTTACCAACTGGAATCAGAGGTGTTTCCATGTTAGTGGTGTTCAGTGTCTTATATCCAATAGGTGCTGGATATGCGAATTCTGTAGAACCAAAGTTGACTGCGCAGACATGAGATATATCAGCGTTCTGCATTGCTGGATAGTATGTTTGTGATGGATCTGCTGTCAAAGTTCCAAGAAAAGTACCATTGAGGTATGCGCTGTATTCTCCAGTTATTGGATCATAAGCATGACCAATGATATCTCCCGCTACCATAGTGTCCGCAAAACTAATAGAAGTAGTTGCGTTATACCACATATTGTAGTTAGCTGGATACACAGAAACACTCTTTCCATATACCGCTGAGAATCCCATTCTCGATGAACCATCTGCGAGCAATGTGACATCATCTGGTATCATTCCTGTGATGTAATACAGGACGTTTGTCGCATCCGGTACTGTGGTTTCCCAATATGTTTTAGTGGTTATTGGTAGTGTAGACCTAATTGTTGCATAACCAGCACCCCCAACAAAACCAAGGTTACCATTCAATGTTGCCGATTCGCCAGACATGTCCAATGGGTTAAGCGTCGCATAGTTGCCACGAACCTCCTCACCGAGTCCATTCTCGTCACCGTAGTTGTTAGGAGTATCTACACCACAATCAGAGGCATCGATGTTGGTCTTGGACCAACTCAAGGAGTTCTGGTCATTGGTGTCTGTGATATACTTATCAGAAACACTGGTAGTTTCACCGACAGTCCATCCCGAAATGATTGGGTCGACTGTTACTGTGGCAGTAGGTGCGTCCACTGCGGATACAATACCGGATGGTGTGACTGTGGCAGATGCCATTGCATTCTCTGCGATGGCGACGTAGATGTAGGTTATACCAGAAGCATTGATAGCGTTGTCATTACCTTTAATTTCGAAACCACTGCTTGTAAGATCTGCATTCTTACTGGGTGCTGTCTGCTCTTCATCTGTTTTATTAGGAGTGAGGTACTTGTTATTACCTCGTGCTGTGTCATAAATTGTCCAATCTCCACCATTTGTTGCACCTTTTATTAATACAAACGCGGGAGCAAAACCACAATCAATTACCGGGCCATTGGTACTATTGTTACCTGTATAGGTATCACACTTAATCAGTCCAGGTGTGTCAGCGAAGAGGTAGGCGACGTACTCATATCCTGAAGCACTCAAGAGAGCCCCTGGATAAAATAATGATTGTGTTGGGGTGATAGGGAAAGATGTCGCTTGGGTTCCAGTCGGATTGGAGATATTAAGTTGTAGGTATGATCCTGTTCCTAATTCTTTGTGATAAACATACCAGTCTGTGGATGAACCGGTAACCTTCAAAATCATACAACCAGGAACACTGGATAGGTTATGCGGTTGACCTTGATCGTCACCTGTTCCAACATAGGTTTGAATATCGAAGAACTGAGGTAGTGCTCTGAAATTCCAGAGTACTTGACTCGAACCAGATTTATTTACTTGACCAGCATTACTGATAGTTACTCCGTTTTCATCAAACGACTTAAAGAAGTCGTAGGCACTCCCCGACAGGCCATCAGTTAAATTACTTGATAAGTATTTGCCCTCAAGAATATTACTTGATAGAAAATGTTCTTGTACCTGACTTCTATTTTTAATCCACACCAGTGATTTGCCAGTGTTGTCAATACCTGTTTCTATCTGTCGATTATCTACTTCGTTACCCGTATATAGCGTCGTGCTGAACGCATCAACCAGTGCCGAAGATTCACCACTCTGTACGATACTGTCACCAACCGCATACTTGTCGAGATTCTCTTTGTCTGTGAGTGTGAGGAGTACCGAACCAGAACTATACTCTTCTCTTAGTAATACACCATCAATTTCAATACCACTAATAACACAATAATTAGGACCATCGGTACCAATTTCCAAAGTTCTTAATT
>TARA_R110002050_G_scaffold2016_5_pt1 | contig 26611 bp, 5 predicted proteins | sample TARA_R110002050 | Tara Oceans TARA_R110002050 (sample SAMEA4396988) | marine metagenome | biome: Polar Biome; feature: [DCM] deep chlorophyll maximum layer (ENVO:01000326); material: water (ENVO:00002006), including particulate matter (ENVO:01000060) such as... | depth 25 m
GAAAGGATTACCTAATAAAGTGTATCCACTTACATGCGTATTAAGAAGCGAAGTCAAGATTTGATCTCCAATAGGTTCAATTCCCGCGACCTGCAAGGTTTTTGGAAAACCAGCATCTCCCGGTTCCAAATAATTATCATCGCTATATACATACACCAGAGAACCTGAGCCTACCCCTGGAGAATTAGTGATATCAGTTAATGCTGTCCAATTAGCGTTACCACTACTTGCTGTAGACCACGTGTACACATTGGAACTCCCTGAAGTTGATTTAGCACCTATAAATCCTTGAGTCCAGATGTTTCTTAGCAACGGTGCAAGTGTTGAGTCGACAACTGGTACAGAAAGCAATCTCCATCCTTCGGTTCCTGTAAGTGTCACTTGTACACTAGATTCATCCACAAAAGTTGTACTTGAGGCTATCCATCCATTATTAGCATCAAACTCAAAGTTCTGGAGAGTTCCATTCAATCCCGATATTTTGTCGACTACAGTTATTCCTGTTGCTTCATTCAATTGCCAGTAAGCAATCATGTCTTGATAATTTGATTGAATCGGTTTACTCATGTATTCATTAATTTGCTCCTGAGTTCTAGCCGTGTTCCAAATCCGTACCTCGTCAATTTTGCCAGCATAACTATAGCTTTCGTCATCATCACTATACCTTCCTATTCTAAGGTTATTTACAGGAGTATAATTTATAGTTCCTGTCCCATTTGTGGATGAAGCTACTTCAACCCCATTTATATAAATTCGCTTGGTATTTCCATCATAGGTTCCTGCCACATGTTGCCATTCATTTAAGTTGATACCTCCTCCACTTGATAGGTATTCAATAATTCCAGATTGTGTTTTCACAGCAAAGAAAAGCCCTCCATTGCCATCCATTGTTAAACCATATCCACTTTCTGTAATACCCGTATCATGGATGTTACCTATAATCTGGGCGAATGCTGTATTTTCAGTTGGGTTGATCCATGCTTCAAGGCTAAGTGTTGAACTAGTATTTATAACCGAGTTTATAGGAATAACAACTTCCTCGTCAGCACCCCCAAACTTCAAAGCCGAACCCGCTAATTTTTCTGGGATGCTTGATATAGTGTTTTCTGAAAATTTTAATACAGAACTTGTTAGATATTCTGTTTCATCCGTTCCATTGTATTCAAACACTGAAAAGTGGTATTCTTCACCAGTATCTAACCCTGTAATAGAAAAAGTTGAATCAATTGCATTGTATACCACAAAATTTCCACTTCCAATTTCAGTTCCTGACCCAAACACTGAACTAGATGTATAGATTTGCCCATCAACAGGTTGAGCATCTACTGCGCTTCCTTTTTTAGCGAGTATAATTCGTTTCCTTCCATTTCCTTTAGAAACACTTCCGCTTATGCTTGTGGTAGAAATTTCAGAGATAATGGGCAATGAGCTTATAATAGTCGGTTCAGAAATTACTCTTTCAATACTTGACTCATAAGTTCCGAACTCATTAGTGACCACCACTTTGTAATAGTACTCAGCGCTAAGATCGAGTCCGTTAAGTGGTACAGCTAGGGTTTTCTCTGCAGTCTCTCCAGTGAAATTTACTGTAGCTGTTGTTTCAGAAAGGTTTGAGTTATTTGAACCATGAGCGATATAATAAGAACCCGAAACCCCGAAGGTTGTGATTTCAGCATTCACAGTAAATGAGGAGTTATTGGTATCAGATGCATCTAAAAGAGATATAACCGATGAGTTCAAATTAGATTCATTATAATCATAAAAATCGGCTTCATTCGTTGCCGAGTTTGCATCTTCGCCTGTTCCAAAGCTAACATTGGAGGATAAGATCACACCCTGGTAATTAAAAATAGCACCACCGTATTCACTTCCATTGCTTGGCGTTGTTTCATTTCCGCCTACACCTCCTGTAACAGAATTAGCGGTGAAAGATGAATTCCTGATGACGACATTCCCAAATCTGTTGAAAACAGCCCCACCCATTCCGGCTCCGCCTCCACCTCGTGTATAATAAGTGTCATAGCTAATTCCATTACCTCCGCCAAAACCACCCATGCCTTGTATTCCTGAAACTGCAGCAGCATTGATAAAGCCATGTCCGCCACCGCCACCGCCAAAACCTCCGTCTCCACCAATGGTAGTAGCTCCATAAGTATTTACATATAATGCCCCTGCGCCACCGGCTCCAAAACCTCCATCTCCTGCAACATAAGCGTCCCCTAAACCTCCGGCCCCCGGCCCTCCATTTCCGCCTGGGGAAGTTGGAACCTCACCTCCAAGATATCCACTTGTTCCAGCTGTTGAACTATTACCATTTCCTGCAAAACCGCCCCCACCTCCGGAACCATTAGAAGCTCCGGCATTTCCTCCTTGGGCTTTGTTTTCAGAGAAATTAAGGCCTTCAAGAGTAACCGCACCATCATTAATAAAAAGAGCACCTCCCATTCCAGCAGCTCCACCCCCTGCACTATTTCCGTTACCACCTTTTCCTAATCCGTTTGCAATGGTAAAATCTTTCAGGGTTACATTAGGAGAAGCCGGTTCTTCAGCTGTAAACGGAGCCGTTCCTGCTCCTACAAAAAATGGACGGTATAGATCATTCCCACTCACCGTTAAATCTTCTTTCCCAGGTCCTAGAACTATCGTGTTATAGTTTATAGGAGGGAGGGCACTGGTAAGAGTAATAGTACCTTCCAGTAATCTCAAGTCAATGAGAGAAGTTGAGTCTGAAGCATGAGAATTTATTGCATTCATTACGTAACGTAAGGTTCCGTTTCTACCGGTCCCTGTGTCATTATCAGAAACGTTTGTAACCAAATACGCAATCTTGCCTTCGTGATCATCGAAGTTCAGGATATCGATATCTCCGGAAGCGGGGGAACTTGTAATGTACCGAGGATCGCTTCCCGCCGGATTGAATTCGTACACATCTACCGTATACACTGTTTCAGCAGTTAATCCGGTTACATCTACGCTGGTAGCAGACGAAGCTGAGATCACATAGTTTCCAGTTCCTGTGGTCGATCCACTGCCATAAATTGAATTCGCCGTATATACAATTCCATTGGTTGGAGCAACTGCTGCCGTTCCGTTTTCGCGCATCACAAACAGCCGATTTGTTCCGTTTCCTGCTGTAGCAGATACGGTTATTCCTTCTGCAACATAGTTTGAAAAGACTACAGAACTGGCTTGCTCGGTTGGGGTGATGAATGGCGTAAGAGTTATAGAATATTTATTAGCAAGATATTGTGAAATGAGTAGATTTTCGGAGTCTGACAAACCAGCATTATAAATCAATATCTCCGCAATATCGCCATCGAAATTATAGGCTGAGCTTCCATCTCTGCGAGCTCCCATTAGCAATTGACTCGCTACACTTGAGTGCGCATCTTGATTATTAATAGTGCTATTTCCATCAATTCTCAACATCGCTTGCGTTGATGTGGCTTTTGCATTAAAAATGTGGAAATTCCCATCGGTTGAATTCACAGGACTATCTACATACAAACCTGATTTTGGAATAAACCGGGTACCGACTCCTCCATCTGGGCGAGTATGAATTTCAAAATTCCCAACGGTACCACCCATCAGAAATCCTATATTTGAACTCGAACTTCGAGCCACCATAAATATTTCGTAGTCGCTGTTCAATATTCCTAATGAATCAGCAATCCCCATTTCCAAAAATTTAACGCCGGCATTCCCATCAAATCTCAGGAACGAAACACCGCTGTCTGTAATACGGCTTGGACGGTATTCACTGAGATTCTGATAGGCTGAAGTTACTTCTGCCGTCTGATTCGCCCAATTGCTTACAGGATCGCCGGAATTTGCAGTATATGTTGCTCCATCTCCTGCCACCCAAAATTGAAGCGATGGTAAGCTTACCCCTGCCTGGTTTACATAATACCCAGTAAATAAACTATCGATAGAGGATTCTGTAGTTCCGCCAATGTTGGTAGCCGTAACTTTATAATAATATTTTGTACCTGCTGTCAGCCCTGTTAGAGAAGTGCTCATAGCTTGGGCTGTTGATTGGCTTCCAACCGCTTGTACAGAAGTAGAAGAACTCAACGATTCAGAATTAGTACTGTAAGAAACTTGAAAAGTTGTTTGAAATCCATTCGGATTGATAAGAGAAGGAATCGTAACTGTATTATTTCCAAGAGTTGAGATTGTGGACAACTGTACCGTTGGAGGGGATACATTTTGAGTAGCCTGAGTAGCAGAATTCGGTGAGCTCAACATATACTGAGGATCTAACTCCATGTTGTTGTATTCATACACGTCGATTGTGTATTCTGAATTTGCGGACAATCCGGTGATGGCTACCGAATTCCCCGTGCCATCATATACGACATAATTATTATTCCCCAAATTAGAGCCGCTGCCAAAGTTGGCATTTGCTGAATATACTGTATTAGAAGTGGGGGCTGTTTTTACTGAACCGCTCAATCTTGCAACTATAATTCTACGTTCGCCATCTCCTTTTATAAAACCAACATCAAAGTTAGTGGCTCCAATATTAGTAAAATTCAAACTACTGGCTGTTGTTTCAGGAACCGAGGGAATAAACATGGAAATTGCATAGCGGTCAGACAAATATTGAGCTATTTCTTTGCGCTGTTCGAAGGGTAATAGCTGATTGAAGAACATTATTTCTGCAATTTGGCCATTAAATGTTTGGTAACTATTATCTCGACCTACCGTTGTCGTACCTCCATATAGAAAAAAGTATGCTCCATTTGTACTGATAAATTCTTCATCATTCATTCTCAGTTTAGTTTGAGTATTACTACCTAGAGCAAAATCTTCTTTATAATGTATAACCTGTCCATTTCCATCTGTATAATCACCACTGGAACCATATGAAATGTCATGAAATTGTATATCAATTCCGTAACCTCCCTCATTCAACCTTATTAATGATGAGCCCTGATCACTCATCATTATTTGAGTTGTATTAACCGACGATTTATAGACTATAAAAAAATCTTTATCCGAGGAAAAAATTCCCATTTCTGAAGCATCAAAGCTCAGACTAGTGGAATTGAAAATTAATGCAGGCTTGCCATTTATTCCTGTTGGTGTATATGAGGGAGTACGGGAGTAAGTACTGTTGCTCATATCATTATCATTTCCTGAGTAATCATACCAAGTTGAAACTTTATTTGCCCCGTCAACCTCTGCTATATCTGCCCGATACCAGCCAACTAAAGAACTGAGATTTAACGGAACCAAAGTTACTGTATTCGACTCGATTGCCCCCCGAATATTCGTTGCCCTTATTTTTGCGTAATAAGTTTGCCCGGTGGTAAGCCCGGTTACATCAACTGTATCAGCAACATTTACAATTCCGCTACCAATACTATGGGAAGCAGTAGTGCTATTCAGGTTTCCAGCATCCGTTCCATAAATTACCTCTATGGTAGTTTCATACCCGTTTGGATTTACCAAACCGGTTATTTGCCTTGAAGTTGATGTCCCCGTTCCAAAGGTGGCTTCTGTAATTGTTGGGAAGGGTACTACCGTTGTGCTATTGGAACCCACTGCTGGACTGGTTGTTAGGTAGGAAGTCAGTCCGTCATATCCACTGTATTCATATACCGCAAAATGATACGTTGTGGTGTTGCTTAGCCCGGTAAGAGTTACTGAATTTCCCGTTCCGTTATAAATTACATAATTGCCTGAGCCAAGATCTTGGCCACTTTCAAATACAGAGCTTGCTGAATAAGTCTGTCCATTTGTAGGGCCTGCTGATACGGCCGAGCCTTCTCTTGCCACAACTATTCTTTTATTCCCGTTTCCTGGTGTGAATGAAACAGTCATTTCATTTAGTCCTACACTCGAAAATTGAATATTACTCGCTGGTGTACCTGGGAATGTGATATCTGATGCTGTGGCAGGATTCGAATCAAGATATTTGGGAGAACCATCATAATAAGTGAATTCGAACACTGCCAAATAGTAAACCGTACTTGCTTCAAGATTGGTCATTGAATAACCAGTACCATTATTACCTGAATGGATTACATAATTGCCAGTTCCAATCTGCGAGCCACTTCCAAAATTAGTATTTCCTGTATACTCTACACCATCTGTTGGCCCCCAATTTACAGCCCCACCTTGGCGAGCAACTATTAGTCGACTACCCCCACTTCCCGGGGTTAAACTGCCGGAAAATGAATTTGCTGTTCTCTCCGTAATTTGGAGGTTACTAGTTTGCGTAAGATTTAAAGTTGCCTGGCTTGCTGTAGATGCTGCTGAATATTGAGGAACACCATTGATTAAATAATATTCATAGACCGCAAAATGATAGGTCTCATCAAATTCCATATTGGTCATTGGATTTGTAGTGCCAGCAGTTCCTGCATACATTACATAGTTTCCGCTTCCAATTTGATTCCCTAATCCAAAGGCTAAGTTACCTGTGTAAGACACTCCGCTTACAGGGGCTGCGTTTACTGCACTTCCTTTACGAGCGAGTATCAACCTATGAGTTCCTCCTCCCTTAGTTAGATTTAGATTCATCGAGTTTTGTGTAACCGATGAGAAATTCAGGTTACTGGCAGGTGTTCCCGGCGCAGCATAGGCTGTAAAAGGGGTAGAATATTTATCTCTTAGATACTCTGTTACCTGCATGCTTTCTTGGGAAGTCAACTTTCGATTGTAAATAATTACCTCGGCAATGTCACCGTCTAACCGATATTCTCCTGTAGCCCGGCTACCCAAAATGATTTTAGAATCTACACTAGTAGTGGCATCAGTAGCTACAGTTGAGTACACACCATCAAAACCCAAAGTTGCTTCTGTTGTGGTACCTATAGCATTAACTACATGAAAACTACCGTTATTAACTCCGTTAGGATTGTCTATGAATATCCCTGATCTGGCGGTATATCTACCTCCGTTATTATATATTTGAATCTCATGGTAATTTACACCACCAGCAATTAAGAACTGTACAGCTGATGAAGAGCTCTTGGCTGCAATAAATATTTCATAATCAGAACTGGAGAAACCCATCTCTGATGGTTTTGGCAAATCCATAGAGGTTGGGGAGGTTGGATTAAACCGGATCATAGAAATGCCATTTTCCACGATATATGAAGGTCGTTGGGCTGGGTTATCTTGAAAAGCTTGGTAACCATTTCCACTCTGGTCTGCCCAAGTAGCTAATGTTTGCCCTGAGGTTGTGGTAGATGTTCCTGCATCTGCTTTAAGATGGAGCCGCAATCCAGAACTAGGAAGTTGTGCCAGCACTGAAGTTGATAATGCTAGAAGTAGTAATAAAAGGGGAAAAGAAACACAGAGCTTTTTCATAGTACCCGATGGATTTATGTTGGGAGATAATTCTAAAAGAAATTATCTAAACCCATCTACGCAGACGTGCCAACTTTCTATGCAAACGTGCCAAATATTGGTTTTTAATGCTATAAAAGCATTTTACGCTCAAACTCAGGGGATGAATTTCGCTTCTAGAAATTTACTGATGTTAGCTGTCGTGCAGAACATTCTGGCTAGTAGTACATCAAATTATCCTTTGATTTAAAGCCTTCGGGATTAAATGATTTGCGCCCGGTAGAGGTTGACTCAATTGCCCAATGCCTACTTCATCAATTCTGACGGGCTTATCCCAAACTCTTTTTTGAAGCTCGTTGAAAAGTAATTGGCATCGGCATATCCAACAGCACGAGCTGCTTCATGTACAGTAAAGCCCTTTTCTTTCAACAATACTTTTGCTTCGTTAAGGCGAGTCTTTTTTATAAATTCGTTAACCGAAACCTCACTCACCTTTTTCCATTCTGAATATAGTTTAGACCGGCTAATATATAGAGCATCAGCAAGTTGCCCCACATTTAAAGATGGATTAGCCAACTGTCGGAATATGAGTTCTCTAACTTGTTGTAAAAGTTCTGGCTCTTTATCCTTAGTTACTGAATTTGTAAATCCACTATGAAGTATCTTTTCGCGTCTAAGAATAGCTACTATTTGGGCTAGGAGCATGGAACTCCGAATAGGTTTAGAAAGATAAACATCGGCTCCTGTAGACAAGCCCGTTTTCACATCTTGTTCATCATTTTTAGCAGATAAGAAAATAACTGGAAGATGTTGATACTGCTTTTTAGATCGTAATGAGTTAACAAATTCAAGACCATTCATTTCAGGCATCATGATATCAGAAATTATTAAATCGGGCATTTCTTTCTTAAGTATTTTCAATGCCTCTTTACCATTCTTTGCCGTTAAAACCTCATACTGCCCTTCCAATATTGATTGCAAATAGCTTCTAAAATCGTAATTGTCTTCTACTACTAGAACCCGATGTTCATGCGAAAAATTCTGCAATTTTGGCAACGCCGATTCTTCCTCAACTTGTGCTATAGCAATTTTTTCGTCATTTAAAAGTGGTTCATGAAGTAGAGTATGTTTTGATTCAACATGTTGATGTCCTTTTTTCAAGGTAAGTACAAACTCAGCTCCTTTTCCTGTGTTGGAACTGATAGTGATGGATCCTCCCATTTCTTCCATTAATCCCTTTACCAGAAATAAGCCAATTCCAGTTCCTTCAGCCGCTTTATCCCCTTTCTCTTGATATAGATAATTGAAAATTTTATGATGATTTTCTGGAGCTATTCCTTTCCCTTCATCTTGAATTTTTACTTCAATCTCATTCTCATAATCCACAAATGAAATCTTTATGATACTTTTAGCTGGGGAAAATTTAATCGCATTACTCATCAAATTAATAATAATACGCTCCCAAGCTTCCTTATCTACATATATAAGTTCGTCCAACTCAGTGTTTGAAATCTCTACTGATATTTCTTCCTGCTCTAACTTAGATTGAAATTGACCAATTATCTGGCGTGTAAGTTGAAATAAGCTTACAGGATAAATTTTCAGCTTTACAGCATCAGCATTTAATTTTGATACATCCAGAATTTGATCAACTAAGTTTTTTAGCCGGTAACTATTGCGTTGAATAAGTGGCAGTTTACTTGAGCTAGAATTTAAAGTTCCAGACTTTGATTCCTCTACTAAATCATCAATTGGACTTATTATGAGAGAAAGAGGGGTCTTTAATTCGTGTGTAATCCCAGTAAAAAAGCGCGTTTTTAATTCGGCAGCCTCTTTAAGTTCATGCGTCTTCTCATCCACCAATTTAGCAAGGTTTTTTTGCCTTAACTCTAACGTTCTAACTCTGTAGATATATCCTAGATATAGAAAGCTTATCCCCAAAAAGCTTACCAACGTTTTAAACCACAAAGTTTCATAAAAAAAGAAAGGTGTTTTAATAGTTAATACTGTTTCAATGGGTTTACTCCCAATTCGAGCAGAAGAAATTTTAAAAGCGTGAATACCTGGTGGTATATTTGTAAATACTGCCTGTCTAGTTTGTTTAGCATTTTGCCATGTTACATTAATACCTTCCAAAATATATTTAAAACTAACTCTGTCTTGTTCTGCAAAGTTGGGCCCTGAAAAATTAATCCTAATATTCCTCTCATTTTCAGGAAGTGTAATAATAGATTCTCCTTCAATAGTTATTGTATGATTGGATAGCTCTATCGATTCAATAATGGGTTTTGGCGAATCAAGGTTCTTACTTTTGGCAAACATTATAGGATCAATAATTGAAATACCTTTTTGAGTTGGAAACCAGAGCTTTTTGTCGGCAGTTAAAATTCCTGCAGAATAGACTCCTCCATTTGCCTCCCTATTTACCATTCCATCAGCTTCCGTGAAGCTGAGAGTTTGTAACTGATTGTTAGTCCCGTTGGCATAATCATTTAGGTTTTTTTTGGAAACACGAAAAATTCCATTATTCCCGCTTATCCAGAAATAACCTAGTTCATCATCTATCATTCTATGAAGTGAGTTCTGGGGAAGACCATCACGAATAGTGATATGGCTAGATGATGTAACTTCTCCTTTTCGATTAAGCACAATGCGACTTAACCCAACATTTTCAGTAACTACCCAAAGGCTATCATCAGATTGGAGATAAATATCCCTAATGGCATTGCTTGATAAAACGCCATTATTAGTTGAATAATGGGTATAGTCCAAGCTAGATATTTTAGTAATACCTCTCCCACTAGTTCCCACAAAAAGCTCGCCTTTACTGTTCTCTCGAATTACTTGAACACCTTCAAGTTCTTCTGGTTTTTCTGAATCAAAGAGCTTCAATTCTTCATTTTCAAGAATAGCCATAGAATTAAAACTGCCTATTAAAAGCTCATTCTCTTTTCGGTGCATCACTTCTGGAGCATATAGTCCTCCACCATTTAAGTCACTACTCGTATCTACTATGTTCCAATCTTCACCATTAAACTTCCACAGGCCTTCAAAGTTTAATCCCGCATAAATACTACCGTTAGCATCTTCGAACACGAACTTGCATAAATTATTTGGAAGGTTACTATTCGAAGATGTCCAATTAGTGTTTTGGTTTGGCTGCAGACGAAAAATCCCAGTTGTAAAACTGCACGCCCAAATAGCTTTCTCTTGGTCCTCAATGATTGAATAGATATTTATAAAATCAGGTATTTGTTTAGTACCGATATTTTTAAAGTAGCTTCTACGTATTTGATATAAACCACTGACATCAGAACCAATCCATAACGAACCTTCATTATCCACTATTACAGATTTTACGATAAGGTCATCCAATACAAGTTGGTTATTGATAATAACACTTTCTTCTCCAATGAAAATTTGTTCCCCTTGCATGCCTTTTATGTAGATACTTAAATCGAGTTCTTTGGACTTAAAAGGAATATTCAGCTTTTTATATGGTTGATCGTCATCTCCCAATAGATAAAATCCTGAATCAGTAGTTAATATATGTTTGCCACCTTGTTGGCTAGTTGTAGAAGAAAGTATAATTTCACTAGGTTTTTTTTCTATAGTCTCTTCAATTTCACCCGTATTTATATTAAACAGAAAAGCGCCACTAGTACCAATTATCCATAGCTTATTCTCACTAATGCGATTAATATCACGAACATTTTCGGAAGGGATTGTAAAATGTTCTTTAGCCAATAACTGACTAGCCATATTGTCTTCAACTACAAACAAACCATCGTCGGTTAAAACGAAAAGATCGGTTTCTAAACCAGGATAAAGTACATTTACTATTGATTCTGATATAGAGAAATCAATGTGTTTAAAAGTGGAATCTATAGGTGAATAATAAGCGATGCCTTTTGTACCTCCAACCCAAATACGTCCATCACTATTCTGGATTATTCTAGTTATTTCACCAGGGAGTTCTGCAATAGTATAAGTTCTAAATTTAGATCCCTTTTTTGAAGTGATTGTACCACCTTCATTAAATAACCAAAGGGTGCTATCCGAGGCTTCCAGCATTCCCGCTAGCCTATTGGTTAACATACCGTTAGCGTTACCTGTATTATAAACCTCAAAATTGTATCCATCAAACCGGACAAGCCCATCATAGGTAGAAGCGTACAAGTAACCTTCCGCGTCTTGGAGTATTCCGTTTACAGTATTCACAGGCAATCCATCTTCAATATCATAATGCCGAATGAGGTATTCGGTTTGCTGAGCAAATGAAGAACCCGTCCAAGACATTAGCAATGTTGTAATTATAAAAAATGTCTTCAAATGTTCTTATATGTAGCTATTGGAGGATTTGACAATCAATTTTAAAACCGATTTTAAAGATTTGTTGGACGTATTCAAAGATAAAAAACTCTAATCTTCTGCTACAGGTTCAAACTCAACACCCACTTTAAATTCTCCCGTCATGAAGGTCCGATTTATTCTACTATTTGTATGTTGTGCATTCTTTCCCATTGGTTTAAAAGCACAAACCGTACCAACTTTTACTAAAAACACAGTGGATGGCAGTTTCGATACTCCTGAGACTGCGTACCCCGCCGATCTTGACGGTGATGGAGATTTAGACATCATTGTAACCTCTCTTTATGGTGGAGCCACCTACTCTGGAGGAATATCTTGGTATAAAAGTAGTGGAGGAATGAATCCAACATTCACGAAAATTAGTATTGACGATACCACCAAGTATCCTAGAGATGTTGAGGTTATAGACCTTGATAATGATGGAGATTTAGATATTATTTCAGCTAATAGCATTGATGGAAGTTCTACTGTAGATAATATTTTTTGGTACGAAAATAACGGTGGTGCCACCCAAACTTTTACCCGTTCAACTGTAGGGATGGTATTAGGTACAGCTGCGAATGTTGAAATTGCTGACTTAGATGGGGATGATGACTTGGATATTATAATTACTGATAGTGGAACATCGGGAAGTGCCGGGCTTGGTTATGAATCGGTAATGTGGTTTGAGAGTGATGGCGCTGCTAATCCTTCTTTTACAAAAAAAACCATCGACAATAATTTTAGACGAGCTGAGGCTCTAAAAATTGGTGATCTAGATGGCGATGGTGATTTGGATATTGTTGTTGGTTCGGCCGACCAAGATGATATTGCTTGGTATGAAAATAATGGTGCTGAAAACCCATCTTTTACGAAAAACTTTGTTGATGAAAATGCACTAGGAGTGGAACAAATTGACCTCGCCGATATCGACGCTGACGGGGATTTGGATGTCGTTTGGTCTGATAAAGTCAGTGATTATATAGCATGGCACCGTAATAACGGTGCAGCAAACCCTTCATTTTTTGAAGTTCGAATTGTGAGTGGGTACGATAATGCCAGCGTAGTTGAAGTAGCTGATTTAGACCTTGATGGTGACCTTGATGTGCTTTCTGGTTCATTGCTCGAAGATGAAGTTATTTGGTTCGAGAGCGACGGTTTAGCTAGCCCTTCATTTACTAAGCATATTATTGATAGTTCTATAGATCAACCGGAAAAATTTATAGTTGCTGATATTGATGGAGACGGTTCTCCAGATATTGTTGGAGCAGGTTTTAGAGCTGACGATATAGTTTGGTATGAAAATGACTTGGTTACTGTAAATTCTCGTTCTATTTCATTCGATGGAAGTGATGATTATATGACGGTAACTCACGCTGCAGTGTTTAATAATCTTACCACTGTAACTCTAGAAGCTTGGGTCTATTTTAATTCTAGCGGGCGAAACGGAATTATTGAAAAGCACGAAAGCCCTTCATCCGGTTGGTGGGTTGATTTTAATAATGATTTATCTGCTGTGATTGTAACTGCAGGCGGAAGTCTTAGTGTAAGTTCAAACATCAATCCAGAACTCAATACTTGGCATCATGTTGCAGTAGCATATAATGGAACCAATATAGCCATTTACTTAGATGGAGAGGATGTATCGAGTGCGAATACCGGTACGGGAAGTGGGGCTATTCTCAACAATACAAGAGCTATTCGAATTGGAGATTTGAATTGGACGTCATCTAACCTTGAGGGTAAAATGGATGAAATTCGCATCTGGGATGATGTTCGTACTCAGGATGAAATTAGAGTAAATATGTTTCAATCTTTGAATGGAGACGAAGCTAATCTTATTGGTTACTGGCCATTGGATGAAGTGAATTCTGTATTGGCTTATGATAAAACCTCGAACAATAATAATGCAACGCTTATAAGCGGTGCACTCCGAAGTACTGACGAAAAGCCTTTTGGCACTATCATTACAGGCAACGAAGGCTGGCGTTTGATGACTTTACCTGTTTCTGGCGTTTCTTATGGGGAAATATTAGATACTCTTTGGACCCAAGGTTTTACTGGAGCCGATTCTCCAACTAGCGAAAATTCAAATGTACTAGTTTGGGACGAAAGCACAAGAGCTTTCACTTCTATTTCAAATGCTACCGATGTGCCTGCTATTGGATCTGGCTTTATTACCTATGTATATGATGACAATAATTATGATGGCACGAGTGACGGATTCCCCAAAATGATTAAAACAGATAGTACTCAGCGCACCGGAACCGTTGCTCCTACACTATCATTTACAAGTACCGAAGTATTAGCTAATGACGGCTGGAATCTTGTGGGAAATCCATATGGTGCCACTATTGATTGGGACATCTCAAATGGAATGACTGCCACTAATTTGGACGATTCGTTTTATGTTTGGAGTGATTCAGCCAGCGGCGGATCTGGAGCTTATTTATCATGGAACGGGACAACTGGAACTTTTGGTAATGGCGAAATTGCTCCTTGGCAAGGGTTTTGGGTAAAAGCTAATGCCACCTCTCCAACACTATCACTCAATAACGAAGCCCGAAGTGCCGGAGGAATTCTTCGCAAACAAGCGCCCGTTTCTCAACTTGGTTTTGCTTTGAAAGGAGAATCGCTTTCCTCTCAAACCATACTGATGTTTAGTAATAATGCTTCTTTGGAAAAAGACGCATTAGATGCCTACAAACTTCAATCTCTCAATGCGGAGTATTTGAATTTATTCACTAGACTTACTAATGGTTCAGGCTTAGATATAAACGCACTTCCTGCTTCTTTAGAAGAATCTTATTCTGTTGAATTAGACATTGATGGTAGTTCTTTAGCGGGCTCATATGAACTTTCATGGAATCCATCTAATCTACCTAATGGAATGACTTTAACGTTGGTAGATTCAGAGAACGGTACGGAAATCGACCTTAGCAAAGCATCATCATTTAGCTTCGAAATGGAAAGCGAAGCCAGTGCAAAAGCGGTACAGACGCAAGATGTTACGTCTCCACAGCATGGGGTAATCTCCCCAACAGTAATGAAAGCTAAATCTACAGAATCTAGATTTACTATACAGATTAACTCAAAAACTTCTGTAGGTAACGAGCAAGTATCTAGCCTTCCACAAACCGTAGAACTTCAGCAAAATTATCCGAATCCGTTTAACCCAACAACGAGTATCGCATTTGGATTGCCAGAAAGTGGCACAGTTCGCTTAGAAGTGTTCGATGTATTAGGAAGAAAAGTATCCACGCTGCTTAATGGCGAAAATAAAATAGCTGGTCGACACTCAGTAACTTTTGATGCCAAAAACCTTTCATCAGGCATGTACATCTATCGTTTACAGTCAGGGAATACGGTTATTACCAAGAAATTAACCCTTATTAAGTAATTCAAAATGAAAAATTAAGAATTAAAAATTGGGAGCTGTTTAGCTACGCAGAGCCCAATTCTTAATTTTGAATTCTTAACTCTCAATTCATCCAATTATGAAATCTCTATTACTTACCGTTCTGGTTCTCACAATAATTCTAATATCTGTAACCGTTGCTTTTGCCCAACCACCAGGACTTCCATCAACTCCAGATCAGGCCCCTATTGATGGAGGACTTGGGCTACTTGCAGTTGCCGGTGGCGCTTATGCTTGGAAGATGCTCCGGAGAAATGGGAATGAGATAAGACATAAGTAGTAAAATATAAACTGGTGTTCATTGTCTAAAAGAAAGCATACCTCTCGCCTACACGGATGACGAAAACTTAAAAGAATATTTGGGTTTAAGATTTTCAACCTAAATCCAAAAGCGGAAGGAATAGTATTTCTACTTCGTCAGTTTAGATGGGGGATATCCAAACTCTTTTTTGAAGCTAGTAGAGAAATAATTTGGGTTAGAGTACCCAACTGCCTTTGCTGCTTCTTGAATAGTGAAGTCATGTTCTTTAATAAGAGTTTTGCCTTCTTTTAATCGCAGTTCTTTAATATAATCATTAATACTAATCTCACTCACTTTCTTCCACTCATAATAAAGCTTTGCACGGCTGATATATAAAGAATCTGCCAACATACTTGCTGTTAAAGATGTACTTGCCAATTGTCTGTACACAATCTCTTTAACTTTAACTTTGAGTTCAGGCTCATTTGAATCTTGGTGCGACTCTGCCTCAGCATGAAGAATACGTTCACGTCGAAGAACTGCTTCAATCTGAGTAAGCAATAAATTACTGCGGATTGGTTTGGTGAGGTAGATATCAGCCCCTGTTGAAAGCCCCTCTTCAATATCAATTTCCATATTCTTTGCTGACAAGAAAATAACCGGTAAATGTTTGAAGGATGCTTTCTTTCGTATTTCATTTACAAACTCCAATCCGTTCATTTCCGGCATCATTACATCTGATATAATTAGATTGGGTGTTTCTTTCTCTAAAACACCAAGCGCTTTTTTTCCATTCTGGGCAGTAATCACTGAATATCTAACCCCTAGAATAGACTTTAAATAACTACGAAAGTCTCTATTGTCTTCAACAATTAGAATTTGTTCAGAAAAAATACTTTCTGAAACTCCTACCTCTGCTTTACCCTCATTTATAAAGGACTTCGTGTTTTTGTTATCACCTACCAAAGGTTCATGTTTTACACTATGTACTGCAGCAAAATGCGAATGTCCTTTTTTGAGAGTAATCACAAACTCGGTTCCTGACCCTTTATCAGAATACAGCACAATACTCCCACCCATTTCTTCAACTAAACCTTTTACCAAAAATAAGCCAATACCGGTACCCTCGGCAGCTTTATGTCCATCCATTTGGTAAAGATATTCAAATACTTTTTGATGATATGCAGGAGGAATTCCCACTCCGTTATCTTTTATTTGAAACTGAACCTGAACACCATTATCTCTAAGTGTAAGCGATATAATCCCCCCCTCAGGTGAGAATTTAATCGCATTATTCATCAAGTTAATAACTATACGTTCCCAAGCTTCAACATCTATATATAGATACTCGTCAATTTCATTAAAATCGATATCCAGAGTTATTTGCTCTTGTTCTAGTTTAGACTGAAACTGTCCCACTACTTGTTTCGTTAGTTCAGGTAGGTTTACAGGCCGAAGACTTAGCTTTATGGCGTCGGCATTGAGTTTTGATACTTCCAGAATCTGATCTATAAGATGCTGTAATCGGTATCCATTACGTTTCATTAACTCAATACGGCTTTGAAGTAAATTAGGAGCCATTAGATATGGCTGATCTGCCATATCTTCCAACGGCCCAACGATTAATGAAAGCGGTGTTTTCAATTCATGAGTAATACCGGTGAAAAAGCGTGTTTTTTGTTCGGCGGCTTCGTATAACTCTTTTGTTTGTTCTTTAACACGATGCTGTAATTTTTGCTCACTTTGCTGAAGACTTCTAACTCTTAGTTTGATTAAACCTGCAATCAACCCTAATAAGCTTATAAAAAGCAGTGCTGCAAACCAGCTGGTTTCATAAAAAAAGTACGGCACTGAAATTAATACAGAAGTTTCTTCAGGTACCTCTCCCAAAAACTCAGTGCGAACAGCCAGCGTGTAATCTCCGGCGGGAATTCCTGTAAATACGGCTTGCCTAGATTTGTTAGCTGTTTGCCAAGTACTATTCACACCCTCTAGTTTATAGAAAAAGTTAACCCGATCTTGATTTGCAAAATTTGGGGCTGTAAAATTCACCCGCACATCTCTTTTTCCAATGGGAAGCGTAACTGAACTCTTCTGAGAGATTGATACTTCAGCCTCTTCCAACACCATAGATTCAAAAATAGGCCGCGGGTTGTTTATATTTTGTTGTTCTACAAAATCGGTGGGATCAACAATAGTAATTCCACGCTGATTAGGAAACCAGATTTTTCCATCTGATGCTAAAACACCTGAAGATTGCACTCCTCCATTTGCCTCACGATTAATCATTCCATCATTCTCATTAAAGCTAAGAAGAGGGAGTGTAGCAATATTACCATCAGCAAATTCATTCAACCCTTTTTGGGAGATACGCATAATCCCGCCATTAGAACTAACCCAGAGGTAACCATACAAATCTTCAATAATCCTGTGAAGAGAGTTATGAATCAATCCTTCGTTTGTAGTAATACTAGTCGAAGAAAGAACCTGACCTTTTTTATTCAGTATCAATCGGTTCAGCCCTAAATTTTCGGTAGCAATCCAAAGGGTATCATCTGATTGAATAAAAATATCTCTGATAATATCGCTACTCAAAATTCCATCTTCAGTAGAGTAATTGGTATAAGAATCTTCACCGATTCGAGTTACGCCATGCGCGGATGTTCCCACATAAATAACTCCTTGTGAATTCTCGGCAAAAACCTGAACACCATTTAACTCTAAAGGGTCAGATGCGTCGAAATAGTCGAGTGTTCCCTTAACTTGCACTAACAGTGAACTATGAGTTCCAATCAAAAGCCTTTCTCCCACACGGTGCATAGCCTCCGCAGTTGATTGTGTGCGTTTAAGCAATGGATTAAATTCCGTAACTGGTATCCATTTTTGGTTATCAAACTTCCAAATCCCATCATTGTTTGTTAATCCAGCATAGATGGCTCCATCTGTATCTTCATAAACAAATTTACACAAATTACCGCTGAGCGAACTATTCGATGAATTCCAGTGTGTAAGTTCAGATCCTGAGATTCTAACAATTCCCTCGGAAAGCCCACACGCCCAGATAGCTCCATTTCTGTCTTCTATAATTGAGTAAATGTTTGTGATGCCTGGAAATTCTGAAGCTGTAAGGTTTACAAAACTACTTTTCCTTATTTGGTACAGTCCGTCTGTTTCTGATCCTACCCAAATAGACCCCTCTCTATCTAAGAAGCCAAACTTTAGTGATGGTGCTCGAAGAACCGTTTTGCCATCTATGACAACTTCATCATCGCCAATATAGATTTCTTCGCCATTTTTACCATTGTACACCAGATTTGTACGAAGAATCTGTGAATCCACCTCAATAGAGAGTTCTTCTAAGCTAAGAGTTTTTGAGTTAAGTAGGTAAAACCCTGTGGAAGCGGAAAGTAGATACTCATTATTTGTTTTGGGAGTCATATTCCAAAAAGCGATAATCTTATCGTGAGGAACATCAACCTTCCTCAAATTCTTGGTAACCAAGTTATAGTTATAAATATTTTCTACTCCAACCAGCCAAACACTTTCTTCTTCAAATTGTTTAATCTGTGTGAAATATAAGGAATCAAGTTCGGGGTAATCGTTCATAGGCATCAATACCGATGCTGTATTATTCTTCCAGGAAACCAGCCCAAATTTATTTAATATGTGCACGCTACCAGTTAACCCTTCCCCAACAAGATCTACTTCGTCTTTAAAAAGTGGGTCTTCTAATTTCTTAAAAGACGAAACCTCTGTATCGTAAAAGGCCAAGCCTTCTTTTCCCGCAACCCAAATCCGTCCATCTGTTCCTTCAATAATTCGATTAGCGAAACCTGCGACTTCAGAAGTACGGTACGTCTTAAAAGTATCTTCCGTTTTTAAGGTAACCACCCCTCCTTCGTTATATAGCCAGATATCATTTTCTTGGGATTTAAGTAAACCTAAAAATCGATTGGTTCCCAACCCCTTTGTATTCCCAGAATTATACACCTTAAAGGTATAACCATCGTACTGTACCAATCCATCATATGTAGAGATATATAGATAGCCATCATCGTCTTGTACCATCCCATTTATAGAGTTCACAGGTAGCCCGTCTTCAATGGTATAATGGCGAATCAGATATTCCTGCTTCAACTCATCGCTTTGCCATAATTGAGGGACAAAAAAAAGTAACATCCCAAGAAGAAATTGAAAAAGCATAAAAAACGATAGACGATTTTAGAAATTATTTAGATGATTTGAGAGAATGTTTAGACGTATTCAGAGATAGAATAAGGTACCCTTAACACAAAACATTTTCTAATTAATATATTCGCCATGAATAAATATTACTTGCTTTATTTTCTGTTTACCACACTTTTCGGTAGTTCTTTATTTGCACAGACCACTCGTTATGTCTCTTTAGATGGAGATGACGCCAATAATGGCACAACGTGGGCTACTTCCCTTAATGACCTACAAACTGCTATTAATGCTAGTAGCGATGGGGATTTTATCTTTGTAGAAAAAGGTAAGTATCTCCTAACTACTTCAATCCTCATGAAAGAAGGGGTAAAGATTTACGGCAGTTTTGCTGGAACCGAGACTTCGCTTTCTCAACGTAATTTGAGCGATTTTGCAAACGACTCTTCTAAAGCAACCATTCTTAAAAGCAATGGTGCGCAACGAGTAATTTATAATGGTTTTAATGAAAGCACCATAATGACCGTAGCCTCTGTTCTTGATGGTTTTGTAATAACTGGTGGACGGGATTCTGATCAAGGCGCTGGGATTTACAATAGTTACGCTTCGCCGATGCTTCGCAACCTTATTATTAGTGGGAATACTGTATTTGGTCGTAGCGGTTACCCTGCACCTAATGGTACAGGTGGAGGATTACACAACTCTAACTCTTCTCCTACACTTATTAATGTAACTATTAGTGGTAATACAGTAACTGGTGGTTCCGTCAGTGCTGGAGCTGGAAGCGCCGGAGGAGGTCAAGGCGGAGGAATATTTAACTGGAACTCTTCTCCTAAACTTATTAATGTTTTTATAAGTGGAAATACATCAAATGGCGGTTGGGGTAAATATAAAGGTGGGTTGGCTTGGGGCGGTGGCATTTATAACAGCAGCTCTTCTCCAATACTTATTAACGTAACCATTGTTGGTAATAATGCACATGGTACTGGTGGCAATGGTGGTTATGGACCAGGGATGACTAACCATGAAGGTTCAGCTCCCAAGATATATAATACCATATTATTCGGCATTGATGGCACCGCTGACATAGACGCGCAGCATAGCTATATTGAAGGGCTGAGTGATACTACTAATGGCAATGTTAATGCTACAAATTATGAAATAACTGATATTTATACCGACCATGTAAATGGTGACTATAGTTTAAATAATACAGCTCCCGTGGTTAATACAGGAAGCAATACTTTATACACCAATGCTGGTGGAAATCTATCTACCGACAAAGATGCGATGAAAAATGCAAGGGTGTACTCTGGAACACCTTCTGTAGATAATATTGACATGGGAGCTTCTGAACTACAAAGAGAAGCACAGACAGCACCGTCGGTAAACTTAAAAATTTCTGGTTCTTATAGAACAGGGCAAGTTTTGACGGCATCGTATGAGTATTCAGATGTGGAAAATGACATCGAAAGTGGCACTAGCTATCAGTGGTACGTTGCAAATGATGCTTCTGGAAATGGCAAAACAGCTATCAGCGGAGCTACAAGTATAACCTATACTATAGCTGAAGTAGATTTAAACAAATACATTTCATTTGAGGTAATTCCTGATGATGGATTTTCTGATGTGTTAGAAGACCCAACAAAGAGTGATTGGATTAAGATTAACGCTCCAATTGCAATGGACGCAAATAATACTCTTTATGTAAACAAAAATATCAGTGGTGGCAATGTATCAGGCAACAGCTGGAGCAATGCTATGCCAAGTTTAGCCGAAGCTGTTGAGTGGGCGCATCAAAATAGAAATGAGAGTTTATGGGATGCAAGTACTCCGTTACAAATATGGGTAGCTAAGGGTATTTATACTCCAGCCTACAGCCCAATAGACGGCTCAAATTATACCGATGGAGGTCGTGATAATACATTTCTACTAGTTAAAAATGTAAAACTGCATGGCGGATTTTCTGGTAACGAAGCCAACTTGAGCGACCGAGGAACAGGCGGAACTCCAACTATATTAAGTGGAGATATTGGAACCGCTGCCGATAGTACAGATAACGCTTACCATGTGGTAGTAAGTGCAAATACAGTAGAGCAAGTGTTAGTAGAAGGTTTTGTTATAAAGGAAGGAAATGCAAATGGATCTACTGGAATTACGGTAAATGGAAAAACCATCTACCAAAATAGTGGTAGTGGAATCTACAATTACTCTTCTTCACCAGTGATTAAAAATGTGTTAATAACCGATAACACAGCTACTTATGGCGGTGGCGGTGTAGTTAATATTACTTCTTCTGCTAAGTACATAAATGTTACAATTAGCAGTAATACCGCAGCGCTCGGCGGTGGGATGTATAATGACTTGTCTTCTTCCCCAAAAATATACAATACTCTTCTGTTGGGTAACACAGCTACAACAGACCCCGGTATATATACGAACACAACTAATTCCACACCCGATATACAATACAGTTTACTACAAGGATTAAGCAGTACCAATAGTGGCAATTTAGATGGTACAAGTATTTCTAGTACAGATATTTTTATTAATCCAAGTAATGGCGATTACAGTATAAAAGATAATGTTGTAATCGTTAATGCCGGGAGTAATAGTTTATACACCAATGCTGGTGGAAATACTACTACCGATAAAGATATGGCTGGCAATTCAAGGGTTTACCAAAGCACCATCGACATGGGCGCTTATGAATCTCAAACCTGGGTGCTTCCCCCTCCAAGAATTATGCAAATTCAACCTTTAAATGGAACTTCTGGTACTTCCATTACTTTGTATGGCCCAGCGTTTGACACTCCTGCAGGTAACAACACTGTTACCTTTACTCCAGCTGGTGGTGGAACAGGAACTACGGCTACAGTAATCTCTGGAAACTCTACTCAACTAATAGTAACGACACCTTCGGTAACTGGTGGCAATTACAAAATAAGTGTGGAGCGTACCTCTGATAATGTTTCTGATACCTTAGCTATACTCTTTGCTGTTATTACCGGAGGCGGGGATTTTGGAGATGCCGGTTCCAGCGAACATGTGGTTAGCACTTCTGCTGATAATATTCAAAGCTTGCATGCAGCTGACATAGATGGTGACGGGGATATCGACCTTTTATCGGCTTCTGAGAATATTGATGAAATAGCATGGTACGAAAACGACGGTGCACAAAGCTTCATTAAGAGAGTGGTAAGCACTGACGCTTATTATGCCCGGGATGTTTATGCCGCAGATGTGGACGGTGATGGAGATATGGATTTGATGTCAGCCTCTGCTGTGGATCAAAAAATAGCCTGGTATGAAAATGATGGTGCTACCGACCCAGCTTTTACAGAGCATTCTGTAAGTTCTTCCGCTGACGGTGCCAATAGCGTATTTGCCGCAGATGTGGATGGTGACGGAGATATGGATTTGATGTCGGCTTCCTCTGTAGATGATAAAATCGCCTGGTATGAAAACGATGGCTCCCAAAACTTCACCGAACGCATAGTTAGCACAAACGCTGATGGAGCTTTTGATGTGTTTGCAATTGATGTAGACGGCGACGGCGATATGGACCTGCTATCGGCTTCCTCCGAAGATGATAAAATTGCTTGGTACGAAAATAATGGTTCTCAAAACTTCACTGAACGTGTAGTTAGCACAAACGCTAATTTTGCACATACTGTATTTGCTGCAGATTTAGACGGTGATGGCGACATTGACTTGATGTCTGCTTCCCAGAGTGATAATAAAATAGCTTGGTATGAAAATGACGGATCTGAAAATTTCACCGAGCATGTGGTAAGTACTACTGCAAATGGAGCACGTGCTGTATATGCTGCCGATATGGATGCTGATGGAAACATTGATATCATATCTACCTCTTCTGCTAATGACAAAGTTTCTTTGTACAAAAATGATGGCGCTTCTAACCCAACTTTCACTGAAATAATACTCAGTAATTCAGCCGATGGGGCTTGGGGGCTATTTGTGGCCGACGTTGACAATGATGGTGATCTTGATGTGATTTCCGGCTCTGCTAATGACGACAAGTTAGCTTGGTACGAAAACGGGATTCCTATAAGTACCGCGGGGCGTAGTTTAGCTTTTGATGGCACAGCAGATTATATAGAAGTTGCCGACACCAATGCACTCGATCTTACTAATAGTTTTACATTAGAAGCGTGGGTAAAAACTTCTTTTGGGGAAGATCCAAAACCTATCATCCACAAAGAAGGTGCCTACACGCTTACCATTCAGAATACTAATATTAATTTAATCATTAATGGCAGTAATGAGTATCAAATGAATCACACTTTTACCACAAACCAATGGGTACATGTAGCGGTAACATTTGATCCAAATAATGACGCTACCTATTTCGTAAATGGTAAAATGATTGGATATGTAACAGGTAGTACGCCCGCAAATAACAGCGCTAATCCTCTTTTACTTGGAGGAACTAGTTCTGCAGGCTCTATTGATGGAAACTTAGATGAAGTTCGAATTTGGAACGAAGTACGAGGCATAACTAAAATTCAAACCAATATGTTTCAAGCTCTTTCGGGTGATGAAAACAACTTAGTTGCGTACTTTCCATTCAACGAAGAAAATGGATTAGAAACTAATGATAAATCCTCAAATGAATTTATAGGAGATTTAATTGGTGACGTAGCTCAAAGTGACGATACCCATCCTTATGGAACAGTAATTACAGGAACCGAAGGCTGGCGTATGTTTAGTACTCCTGTTGTAAACACCTCCTATGGCACTTTATTAGATACTCTATGGACACAAGGTTTCACTGGTGCTGATAACGCCAATTTCTCACCAAATGTGCTCGTTTGGGACGAAACAGCAAAAAGTTTTAGCGCTATTGATAACGCAACAGACATTCCTGCTACTGCAACTGGGTTTATTGCTTACGTATATGACGACCAAGACAAAAACGGCGTAGCAGACGGATTCCCTAAAATTATCCAAATAGATTCTACTCAATTTAGTGGAAGCACATCTCCTGAATTAACATTCACAGACTCAGGTAACCTAGCAAACGACGGATGGAATTTGGTTGGAAATCCTTACGGCTCAACCATTGATTGGGATGCCACTTCAGGACTTACTTCAACTAATATAGATGCTTCCTTTTACGTTTGGAGTTCTTCCGCTAATAGTGGCTCTGGAGGATATTTAAGTTGGAATGGTTCAGCAGGAACATTATCAGGTGGAGAAATTGCACCTTGGCAAGGTTTTTGGGTAAAAGCGAATGCAGCATCTCCGGCATTATCACTAAACGATAAAATTCGAAGCTCCGGTGGCATTCTTCGAAAGCAAGCTCCCGTTTCTACACTTGGCTTTACGCTAACTGATGGGGAAATGTCGTCGCAAACAATTATGATGTTTGATGAACGTGCCGAAATTAACAAAGATGGATTGGATGCCTACAAGCTCCAATCGCTCAATGCGGAATACCTGAGTCTGTTTACCAAACTCGAAGATGGCTCTGCGTTGGATATCAATGCTCTACCAATTGCCATTGAAGCACCAATTTCTATCCCATTAGATTTCGAAAGTCATGAAATGAGTGCCGAATATGAATTGAGCTGGAATCCATCTAATCTACCAAATGAAATTACTTTAGTATTAGTAGATAGCAAGACTGGAACCGAAATCGACCTTAGCAAAGCTTCATCATTTAGCTTCGAAATGGAAAGCGAAGCCAATGCAAAAGCTATAAAGTCGCAGAACCCAGTGAATACGCAAGATTTTGTACCTCAACATGAAGTGATTATACCAACTGTGATGAAGGCTAAGTCTACTGGATCAAGATTTACAATACAGATTAACTCCAAAACTTCTGTGAATAACGAGCCTACCATTGACCTTCCTCAAAGCGTAGAACTTCAGCAGAACTATCCGAATCCTTTCAATCCAACCACCAGTATTGCTTTTGGGTTGCCAGAAAGTGGTAGAGTCCGCTTAGAAGTATTTGATATGTTAGGAAGAAAAGTAGCCACGTTGCTCAATGGAGAAAACAAATCAGCTGGGCAACATACGCTGAACTTCGATGCTCGAAACTTAGCATCTGGCTTGTACATCTACCGCCTTCAAGTTGGGAACCACGTATTAACAAAAAAAATGACACTTATAAAATAGTGGAGACATAATGGGTCAATTACTCAAACACAATAAAACCAAAACTACGACTTCGAGCACTATCTTTAAATGCTCATTCTGTGATGCTGAAGATGGAAAACTGAGACCAGTTGGCAGGTATATTGTAGAACTGAAAGAATTGGAGTATCAGGGTGACGCGAAAAAGGCATGCCAAGGTTGCTACCAGAGTGTTAAAAACGAAGTTTATAAACAAACTATAAAAGAGAAAAAAATGAACGCGAATTGGATATTGAAATGGAAAAACAAAGGCTTCTTATTCTTTGTTTTATGTGCGGTAATCATAATAACAAGCTCAGCGATATTCGCACAACCACCAGGCCTTCCTGCAACTCCTGATCAGGCTCCTATTGAAGGAGGACTTGGTTTGCTAGCTGCAGCGGGTGGTGCATATGCCTGGAAAAAACTAAAAGAAAAGAATAATAACTAGGGGTAAAGTAAAACAAGGTGGGGTTTTAGATTATTATATCTAATTCCTTAAAAATCTTGGTTGGGTTAAAGCCCTGAGCATATATATGCTCAGGGCTTTTTTTCTACCCAAAAGCTCTTTTCAACTTTTATCTAAGTACCTATAAGAAAACGGCTCCATCAAGTCCACTTGAAAGATTGGTCCTGTATTGAGAAGCATTTTAGCATAAGTGAATATTATAAATTACTAATGAGTGAATTTACAATGGCTAGTACCACCGATTTAACCCCCCAAATACTTGGATTGTTACACAGAATGCACAAGTAATCGTATTTAGAAGTGTATATATCATCTTTAAAGACACTAATCACATGATTTTTGGCTTCCCAGAACCAAGAATAAAGTAGCAATTAACTCCCTTCTTCAATTGTTACATTAGAATAAAATATTTTTTGCTAGGGCTATTTTACTATAGCTTTCCCTCTTCAAAAAATGTGCTAATGAATTATTAGCATCCAGGACACAGGACATTAAAAATTAT
>TARA_R110002050_G_scaffold40093_5_pt1 | contig 26548 bp, 19 predicted proteins | sample TARA_R110002050 | Tara Oceans TARA_R110002050 (sample SAMEA4396988) | marine metagenome | biome: Polar Biome; feature: [DCM] deep chlorophyll maximum layer (ENVO:01000326); material: water (ENVO:00002006), including particulate matter (ENVO:01000060) such as... | depth 25 m
CGGCTCACCTGGAAATCTACTACGACCGAAACTCCGAAGTAAAATCTATGGAACTGAGCATTTTTGACAAAGATGGTCAACTCGTTAAGAACATTAAGAAAAAAGACATCAACGACTATGCCTACCTGAGCAGTTCCACGCTGTTTAGCGACAGCCGGATCAAACAATACTCACCCTCTTATAACTATTATCCGTACACCGTCAGATACTCGTACTCCATAGACCACAAAGCTGTTGTCAGTTTTGCCAATTGGCATCCAACGGATTGGTTCAATATTTCGGTTGAAAAGGCTCGGCTAAACTTTCAATCGCCCAAAGAGCTGGGACTGAATTATCGAGCACTGAACGGAAACTTTAACTTCGAGTTTGAAGAAACTGATAAAACAAACAGATACCATTGGCATAGCGAAAATGTGCCAGCAGTTAAATCAGAATTCTTATCTCCGTCATATCTTGATTTGCTTCCAACGGTACTACTCTCTCCAATTCAAGTCACTTACGAAGGTTACACAGGCGATTTTGGCAATTGGGAGAATTTGGGAAAATGGGTTTACATGCTCATGCAAAACAAAGATGAGTTGCCTTTCGAAACACTGGAAGAAATCAAGCTGTTGACAGATACAATCACTTCGGAAAAAGAGAAGGTAAAAACCTTGTATGAATACATGCAAAGCCGAACAAGATACGTGAACATTGCTTTAGGGATCGGAGGTTTTCAGCCTTTCCCCGCAGCTGATGTTGACAGCAAAGGCTATGGAGACTGTAAAGCGCTTAGCAACTACATGCATTCACTATTAAAGGGGATTGGTATTGATTCGTATTACACCGTCATCGGAAATGGGTCGTACAGAAAAATAAAGTATCCCGATTTTACCAGTCTCAACCAAACAAACCATATCATTTTATGCGTCCCTACTAAAAACGACACAATATGGCTCGAATGCACCAATCAGAAGTTTCCATTTGGATATATTGGCTCGAGTAACTCCGACCGGTACGGACTTCTGATCAGCGAAGCGGGCGGAACCCTGGCAAAAACGCCGACTTACAGCCCGGAAAGTAATTATAGAAATTCAACGATCAACACGATATTACAGGAAACCCGAGAGGCTGATTTTGAGTTGCGGACCACGTTTAACAACTATTTGTATGAGGTGGTCTTTGCACTGCTTAATATGTCAAAGGAAGAACAAAAAAGGGCGCTGATGAAGTCATTTTCCGTCAATGGGCTGGAACTAAAAAACTACAGTATTAACAGTTGCTCCGGTGACCAAGCAAAAGCCGTGTTAAGCACCGAAGGAAAATTAACAAGCTACTCTATTAAAACCGGAGACCGACTATTTGTTGAGCCAGCTTTTCTCTACCCAAACGCCTTTCATACCAGTATAAAGAACGATCGAAACCACCCCATTTATGAACCCAATGGCTACGTATACAACGACACGTTAAACATTACAATACCTGTGAATTACACGATCGAATTCGTCCCGGAAAACTTAGATATTTCTTCGGTTTACGGATCCTACAAACTAGTCTATGGGGTTGACAAAGGCGATCGAATTATCATCATCCGAACTGCTAAGATTAACTCTGGCACCTATCATAGTTTCCTGTTTGATGAAATCAATCACTTTCTGGAACGCTGCAACAGCCAGGAAAAAGAAAAGATTGTTCTCAAAAAAAAATCAAGCTAAAAAAAGCCTTTAACGCAGGCTTCCCAAACTGTCTGTACAAACGGGTCAACTCAAAGCCAAAGGAAATAGTATATTTGCAATGCGGGCCAGTCATAAAACGAAAATGCCCTGCCGCTTATTCATAAAAAAATAGAATTGAATTAACCAATGAAGAAAATTGGCTCCATTATCCGAACAATACTTTTCCGTTCGCTTTCCTTCGAAAACTACCTGCTGGTGTTGAGTAAGGCTTATTTTTTTGCTTTCAACACGGGAGTATTAAAACTCAGCAAAGCGTTTGAATATCCGTACTTCTTAAAACATTTGATCAAGCAGGGAGATGTGGTGGTTGACATTGGTGCCAACCTGGGCTACCTCACCGTGCATTTTTCGAGACTGGTGGGCGAAGCAGGAAAAGTGCATGCAGTGGAGCCTGTGGAACCCGTGCGAAATGTTCTTCGTCAAAACACCAAACGACTTAAGAATCTTCAGATTTATCCCTTCGCGTTGGGGACTGAAAACAAAACCATTGAACTTGGCAATAACACCCGGCTCAAAAAAGGTTACATCGGTTCAGGGTCGCATTTTGTTGTAGACAATAGAGCTGCCGTAAGCGCTGAAACGGATATTGTTTCTGAAGCCATGATGCGGAGGGGAAGTGAATTGTTTCGTGATTTGGAACAGCTCGACTTCATTAAATGTGATATTGAAGGTTATGAAACGGTTGTACTACCTGAAATGAGGTGGCTGATTAATCGGTATAAACCAATTTTGCTGGTGGAAACCGCTGGAGCTAACAGAAGGCAGATGCTCGAGTTTTTCGGAAAAAACGGGTTTGATGCATTCACGCTCCAGAATGGCAGACTTCTGCCGACCAACGAAAAAGAATCGCGCGACATTCTGTTCATTCACAGTGACAAACTCAACCATTCAATTAACAAATACATTCAGAGGTAATTAGAGATAACCGTCAGACTGATGTTCATTCGGGGATTGAGCGAGTTGAGCCGATTAAGCCAGATATTTTCAACCAAAAGTCCGGGAAAACGTTTAAAGAGAATAATTTAATACTGAAGACATGTACACAGGATTTCTACATTTGCATAACACCTTACGTTGGTTGGTTTTAGTCGTGGCTTTGATTACGCTACTAAAATATTTCATGAGTTGGTTTAGTCATAAACGCTGGGAAAAATCAGACAATATTTTGGGGATTGTTTTCACAGCGGTTATGGATGTCCAATTGTTAGTTGGTCTGGCACTCTACTTTTTTATCAGCCCAATCACCAAAGCCGCTTTTCAAAACATAGGGGCAGCGATGAAAAACCCAGAGCTACGTTTTTATCTGGTTGAACATTTCCTGATGATGCTAGTCGCGGTTGTATTGGTTCACATCGGACGGAGTAAATCAAAAAAGGCCACTTCGCCGCGAAAGAAATTTGGGGCTGCACTGGTCTATTTTGCAATTGCATACATACTCCTACTTGTAGGCATTCCATGGGGAAGAGTGATCATGTAGCTCCCCTTGTTCTTAGACACGGAACGATTGAAAATATAATAAAAGGCCATCAAATTCGATGGCCTTTTATTATATCTTCAATTTCTTCAGCAACTCATTCACATCGAATCGAAGATTCACTTTCACTCGCGGAAACTTCAGTCCGTTACCGCCGTTGGTTAGCTTTGAAGCATAAATTTCGTCGATAATGTGCTGATATTTCTTACTAACTACATTACGCTTCAGTTTCAGAGTGGGCGACAACTCACCGGATTGCGGGGTCCATTCTTCGCAAACCAATCGGAATCGTTTAATCTCTTCGTGCTGTCCCAAACTTTTGTTTATGGCAGCCACTTCTTTAAAAACTTGCGAAATGACTTCTTTCTTCTGAATCAACTCTTCGTTGTCGCGGAAGTGAATTTTATGCTGCGAACACCAGTCATGAAGGTATTCGAAATTGGGAGAGATCAGCGCGCTTGCAAACTTTTCATTCTCCCCAATCACCATTGCCTGCTCGATGAAAAAAGATTCCTTCAACTTATTTTCAATCATTTGCGGGGCAATATATTTGCCCCCCGACATTTTAAACATCTCTTTTTTGCGGTCGGTTATTTTCAGGTACTTCCCATCTTCGAGCACGCCAATGTCGCCGGTATGAAACCAGCCTTCTTCATCGATCACCTCGGCGGTTAGATCCGGCGCTTTATAGTAACCTTTCATTACCGAAGGTCCTTTGCATAAAATTTCTCCGTCGTCGGCAATTCTTACTTCTACTCCATCCAAAACCGGGCCCACCGTACCGATTCTCATTTCCTTCAAGGCCGGATTGTTCACAGCAATAACCGGCGAAGTTTCCGTCAGTCCGTAACCTTCGAGTGTCAGCATGCCCGCCATGCCTAAAACCCGTGCAATTCGGGGCTGTAGCGCTGCGCCACCCGAAACCACATACACAATATTGTTGCCCAAGGCTTCGCGCCATTTGGAGTAAACAAGTTGATCGGCCAACCGAATCTGCATTCGGACAAAAAAGTTGTATTTTTTGTTATATTCGAAGTGACGGGTCAGGCTCAGCGCCCAAAAGTAAATGACTTTTTTAATCCCGGTCAGCTCGTTTCCTTTCGATACAAAGCCATCATACACACGCTCCAGCAAACGCGGCACCGAGTTAAACATGTGGGGTTTGATTTCCTTAATGGCAGCCACAATCTGCCCCAGGTTTCCGACGTAATAAACGCCCATGCCCTTGTATTGAAAATGATAATTGACACTGCGTTCGTACACATGACAGAGTGGCAAAAAACTGATCACCCGGTGACCTTTACCCAAATCGTGCATGTTAGCATGGGTCGTGAAGTTGGAAACCAGGTTCTCCTGGGTGAGCATAACACCCTTCGGGACCCCTGTTGTTCCAGAAGTATAAATGATGGTGGCCAAATCGTCAGGTGAAACCGAGTCCTTGATCTCTTCCAGCTTTTGTGCCCATTCCGCTTCGTGCTCTTTCCCTAATTCCATGATTTCACGGAAGTGCTTGCAGTCCTCAAAATCTTCGAAAGCATAAACCCCCTGAATCGAAGAAATTTCCTGTGTAACAGGATAGATCTTTTCGAACAACTTCTTATCGCCTACAATCAAATATCTGACTTCAGCGTGTTCCAAAATGTAGCTGTACTCCTCTTCGCTAATGGTTGGATAAATGGGCACATGCACCATCCCGGCCATCGCCAGACCCATGTCTGCAAAATTCCATTCCGGACGATTGGTGGTTACCGTAGCAACCTTATCGCCCCGTTGAAGCCCAAGGGCCAACATCCCCATCGCAAATTGATGAGACTTTCTCTTGTATTCTGAAGTAGAGTAGGTGTACCATTTGCCATTGGTTTTTCCGGCTAAGGCATCTTCGCGAGGATAGCTTTCTTCACACAAATCAAGAATGTCGAATGTCCGCTTCACATCTTTTCTCATGTTTTATGCTTTAGTTAAAACTTAGTCAACCGGGCAAAGTTAATATTTTATGCATCCGCGAGCATTGACATTAATCTATTCGGCAACTTCCTCGTACTTCTTGTAATTGACATAGGACCAAATGGCCAGCACCGTAATGACACCAATCGAAGCATAAACCGCCCAGTGGATTCCGTCGGCTGATCCCTTTCCATAGGAATGCAAGCCTGACAAGAAATAGTTGACCCCAAAGTAAGTCATCAGCACCGAGCTAAATGCAATCACGGTAGCCAGGTTATAGTTGTAACGCCCCCGAAGTGACGGTATCAAACGCATATGAACGATGAAAGCATAAATCACGGCCGTAATCAAAGCCCAGGTTTCCTTTGGATCCCAGCCCCAATAGCGGCCCCAGCTTTCGTTTGCCCAAACGCCTCCGAGGAAAGTCCCAATCGTTAGCATATACAAGCCAATGGTTGCCGAAAGTTCGCTGATGGTGGTCAGCTGATCGATAAAATAATCGACATTTTTCTGGTTGCTTTTTTTCATGATGGCGTATAACATCAGCACCAGAATACCAAGAAAAGCACTCAGCCCAAGGAATCCATAGCTAGCTGTAATAATGGAAACATGAATCATGAGCCAATAGGATTTCAACACCGGAACCAGCGGAGTGATCTCCGGGTTCATCCAGTTCAGATGCGCCACAAACAAGGTGATTCCGGATAAAATAGCCGCTGTGCCTAATACCATCGGATACTTCCTTCCGAAGATAACCCCGGCTAACATAGCCGCCCAGGCCACATAAATCATCGACTCGTAACCGTTGCTCCAGGGAGCCCGGCCCGAGATGTACCAACGGACGATCAGTCCAACTGTATGCACCAGAAAACCTAAAAAGATCAGTCCGCTAAAACTGTACCTGGTAATTTTATGCATCGGTTTTTGGCGGAAAATATTCACAAAGAGAATGCTCAGCAAAACAAAGCCGGTTAACAGGTACCAGGGGAAAACCCGCTTAAAGGGTTGGTATTTGTTGTAGAGCATTTCAGCCGATTTCTTTTGCTCCGATGGCAAAATTTCGGCGCCAAATTTTTCCTGAAAAGCAGCAACGGTCGCCATGATTTGCCGGGGCTGAATATCGCTGTCTGATTTAACGCCGTCCGCCAGCAGGTTGAAACTTCGGTTCACAAACAACGAATCTGCAGCCGGGTAACCTGTTGGATTACTGCCCACCGCCCACCAGGCATCGGTTTGATTTGCCGGAGGAAAGAAAGTCAGCAAATCGCCTTTAAAGACCATAAAGCTGATGTTGATTCGCTCGTCCAAAAAGATATACTCTTTGTCAAGCTTACTGCGCAATGCCGGCGCTTTGGCAAAAGCAGCCCGTACCTGCTCGGTAATCCGGTAGTTTCCATCCATGTCAAACAAATCGATCACCCGGGCATATTTGTCTTGCAGCCCAATGGAGGCGGCTATTTCCTTATCAATCTTAATGAATTGAACCGAACGCCAGAGTTCGGGATAAAGATGCATGCTCAACACTACTTCATCGGAGGACATGCCGTTGAGTGTTGATTTACGGGCCAGCTTCCGAAGAATTTCGCTCGACAGCGTTGACATCGGCTCAATCCGTCCGTCGCGGCCATGCACCCACAAATGAGAGAAATCTTCCACAAGCTGCTCATCCAAACGAGGAATTCCTGCTGTACCTGAACTTTGAGCCATGCTCTGATTCCCTGCGAGCAGAAGCCCAAGCAAAACAACAGCCATTTTGGCTTTTCCCGACATTTTCAGATGCCGAACCAAAAACTGGAAATAAGCATTTTTATTGAAAAGAGATGAAATCATTCCCACAGTCAAAAGCAAATATCCCAGGTAGGTGACCATCGTTCCCCAAAAATCTTTGTTTACCGACAGAATTGTTCCCTTCTCATCCTGATCGTAAGACGACTGGTAGAAACGATAGCCCCGGTATTGTAAGGTGTTATTCATAAAAATTCGCACATCACGTTTCACGTCGCGCTCCGGATCCAGCAATTGAATTTCGCTGGCAAACGACGATGGACTTTCGGAACCGATATAACGCTCCAATTGAAAATCATGCAACTTCAAACTGAAAGGCAGATTAACAGGTTTTGAGCCATAGGTTAGTTTTACCGGAGTATTGCCCACCATGTAGGTCACCGGATCGCCAATCTGGCCGGCACGTCCAAAAACATTGACAACTGCCTGTCGTTCTCCATCGGATATTTCAACCACTACCGCATCTTCATTCGAACTTTCCGGACTTCCTTTGGAAACACGCATGCTGGCTTTTTCAAAAAATTTCTTGACCAAAACCAAGTAGCCATCAAAAGCGTAAAGGTGCATCAACTTCACCTCGGATCGTGTTCCTGCGCGCACCAATTCGGGCTCACCACCCGACATGGAGCGAATTTCCATATCGCGATCGGCCACAATGAACAGCTGCGAACCTTCCTGCTCAAACCGCACATCGGCTTGCCCTTCAAAACCAACCGTAGCCGGACCAAGATCAACCAATTGTCCTTTTCCAAAGGTGAAGCTCTCCATGCCTTGTCCCGCTGAAATAACAAAATCGACGATGGGATTGCCCGACTGGCTTTCGACGGGTGTTCGCACCGCATCCTTGACAAAGCCAACGGACTTGATCCGGACAGATTGGCCTTCAATCTCCATTTTTTGATTGAATTCCTTCGGACTCAATTCCGAAAAAAGCACTCGCTCAGTCGCTTCCTGCCCATTGGCCTCCACCGTAAAATAGGAATCGCTTGACACGATATGGTCGGCACTTTCGCCTTCGCGAATATGCATGATCCCTTCAAAACTGATGTAGCGGGTGATACCCGCGCCAATGACAATGACAATAAATGAAAGGTGAAAAATTCCGACCGTCAGTTTCTTTAACGTATACTGACGATACTTAATAAAATTGTGAATTAAACTGATTCCAAGCAGTAAAAAAACAAGCTCAAACCAATGAGTGTTGTAAACCAGTGCCTTTGCGGCCGGGGTGCCATAACTGCTTTCAACGAACGTGGCAATAGCCATGGAAAAAGCCATCACCAACAGTAAAAAACCCATAAAAGATGTGGAAACCAAAAATTGATATATTCTCTTCATCGAATGTGTCTTTATTTAAAAAGAAGTGAAAATAAACTTATTCGCCGGAGTAAAAAAACGCTTCCCCCCAAATAACTACCACATTAACACTTATTGGGATTTTTGGTTTATCGGATTTACGAAAACCGGCCGACGCCCCACTTAAATGATCTGTTTGCCGCATTGAAACCCTGAACCGATTATTACAGTAGAAAAGCATAATCCACTTAAAACGAAAAAACAATGAAGAAAAACATGGGAATGGCCGATCGCGTGATCCGCTCAATCATCGCAGTTTTGATTGCAATCCTCTATTTCACCAATGTTATCTCTGGCACCCTGGGGTTGATACTCCTTATTCTTGCTTGTGTGTTCTTACTAACCAGCATGATTAGTTTCTGCCCGCTTTATGCTCCGTTTGGCTTGAATACATGCAAGAAAGTTGAGGATTTGCAGGAAAAATCCTGAGAAATTGATCTAACTTGTGGGATAATTTCATAGACACCAAATCATGATAAAATCGCCCGATTCCGAAACGATGGTTATTTTTACCGGAAAGCCCATTGATGCTGAAATGATCAACCAGTTGCTGAACGACCATGGTATTGTCACGCTGATCAGTAATAAACTCATGGGAAGCATCGCTCCCTGGCAGGTTTCGGCTGGTGGTTTTGAGCCCGTTGAAATTATCATCAAAAAAACCGATGAGCAAAAAGCGCACGGACTGATTGCCGCCTTTCGCGAAGCAGAATAAAAACGGTTCCACCTGAATTAACCGATGGAACCGTTTCGTATGTCGTTTGTTTTCAAGTCCTATTAATTGACAAAAGATCTGGCTTTGGCAATCGCAGCTTCAATGCCTGAAACATCTTTGCCTCCAGCGGTCGCATAAAATGGCTGTCCGCCGCCACCGCCTTTCATTTCTTTGGCTGCCTCACGGACAATTTGTCCGGCATTCAAACCTTTTTCCTTCACCAGGTTATCAGCGATCATGATACTCAGGCTGGGTTTACCGTCAATTTCAGCACCCAGCACCAAAAACAGGTTGTCCACTTCGCCTTTTAATTGGAAAGCCAAATCTTTAATTGCTTGCGGGGAATCCAAAGCCACTTTCTCGGCAATGACATTGATGCCGTGGATCGATGAGACTTTCTTTTTCAACTCATCTTTCACACCGGCTGCGGCCTGCTTTTCAAAAGCTTCCAACTGCTTTTTCAGTTTGGCATTCTCGTCCAGCAAATCTTCAACCGACTTTTTCAGGTTCTTGGTATTGTTGAATAAGCCACGAACTTCGTGCAGTTCATCCATATTTTTATTGATGAAGGCTTCAGCTTTATCGGCAGTTATGGCCTCAATGCGTCGAATACCAGCCGAAATCGCACTTTCTGAAGTGATAATAAACTGTCCGATTTGCCCGGTTGCCGGCACGTGCGTTCCTCCGCACAATTCAACGGAATCACCAAATTTGATGACCCGTACATGATCGCCATATTTTTCACCAAATAAGGCAATGGCCCCCATTTCCTGCGCTTCAGCAAAAGCCACATCCTGCTTTTCTTCCTGGCTGAAGTTCTGGCGAATCAACTCGTTCACCCGATTTTGAATCTGCACCAATTCTTCTTTCGAAACTTTCTGGAAATGCGCAAAGTCAAAGCGCAGGTGGTCGGCATTAACCAGCGAGCCTTTTTGCTCGACATGCGTGCCGAGTATTTCGCGCAAAGCCTGATCCAGCAAGTGTGTGGCCGTGTGATTGTTGGCCGTCAGCTTTCGCTTGTGATTATTGACCACAGCTTTAAAAGTTGCTGTGGGATCGGCGGGCAGTTCTTTGGCAATGTGCACAATCAGGTTATTTTCCTTTTGCGTATCGATGATGCTAGTTTTAACACCATTCGTTTCAATGTATCCGGTGTCACCAACCTGCCCACCCGACTCGCCATAAAACGGCGTGTCATCAAAAACCAGGTGGTAAAATTCTTTGTCTTTTTGTTTGACTTTGCGGTAACGGGCAATCTCGATGTTTGCTTCGAGCGTAGTATATCCCAAAAATTTCACTTCGTCTATTTTCTTCAGCTCTACCCAGTCGCTGGTTTCCTGTGCGGCCGCATTCCGCGAACGATTTTTTTGTTTTTCCATTTCCGAGTCGAACTCAGCCCGGTTGACGGTCAGTCTGTTTTCGCGTAAAATCAACTCCGTCAAATCCAATGGAAATCCAAAGGTATCGTATAATTCAAAGGCATTCTTACCTGAAACTTCAGTTGTGCCGGCTTTCTTTGCCTGACTCATTTCTTCGTCCAGCAAACGGATGCCGGTTTCCAGCGTCCGTAAAAAGCTTTCTTCCTCTTCTTTGATCACTTTTTCGATCAGCACCTGTTGCGAATTGAGTTCAGGAAAGGCATCGCCCATATTATCTTTTAAGGTTTCCACCAACAAGTAGATGAAGGCTTCGCGGAAATTCAGAAAGGTATACCCGTAGCGTACCGCGCGACGCAAAATCCGGCGAATGACATAGCCTGCTTTGTTGTTCGAGGGCAACTGTCCGTCGGCAATGGCAAAAGCAATGGCCCGTAAGTGATCAGCAATCACGCGCATGGCGATATCAGCTTTTTCGTTTTCGCCATATTTTTTACCACACAGTGCGGCCAATTTAGCAATGACAGTCTGAAAGACGTCCGTATCATAATTTGATTTTTTGCCTTGCAACACCATACACAAGCGCTCGAATCCCATACCTGTATCTACATGCTTAGCCGGCAATTCTTCCAGTCGCCCATCAGCTTTCCGGTTAAATTGAATGAATACCAGGTTCCAGATTTCAATCACCAGCGGATGATCCTGATTCACGAGTTCAGCCCCTGGCTTTTTCGCTCGTTCGTCGTCATCGCGTAAGTCAACATGAATTTCGGAACACGGGCCACAGGGTCCGGTATCACCCATCTCCCAAAAATTATCCTTTTTATTGCCATGCAGCACCTGTTCTTTTGACAGGTGTTTTAGCCACATGATTTTGGCTTCCTCATCCAATTCGAGCTTGTCATCGGGGCTGCCTTCAAACACAGTCGCATACATCCGGTCGGCTGCAATGCCCATTTTTTCGTGCAAAAATTCCCAAGCCCAGTTAATCGCATCTTCTTTGAAATAATCTCCAAACGACCAGTTGCCCAACATTTCGAACATAGTATGGTGATAGGTATCGTGACCTACTTCTTCCAAATCGTTGTGCTTCCCCGAAACCCGCAAACATTTTTGAGTATCCGCCACTCGGACCGATTTAGCTGGCTGGTTTCCCAGAAAAATATCTTTAAACTGATTCATTCCCGCGTTGGTAAACATGAGGGTAGGATCATTTTTTACCACCATGGGGGCCGAATCGACAATGGTATGTTGTTTTGAAATAAAAAAATCCAGGAAGGCTTTCCTGATTGCTTTGGAATTCATATGATTAAATTGTTTATTTCTTATCTGGTATCGTATGGAACTCGCACTTTAATCATTTCCTTTAGCATTGACTAAACATGCTCGTTTCATGTTTCTATTTTTTCAAATTAAGGCTCTTCGCTGTTGTCCAGAACACGAGTTTGACTACATCAAACGCCGCCTTACGCCCATCCTAATAATCTGAACTGGCCAACCTTGAAGCTAAACTGATTGCCTGTACGTTTAAAATTTGTTAAAAAGCACTTGACTGCTAGTTTATTAAGCCCATTAACCCAATAAATAAGCTATTTTTGCGTTTGGTAGTCAATCGGCTTGATTTTTTAAGTCTTGCAAAGTTAGATTAATTACTTAAATTTGTTTCATCCGGAAAAAAGAAATTGGTTTTTTATGGCTAAAGTTAAGTATAAATTCAACCCCGAAACACTGAGCTACGACAAGGTTGAACGCAACTTAAAATCGAAAATTCACCGTTTTTTACTCTTCAGCTCGACCAGCATCATGGTAAGCATCATTTTGTCTGTGGTTTTTCTTCAATTTTACGAAACACCCAAAATGCGCAGTTTAAAACGAGAAAATCGACGGCTGCTGTCGCAGTACGAGCTGATGTACCAAAACCTGGAGAGCATTGAAGATGTGCTGACAGACATTCAGCACCGCGACGATAATTTATACCGCATTGTTTTTGAAGCAGACCCGATCCCCAATTCCGTTCGAAAAGCTGGTTTTGGCGGGATCAACAAATATTCGCAACTAGAAAGTCTGGAAAATTCTGAATTGGTTATAAAGACCGCCCGCAAGCTGGATGTGGTGGCCAAAGAAGCTTACATCCAATCCAAATCTTACGACGAAGTTTTGAAACTGGCACTTGATAAAGAAGAAATGCTGTCGAGCATTCCGGCGATCATGCCTGTTTCAAACAAAGATTTGGATCGAACCGCCTCGGGCTGGGGATTTCGGATCCACCCCATTTATAAAATCCGCCGGTTTCACTACGGCATGGATTTTACAGCACCTGTTGGCACGGAGATTTACGCGACCGGCGACGGTATTGTTAAAGAAGTAAAGACCTCACGTGTTGGCTTTGGCCGCTGGATTGTCATTGATCACGGATTTGGCTACGAAACCCTCTATGGACACCTGAATGAATTCAACGTGAAAGAAGGCCAGAAAGTCAAACGCGGAAATGTGATTGGCTATGTGGGCAGTGCCGGAACCTCATCGGGGCCACATCTGCATTACGAGGTGCACAAGAACGGGCAAGCGGTTAATCCTCAATATTTCTATTTCAAGGATCTGACTCCTCAGGAATATGAAAAGATGGTCGCCATTTCTTCGAATATGGGACAATCGTACGATTAATCCGGTAAGCTGTGCCTTACAAAAAACCGAAAATAGAAAAAGTCTTTTACACAATTGGCGAGGTGGCAGATATGTTTCAAGTCAACACCTCGCACATTCGTTTTTGGGAAAATGAATTTGATATTCTGAAACCAAAAAAAAACAAAAAAGGTAACCGGCTGTTTACCAAGGACGATATTGAAAATATAAAGCTGATTTATCACCTGGTAAAAGAACGCGGACTGACACTGAAGGGCGCCAAACAAAAGCTCAAAGACAATAAAGAAGACACGCTGGACAAACATGAGTTGGTTGACCGGCTAAAAGCAATCCGACAAATGCTCATCGAGATTAAGGAGAAGATGGAGTAAACGGGTTATTGGATAGTCAGTCATTGGTTAATCGATAATTAGTTGTTGGTTTTTTTGATAGAGGAAACCTCAACATTGAAAGTGAAAATACACAACATGAAGCTGAAGGAAATCACAACATACCTCGAATCGGTTGCACCACTCGCCTACCAGGAGTCGTACGACAATGCTGGTTTGCTGGTTGGAAATCCAGAGCAGGAAATCAGCCAGGCGCTTATCACCCTGGATGTGACAGAAGCCATTCTGGACGAAGCCATTGAAACCAGAAGCAAGCTCGTCATTGCTCATCATCCCTTGATTTTTGGCGGATTAAAAAAACTAACCGGGAAAAATGAGGTGGAGCGCTGTGTCATCAAAGCCATTCAACACAACATTGCCATTTACGCCTCACACACCAACCTCGACAGCGTATACGGCGGAGTAAACAGCAAGATTTGTGAAAAGCTGGGCCTCGAAAATAGCAAAATTCTATCACCGGCATCCGGACAATTAAAGAAACTGGTGACCTTCATTCCTTTTGAACAGGCGGCCCAAGTGCAACAAGCGGTTTTTGATGCCGGAGCCGGGCACATTGGAAACTACGATTCGTGTGCCTACACTATTCCGGGGAAAGGCAGCTTCCGCGGCAGCGAAAACACCCAGCCTTTTGTCGGGAAACCCGGACAAATTCACTACGAAAATGAACTTCGCTTCGAAACTGTTTTTCCAGAACACCTGCAGTTCAAGGTCATTCAGGCTTTAATCGAGGCACATCCGTATGAAGAAGTGGCCTACGATATTTATTCACTCGATAATGTCCATCCGCAAGTGGGCATTGGCATGATCGGTGAACTTCCCAAAGCGATGGACGAAAAAAGATTTCTCCGGCTAACCCGGAAAACCTTTGGAGCCGCAGTTGTCAAACACAGCCCGCTCCGAAATCAAAAAGTACGAAGAATTGCCGTTTGTGGTGGCTCAGGAAGTTTCCTGATAGCACAGGCCATTGGTGCCAAGGCCGATGTTCTTGTAACCGCCGATTTAAAATACCACCAATATTTCGAAGCCGAAGGTAAAATTGTGCTGGCCGACATTGGCCATTTTGAAAGTGAGCAATTCACTAAAGAAGTTTTTTATGAATTACTTACAAAAAAATTCCCTAAATTTGCCATCCGTTTATCAGAGGTGAATACCAACCCGGTAAACTACCTGGTTTAACAAAGAAAATTAGAGCATTCAAATATGAATACACAGTACCAAGACGACAAATCAGTTCCGGTTAGTGACAAGCTACAAGCACTTTTTGAGTTACAAACAGTTGTTTCTGATATTGACAAAATTAAGACTCTTCGCGGTGAATTGCCGCTGGAGGTGCAAGATCTGGAAGATGACATCACTGGTTTGACTACGCGCGTAAGCAATTACAGCGACGATATTAAGACCCTTGAGACATCGATTACGAATCGTAAAGCAGCCATTAAAGAATCGGAAGCTTTAATAGCCAAGTACACTGAGCAACAAAACAACGTTCGCAACAACCGTGAATACGATTCGTTGAACAAGGAAATTGAATTCCAGAAGTTGGAAATTGAGCTTTCAGAAAAACGCATCAAGGAGTTTGCTGCTGAGCTGGCTTCTAAAAAAGAAGCCATTGAATCTTCAAAAACACTCTTGTCGGAACGTCAGGAAGACCTGGAGCGCAAAAAGGCAGAATTGGAAGAAATTACCGCTGAAACCAAGATTGAGGAAGAAAAGCTGAAAGCCAAGGCGGAGAAAATTGAAAACATGATCGAACCTCGTTTGCTTACTGCGTTCAAGCGCATCCGCAAGAATGCCCGCAACGGCTTGTCGGTTGTAACGGTTCAGCGTGATGCCTGCGGAGGATGTTTCAATAAAATTCCACCACAGCGCCAGATGGACATTGCCAACCGCAAAAAGATTATTGTTTGCGAATACTGCGGACGCATCTTGGTTGACAAAGATATTTTGGAACCAGAACAGTTGAATAGAGCAGAATAGATCAGGAATTTGAATCGATATAAAAAAAGCCTTTGAATCGCCTTTCAAAGGTTTTTTTATGCCCTAATGGCAGGGTAGGATGAGGGCGTGAGGAAGAGTATGTGAGAGGGACGGAGGGAGCTGTTGCGGCTATTGATTTTAAAAGCGAGGGCACAAGGACACGAGGGATAGTTTTTACGGTGAACATCAATTTGTTCAAAGACCAATTATGTGATGTCACTAAGCTCGAACTTTTTAATACCAAGCACCAACTTTTCAATAACAAAAAAGGCATCAGTTTCCTGACACCTTTTTATATATCGTCTTCCCAAATTGTCCTTTCGGCAGTCCTGGGAGAAGAAGTTGCAATTTATTTTACCGAATCCATGTATTGGATCAGTTCGCAAACTTTTGCTGAGTAACCCATTTCATTGTCGTACCATGAAACCACTTTTACGAAGTTTGGAGACAAAGAAATACCAGCACCAGCGTCGAAGATTGAAGTACGTGTGTCACCAACGAAATCGTTAGAAACCACTTGGTCTTCAGTGTATCCCAGGATACCTTTCAATTCGCCTTCAGAAGCTGATTTCATGGCAGCACAAATTTCTTCGTACGAAGCACCTTTGTCCAAACGAACAGTCAGGTCAACAACAGATACGTCTGGAGTTGGAACACGGAAAGCCATACCAGTCAGTTTTCCATTCAGTTCAGGAATAACTTTACCTACCGCTTTGGCAGCACCAGTAGACGAAGGGATAATGTTTTGACCAGCTCCACGGCCACCTCTCCAGTCTTTCATTGAAGGACCGTCAACCGTTTTTTGAGTGGCAGTAGTTGCGTGAACAGTTGTCATCAAGCCTTCTACAATACCGAATTTGTCATTCAGGACTTTAGCTACAGGAGCCAAACAGTTGGTAGTACATGATGCGTTTGAAACAAAGTTCATCTCGTTGGTGTAGGTTTTTTCGTTCACACCCATAACGAACATTGGCGTATCGTCTTTTGAAGGAGCTGAGAAAACGACTTTTTTAGCGCCGGCGTCAATGTGCCCCTGAGCTGATTCTTTTGTCAGGAAAAGACCTGTTGATTCAACAACATATTCAGCACCAACAGCACCCCAGTTAATGTCTTTTGGGTTTCTTTCAGCAGTGACACGAATTTCTTCTCCGTTAACGATCAGTTTACCATCTTTAACAGCAACTTCGCCATCAAATTGTCCGTGAGTTGAGTCGTATTTTAGCATGTAAGCCATGTAGTCCACATCGATCAAGTCATTGATTGCAACCACTTGAATTGTACCTTTTGCAACAGCCTGACGGAAAACAAAACGACCGATGCGGCCAAATCCGTTGATACCGATTTTAATTTTTGACATAGTTGATAATTTAAAATTAATGAAAGATTATTGTTTTGATTTATTAGCTTTTAAGTATTCTTTTTTCAAAGCCACACAAAATAACTAACTAAATTTAAGAAGATCAAATTTTTCTATTTTGAATTGTCCTTTTTGATGAGGGTTTAAAATACAGTTAATGTTGGCATGTAAATGGACATACGGGAATTTGAATGAATGGTTGTTTGATTTTTGGACACCGTCGAATCACATGTCCCACAAAAGAGGACTTCAGCTTACTTTCAGCAGGTTAAAGTAACTTTTGCAAATAATTCAAGGCTTGGCTTTTGCGTTCAATTGAAGTTTTCTGGTAGGTCGTTTGCGTTTACTGCCACCGGACTGCAGACAAGTGCAGCGTCTGATGCCAGTTTACTCGTCTGTGACAAGTTGGAAATTAAACCAGGGGGTGTTTTTTTTCGAGGGAATTGACTGTATGCCGGGCATTGGCATGTTTTGCAGGAACTAAATCCCATCAAGAGCAGGAATCCAGCCGTAATGAGTAAATTTATAGTCGTTTTTGTCTTTGTTATTCCTGGGACTTTCATGAAGTAAAGATATTGTTTTGGAGCTGTGTCGCCAAACATAGAAACGGCTTGCGATGAAGTTTTATTTTCTCAGCAAGAAATTTAGATCGGTAAGCTTTCTGTTTACTAATTGACTAATTAAGTTTATTTGATTTTTTGACTTTTGCTGAACTGCCACAGGATCAATCCATCGGGTGTGTATAAGTTGGATCATTTGTGCAAAAAAAGCTTATTTTGTTATGAAAAAGTACTTGTACATTGGTGATAAATTTCATAGGTTTGTAAGGAATGTCTCAATTGAATATCAAAATGGCTGAAAAGGCTAGGTCAATCATTTGGGATAGAAACTTCTAAAACCGAAGACTATGAGGAAAGCATTTACTCCGCACCTTTGTATTTCAAGCTTAATTTTATGTTTTACCTGAATCATGCTGTCCCCGACGGGACGCGAATGGCAGCTCTTTGGGGCTGATCTCCCTTGCGAACAGATGGGATCAGGCCACTAAGGAGTGTGATGGAACGAAGAAAGCATCAAATTCTCAAGCAAACCACATGAAACGATTAATTTACGATAGCTGGACGCTCTTCCACAAGTGGAATAGGGATTGGTCTGTTTTACTTGAATATAAGAGGAAGAAGATCAATGCCGCATGATCAATTAAATATAATCTAAAATCAAATTCTATGAGCAAAAAATTTACTCGGTTTCTTAGTCTAACTTTACTTGTCGGGTTCTGCTGCATTGCTTCCTGGGGCTATGCTCAGCCGTGCACGCTGGCGATCTCCGAAAGTGATGTTGTGATAGTTAGCACGGATTGTGAGAGTGCCATGCTAACCTATGAAGTTCAGGGGTATTCAGCTGAGCTTTACGAATTCAACTTTGATGGTGCAGGCTTTCTTTCTTTGCCGCAATTTGAGGTTGCCGAAGGTGCAAATTTTACTGTCAGCATTCGGGAAATTGCTACAGCATGTGTTTCAAATGAGATTACCGTTGCAGCCCCTGATCTGGATCCGCTGAGCTTTACGCTAACACCGCAAGATATTTCGTGCTTTGGTGCCCGGGATGGTGTGGCTCATATTGAAATTACCGGAGGTTTTTTCGATGCTGAAAATCCGTATGAGATTTTGGTTTCCAACCAAGGATGGCGCAGCATCTCCGGTTCCGTAAAGGACATTGTGATGACGACTGCCGGCACTTATGAGTTTAAGGTGAAAGATGGCTACGGTTGTGAAACAGAGGCTCAGTCAATTACAATCAATGAACCTGGTGCTATCACAATCAACTTAACTCCTGGTTTTTCCGCAGCTGCTTGTCCTTCGAGCGATGAAGGCAACATTCTGGCAACGGTAACAGGCGGGAACGATGCGGACTATACTATTGTGTTGAAAGATGCTGACGATGCTGAGCTTGAAACCGCTACAACAACCGGCGGAACCTATCATTTTATGGGTTATCCGGCGGGCGACTACACTGTCGTGGCTACTGACTCCAAAGCTTGTGAAGGGATGGCCGCAACAACAATTGTGGGAATCGACCCAGTTGTGTTTTCAGCAGAGGTTACGCAGGATTTGTTATGCAAAGGTGCCGCTACCGGAATCATTTCAGTAACAGGTGTTGATGGAGGAACTGAAGGTGCCGGATATAACGTTGAAGTGTATGACGATGCTAACGCTTTAGTGACAACAACTGCTGTTGTAGAAGGCGTGGCCGAGGTGACGGGACTGGCTGCTGGCGATTATGACGTTTTTGTCAGAGACGGCAACGGGTGCTTATCCGAAGCTGTTGAAGTTAATGTATGGGAGCCAGCCGAAGCCTTGATGCTTGAGGCTACCGTTGATCGGCATATTGGCTGCACGGAAGCTGGAGAATTTACAATTTCTGCGACCGGCGGTGTTGAAGGCTATGTCTACTACTGGGCTATGGTCGATGGAAATACGGGTTCGGTTCCTGGCGAGATGTTGCCGGGCGAAACCACAAGTTGGACTTCCGCTGATATTAATGGCACCATATCAGTCACCGTAGAAACTGCTGCAACGTTTGTTGTCTGGGTAAAGGATGCGGATGGTGCGGGTTGTATGATTGGTGGAGAATCGGCCCCCGAATGGCGTGTCGAAATTGAAGATGCTGTTCCCCCGGTAACATTCGATACCGCAATTACGAGTCCGATTTTGTGTAACGGCGACGCGACAGGAGAAATTACCGTTTCGAATATTGATGGCGGGGAAAGCGCTGACTATGTGGTATCTGTTGATGGCGTCGATATCGAAGGAATGGTCATCAGCGATTTGGCTGCAGGAACGTATGAAATAACCGTGACCGAACTTGTCGGTGGCTGTACTTCGTCAGCCAGCGTTGAGATTACACAGCCCGACGAGCTGGTTGTCACTGAATTTTTAAAAGTTGATGGCGTATTCTCCTGTCCCGACGCCACAGAGGCTTGGTTGGAAATTACAGTTGAAGGAGGAAGCGGATCATATACCTACCAGCTTTACCAGAACGGAAGCACTTTTGGGTCTGTTGTTAGTATCCCTTCATTTGTAGTTCCAATTAATGCAACATACACCGTGAAAGCGATGGATGGAAATTGCGAAGTGATGTCCGATCCAATTGAGATTGGTCAGGTCATGGATGTTTCCTTTATGGTTGAGGATTTAACCTGCTTTGGCGAGGAGTCAGTGACTGTTATGGTGTCTGCATCCGGCGAGCCTGGCCATACTTTCGAGGTAGCCTATGCTCCGGTTGTTGGAGGTGTTTCAGGGACCATGTCGGCATGGATGCCTTTTGACGCAACAATCGAACTGGGCGGCCTGTCTTATGTCGATACAAACGAAGGAACCTATGAGTTCTATGTAAGATATGCTTTATACGAGTGCGGTGACGCTTCTGAAGTGATTACGCTTATGCCTGTTGAAAGTGAATTGACGGCTGAGGTCGCCCAGGATGATATCCATGTTACTTTGACACCATCTGGCGGTGAAGCTCCATACACCTACGAGTTGAACGGTGTTGCAGCTGCTGGTCCTGACTTTGTTTTGATTGAAGGAGAAAATACCATCACCGTGATTGATTCTCGTGGATGTACTTACGATGTTGTGCTGACGGCTGATCCAATTAGCTTAACGGCTAATCCGGCGTCGGGTGATAACATGACGCAGACCTTTGACGTTGTGCTGACTTTCAACCGGGAAGTAACGATTGCTGACGGCGACATCACCGGCGGAACCTTCACTCCGGGAACTGCATCGGAATTTACGGTGACGATGACAGGCGCTGATGATGACGTACTGACGCTGACCGTGGGTACGGGAATCATGGATGCCGCAGGGAACACATTTGTAGGTGACGAATTTACCTACACCATTGGCGATAATACTGCTCCAACCTTGGTTGACTTTGCACCAACCGGACAATTGAACAACAATCATCCTGAGTTTGTCATGACATTCAGCGAAGATGTGGTTCTGACAGGCACTGGTGGAAATCTGATTATTACTCGAGTTGGAGCGAGCGAAGCCCGACTGGTAATTCCATTGTCTTCGGAGGATATAAATGGCAATGTGGTTACGGTAACGTATGAATACGATCCTGAAGTTGGTGGATTGGATCGCCAAGTCGAATATTTTGTAAACATTGATGCTGGAGCATTTGAAGATGCCGCTGGAAACGATTATGCAGGCTTGGGTGACCAAACCACCTGGACTTTTACCACTGGTGATTGGGCAACTGCTGTTGATGATCAGTTAAGTGGTTCGGAGGAGTTTAGTGTTTATCCAAACCCTTTTGATGGTTACATCACGGTTAAAAATGCCAGCAGACTCTCACGAGTCATTATATCTAACGTGGCTGGTCAACGAGTGAAGGATTTGGTTAACCCAACTGAAAATATCCAGACAGGTGACTTGCGCAGTGGTATCTACTTTATCACTTTAGTAGACAAAGAGGATGCGGTTGCCAAAACCGAGCGAATTGTAAAGCAGTAATATTCATCCCGAATTTGATTGAAGAAAAAGGGAAGGGCGCTGGTCTTCCCTTTTTCTTTTGACAGAACTCCCGGTTGACTCTTTTCCTTTTTTTTGAGAAATAGGCTGACGGTTGTCTTCATGCCGATCAGAAGAAATCCTTAACTTTGCCCGTGTCGAATCAAAAAAATCATCAACTAGCTATGGAACTTCTATTTCAACACCGGTCCATCCGTCAATATAAAGCCGAACCAATTGCTGAAAAACTTCTGAAACAGATTATCAAAGCCGGAACACGAGCTTCCAATTCCGGGAACATGCAACTGTACAGTGTGATTGTCACACGGGATGCCGAAAAGAAAGCGAAACTGGCTCCTTTGCATTTCAACCAGCCCATGGTGATTCAAGCACCGGTTTTGCTGACCATTTGCGCCGATATCAATCTGTTTAACCAGTGGTGCGAACAACGCGAGGCAGGGGCAGGGTACAACAACTTACTTTGGCTGATGAACGCAACAATCGACGCTTCCTTGTTCGCTCAGAATATCAGTGTTGAGGCCGAATCGCATGGCTTGGGGATTTGTTACCTGGGTACGGCTTTGTACAATGCCAAAGAATTTATTGAGGCGTTGGAACTGCCCAAAGGCGTTGTGCCAATCACAGCGATCGTACTTGGCTATCCAGCCCAAAATCCTCCATTAACCGATCGGTTACCATTGGAAGCGGTGATGCATGATGAAACGTATGCTGATTTCAGCAAGGACCAGGTAGACCAGCTTTTTGCCGAGAAAGAAAGTCTGGCAAGTTCGAAGCAATTTGTGGCCGAAAATCAAAAAGAAAACCTGGCGCAGGTGTTTACCGATGTTCGTTATAAAAAGCAGGACAACGAGTTTTTTTCAGCCAAACTGCTGGAGACTTTACGAGAACAGGGTTTCCAACTGTAGTTGTAAAATAAAGCGCTCACATCAATCTCTACTTGATCACATGTTTGTTGATCAACTCCTGAAATTCCTGGCGGAAGTTGTTGCCAACCGGAAGTTTATTGCCGTTTACATTCACCAGGTTTCCTTCAATGCTTTGAATCTGATCTAACCGGATGAGGAACGATTTGTGGGTTCTGAAAAACTGGTCGGAAGGCAATAGCTCTTCCATCTTTTTCATCGACAGATTGGTGACCAGATGCTTGTCTTTCAGATGAATTTTAATGTAATCGCCCAGTCCTTCGATGTAACAAATGGATTTGAACTCCACGCGAATGGTTTTTTTGTTGGCCTTAATGAAGATATAGTCTGAATCATTTTCATCTTTATGAGCTTGTCGCAGTGAAAGTTGATCCTCAGCTTTCTGAACAGCTTTGAAAAAACGCTCAAACGAAAAGGGTTTTTTCAAGTAATCAAGAATGTTCAGTTCATAGCCTTCCATGGCATAGTCTGAATAAGCCGTGGTAAGAATGACCAGCGGCGGATTGGTCAGGTTTTTCAGCAGCTCCAGTCCGCTTAACCGGGGCATGTTTACATCCAGAAACATTAAATCAACGGGATTGTCCTTCAGCTTACTGCTGGCCTCCAGTGCGTTGTTGCACGTGCAAATGATTTTAAGCCCGGGGATTTCGTTCGCAAATTGCAGAATCACGTTTTGCGCAAGGGGTTCGTCATCAACTATAATCGCTCTAATCATCTCGTTGTTTTTAGTGGCAGTTCCAATTCGACCTTAAAGATATTTTCTTTTTTGCTGATATCTAAATGGTATTCCTCTTTTCCGTAAAGGTACTCCAAACGTTTCCTGGCATTTTCAAGTCCAATGCCATGCGCCTTCCCGTTTGGTGGCTGATGATCTTCGTCATAATTGTTGACAGCCTTAAAATGGAGCCAATCGTCTTGAATCTCAATTTTAATATGGATAAAACATGTGTTTCCAACTGACCTGCAACTGTGTTTGAATGCATTGTCAACAAATGGCTCGAAAATCAGCGGGATGATCTGCTTGTCCTGATAGTCACCTGTTAGTTCGAAACGAACATCGGTTTTTGCCGACAAACGAATGCGCTGCAGTTCGATGAAATTCTGGATGAATTCAATTTCTTTTTGCAAGCTGATGAAGTTTTCTCGTGATTCGTAAAGCACATGCCGCATTAAATCCGACAGCTTCAGAATCATTTCGGGTGTTTTCTTCGAGTTTGATAGCGACAGCGAATAAATGTTGTTGAGAGAATTGAACAGGAAGTGTGGGTTGATTTGGGCTTTCAGTGTGTTCAGTTCTGCTTCCAGTTTTTCGCGCTCCACCTTGTTGTATCGAAGTTCAATGTCCTGCATCTTTATCCAGTCTGTGACGAATTTTACCAACGAAGTCACTCCGACATAAAAACCGGTGGTGAAAAAGTAGGATGAAAATAGTTGGGGACGGCTAAAATGCAGCAAAAAATAAAGTAGGAGCAGAATAATTAAGGATGAGGCAGCCAAGGTGATCAACAACCAGAAGGTGTAAAAAATATAATTTCTTCGCTTCAAAAATACAGGAACCAACACCAGCAAGTTCACATAAACGCCAAGTGCAAATCCGGCGTTCAGGATGACCGCCCGCAGAATGTCTTTGGCCGGATTGAAATGGTAATCAGAAACCACATAAAATGAACTAAGCGCGAAGGCGAAGCTGCTCAGCCAAAACAATACCTGCAAGAGTATTTTAAAGCGTTGGTTGTTCCGGATGAATACCATCAAATACGGTCTTTACGTTTAGTCAGCTTGTTGAAGTAGTATTTAATCGGGTTGGTGTATTTCAATTGTTTCCACGGGCGACTGCTGTGCGGTTTATGAATTACCGGCAAGGTGGTGACCAGGTAGTTCTTAAAACCAAGCATTTTCGATTTCCTCGAAATAAACACATCGTACCAATGCTTTTCGCTCGACAATTCGGTGAATGAAAAGCCTTTCAGTAGGCTGGTCGATAGCAGGGTGCAGCAAAAACTCAAGCTATGTGATGTGTCGGCAATCGGCTGCTTTTCATTTTTGAAATTCAGGTACGGAAAATTGATTTGTCCCGATTCGTCGGTTGTCACAGCACCCAACATGCCGCAAGCGGTTAGGCTTTGGCTCAACTCGTACATTTTATTCAGCGTGTCTTTTTTAACGATGACATCCGACTCCACGATCACCAGCGGAATGTTGAGTTCCAGTGCCCGTTTTTGCGCCATTTGCAACACCAGGTTGTAGTTGGGCGAAGGTGTTTGGGTAAGATCTTCGAGGTTGACCAGTTGATAGCCAAACACAGCTGTTTTTCCTTCCAGAATGGCTTTGGTTTCCGGCGAACTAAAATCGTTATAAATCACATGCAGGTGATCGCCATCCGACTGGTGGATCGCCTGGATGGTTTGCAGGGTCGTTTCAATCGAATCTTTAACCGGTGTGATGACCAGTGTTTTAGGCATTTTGTTTGGCATTAAAGGTTAATTCAAATTTCGAGGCCAGGTTTTCCAGGTCTTCCATAACGGCTTGCTGCACAGGAACGCCATTTGCTAGTCGCTCCCGGGTTAAAAACCGCTCCGGGTCACCGGGGATCAGCACCTGATCGCCTGGGATGACTGGTTCTGCCTGGCGAAAGGTCCGAATCCAGTTGTCCATGTGTTCTTTAAATTCGTTGGCGGGTCGAAAGGCGTCAATTCGGAAAGCACCAAAAAAATGGCCTATTCCATCGCCCACCGGATCGGTTGGTGGTTCGAGAAAAGCCACGAATGGCGGAACCCAAGGACCGTAGTTAGCGCCCGATAAAACGGATGAAAATATATCGACCATCGCACCCAGGCAGTAGCCCTTGTGGCTGCCGTGCTCGCGGTCGCCACCCAGCGGCAACATCGCGCCACCTTTTTTTAGGGCAAAGGCATCGGTTGTTGGCTTGCCGTCTTTATCCTGTGCCCAGCCAAGCGGGGCGTCTTCGCCTTTACGTTGTAACACCTCCAGCTTGCCATTGGCTACTGTGGTGGTGGCCATGTCCATAACAAAAGGTGGCTCGTCCTTGGCGGGAATAGCCACGGCAATGGGGTTGGTTCCTAAAAATCGGCTTTTCGAAAAGGTTGGCGAAACCAGCGGGCTGGCATTGGTCATCGACAGGCCAATCATATCTTCCTCCAAGGCCATCATGGCATGGTAGCCAGCAATTCCGTAGTGGTTCGAATTTTTTACTGCTACCCAGCCACTGCCCACTTGCCGGGCTTTGTCCATGGCGATGCGCATGGCATGGGGGCCGGCAACCAAGCCCAAAGCCAGGTCGGCATCCAATACGGCAGTTGATGGCGTTTCGTGCACCACTTGCATGTTTGGTTTCGCGTTTAGCCGGTTTTTCTCCCACAGGCGTACGTAGCCACTTAGGCGCGCAACGCCGTGCGAATCGACGCCACGCAGGTCTGCCTGGTTGAGGCAGTCAGCCGCCAGTAAGGCTTCTTCGGCAGAGCAGCCCATTTTTTCAAATATTTGTTGTGTAAATTCTTTTAAATAGGCGGCATCAATGAGAATAGACATAGTTTCTAAATTTCAAATTCGTGATTTCGGGTTGTCATCCAACCTTTTTCCGGCTAACTTTTTCTAAAAATGTCTCTGGCAGAAGCTTGTGCAGTTGGCATGATCAGCAGATCATCAATGTTGACATGCGCCGGCCTTGACAGCACAAAGTAAATACTTTCTGCAATGTCGCGGGCACTTAAAGGCGTAAAACCTTCATAAACTTTAGCGGCTTGCTCCTCATCGCCCTTGAAGCGAACCAGTGAAAATTCCGTTTCAATGGCTCCCGGGCTAATCGTTCCCACCTTGATGTTGTGCGGTGCCAACTCAACACGCATGGCTTTGCTGATGGCATTGACCGCATGTTTAGTGGCGCAATAAACCGAGCCATTGGGGTAAGTTTGAACGCCCGCAATGGACGAGATATTGAGAATATGACCTTGTTGCCGGGCGATCATCCAGTTGGAGACTTCGCGGGTCACGTACAGCAAGCCTTTGATGTTGGTGTCAATCATGGCTTCCCAGTCGTCCACATTGGCCTGATTAACCGGGTCGAGCCCGGCGGCCAGTCCTGCATTGTTAATGAGGATATCTACCTTTTTCCAGTCGTTGGAAAGCGACGCCAATGCCCGGTCAACGTCCGGTTTTAGCCGAATATCAAAACACAAGGTTTGTACCTGGCAGTTTTCATTTTCCAGTTCCTGCCGGATTTTTTCCAACCGGTCTTGTCGTCTTCCCGTGAGGATAATGTTGAAATGATTCTCTGAAAGTATTTTAGCGGTTTCGAAACCAATTCCGGCTGTAGCTCCGGTTATTAAAGCAATT
>TARA_R110002050_G_scaffold184238_3_pt1 | contig 26541 bp, 21 predicted proteins | sample TARA_R110002050 | Tara Oceans TARA_R110002050 (sample SAMEA4396988) | marine metagenome | biome: Polar Biome; feature: [DCM] deep chlorophyll maximum layer (ENVO:01000326); material: water (ENVO:00002006), including particulate matter (ENVO:01000060) such as... | depth 25 m
TCCTGCAAAGATGGTGCTAATAATTTAAAAAACAGCTATTTACTTCATTTATATTTACTAACAATATTTTTGGAAACATAAATATGGGTGTTTACACTTAAACAATTGCCCATTAAAAAACACTGTATCCTGCTATAAGCCTGACCGTTATACACTTTCATTGGATCAACCCCCAAGGCCATTTATAAGCTCGTAGTGGAATAAATAATTTTAATTTTTGAATATGGATGCCCTGTTTTAAGATCAACAATTAATCCATAAATTCATGTATCCCCTTACGCTACGCCAATGTTCCTGCTATAAAACGTAGCTTTCGAATAGATTTTCCAATTCTTTTTTAGGGTCTTTACATAGGCCCGAATGTGTTTCAGAACTCTGGATCATAGTACTCCTGGAGGCAGTTAACCAACGAAATCTATCCGGTAAATCCAGTTTGCCGATGGCTCCTCCGGAAGGTGCTCCCTTACATACCGATGTCCAGGCCTTTAAATATTTATCTATGGCATTAATATCGACTTCCTTTGAGAAACATTGCAATTTTTGGGGGTCCACTAAATATTTTACTTCCAAAAATTTCTTCCTTCTTGAAAAAAGTATTACCCCAATATTAAAGAATTCTGCACGCTCCACCTTAGGAACAAGTCTAATAATTGCGTATTCGTATTTGTCTTTATCTTGCATCTTCAGACTCTTTAACCAGTGTATGGATCATAGCAAGTTTGGCATTTATATATTCAATATAGGCCGCTCTAATTTCATCAGGATTTAAATCATCGGCCTCGTCCAACAACCATTCCTCAGGAATTAATGCTATGATTTCGGCAATTTTATCAGTAGTAAGTAAACCTTTAATTTCCAATGCCGCCTCTTTTAACTCAGTGGCAAACTCTAAAAGCACATGGTCTTTTATAAGGGGAAAGGTTCTGGTAAGATGATTTTTCCATGTTTCCCAATTATGGTGAAAATAAAAGCTCGCACCATTGTCAATTACCCATAATTCATTATTCCATTGCAATAAGTTGGTGTTTTTTGCCGTCCTGTCAATATTACTCATAATGCTATCCAGCAGTACCAATTTTGATGCGATTAAAGCATCTACCTTGGAAACCAATGGATCATAAGTTATGGCACTGGACAAAAAATGCAAGCCTAGGTTGAGGCCTACACTAAATTTAAGTAAATCTTGAACTTCCTCATCCGGCTCTGTCTTGCTAAATGAATCATCTAGATTCATAAACACTAATTCAGGTACTTTAAGTCCGACAGCCCGGGCCAACTCGCCGCCAATAAGTTCCGCTATTAAGGCCTTTTTTCCTTGACCTGCCCCTCTGAATTTTAAAACATATAAAAATCCATCATCGGCTTTTACAATCGCCGGCAAGGAACCACCTTCCCGCAATGGTTTTATATATTGAACAACATCAACTGTTCTTATATCAATTGAATTCATAAGCACGAAGATAAAAAAAGTTAGTTGTGTAAAATAGAATTTGTATTCCCGTGAATTGGTCCAATTTTTATGGATTGAAGAAAATTCAAGCTATAATGGGACCCGATACAATTACCAACCAATTGGAAAGTAATCCTTCAGGAATTTACCAGACCAATGTTTCCCTGTATTAATTCCGTCAATTAACGGATCCATCACCCTGGCAGCACCATCCACAATATCCAAAGGCGGTTGAAAATCATAGACTTCCTGCTTCATTTTAGATAGTGCAGCAGGGTCTTCATCCGTAACCCATCCCGTATCCACGGCATTCATAAATATACCTGCTTTGGCCAGTTCCCCTGAAGCGGTATGCGTAAGCATATTTAAAGCGGCCTTGGCCATATTGGTATGTGGGTGCCGTGATTCCTTAAAAGAACGATGAAACTTCCCTTCCATTGCCGAAACATTAATGATATGCTTTTGTCCTGTGTTCTCCTTCTTCATTAATTCTCCCAAACGGTTGCACAATACAAAAGGGGCCACGGCATTTACCAATTGTACTTCCAACATTTCAGTAGTTTCAATTTCTCCGAGTTTAAGGCGCCAACTGTTTGTATTTCGCAAATCTACCTGCTGTAAATCGGCATCCAATTCCCCTGTGGGAAAGACCTCTTTTGCCACCAAGGCCTTATCAAAACTATAGGGGATCTGCGATAATTTGGCCGAAGCCCTTATTCCGATTCCTGCTTCCGGTCCATGCCATGTAACCGGTGTGTTCTGATTGGGAGAGGCTCCCGAGCTTAGTTCTTTTAATTCCTGCAAACAAGCTGTGTGATCGCTCAAAACCTTTTGGGCATTTGGAGGGAGTAACGATATAGGGCTTTCTTCATTGGACATCAAATGATGGTAAAAGCCAGCCGGTCGTCGTACGGTCTGGGCAGCATTATTTATAAGAATATCCAATCGGTCATACTGCCGCTCTATATAATTACAAAATATTTCCACACTTGGGATATGCCGTAAATCCAGACCGTGAATTTTTAATCTATGCCCCCATTCCATAAAATCATCTTCTTTGGAAAAGCGCAATGCCGAATCAACAGGGAACCGGGTAGTAGCGATCACGGTAGCCCCACCGCGTAATAACATTAAAGTAATATGATATCCAATTTTTAATCTGGAACCGGTTACAACGGCAACCTGCCCTTTTACCTCAGCTGTTTGAAATCGCTTGGCATAGTTGAAATCACCACATTTTATACACATGGTATCATAAAAATGATGTAATTCGTTAAACTCCCTTTTACAAACATAACAGTTTCTTGCTACCTCTAATTCCTGTTTTTTATGATTGACCAATTTTGCAGAAGGCAAAAGTTTGGGGGCAACGAATATGTGGGCCTCACGTGCATTTCTTATTCCTGTTTCCTTACGGGCCTTTTTGTCCCTTGCCGCTTTTTTACGCAGGGCACTTTTCTTACCGTCTTTTTTTCTTCTGGAAAATTCTTCCCTATTGGGTCTGGAAAATTGGCCCGATACTTTTATTAAAGCAGTTCTTTTTCCCTTTGGAATATCAAATATCTGATCTGTGTGGTCCACTAATTGCTGTAAGAGCGCAATACAATTATCAATCTCCTCTGGAGTGATTGCAGCTTTACTCCCTTTTAGATCCTCTTTCATTTATACTATATTCCAATGGTTAAAAATTATTAAACCTCAGGGCAGGCTCGCCCGAACGGCACGGGCGAGCCCTGAGCGCTATAATAGGAATCGACCCTAGGGCCGAGGAATTGCACCTATATCCCGCCGAAAAAGGCGGGATTAGTTCAACTTGCAATTTTAAGTGCGTCTTACCGACTTCCCAAAATTGAGTTTCACTAATAAATATTTAGTTTTTACTCCGACAAATTAAAGAACCGAAATCCGAACTTTTTTCTTTTTTAAACGTGAATTGTTCAATTTTTCCACCAATTGATCGGCAATCGACAAAGGAACGGCAACAAAGGCGCAGTCCTGTTTTAATTCAATCTCCCCCAATTGATCGCTATTGATATTTCCCTGTTTAAAAAACAGCCCGGCAATATCACCCTTGGAAATTTTGTCCTTTCTTCCTCCCGAAATAAACAAGGTTTCCCAGAACTGTTTCATTGGTGCCGCTTTTTTAGAGATATCCACAGCACCTGAATCCTTTATAAACTCAGGCAATCGCTCCTTTTCCCATTTTAACACGTAGGCGGTACCTTTGGCATTTACCCTTGCCGTTCTCCCATTTCTATGGATAAATTCCTCCTCAGAATGTGGAAGCTCGTAATGAATTATATATTTCAACTCCGGGATATCTATTCCCCTCGCCGCCAAATCCGTTGCGATTAAAATTTGAGTGGTTCCGTTTCTGAATTTAATCAGGGAACGCTCCCTATCCTTTTGTTCCATTCCTCCAGAAAAGCAAGTGTGGCCTATCTTATTTTTTTCCAGTAAAGAACTTACCTCTTCTATACTATCCCTAAAATTACAGAAAATGATTCCGGGCCGATTTCCCAAGTGTTGCAATAGCTCCAAAAGCCTTGGCAACTTATCCTTGGCAGCCGATAGCACTATCTTAATTGCTAATTTTGAACCAACTTCTTCCTCTAAATAATCGATGAGAACCGGCTGATCCAATTTCACGAAACCAGGAATCTCAACCCCCTGCGTAGCGGAAGTCAAAATCCTTTTCTTAATATTGGGCAATTCACTGAGAATTCCTGCCATTTCTTCCTCAAAACCTATTTCCAAAGACTTGTCGAACTCATCCAGTACCAAAGTTTTAATACTTTCCCTTGAGAACCGGTCACTGTCAAAATGATCCAAAATACGTCCCGGGGTTCCTATTAAAATAGTAGGATTATGTTTAATTTCAATCTTATCCTTGGACATAGGGCGTCCTCCATAAACGGCATTCACCTTATAGCCAGTGCCCATATTTCTAACCACTTGCTCAATTTGTATGGCCAATTCACGGGTAGGCACCAAAATCAGCGCCTGTACTTCCTCAATAGTAGGATCTAGAGTTTCTATCAATGGCAACAAAAAAGCCAAAGTTTTGCCCGTACCCGTTGGGGACAGAATAATAGTGTTGGTGGTTTTTCCAATTACGGCAATAGCTTCCTCCTGCATGGGATTCAACTGTTGGATATTTAGTTTTGCCAAAACATCCTCCTGGCCTTTAATATAATTTGCCATACCTACTATTTATTTTTTGCTTTTTGGGCGCTTCTACTTTTGGACTGTGACTCGTAGACCGAGCCAGGTAATTTGCCAATATTTTATCTATAAGTTCCTCTTTTGTCAAATGATGGAAAACCGTTCTTATTTCTTCCCTAAATTCCTGTGAAATATTTCGGTTGGGTTTGGTCTTGAATATTTTGTTGGCCCATATCAAGGCATTGTTTTCTTCAATACTTTGGGCATCGGCCTTTTTAAATTCCTTAAATTCTATACCCAACTCCTTTTCAAAATCGGCAATATCCTCCACTTCCTCTTTTTGGATAACGCTTAATGAAAATCCCTTTGCCCCTGCCCTTGCGGTCCGTCCACTTCTGTGAACATAGGTATCATAGGTATCCGGTAAATGATAATTTACCACATAGGATATTTCCTTAACATCTATACCACGTGCAGCCAAATCGGTTGCTACCATAACATCTATAGTACCTTCCCTAAATTGTCCCATCACACGATCTCTAATTCCCTGGGTTAAACTTCCGTGGATGGCGCCTGATCGGAATTTATTGATGGCCAAATTTTTTCCCAATTTATTGACCGCCGCTTTTGTCTTGCAAAAAATAATTCCCCTTTCGCCTTCCCTGGACTTTAAAAAGTGTAGCAGAACTTCCAATTTCTCTATAGGTTCCACTACAACATACCTATGGTCTATACCCTGATGCCCTACTGTAGACATGTCCGCTTCTATCTGAACCACATGTTTGGACATATAATTCTGGATCAATTGCTTTAAGGCTCCCGGCATAGTGGCAGTAAACAATAAAGTTCTTCGGGATTTGGGAATTTCTGAAATAATATGGTCCAGGTCCACCTTTAAAGCAGTTACCATTTCATCGGCCTCATCCAAAACCAAATACTTGATATCTTTAATAATAATGGCCTTCCTGTTCACCAAATCCACTAGGCGACCTGGTGTGGCCACTACGATATGGGTAGTACTCTTTAAACGTTCAATTTGTGGTTTAATAGGTATTCCTCCACATATGGAGGCAATGGAAATAGCCGGACAATGGGTGGAAAAGGAAACAAGATTCGCGTAAATCTGTTGCCCTAGTTCCCGCGTAGGCGCCAATATTACCAATTGTATTTTGCTATTATCTGTGTCTATCAATTGTAATAAAGGCAACCCAAAAGCAGCTGTTTTACCGGTTCCTGTTTTAGCCAGAGCCACTACGTCCTTGTCTTGCTCCAAAATAACAGGAATTACCTTTTTCTGAATATCAGTAGGTACCGATATTTGTTGGTCTATTAAACTTTGAAGTAGGTGTTCGTTGACTCCTAAATCAGAAAACTGCTTTGACATATAATAATTTTCTGCAAAGATAGCCACAGTTTTCAAGCTAATGCCGGTAATTGATACATATTCCCATTTCGGAACCATTCGGATCCCTAGGCATGGATTTAATTTGGTTCCCTTGCCTGGAACCAATAGGAGGATATGTACTTAACCGTCCATAAATCCCTTTTCAACATAAATCCATCTATTTCCTTCAGCAAGACCTACTTTTTACATAACTTTAGTAAAGCCTAAACTTCACTGGAAATGGATAGAAACAATTTTCTAAAAAAAGGATTGTTCGGCCTTATTGCTGTTCCAACCGTATTACAGGCATGTTCCAAGGACAGTAATCCCAAGGATGATGAAGAGGATATGGTTGATTGTGAAATATCGCCTAGTGAAACGGCCGGACCTTTTCCCATAAAGACTCCTGCGGATTTAAAGAAGGCCAATATTGTTTCCGATAGAAGCGGGGTGGCATTGCTAATAACCTTTAAGGTGCTGGACCAAAGCGATGATTGCAAACCTCTTTCCGGTGCTTATGTAGATGTTTGGCATTGTGATGCCGAAGGTTATTATTCTGAATATGGTGGAATTGCATTGCAACCAACCGATTTTACCAGCGACCATTTTTTAAGGGGTCGCCAGACTACGGATGCCAACGGTAACGTTTCCTTTATCAGCATTTTCCCAGGATGGTACAAAGGTAGGGCCCCCCATATACATTTGGAAGTGTTGGATTCCAGTGAAAAATCCATAAGGATAACCCAAGTTGCCTTTCCAAAATCGGTATGTGATACTGTTTATGCCACTACCCCTTATCATGGTAAAGCGGACACCTTGAACGAAAGTGACAATGTGTTTTCCAACAGTATTGATGGCAATATGGCCGATTCGCTAACAGGAAATATAACGGACGGTTACACCCTGACAAAGACCATTGTTGTTTAATATTGGTAATCTGGTAGGATTTCAAGGTCGCATTGCAGAACGATACCATAGTTAATGGAACAAAAAAAGGTCTGGCAATTATTATAGTCCAGACCTTTTTTGTGTTGGGTGAATACGCCTTTCTATTTAGAATTCTTTTTTGCCAAACTCGCTTTCTATGAACTTTGCCTTATTTTTTATGGCGTTAAAGGTATAGGACAGATTAATCGATATCATATCCACCTCATACCTGTAATTGGTGGTAGTATAAAATTCATTGGCCTTAAACGTAGTGATTCGCTGTTCATTGGTATCCAACAATCCCATATCCATATTCTGCCATTGAAGGGTGGCCGTTAATTTATCGTCAAAAAACGATTTTCGGAAACTTAGATTAGGGGAGTAAAACCTAGAATCCTCTCCCTGGGCGGTATTTGTATCGGACAAATAATTAAAGGTAAATTGCAATGAAGCATTTTCCCAGAAAGAATAGGTAGAATTTACATTGAATGAATAAATGGTTGCATTGCTATTTACATCGTAATTTCTCGTAATACCATCCCTGTGCCTAAATACAAAGGCCCCTTCAATATCGTAGGAATAAATATTGGCCCCAATATAATTACTCCAATTTTGGCTTGGTTTTAATTGTGCCCCTATTTCCAAACCAATGGTATTGCTTTTGCCCACATTGGAGTAAACCCTATTGATAATACTGTCCAATACAGCACCATTGGCTTCATAGGCCAAGGTGTTTACACGGTTTATTACATTGTCCACATGCCTGTAATAGGCAGTGGCGCTGACCGAATTACCCCCTTTAAAACTTTTGATGACCCCCAACTCTACCAGATCAATGAATTCCGGTCTCAATTGGTTGTCCCCTTGTTCAAAAACCTCGGAATGTTCCCTTTCTGCAAAGCTATTCATTTTTAGGGTAGTTGTCCTTTCTACCCTTTTGCTATAGGCCAACTTTAATTTGGCCGCATCGCTTAAAGTATATTGCATGGAGGCGGATGGAAATAACTTAACAAAGTCATATTTATAGGTTTGCTCCGGATCGGCAGTCCTTAAATCCTCGGAATAGGTACGACCCATGGATTCCAATCGCAGACCAGCGGCATAGTCCCATTTTTTGCTTGCGCCCGTAAGTTGTGTATATCCAGAGTGGATGGTACGTTGTAGACCTATATTACTGGAGAATTCAGGTACCAGTGCGCCATCCCGCTCATACACAAACTCACCTGTGTGATCTATGTCCCTAAATTGATAACCTGTTTCCAAGGTACCAAACGAAAATGGTCTAAACCGGTAATCTACATTCAGACGATACCCATTTAGAGGGTTGTCATTGGTATTATACTCCTGCTGATACACAATATTGCGATCGGTAAGGCCTAAATTATCATTATAGGTGGGGCCACCTAAAAAGGTATATTCGTATAACAAAGAAGTGGAAATCCGGGAATTGTTCTTAAATTTATGGGCATAATCAAAACTGCCCAAGGCAAAATCGCCCTTTCTGGTTCTCAGATTATGATTGTAATACTGAAAGGTATATTCCCTATTACCACTGCCAATAGGTGAAATGGCGTGATTGTCATAATAATCAATATCGGCCAAACGATCTACGGTATGCTTTCCCGCATAGAAACCCAAAGAATAGGTATCGGCCTCATTGGGGGTAAAATCTACACCAAACCTGGCATTGTAGCTAATATCATCAAAACTCCGCTCCCCATCCGAAGGCAAAAAAGTTTGCTTATCCTCTACTTGATTGATAACAAAAACCTCACCTTCCCTCCTACCTGTTTTATCATTACGTTGGTAGCTTGTTCCAAAGGACAGGTTCCATTTGTCCGTTCGTTTATTTAAAGTAGCGTCCACCCCGTATCTTTGGGCCGTTTCTTTGGTGTCATAGGGTTCTATTGAGGGTAATCCCCCTCGCAGGTTTACTTGGCTATAAACCCCGTTGGTTGCCCCCTTTTTGGTTATTATATTCAAGATACCCCCTTTGCCTTCTGGATCGTATTTGGCCGAAGGAGCTGTAATCAACTCCACGGATTCCAAAGCGTTCGCAGGTAATTGGGATAATATGGCAGAAGCGTCACCTTGGGTAGGTTTGCCATTGATCAGGACGGCAAATCCCGTACTGCCCCTTACACTGATACCACCTTGTACATCAACTGTGACCGAAGGCAAGTTTCTTACCACATCAATGGCATTGCCTCCCTGACTACTTTGGAATTTTTTGGTATCGAATACCTGGCGGTCTATTTTATGAAGAACAGTGGCCCGTTCCCCCTTTATGACCACTTCGTCCAGTTGGTTCCCCAAGGATAGGCCAATAATGCCCAGGTTTTTGGCGGGTTGCTTTTTATCTATTGTAATGTTGGATATGGTTTTGGTATCGTACCCCATAAAGGAAGCTTCCATATAATAGGCTCCAGGTTTTACCCCATCTATAATAAAAGAACCATCTTGAGCAGTAACCACCCCCGTAATCAGGGCACCATCCAACTGATTGTACAGGGCCGCTGTGGCATATTCCAAAGGAACGTTATCTGTGGCATCTATAATTTTTCCCGAAATTTGGGCTGTTGAGACTTGTATAGCCCCCAAGAGGACAACAAACATAAAAAAGTTCTTACCATTCATATAAACAATCCCTATTTAAAATTTGGACAAAAATAGAGGAGCCATCCAACTTAAAATGGTGTATTTGAAAAAGGAATGGTACCAATACTTAAAGTAGGCTTTTTCTATATTGCAATGGGGTAAGCTGGGTATATCGTTTAAAATATTTGGTAAAATGCGAGGTGTCCTTAAATTCCAGGTCAAAGGCAATGTCACTGATGGATTTATTGGTATATGCCAATTGTCTTTTAACCTCCATAACAATGTGTTCGGCAATAACATCCGATGCCGTCTTGTTGTACACTTTATGACAAATGGCATTTAGGTTCTGGGAAGTGGTATTTAAGGTCTCCGCATAGAACGAGACGTTGTTTTTTAAATTTTCGGACAACAAATTTACAAATTGCATGGTCTTATCCGTATGCTCTCCACCTTGCAAAGCAGCATATTTAACCATTTTTGACAATATGGCCTTTAATCCTCCCTCCACGGCGTCCTGGTTCAAACCAACCTGTTTCATCTCCCAACAAAGCGATTTGAACAAAGCCCCCAAAGATCTATCCCCTTCTTCAACCTTAATTTTCTGACAATTGTTCAGTTTTATCAGCTGGGTGTTGATGTACTTGTCCTGCGTTTTTTCCAAAAACGATTCCTTTATAATGATAACATACCCCTTGGGCTTGGTAGTAATCTCCCAATGATGGACCTCATCCCTTTTTACCAAAAATAACAAGGGGGCTTCTATTGGGCGACTTTCCATGTCCAAATGATGGTAACCACTGCCTTTAACAAAATAGATTATTTCAAGATACTTATTGTGTTTGTGCGGCTTGGTATACCTTTTAGCAACATCAAAAGGCTCTATTTTTATACCAACTTCAGAGTTAATTTTATTATAAGTGTTAATGGAATCGTTCAAAATAGCCTGGTTTTAACAAAGTAAAATCGCCGTAAATGTAAATATTACGTTTCAAAACCAATTTTGGTAATCTTAACTTTGTGATAATTTTATAATAATGTTTTTTTAACAAGCTCCATTCTAAGTGTTCATGGCACAGCCTATGCAGAGTTTAAAGGTAGGTAAATAAGGCAATGGAATACACTAAGTGTCCTTACCATTTCCCTGCGAATCGACTTCCCCCCAAATTGCACCCTATTCTTTAACACTATCAAATAACGGGCTTATAGCAACCATTTTTCCCTTCTAGTGTATTCCTACTTGTAAACTTATGTTAAATCCCTCAAAAAAAGAATGAACGTTCATTTTTAACACTACCTTTGTACCTGATTATTACCAACATTGAACAATACATTTACAAATTCGCATTTGATATTATGGCCAAACTTCAAAAAAGTATTGAAAAGCGCGATGCCTTGGTAAAGGCTACCATTAACTTGGTTAACAACAATGGGTTCCATGCTACCCCCATGTCCAAGATTGCAAAAATGGCGAAGGTGTCACCCGCTACTATCTACCTGTATTTTGACAATAAACAGGATTTGGTAAACAAGGTTTACCTAGAAGTCAAGGCAGCCTATACCGCCTATGTTTTTAAAAACTATAGTAGTGACATTTCGGTAGTTAACGGTTTTGAAATAATTTGGAAGCGCATTGCCGATTTTAAACTTAAGGAAGTGGAAGAAGCCATGTTTCTGGCCCAGTGCGACAATACACCTATGATAGATGAAGCCAGTAGACAAGAAGGCCTAAAACACCTTCAGCCATTGCTCGACTTATGGGAAAGGGGAATAAAGGAAGGCATTATAAAGCCATTGTCGCCCTACCTTTTATACGCGTATACCATTAATCCCCTCTCCTTTTTAATGGTTATGCAACAGCGGGGTGTTTTTCAATTAAATCAGGATTACCTGGAGGACGCCTATCGGGCGGCCTGGAACAGTATTAAAAAATAAAGCTCAAACATTTAAAGACAACATTATGATTCAGACAATTTTATTAAAAAAACGACCTAAAGGGAAACCTACTTTATCGGATTTCGAATTCCTAAAGGAGGAGAAGGATCTAAACATCAAAGAGGGAGAACTTCTTTTGGAGACTACTTATATTTCCGTTGACCCCTATTTAAGGGGGAGAATGAGCGATGCCAAATCGTACGTTCCACCGTTTGAGGTTGGAAAACCAATAACTTCGGGAATAGTTGCCAAGGTGATAGCTTCCAAGAACAGTAAATTTAAAGAGGGCGATTTCGTCTCCGGCATGATGGAATGGAAAACCCGGCAAATATCAAAAGGTGAAGGACTATTAAAGGTTGATAAGGATCTGGCCCCATTAAGTGCCTATTTAGGCATCTTGGGTATGACCGGACTAACCGCTTATTGTGGGCTTACCCAAATTGGCCAACCCAAGGCCAAGGAAACTTTAGTAGTCTCAGGTGCGGCAGGTGCCGTGGGCAGTGTAGTAGGGCAAATTGGAAAAATACTGGGGCTCTATGTTGTAGGTATTGCCGGTACGGATGAAAAAGTTGAAATGCTTACCTCCCAATTTGGCTTTGATCACGCCATTAACTATAACACCACCAAGGATATGGGAACTGCCCTTAAAACTGCTTGTCCAAAGGGTATTGATATTTATTTTGACAATGTAGGCGGCCCTATTTCCGATGCTGTGCTATTTAATATCAACAAATTTGCAAGAATGATCATTTGTGGTGCCATTTCTGTGTACAATAACACGGAAATCCCAAAAAGCATCAGTGTTCAACCCTTTTTGGTAAAAAATAGCGCTCTAATGCAAGGGTTTATAGTTTCCAATTATTCTGAAAAGTTCCCGGAAGCAATGAAAAATTTATCCACCTGGCTGGCCGAAGGCAAATTAAATTATACCGAAACCGTGGTAAACGGTTTTGAAAATACCCCACAGGCATTCTTGGATTTGTTTGAGGGAAAAAACAAAGGGAAAATGATCGTGAAAGTCTAAGCTTTCTTGGTTTTCCAAATTACTATAAACTATAAAATAAAAGGTATTAAACCTAGATCCCGCCGAAAAGGGCGGGATTAGTTCAACTTGCAATTTTAAGTGCGTCCTACCGACTTCTTAAAATTGAGTTTCACTAATAAACTATAAATAAAAATTAAATGAAAATACTATTTGTACTAACATCACACGATAAATTAGGGGATACTGGAAAGAAAACAGGATTTTGGATCGAAGAATTTGCAAACCCATATTATACTTTACTGGACAAAGGGGCCGACATTACCTTGGCTACCCCAAAAGGTGGGATGGCACCCATAGATCCGAGTAGTGACACCCCCGATGCCAGCACCAAGGATACGGAGCGTTTTAAGAATGATGCGGTGGCAAAGGAAAAAATAAAGCGTACACTGGTTTTAGGGGAAATTGACCCTAATGATTATGACGCGGTGTTTTATCCAGGAGGTCACGGACCCCTCTGGGACTTAGCCAATGACAACACCTCTATAAACCTTATTGAGGCCTTTAACAGGCAGAAGAAACCGATTGGCTTTGTTTGTCACGCCCCGGCCGCACTAAAAGGCGTTAAGAACGAGGATGGGTCCCCGCTGGTAAAAGGTAAAAAAGTAACCGGATTTACCAATTCGGAAGAGGAGGCCGTTCAACTTACCAATGTTGTGCCTTTTTTAGTGGAGGACATGCTAAAAGAAAATGGAGCTACTTACTCGCATAGTAACGACTGGGCTCCTTACGCAGTACAGGATGGTAATTTGATTACAGGGCAAAATCCTGCCTCATCAGAATTGGTTGCCGAAAAACTATTGGCCTCCCTTAATTAGGGCATCGACCTTAGGTTTTGGAAGCCGAACGCCTTTTAGGGGTAGTTCGGCTTTCTTTTTATCAACCTCTTAAGCTCTGCATTTATTACAGATGGGACATATTGCTCTTGATATAGGCCAAAGACTAGGGTCCTTGGATCATAAAATTCTGGCCTATCTCAAAATAGGTAGGAAGTGCCTACCCTTTTCACCTCTTTCCATTCACAAAAAGTACGCATTTAAATCCCAAATCTATTGTAGGCCCCTAGCTTTTAACATGGGTTCAATTTTTGGATCGCCACCGCGCCACTCCCTGTACATTTCTTCCAATGGCAAGGTATTGCCACGCGAAAGAATCATATCGCGTAAACGCTGACCGTTTTCCCTGGTAAGGCCCCCATTGGTTTCAAACCAATTGTAAGCATCATGGTGAAGCATTTCTGTCCAAAGGTAGGAATAATAACCTGCGGCATATCCACTTCCAAAGATATGGGCAAAATACGTAGATCTATAACGTGGTGGGACGGCAGATACCACATCCAATTTAGTTTTATGCAAGGCCTCTTTTTCAAAAGCATTTGCATCCTCTATTTTTGTATTGGAGCTTATGGTATGCCATTGCATGTCCAGATTGGAGGCCGCCAAATTTTCGGTTAGGCTATATCCCTGGTTAAAAGTGCCCGATTTTTTGATCTTATCAATAAGCTTTTGTGGAATTTGTTCCCCGGTTTCGTAATGTAGGGCATAATTTTTTAGTACTTCTGGGTACAAGGCCCAGTTTTCATTAAATTGGGAAGGAAACTCTACAAAGTCGCGCGCCACTGAAGTACCTGATAACGACGGGTATTGCTGGTCGGCAAAAAAGCCGTGTAGCGCATGTCCAAATTCATGGAACATGGTCTCTACCTCATCATAGGTAAGTAATGCCGGTTCACCTGCTACGGGTTTTGGATAATTACATACATTGTAGATTACGGGTTTTTTGTTGTACAATTTGGATTGGTTCACAAAATTGCTCATCCAGGCCCCTCCCCGCTTAGTGGGACGGGAAAAGAAATCGCCATAGAACAATCCCAATGGATCCCCGTTCTCCTCAAAAAGTTCATAGACCAGTACATCTTCGTGATAGATGGGGATATCCGTTCTGGCCTTAAAAGTTATACCATACAATTTTTCTGCGGCATGGAACACCCCTTTTTCCAATACTGTTTTTAATTCAAAATAAGGTTTTAACTGATTTTCGTCCAGATCATATTTTTCCTTTCGCACCATTTCGGCATAATAATTCCAATCCCATGGTGCCAAAGTAAAATCCCCTCCTTCTTTCTGTATCATTAGCTGGATTTCATGTGCCTCTTGCTTGGCCTTTGCCGTGGCGGCCGGAATTAATCCCCTGAACAATTTATTCACATTCTCCGGCTTTTTGGCCATGGTATTTTGCAGGTTCCATTCCGCATAATTGGTAAAACCCAACAGGGCTGCTTTTTTAGCTCTTAGTTCCGCTATTTCCACAATTATAGCCTTCGTATCATGGGCCGAGCCATCTGCCCTGTTCCATGCAGCTTTAAATATCCGCTCACGTGTTGCCCTGCTTTTCAAAGATTGCAACAAAGGTTGCTGGGTAGTATTCTGAAGTGGTAACTTCCAACCCCCATCTACATCATTTTTTAAAGATTTCAACTCAGATTCGGGGATTCCAGCCAATACGGACTTATCCTTGATCAATAATGCTCCGGCATTATTGGCTTCCAATAGGGTTTTATTAAAGGTATTGCTAAGGGTTGCCAAACGGGAATTATAAGTTTTTAGCGTCTCCTTGTCTTCTTCCGATAAGTTGGCACCGGCAATTTCGAAATCTTCAAAATAAGTCTCCAACAGTTTTAAGGATTCCACATCCAAATCCAAACTTTCTTTTTTACCATATAAAGTTTTTACACGTTGAAACAATTTATCATTGAGATAAATCGCATCCCGTAGCTCAGAAAATTTAGGGGCCATTTCTTCTTGTACGGCCTGCAGGGTATCATTGGTATGTGCTCCGGTAAGTGCCGAAAAAACGTTTTGTACACGCTCCAAAAGACTACCGCTCTTTTCTAGGGCCAATATGGTATTTTCAAAGGTTGCCAACTCCTGGTAACTTGCAATTTTTTCAATAATTGCTCTTTTTTCATCCATTCCCTGCAATAGTGCCTCTTTGAAATGCTTATTTTTAATTTGGGTGAAATCGGGTGCGCCATAAGGTAAAGTACTTTCGGCAAGCAATGGATTATTATTGGTATTCATGGGGTTTAGGGAGCTTGTATTATTCTTGGTATTGGAGTCTTTACATGCGAAAAACAAAATTGTTAATAGTAACACAGGATAAACTTTTCTCATATATTGATCAAATTAGAATCTAAGCGCTAAAATAATGAAATCGGGGGAAAGGAGTATAGGGCCCGCCAACAATTAAGCAAAATTCCGAACCCCAAAAATTTACTATCTTATATCACTACTGGCCATTGCTCCTTATGGATGAATTATTTTTATACATTGCCAACACGTTTTTCTATGTTTTTCATACGGTTCTTATTATTTTTAATTTGTTCGGATGGTTATTAAAACGAACCAGAAAACTTAATCTTATCTCCTTACTTATAACCTTTGGGTCCTGGATTGTGTTGGGGAGCTGGAAAGGTTGGGGATATTGTTTTTTAACCGATTGGCATTATGGGATTCTTGAACAATTGGGAGAAAATAGTCTGCCCAATAGCTATATAGCTTTTTTGGTGGAAAGAACCACAGGCTGGTTGCCTAGGGCAGAAATGATAGATTTGTACACCTTGACCTTGGCTGTTCTGGCACTGTTGTGTTCGCTTTGGACGAACCTAATGCCCATCAGTCTACGGAGAAAATCCGGTTAAATAATACAAGAACTATATTTATGACCAATATGTAGTTTATTTTAGTGTAAATTATTTTTTAATATATCTAAACATGCTCACCAAGGAGGAAATTGAAATTTTGGAAAATCAGGGTTATTTATCCCTGGGCAAATTATTGACCGATGCAGAGGTAAAGGCCATTAACGAGAGAATTGATGCCTTAATGCTCAATGAAGGTGATACAGCCGGATCGGAATTGGCCGACTCCAAATATATAAGGCACCCAAAGGAGGAAGGCGCCGATCGCCTTGCCGATCTTGTCAACAAAGGGGAAGTTTTTGATATTTTTTACACCCATCCCAGGGTACTGGCTGGTATAAATGCTGTTCTGGGCCCATCCTTTAAACTGTCCTCGCTGAACTACAGAGCGGCAAAACCTGGACTTGGTCATCAGAATTTACATGTAGATTGGGGCAATAAAATGATAGAAGGTGTCTACAAAGTCTGTAATTCCATTTGGTTATTGGATGACTTCACTAAAGATAATGGAGCGACGCGTATAGTTCCCGGTACCCACAAACTGGGAATATCCCCTCAAGAAAAAATGAAGGACCCTGGACTTCCCCATCCCGATGAAATAATCATCACCGCACCGGCCGGATCGGTTTTTATTTTTAACTCCCATGCCTGGCATGGAGGAACAACAAACCGTACCTCTAAACCTAGAAGAAGTATCCACAGTTATTTTTGTACCTCGGACCAACCACAACAGATAGACCAAAAAAAATATATTACTGAGGAAACCAGACAACGAATAGGCATCGGGGCTCAAAAAATACTGGATGTAATATAAGTGCTTGATAGGCATCAACCCTATTTGGGAGTATACAACAGAATGTAATGACAGAGTTTCCTCCTATCCCACCTCCTTAGGCGGCACTATATTCTAATTTGTCCTGAGCAAGTCATTGGTTTTTTTTTACGGCCAAGTGCTGGTAGTTATGTCTTTTACCTGCCTTTACCCTTTCCCTGGCCACTATAATCAATTAGTATTGATATGTTTTATACCAAAAAAAACTTGGAGGATCCCCATCCATTATGTAGCTGGATTGTCTAAGACCACAATCTCCAAATCTGTGCCACCAAAAAAGTCACCACAAATCCCATAATAACAGGTAATATTGAAGCCACAAGGGTCCATTTAAGACTTTTGGTCTCCTTATAAATAGTATAAATAGTGGTGCTGCACGGATTGTGCAATAAGCTGAACAACATTAGGTTAATAGCGGTCAACAACGTCCATCCCCCTGCTCTTAGAATATCCCCCGTGGCCGATACCGAATCCAATTCGAACATAACCCCGGCACCTTCACCCGCGGAAATTCCCGTAACTAGGACCGTCAACATCAGAATAGTGGGAATCACAATTTCGTTGGCAGGGATAGCCACAATATAAGCCACCAATATAACACCGTTAAGACCTAAAAGGAAGCCAAAGCCATCCAAGGAATTTATTAACCATGCGGCCAGACTGGCATCTCCCAAATAAATATTGGAAATAAGCCAAATTACGGCTCCGGCAGGGGCTGCAAAGACAATTGCACGCCATAGTACGATCAGGGTCCTATCTATGATGGAGGTATAGATGGTTTTCCAAAATCGCGGAGGTCGATAGGGTGGCAATTCCAAATTAAAGGTAGACACTTCTCCTTTCAACACCGTTTTGGAAAGTCCCCATGAAACCAAAAACATAAAGACCATACCCAATACCGCAATCGCTATAACGGCGGCCAATGATAATACTCCCGAATAGGAAGCGGGTACCAAGGCCCCTACAAATATGGTGGCGATCAGAATCTGCGTAGGCCAACGCCCGTTACACAGGGAAAAGTTATTGGTAATAATAGCAATCAATCTTTCCCTTGGGCTATCAATGATCCGGGTAGCAACAATGCCTGCGGCGTTGCATCCAAACCCCATACTCATGGTCAGTGCCTGTTTGCCATGGGCGCCGCTTAGTTTAAATAAATGATCTAAATTAAAGGCCACCCTTGGCAAATACCCGAAATCTTCCAATAAGGTAAATAAGGGAAAGAATATAGCCATTGGAGGCAACATCACGGCGATGACCCAAGCCACCGCCAAATAGACCCCGTCTATCAAAAACCCGTCCAACCACCATGGCATTCCAATGGCAGCTGCAAATCCCTTCAAGGCCGGATGCACAGTATCCAAGAGCAATCCGGACAACATGGCAGAAGGATAATTGGCCCCTACGATCGTCAGCCATAGTACAAAGGCAAGAATTAAGAACATTAGCGGAAAACCCCAAATCTTGCTCGTAATGATCTTATCTATTTTGGCATCTATCCTAAAGGTGCCCTTTTCGTCCTTTTTATGTACTGAGTCCTTTACAATTTCCGCAACGTCAGCGTAAATTCCCTCCGCCAGATTATCATGAAATTCATCGCCGATCTGCCAACGAAGGTCATTGGAAAGTGAAATAATATGATCTATCTTTTTAGTGTCCATCAAAGTATGATTAAACAAATTCACCCGTTTTAAGGGTCTCAATTATATTTTTATCGCCTTCCAGCAAGCGCAAAGCGACCCATCTACTATTGGGAATATCCGGATATACCTGTTTTATTTCTGCACTCAACTTTTCCAAAGCCTGTTCTATGTTTTTTGGTATATTCTTTATGCGGTGTGGCTTACACACAATTTTACCATTGGCCAGTTCACTAACGGTCTGGATCAATTCCGGAATTCCTCTATTGTACCTTGCGCTGGTGGGCACCACAGGAATGCCTAGGTCCCGGGCCAAAGTCCGGGTATCTATCTCCAAATTATTTCTTTCCGCCTCATCCATTAAGTTTAAACATAGGACCGCGTTATTTGTAATTTCCAAAATCTGTAATACCAGATTAAGATTTCTTTCAAGTCTGCTGGCATCCACCACGATGACCGTTACCGAGGGCTTTCCAAAAAGAATGAAATTCCTGGCGACTTCCTCATCTTCCGAGGTGGACAACAGGGAATAAGTCCCAGGCAAGTCTACCAGCTTAAATTTCTGCCGATTGTATTCAAAAGCGCCTTCTGCCCTGGTCACCGTTTTGCCCGGCCAATTTCCCGTATGTTGACGCAATCCGGTCATAGCGTTAAAAACAGTGCTTTTTCCAGTATTTGGATTACCCGCTAAGGCGACTACATAATCAAAATCAGTGGTATTTACCCCTAATTTTTTCAATCCGTCCGCATTGAACTGGGCACAGGTCTCACACGCACTTTTGGGTTTAACTTCCATGATCTAATCTTTTTGTATTAAAATTTTTGACGCTTGATTTTTGCGTAGGGCAATGCTAGTGCCCTTGATTAAAAAAGCTTTGGGATCGCCCAAAGGATTCATAAGATCAATTTGAACCTCGGCTCCTTTCACAAAACCCAAATCGAGCAACCTTCTTCGACTATCTCCCCTGATTTCCTTTGATATTCCAATAATCTTGGCGGTTTCATTTTCCTTTAAAATGGACAACCTCGCTAAATTTTCTTCAAACACCACATCCTTTTCCAAAACGGATACCGTAATATTACCGGCCATTATGGGTGCCAATACAAAGGCCTCCCCCTCAGAATGAAATTCGATGCGGGCAGACGTCTTTTCCATAATCCTTATCACAGATCCAATATGTATATTCTCCGCTAGGATCTGCTTGTAAATTATTTCGGGTTTATCCTTGATATGGACAATTCTTCCAATGGTTCCTATGGGAAGTTCTGATACGGGAATTCCCTTAATTTTGGCAATCTTCCCCGTATTGGTCGGTATAGGGTCTCCATGGGGGTCAAATTGAGGATTGCCTAACTGGGACGACAAATTATCCGCATCCACCTTGGAAAGTTCATGTTCCATTCTTTCTGCCCTCTCGTGCCATTCCGCTTCCTTGAACCCCGTTTTTTCGGCTAAAAATTTTTCCCATAACCTATGGGCCCTAACAATACGCAAGGCATAATCACTACCAGATTGTGTAAGCTTCACATTATCTCCCCGAATACTTATCAACTCGTGGTCGGACATCTTATTGATGCATTCCAGTATGGTCCTGTCATTGTATTTTAAGGTTCTTATAATATCGTTGATATTGAGATGCTTGTCCGCATTTTCATTGTGATATAACAACTTTAAAACATCCTCCACTACTATTTTATCATTCGAAACCGAACTGTTTCTTATCAGCCAAAACCATCCCCTATAGGGTCTGAAAAATAGAAATACCAAAATTGAAAGTGCAAAAAACACCGCTAGGGCCGTTAAGGGATTGTAGGTATTCATTAGCCTGTTGTAGATATATTTTTAAATTGGTTGTTAGCCACTTTACATGTACCCTGCAGGACATGTCCTTTATTAAAATTGATTTTAATAATTTATATAAAGATAATTATTAATTTTTAGATTACCCTAAAAATTTATTTCACATACCCTATATTGATGAAAATAAGGAAGGCTACTTCCTTAAAGTACACCCACCAATATGGTAGTGGAAGCACCGCGGCAAAAAGGCTACGAAATTTTAAAAGTCCCAAAATTATTTTACACCCTGCAACATGGGATTATTCCTTTTCTTCATGAAAAATAAATATGCCTTGGTTCATGAATAAGTTTTTATCGTTATAATTGTGGCTTGGTTACAAAAACATTGTGTTACTTTTAAAAAAATATTATTCCAGAGTTTTATGAAAAAATTATTGTTCACCCCGTTATTAAAAAAATTAATTCTGCCAGTTCTGATTTTTGGCATGTTCTCAACCAACGCTCAACAAAAAGTTGGCGGACTGGCACTTTATACGGTCCGGGATAATATGGGTGAAGATGCCAAGGCCACCCTTAAGGCAGTCGCCGACGCTGGGTATAAAAATATTGAAGCGGCCGGATACAAGGATGGAAAGTTTTACAATATGGCGCCCATGGAATTTAGCGAATTGCTTAAAGAAGTGGGACTAAAACCTATCAGTACACATCAGGGAGGGGTAACCTTAGAGAACGCGGACACCATGATTGCCGATGTTAAGGCAGCAGGCTTCAAGTACTTTGTTATTCCTGTACCCCCCATGGGATTGAAGGGCGACTATAAACAACTCGCTTCTGCATTAAACACCTTGGGGGAAAAATGTCACAAGGCAGGGTTGAAACTACTCTACCATAATCACGCTTTTGAATTCGAAAGAGGATATGATGGTATTGTTACCTATGATTACCTTCTTGAAAACACCAATCCAAAATTTGTAAATTTCCAGATGGATCTTTATTGGGTAACCAAGGCGGACAAAGACCCTATAGCCTATTTCAACAAATATCCCGGTAGGTTTAAAATGTGGCATGTAAAGGATATGGATGATAAAGGTAGGTTTGCACCAGTAGGCAACGGCCAAATTGATTTCTCAAATATTCTAGCCAAAAAAAAGCTATCGGGGATGAAGTATTATATGGTAGAACAGGACAGAACTTTTGATATGACGCCTTTGGAGGCGATAAAAATTAGTCATGAAGGCATTATCCAAATAGGATTCAAATAAGAATCCAACAAATTTCATTTGTCTTTAAATGAAGTGTTGATTAAAAATTGCCATAGGCAAACGGCTGCTGGGGTTTGACCCTGACAGCCGTTTGTTTTCTCCCCTCCACATATAGTAACACTCCCTGGTTTAATCGAGATTAAACCTTAACAGTCGCAGGGCATTGATTACCACCATTAGGGTAGAACCTTCATGAATGGCCACAGCAATACCTATATTGGCAAATCCAAAAAGGGTTGCTGGAATTAAAAATGCCACAACGCCCATACTGATCCAAAGGTTTTGTTTGATAATTGATTTGGATTTTCTACTCAACCCAATTACAAAGGGAAGGCTCTCTATCTTGTCCGACATTAGGGCTACATCTGCGGTTTCCAAGGCTACATCGCTCCCCGCAGCCCCCATTGCAATACCTACCGTACTGCTGGCCATGGCAGGGGCGTCATTAACGCCATCACCTACCATGGCAATTTTTACTCCTTTTTTCTGAAACTCCTGTATAGCCTTCACCTTTTCTTCCGGGAGCAAATTCCCTTTGACCTCTGTGAGTCCAATTTGTCTGGCAATGGATTCGCCCACGTTCTGATGGTCGCCTGTCAGCATTATCATTTGTTCAATGCCGATTTCCTTAAGTCTCTCCAAAGTTGGAGCGGCACTTTTTCTTGGAACATCCATGACACTCAACAGTCCTATTATGGTTTGTTTATACCCCACCAGCATAACAGTCTGCCCGTTTTTCTGCCATTGGTTAATTTCGTCTTGGGCTTCCGGTGATATTTGGATTCCCTCCTCCTCCATCAGTTGTTTATTCCCAATAAAAACATAATTCCCATTATATTGTGCCTTTACGCCTTTTCCCTGAACAGCCTGCATATTGGAGGAACGGCGTTTCTTTTCTATGTTATATTTTCCAAGGAGATCCTGTGTAATTGCCTTTGCCAAGGGGTGATTGCTTAAACTCTCCACGTCTACCACCAACTCCAGAAACTCATTTTTATCAAATCCATTCAAGGAAATGGCATTTGTCAATCTAGGTTTGCCTTCTGTAAGGGTCCCTGTTTTATCAAAAGCTATGGTAGAAAGGCTGCCCAAATCTTCTAGGGCGCGACCTCCTTTTATGAGCACTCCCTTTTTGGCCGCCCTGGCGATGGCACTCAATACTGCACTTGGTGTTGAAATAGCCAAGGCACAAGGACTGGAAGCTACCAATACACTAATGGCCCTATAAAGACTTTCTTTCACCGTTTCGTCTATGACCAAATGGGCAAAACACAAAACAACGACCAAAACAATAACTGTCGGCACAAACCATTTCTCAAATTTTTTGGTCAGTAATTGGGTAGGGGATTTTTTGGTTTCCACCTCACTTACCATTTTCACCAATCGGGAAATGGTAGTATCCACATTCAATTTTAAAACTTGGATCTCCAGCATGGCATCCCCGTTAATGGTACCTGTAAAGACAATGTGCGACTGCGGTATTTCACTAAACTCTGGAAGCACTTTGGCATTTGTGACAGCCGTTTTGTCTACGGGAATACTCTCTCCTGTTATGGGTGATTGATCTATACTGCTACTCCCCTTTACAATAACTCCATCTGCCGATATTTTGGTATTAGGTTTTACCACTATTATATCGTTCAACTTCAAATCCTCTACGGGTACTTCCCTTATATCATCTCCATTTTTCAAGAATGCCGTCTTGGGGGTAAGCTCCCCTAGGGCCTTAATGGATTTAGTGGCCTTGTTCATGGCATAATGCTCCAACGCATGTCCCAAACTAAACAAAAACAACAATAGGGCCCCTTCTCCCCAACTATCTATATAGGCCGCTCCCAGGGCGGCAACGAGCATTAGAAAATCAATTTCAAATTCCCCTTCCCGAATTTTTCCAATAGCCTCTAGGAGGGTAAAATATCCCCCAAAAAAATAGGCTGCCATATAGCTTACCAATGGAGCCCATGCCACGGCATCAAATATGGTAGAAAACATCAAACCAGTTAAAAAAAACACCCCGCTTAAAATAGCGAAATAGAGTTCTGTCTTTTCACCAAAAATTCCACCGTGATCGTGTTCATGATGGTGATCCCCACCCTTGTGAGCATGCCGATGCTTCATAAATTAGTCATTTGAAAGCTAAATTAACCCTTATGCCAGTGCAATGTATGTGCATTTATTGGTTGCAGTGCTCACAAACACCCTTTATTAGCATATTTACATCTTCCGGGATAAATTTTTCCGGTAAATTTATTTGAGGAATCCGATGCTCCGTTAAACAAGTAGTCTTATTGCATTGTGTACAATGAAAATGCAAATGAAGGTCCGAATGCTTCACCAAACCTTCATCATGATCGCATAGCGCGTATTTGGGAATTCCTGTGCCGTCAACTATTTGATGTACAATGCACTTCTCCTCAAAAGTCTTTAGAGTCCTATATAAGGTAGTCCTATCCGATTTTTCAAAATTCCCTTCAACGGTGGTAAGGCTAACAGCCGACTTCTGCAAGGCCATAAAATGATGTACCAAAATGCGCATAGCTGTTGGTCTAATACCAAATTTCTTCAGTTGTTTCTCGGTTTCCTTCATAATATCCTGATGTCCGTACTTGCTTATTATTCAATCCTTAATTATCCATCTACCTTCTCCAAACACCAAGGTATTATTTTCTACTGTATCCTTAAAATTCAAACCTTTGAAGTTTTCTCTATTGTATTGAAAACCTATGCCAACTAAGCGTCATGGTGCAAAGTGGTATGGTATATATAGCCAAATTCATTTTGAAAAAGCAATTTCGGATTTATGATCGAGGTTATATTTCGTATTTTTAAGCTAAACAAAAACCCATGGTCAAACCAACTTTTTCCCGTTTTATCCAGCTTCAAATACTGCTTTGTTTTCTCGTTTCCAGCACTGTGTTAAACGCTCAAAACGAATCGTTTATATATGGGGATGCCCTGCCCGATGCTCCTGAATTGGCTTCACGTGGCGCTTATAAAATTGGCGTACGCACATTGGATTTGGTCAATAAGGGACAGGTGGATGTTTTAAATTCGAAAAACGGGATGGACCCCATTTATGATCGGCCCCTAAAGGTAGAAGTCTGGTATCCGGCCTTATTGGCCCCGGGAGCCACAGAATTGGCCATTTATAAGGACGTTATGGGAACCGCCCATGATTCCCTTCGCCCATTGACTCCCATTACTTTTAAAGGTAGGGCGTCCCGTGATGCCGCACCACTTGCCACAGAGGGTCCTTTTCCCCTTTTAGTGGTTGCACATGGGTATGTTGGCTCCAGATACCTTATGACCTATCTAACGGAGAATTTGGCTTCCAAAGGATATATAGTAGTAGCCATAGACCACACGGATTCCACTTTTAGGGATGCTTCCCCTTTTTCAAGTACCTTGGTGAACCGCGCCAAGGATATTTCCTTTGTTATGAACCAAATTGGGGACTTGGGAAAAGCCAATAACAAACACTTTTTATCGGGATTGGTAGATTCCGAAAACATCGGTATTATAGGCTATTCCATGGGTGGATACGGAGTACTGAACGTGGCAGGTGCTGGATATAGCGATGGCCTCGTAGATTTCTTTTCCAGCATGACCGGAGGTAGCAAAGCAATAGCAGAATTGGCCATGAGCAACCCTAACTTTCCAAAGGTTGACCCTAGAATAAAGGCGGTTGTAGCCTTTGCTCCCTGGGGAATGGAGCGTGGTGTTTGGGATACCGAAGGTTTAAAGGGACTAGAGATCCCTACCTTTTTTATAGCAGGGAGCCAAGATGATATTTCAGGATACGAAAAGGGAATTAAAGCTATCTTCGAGGGAGCCATAAATACGGATCGATATTTACTTACTTATGAAAATGCAAGGCACAATGTAGCCCCAAATCCCCCGCCAGTGGAATCTTTAAAGCCTGGACTCCATATGGATGAATACTATAGATATGCCGAACCTAGTTGGGACGAGAGAAAGATCAATAATGTAAACCAACATTTTTTAACTGCCTTTTTAGGTATACATCTAAAACAAAAGGATTATTCAAAATTTTTGGAGTTAGAGGAAGATTCCAATGAAAAGGATTGGACCGGATTTAAGCCTCGTTCCTCAACAGGCATGGAACTGCTTCATGCCAAACCTGCACCTTAGGAGGTAGGTATGGAGCCTTGTCCTTACTTTCGCGTTCCTCAGCTATATATTATATCTTTTTAAAAATAACTAGGCTATGAAGCTTTTTTGGACGATTCTTAAAATACTATTGGCCCTTTTTATGATATATGCAGGGATGCAACATTTTTTTAAACCAACCTTCTACCTGCCTTTCGTACCCCAGTTTTTACCCTTTAAAATATTCGTCATCTATTTATCGGGAATATTGGAGATGGTTTTAGGGGTATTGCTCCAACTTCCCAAATACACAAAATACGGAGCTACAGGGATATTATGGCTTATGATTGTTTTTCTTCCTGTCCATGTTTGGGATGTTTTTTCCGATCGACCCGCCATAGGAAGTCCGCAGGCAGCCATGATTCGATTGCCAATACAAATTGCCCTTATAGGCCTTGCCTGGGGTGTTGGAAAATATGCCACTGGTAAAAGTTAATATCTATATTTTAAATAATAAAAGGTATTAAACCTCAGGGCAAGCCTGCCTGCCAACAAAGGCAGGCCTGTCTGCCGACAAAGGCAGGCCCTGAACCCCATAATAGGAATCGACCCTAGGGTCGAGGCATTGAACCTAGGTCCCGCCAAAAAAGGCAGGATTAGTTCAACTTGCAATTTTAAGTGCGTCTTACTGACTTCTC
>TARA_R110002050_G_scaffold245922_1_pt1 | contig 26508 bp, 20 predicted proteins | sample TARA_R110002050 | Tara Oceans TARA_R110002050 (sample SAMEA4396988) | marine metagenome | biome: Polar Biome; feature: [DCM] deep chlorophyll maximum layer (ENVO:01000326); material: water (ENVO:00002006), including particulate matter (ENVO:01000060) such as... | depth 25 m
AGTCGTGCCTCCTTCGTAATGACGGTTTGTTTTTGTGTCCCGTCATTGCGAGGAACAAAACAATCTGCCCATTGCTTACCTAAGATATGTAGTACTCCAATTCATGAGATTGCTTCTGGCATACTTCCTTCGAAAAAACCATTCCCATAGAATATACGTGCTCTAAACAAATACCAAATTCCTCAAATTTAAAACCAAGGGTCTGGAACCCTATATATGTCCACTTTTTCACCTTTTTGTACCATTCAACAAAAAAAATAGACCATTAGTCAATTTTATTAGAAGGAGACAGGGCATCAATGTATATTTGCTAAGTAGTTGATAATCAGTACGTTGAAATATATAAAAAAATCGATAAACTGTAAAACACTGCAAAAAACATGGATAAATAGAAAAACCATGTAAAAAGTGTCGATAAAACGACAACAATTTTAAGATTAATTCCCAAAATTAATCTTATGTAAAAACTTAACCTATGAGACGTAACAAAATCTACACTAAAATAATAGCGTTTAGCATTTTATTTTTATCTGGCTTTAACCTAGTTAGCGCACAAACTCCGTTATATAATGAAACTTTCACGGTTTCCGATGGTACAACCTCTTCTTCTAATTGGTCATCAACTAATTTCAATACTTCTTGGTGGAGTCCATTTGATGTGAATAGTACTCAAATGAGATCGTTTTATTCGCAAGGAGAAGATGTATGGACCAGTTCATCTATTGATATTACTAATTATTCTGATTTAAATATATCATTAGATGTTAGTGTTGGTGGATGGGGAATAAATAGTAGTGATTATATTAGTGCCTATTATTCTTTAGACGGTGGTAATGAAATTTTAATACAAACTATCTCTAACAATTTTAGTGCAACCACTATCACACTAAATAATGTTCAAAATAATGGCTCTTCCAATTTAACTATCATTGTTAAATTAAGGAATGATGGGTGGAAATCCCACTATTTCGATAATGTTAAGGTAACTGGAACATTATTGGATAATGACGCCATTTGGAGAAATAACAGTTGGGTAAATGGTATTCAACCAACTATAGATAAAAAAGTAATTATTGATTATGATTATAATACCGCAACACAAGGTAGTATTAGTGCATTAGAGTTAATTGTTGAACCTGGTTACACCCTAACTGTGGACAATGAAACCTATGTTGAGGTTGCTAATGATGTTACTGTAAATGGAAACCTTATTGTAGAAACTAAAGGCGCGTTTGTTCAAATAAATGATAATGGTACGTTTACTGGAACTGGAAAAGTTAATAAAACCACAGCCAATAAAAATGCTTGGTATTATTATACGTATTGGGGATCGCCAGTATCAAATATGACGGTTGCAAGTGCCTTTCCTAATGTATCATCAAACAGACGATATTTTTTTAATGCAGCTAATTTCCTAGATGCTAACAATGACGGATTTGATGATAATAATAACGACTGGACAATTGCTACGGGTGTTAGTATCATGACACCTGGAACTGGATATGCTGTAACATCTTCATCTTCATCTACATTTCCTGGTCCAGACTATATAACCTTTGAGGGAACCTTTAATACCGGAACCATTACAACACCAATTATATATACAGGTGATGTATCTTCTGCAGATCATCCAAATTTACTTGGAAACCCATATGCATCTGCTATTAATTATAACGATTTTTATAATGCAAATAGTTCAATTATAGAAGGCGTGACTTATTTTTGGTCTCAAGCAACTCCTATTAATGCTAACGGAAAATTTAGTCAAAATGATTATGCAACCTATTCTGTTGGTATGAATGCAGGTGTTGCTGGTGCAAGCGGTGTTATTCCTAATGAATTTGTCCCTTCTGGACAAGGGTTTTTTATTACTGCAAAAGCAAATGGAACGGCGAGCTTTTCCAACAGTATGCGTGCCAAAGGTACCACAGACAATTCTCAGTTTTTTAAGACTTCAACTTCTAAAAACAACTCCAATTCTAGCAATTCAAACAAATTGTGGGTGAATTTAAGTTCTGATAACGGTGTGTTTAGTCAAATTTTAGTAGGTTATGTTGATGGCGCCACTAGTGACAATGACGGTTTGTTATTTGATGCTCCAAAATTAGAATCAGGTGAAGCTGCCATATTATACAGCACTATTATAAACTCATCAAAACGATTTGTTATTCAAGGGAAAGACGTTAACAGTTTAACTTCTGATGAAATGATTCCCCTTGGATTTAAAACTACCATTTCAGAAGCTACTATGTTTACCATTTCTATCGCTCAATTAAAAGGTGACTTTTTAAATGGAAACGCTATTTACTTAAAAGACAAATTACTTAATACAATAAACGATTTATCTGCAAACGATTATACATTTACATCTGAAGTTGGAACATTTAATGACCGCTTTGAGATTGTATTTAAAAGCGTTACTTTATCAACCGAAACAGTAGCATTAGATGCTAATACTGTGAATATTTTACAAAAAAGTCAAAATAACATCACCTTTAAAGTTGCGAATAACCATACTATTAAAACCATTGTTATTTATGACATACAAGGAAGATTAATTTATCAATTAAAAGGTAATAAAAATGAAGAAACCTTTAACCTTCCTAAATTGAACCAAGCCATTTTTATTGCCAAAATAGAACTTTCAAACGGGGCTTTAATTACTAAAAAAGCGATTAAAAAATAATGTCATTGCGAGGAACGAAGCAATCTGTTTCTTGTTTACCTAAAAATATATTGAACTCCAATTAATGAGATTACTTCGTCGTGCCTCCTCGTAATGACGCTATGATTTGGTGTTCCGTCATTCGAGGAACGAAGCAATCTGTACCATCACTTACCTAAAATATGTAGAATTCCGGTTCATGAGATTACTTCAGTCGTGCCTCCTTCGTAATGACGGTGATTTTTTAATGTTTCATTGCGAGTCCCGATAGCTATCGGGAGAAGCAATCTGCCCATCGCTTACCTAAAATATATTGAACTCCAATCATGAGATTACGTCGTCGTGCCTCCTCGTAATGACGGTGGTTTTTTAATGTTTCATTGCGAGTCCCGATAGCTATCGGGAGAAGCAATCTGCCCATCGCTTACCTAAAATATATTGAACTCCAATCATGAGATTACGTCTTCGTGCCTCCTCGTAATGACGATAGGGTTGATGTTTTCGTTATAATGACAATTATAAACTGTATTTTAAAGCCAGTATAAAATTTCTGCCAGCAGCCGCAATTCCAGAGGAATAGGTTTTATAACGTTGGTCCGTTATATTCTCTAAACTGGCTGTAATAGTAGTCGCATCCGTTATTTGAAATTGGGTCCTCAAATTTAAGGTGTACCATGACGGTGCATACGGCCTGCCTTGGCTATCCAACGCATAGATATAGTCTTTTTCAATTTCAGATGGTGCCAACTGGTTAAAAGATAATTCATTATTATAATAAGCAAACACATCCATTTTAAAAGCTTTGGTATTCCAAACCAAATGGGTATTCCCAAAATGGGGAGCTGCATGACGCAACGGGGTTTCTGCACCACTATCATCTTCTTCAGTTCCACCAATCACACTGTATTGTGATGTTAACTTCAATTGTTTTGTAAAACGGTATTCCATGCCAACTTCAAGTCCGTATATCCAGGCCTTTGACGCATTTTGTATGGCCTGCACATTACTTAATTCACCATCATAAACAATCTGCGCATTTCCGTTTAATGTAAAATCACGTCGTACCAAAGCATTATTTAAATAGGTGTAATAAGTGCTCACATCTATAATCAACCTTTTTTCAAAATTGAGTTTTAAACCCAAGTCATATCCGTAAGCATACTCTGGTTTTAATGACTGATTGGGAACCACTACAGCACCCGGTTCTGAGTCAAATACTTTACCAATATCATCAATATTGGGAGCCCTGAATGCTGAAGAAGTGTTTAATCTCCATTGGATAACGGCATTTGGTGACCAGCTAATTCCGGCGGTTCCTGTAAGAGCGCCCGCTATATTTTTTGATGCTATAAAAGGTAAATTTAAATAAATGTTGTTCGCTTTAAAACTGGCCTTTGAGACCACGTGATTAAAACGAAGCCCCGATTGAAATACAAATTTAGGATTGGGTTTATATTTAATACTGGAATATAGGGCTGCCGATTGCCAACTGGCACCATTAGGGTATCTGGACACGGTTGGAATTAAACTGCCAGTGGTAATATTTTCTTCATCTCCATGAGACATCACTTGGTTGTAAACATATTCCAAACCATAAAAAAATTGCGTTTTAACGCTTAATTTTTTTTCTAAATCCAAATTAAACGAATAGGCATCCACAGCTTCATCCCGAATATTTCTTAGCTCCGATTGAAAATTTCTATCCACCCTGCTTTCCTGAAAATTTTGATAGGCCATAGTCACTTTCGCCTTGTCATATAGGTTTGACAAACTACTTAACTTGGTGATTTGTGCATTGGCCATGAACCATTGTTGTGGGCCATAATACCATTCCGCCGAACGTAAATCAGTGCCTTTATAACGGATTAACCTATCATAACGTGGTATATTGGACGTGGTAGAATAGTACAGCCCCAAATCAAAACTCAAACTATTAAAAGGCTCAAACCTCACCTTTTGCATGATATTATATTGACGGTAACCGGATTGTTTTTGGACTAACGGATTGCTGTTTTGTACCATTACATCGCTATTGTTTAAAGTAGAAACATATTCTGGTCGTAAATAATCTTCAGGTCCATGGGTTCCCATTTTTAAATCGCCAAAATCTGTGTAGCTGGCATTGGTTAAAAAAGCCCATTTTTTTATTCCTATATTAAAATCGACATGTCCTGTTTTTTCATTGCTGGCAGACGCATATCTTATAACCGCATTGGTTTTAATTTGAAGTGAATCTGTATAAGATAATGCGGGTTTTTGGGTATAAAAACTCATAACGCCACCAATGGCATCACTACCGTAAATCACCGAACCTGATCCCAAAATAACCTCAGCATTTTGAACAGCAAACGGGTCGATGGAAATGACGTTTTGTAAATTTCCGCCTCTAAAAATGGCATTATTCATACGCACCCCGTCAACGGTAATTAATAGTCGGTTGGTTGAGAAACCCCTAATCATAGGGCTTCCGCCTCCCAATTGACTTTTTTGAATATAAACCTGCCCGGAACTTTCCAGTAAATCAGCACTGGTTTGAGGGTTTACAAACTGGACATTTTCACTGTTCAGGCTCACTATTTTTTGAGGAATATCTTTTTTTACCTGTTCAAAATTTGAAGCAGAAATAACAACCTCACTAAGGTCTTGTGTGGTAACGTCCAGATAAACAATGTTAGATTTTTCAATTTGGGCTTTTTCAAGTTTTCTTGAGGTAAATAAAAGATGCTGAAAGTAAAGGATTTCATCAGAAGAAAATATGTTTAGTGATGCTTCTCCTTCAAAATTGGTGATGACGCTTTTTGTTTTATCAGCATTGAAAATGGCAACGCCAAAAATAGGTGTTTCAGAAATGGCGTTAAGCACTTTAACTTGTTGCGCCTTTAATGATGCACTAATTATCAGAAAGAAAAAAATAATGTAATTAATCTTCATAGGCTAACTAAAAACTTGGTTCAATACCTGCAAAGACTTTGGTTTTTTAAATTCGCCTAATTGCAACTCATAATAAAGCAACAACATATTTAAAAATGATTGTCTTTGTTTTGTGCCAATTTTCACATTGGAAAGAGCCTCAAATTTTGTGCCTAACAACTGTTTTAAAAGCATTATATTTTCACCTGACACCGTATAAATTCCAAGTTGCTTCACTTCAAATTTACCATCTTCCAAATTAAAATAATCATATTCTAAGTTTATTTTTTCTGGATAAAACCCTAAATATTTGGATAATTTCAGTAAAAAAAGCAAATGAAAATTTGAATATTCCGAATGTGTATCCAACCACAATAGTGTGGTTTCAATAAAACTAAAAAGGGTTTCATTTTGCTCTTCTTCCTTTAATATATTTGAAAGCACTTCAGACAAAAACATCACAATGGAACCTTTTAAAATATTGGTATGTATGCTACTGTACAGATGATTTATTTTAGCTTCTTTTATGGTGTGAAGGCTTCTGTTTGGATTGTAAACTATGACCAATTGCAATTGGGACAATAGTTGAAAATAGGCTGTTTTTGTAAGTCCTTTTTTGCTTTTTAAAACCCCTCTCAACAAAAAGCTCAATACGCCATATTGCTGGGTATAGCACTTTACAATTAAATCATTATCTCGATACCGGATTTTTGAAAGTACAATCGCATGGGTTGAAATGACCATTATCTGACTACCATTAATTTTAAAACCCTTGTTTCAAAGGTGTCTAAATCTGAAAGCATGATAAGATAAACACCTGAAGACACCACATTATTAGCAAGATTTTTACCATTCCAATAAGCCGTTCCTCCATCAATTTCAAGATTATTCCCGGCATATCGTAAATTGATTCTGGACTGTGCTTCGGCAACCAGGTTGCCTTCAATATCGGTTATTTTAATGTTTACATTTTCAGAGATATCCTTGATTTTTACTTTTTCTTCTACTATATTAAAATTTGGCCGTACCGGATTTGGATAGGTATAGGCGCTTTGTAAGTCGTTTTGAGGACTTGATCCACCAGAAAGAAATGACACCAAACCATTATCGGTAGCAATATAAACCATCCCTGATGTATCATTTATTGAAATGTCTTGAATATTATTTGATGGTAACGGAGAATTGTCTTTTGTAAAATGATAGATGGTTTTTTGTCCATCAGAAGACAAATAAAATACCCCGGAGCCAATGGTTCCAATCCATTTATTATTAGAGCCATCTACTTCAATATCTGAAACAAACTGCTGAAACAGAAGCTCTTTTGGAATGCCATCTTCTAAAATAATAATGTCTTCTACTTGTACATTATCATCCGTAAAAAAGTTTGATGTGTTATATAACACCCTTAAACCATTATGTGTCCCTATCCATAGTTGATTTCTTTTATCTAAAGCAATGCACCTTACTGATTTATCAGGCAAATTAGCTCCCTCACTTATGTTTTTTAATAAAGGGCTTCCATTATTTTCGTTAAACCCGATTACACCCTTAGAAAATGATGAAATGAATTTTGTCCCTAACGGGTCAATAACCATTTTATTAAACCCTAAATTATCATTAATAGGATTATTTATCAAATTTGAAAAATCATAGCTACTCCATTGATTTGTACTTGGGTTATATGACTTTAATGGCTTGTTTATTAAAGATGTAATAGACCACAACAACCCATTATTGTCAAATGCTAAACCTGACAATCTTAAGCTTACAAAATTTGGGTTTCCAGGTAAATTTATGGATTCTAATCCGCTATTGTTTTGATCATATTTTATTGTTGGTACATTATCATTTATTTCTAATAACCCATCTTGAAAGGAACTAATAAAAACTTGTTTCTGATTATTAGGATTAACACAAATTGTATTTAAATTTCTAGAATTGAATATACTATCGTATGAAATATTCGTCCATTTTTCATTTTCTAAATGACTAATTCCATACGTTCTTAGAGGTGAAGGATCATAATAAATGGTAAAATCTCCGTAAGTTGCCCAAACCCCACCAAAATCGGATTGAACCGAAAATGTATTATTTCTTAATGGCCCATCAGGATGAATTTCTTCAAAAATTGTAGGCGATACTATTGGTGTTTTTAATACCCCAAAATCTGTAGAGCCAATATATACATCATTCAACAAAACGGTGGCTGACGTGTAACTGGTATTAAAATTTGGGCTTAAATCAACTTGGGAAATCAGATTAAAATTAGCATCATAAACGTACACATTGCTTTTTGTGGTTACTACCAAATTCCCTTCAACTGATTTTACATCTAACGGTGGATTGTTATATAAAAACATTTCACTAAAAACATCATTTACCACTTGATAGATCCTACGGTTTGTTCTCACGGCATATAAATTGCCCTGAACATTCTCTATTGCTAAAAAATCGCCGGGGCTAACTGTTTGCCAATTCTGATAATCAATTAAGTTTGGGTTGGTAAGCAGTGCTTTTCTCAATCCGTTGCCATCTTGACAGGCCGCATAAATATAATCTCCAAAAATGGTTGTTTGATTCACTTTTGTCTGACTTCCCAAATTACCAATAAAATAGGTGTCGTTAAATTCCAGTCGCTCCAGATTGAAAACTGAAATCCCAAAATTTGTGGAAATATAAACCAAATTGCCGGTAGCATTGAAGTGGTTTATTCTTTTGTTTGCAGGCGTAATGGTCGCCTTATCAATAATATCTACTATGGTAAGAATGTTTTCGTCATTATCAAATGCAATTTCAATGAGACCATTTTCATATCCAATCATCAACAAATTATAGTCTTCACTGTAATAGATGGTTGATATTTGTTCTCCTGAGAGTCCATTTATTGTGGTGATTTCTGTTATTTCCCTGGTTTGCGCATCATAACTGAAAACAGCATTTTCTGAAGCAGCATAAATTTTGCTGTTTCCTTTAACTACATCCTTGATATTATAAAAGGAAAAATAGCCTTTCCAAAGTGCTGAAAAGTCTTGAGCCATAAGAAACAGTGGACAAAGTAAAAAGGTGAATACTACAATTCTATTAAGCATAGGTGTTTTTTATACAATCAAATATATTTATAACAAACGACAATTGCCCTAATATCATATGTGTTAACTAAAAAAAGCTTCCAAAATAAATTCTGAAAACTTTTTTTAATATATTTAAAATAATCTTTTTAAATGATTCCTTGATCTAACATGGCATCTGCCACTTTAATAAATCCTGCAATATTAGCCCCTTTTACATAGTTAATATATCCATCATCTTGAGTGCCAAATTTAATACATGCAGCATGTATTGAAGACATCATTAGATGTAATTTTGCATCAACCTCTTGGGCTGTCCAATTTAATTTCATGGCATTTTGTGACATTTCTAATCCAGAAACACCTACTCCTCCAGCATTTACTGCTTTACCAGGGCCAAAAGGTATTTGCGCATGATGTAGCGCTTCAACGGCTTCCGGAGTACAACCCATATTAGAAACTTCAGCCACATATTTAACACCATTGACTATTAATTTAACAGCATCTTCACCATTTAATTCATTTTGAGTAGCACTAGGCATAGCAATATCACATTTTACTTCCCAAGGTTTTTTATCTGCAATAAATTTAGCTTCAGGAAACTCATCAGCATACGGAGAAACAATATCATTATTTGAAGCTCTTAAGGCTAGCAGATAATCAATTTTATCAGCATCCAATCCTCTTTCATCATAAATATAGCCATCAGGACCTGAAATGGTCACAACCTTTCCACCCAATTCAGTAACTTTTAAAGCAACACCCCATGCAACGTTACCAAAGCCTGAAACACAAACGATTTTATCCTTAAATGAATCATTATTGGCTGCCAGCATTTCATGAGTAAAATAAGTAGCTCCAAAACCAGTAGCTTCTGGTCTTACTAGGCTACCACCCCAATTAAGGCCTTTACCGGTTAAAACTCCCGTGTTTTCGAACTGAAGCTTTTTATACATCCCGTACAAATACCCAATTTCTCTTCCACCGGTACCTATATCACCAGCAGGCACGTCAGTATTAGGACCAATCATACGCCATAATTCCAACATAAAAGCTTGACAGAAACGCATAATTTCTGTGTCTGATTTCCCTTTTGGATTAAAATCCGAACCTCCTTTGGCACCTCCTAAAGGCAAGGTTGTTAAGGCGTTTTTAAAAGTTTGTTCAAATCCTAAAAATTTAAGTATACTTAAATTCACACTTGGATGTAATCTAATCCCTCCTTTATAGGGTCCAATGGCATTGTTAAATTGTATTCTATAACCAAGATTTACATGCACTTGACTTTCATCATCTAACCAAGAAATCCTAAAAGTTAAAACACGATCTGGTTCAACTAATCGTTCAATGATTTTAGCTGCTTCATATTGTGGGTTTTCATTGTAAATAGGTTCAATAGATTCCAATACTTCATGAACCGCTTGCAAGTATTCCTTTTCACCTGGGTGTTTGGTTTCAAGGTTTGTTAAAATGGTTTTTGTATTCATAGTAATTAAAAATAAAAAGTGTTTGAAAATATTCTGCAAAAATACTGCTATTTAATTCAATATTTTCTGATTTAGGAGGCTATTTTTTATCAATTAAGCAACGAAAAATATTCTATTAAATGAACTCCTATTCTTCTTAAAAAAAAGCTACTTCCCAACCTTTGTTTTTTACATATTAGTTATTACATAAACCCTTCAGGAGGTAAATCATTTATTGAATTTTCAAATGATTCTTGATGATTATTAATTTTAAATCCTGCTTTATATATAGCTGCCTTATTGCTTTTCCCCTCAATGATAATGGTTAATGGCTCTTTAAAACAAATATGTCTTAAATACTCATCTTCATAACAAGCTTCCTGTTTATTTAAATAATCCAAATCAAAAAAACCGTCATTTATAAATGGATTAATAGTGAAATAGCCGACTCTAAAAGAGGTCAGGTTTTGGAAGAAATGAGTGCCCTGACTAGGATCTATTCTAAAGTCATTGAGACCTGCTTCTACAATTATTTTTGCCGAAGAAATTTGAGGCCAAATTACTGGGATACCCAACCAAGGATCACTTGACCCCCATCGCCCTGGGCCTACTAAAATATATTGCTGATCTTGATCTGAAAACTTTTTATTTATTTGTTCTACAGCGGCTGCAATTTTTCTGGTGTTAGCCGGATTAAATGTTTCTGGTTTAACATATACAAAATTCGTGATATGATTATAAGTACCGTTTCCTAAAGCCGATTTTGAGTAAATAATAGTGTCTTCAATTTTGAAATTTTCCGGTAATTCATTTTTTGTATCGACACTTTCAATGATTGGTCTTATCTGTAAAAAACTAAATATTCTAGGTTGCCCTTTTGGGACATCTAAGTTTATGGCAAATTCTATTTCAATAGGATTTCGCATTTCGCGTTGTCCGACGCGTAATAAGTCCTGTAAAATTTCGGCCAATGGAAAGGTGTTGTATTTTAAAACATTATCAAAAGTCACTACTCTTATGCCATCATGTAAAACTCCCGGTCTAATAATATTATTTTGTAAATCGTAGGTGGAAGCTACAAATTTTAAAGAAGGGTGGTTTTTAGCAGCCCTCAAAGTAATTTTCTTTTTATTAATGGCCTCCTCTGTTGAAACTTTATAGCTTTTAGGGTCTAAATCTAAACCATAAAAATACTGTTGTGTATCACGTTGGGTTGAATCTGGAGACGATAATTGTAAGACTTTTTTTGGATGATATGGTGAAAACCGTAAGCTGAGACCACCACCAACAATAATTTCTCCTAAACCTAACGCAATATTAGCAATACCTTCATTTGGTTTTTCATTGCCTATGGGATAAAAATTAATGGAACGGGCAACACCTGATATATTTGGATAGTATACATCGTCATATTTTTTTCCTGTCAATTCTTGAAGAATAACAGCCATTTTATCTTCTTCAATGGTATGTGCCGTAGCCTTTAAATAGACTTTACTACCTTGAAAAAAAGCAGATGCCATAACCGATTTTATGGCATTGGATACCATTTCCAACATATCATCATTGTTGGTATTTGGAATCATATAGGTTGCAAATACACCCGCGAAAGGCTGATAATGTGAGTCTTCCAACACACTGGATGAACGAACTGCAATTGGTCTTTTAACAACATTCAAAAATGCTTGTACATCATCTAAAACCCATTGAGGCAAAGGTTTTGAAATAAATTTATTTAAAATTTCATCATCATTATTTGATTTTGCTACAAACCTAATTAAATCATGTTGCTCCATAAATTCATCAAAAACCTCAGTGCTAATAACTACCGTTCGGGGTATAGAAATATGGACATTGTCGTATTTTCTAAAAAGCTTATGACGTTTTAAAAAAGAATCTATAAATGCCAGTCCGCGTCCTTTTCCGCCAAGAGAACCTTCTCCTATTCGTGCAAACCCTAAATATTCATCATACCTTTCTTTATCAAATTTTACAATAACACCGCGCGAACGGTAAATTCTGTATACACTTATGGCATCTATCAAGAATCGCCTTATTTGTTCTACATCTTCAAAATCATCATATTCAACTTTACTAAACAGATTTGCTAATGGAAATAAAGCTCTCGATTTTAACCATTTAGAATATTCACTTCGTTTGGAGTGGTAAGCAATAGATTCTTTAGAAACTGTTTTTAATGCTTTTTGGAATTCGCTTAAATTTTTAACAACAGCCAAAACTTTCATTTGTTCAGGATCCCAGAATTCAAAATCACCAAAAGAAAAATATTTGTTAATATAATTTTTTAAATCTGTTCCTAAGGTTTCTGAGTGCTTGTATAAAAATTTACCCTTTAATTTTATAGCTATTTTCTCGTTGTTAATATCTGAAGATTGAATTAAAAAAGGGAAATAGCGCTGTGAACTTCTTACATATTTTAATAATTCAAAACCGGCATTTGCGTCTCTTTTACCATCTTTCAAATAATTAACATCTGAAATGACGCCTAAAAGATTGCTTTTGTACTTTTCAAAAAGCGACAATCCTTCTTCGTAAGTTGTTGCCAATAAAATTTTTGGGCGCCCTCTCATGACCATCATACTTCTATGTTCATTTAGGCCTTCAGACATAAAAGCATGTGTTTGTTTTAAAATGATTTTATACATAATGGGCAAATACCTTGAATAGAATTTTAATGAATCTTCCACCATCAAAATAGCTTTTACACCAATTTGATTGATATCCCTATTGGCATTCATCCGGTCTTCGGTCAATTTAATAATGGCCAAGAAAATATCAACATTCCCATTCCAATGAAAAACAAAGTCAATAATCCCTTTATTCCCTTTTTGTAATTTATTTCTCAATTCTGAAGAGTAAAAACTTAATGCTGCTATTGGAACATCTGGATACGCTTCCTTTATCTCTTTGGAAGTTTCAAAAGCGTTATAATTTCCAATATCAAGCCAGGTTATAACCAAATCAACTTTGATATCATCCATTAATTTTATGGCTCTTTTTGCGGAGTTTGCGTGTACAAAATTTGGGGGGTACCTTAAATTTAAATCTGTGTATTCATTAAAAATTCGCTCATCTATTCTACCATCTTCTTCTAACATATAATAATCATAGTTAGAACAAACTATAAGGATTTTATTAATTCTGTTTTGCATTAATTCATCAAATGCAACTTCTTCAAATTCGTAGTTTCTTAAATCTGGTAAGGGATTTCTAATCATTTTTTATAACCATTATTTCTATTGCAAGATATAAATTTTAATGTTTTTTTATGCAAAAATAACCCAAAGCGAAAGAGGCTGTCTGAAAAGTATATATTAACCGTCATTACGAGAAATTTTTATTTCGAAGTAATCTGTAAATCAATAACTTGTAATTTACAGATTGCTTTATTTCATTCGCAATGACGATTTTTTAGACAGCCTCTTTTAATTTTATTAAAATTCTTGATTCCTTAAACAATTCCTTGAGCTAACATAGCATCTGCCACTTTAACAAATCCTGCAATATTTGCTCCTTTTACGTAATTAATATAGCCATCTTTTTCTTTTCCATATTGAATACAAGAGTCATGAATATTAGACATGATATCTTTTAGTTTTAAATCAACTTCTTCTCTTGTCCAATTAAATCTTAATGAGTTTTGAGTCATTTCTAATCCAGAAGTTGCTACACCACCGGCATTAGAGGCCTTTCCTGGTGCATACAATATTTTTGCTTTTTGAAATGCATGAACGGCATCAATGGTTGATGGCATATTAGCGCCTTCACTCACACAAATACATCCATTTTTCAACAACATTTTAGCATCTTCAGTATGAAGTTCGTTTTGTGTAGCACATGGCAATGCAATATCACATTTTACTTCCCACGGTGTTTTACCTTTAACAAATTTTGCTTTTGGATAAGTCTCTAAATATTCACTTATTCTTCCTCTTTTCACATTTTTCAAGTCCATAACATATGCTAATTTCTTAGCATCTATTCCTTCAGAATCATAAATATATCCTGATGAATCTGAAAGTGTTAAAACCTTAGCTCCTAAGTGGATACATTTTTCAGCAGCATATTGAGCCACATTTCCAGATCCGGAGACAACCACATTTTTGCCTTTTAAACCTAACCCTTTTGTTTTTAACATGCTTTCTGCAAAATATACAGTTCCATAACCAGTGGCTTCTGGACGGATTAATGATCCGCCCCAAGACAATCCTTTTCCTGTTAATACACCGGTAAATTCATTTCTTAACTTTTTATACATCCCAAAAAGGAATCCTATTTCTCTGGCACCAACCCCAATATCACCCGCTGGCACATCTGTATTGGACCCAATATGTTTGGATAATTCACTCATAAATGAATGACAAAAACGCATGATTTCACCATCACTTTTCCCTTTAGGATCGAAATCACTTCCTCCTTTTCCACCACCCATAGGCAATGTGGTTAAACTGTTTTTAAACACTTGTTCAAACGCTAAAAATTTTAAAATACTTAAGTTTACCGTTGGATGAAAACGAAGCCCTCCTTTATACGGTCCAATAGCAGAATTCATTTGAATTCTATATCCTCTATTAACCTGGATTTCACCTGAATCATCAACCCAGCAAACCCTGAATGTAATAACACGTTCTGGCTCCACCATTCTTAATAAAATGTTTTTACCATAATAAATATCGTGTTGAATTATGTAAGGAATTACTGTTTCAGCTACTTCCTCAACCGCTTGTAAAAATTCTGGTTCATTACCATTTCTAACTTTTACAAGATCTAAAAATGCTTTAATATTACTTTTCATTTAAACAAATTTGTGTTACCAATTATAGACTTTATAATTTTATGCCATAAAGATACGATATCTTTAAAAAAGATGTTATTTTTTATTGAAATTCGCAATGCATAATTTTTACATTATTTTAGCGTTTTTATAAATATTTGATTCTTAATTCTGTTTTTATATATTTGTGTTGCTAATGCCTCCAAAAAACGAACCTTATAATGCTTAACTTGAAATATTTCTCACTTGCTTTGTGTTTGTTTTTAACAACACAAACAACATATTCTCAGGTAGGTTTTTCAAATGAAATAGGAGTCGTTGCAGGTCCTTTACAATTTCGATCGGATTTTGGTGCTCGTGATAATGATAAAACAAATTTTGGGAATTCAGGATTTGGTATTGGCATTGTTCATTACATCAATTTCTCCTATAGAAAAAATTACAGTTACTTGTACAGGGATTCTTATTTTAGTGAACATTTTAAAATAAGAAATGAATTATCCTGGAATAAGACAAAGCTTGAACATTTAGGCAATTGGGTGGATCCTTCAAAAACCACAGAAAACGCCAAGCGATTAAGAGGGCATAAAGGTGAAGCCAATAATTTGGATATAGGAACTGAGCTGGAATTTTTCCCTCTTGATATTCATGCATTTGAATCATTGCAATATAGTTTTGCACCCTTTGTAAGTTTAGGGGTGCATTACACATTTTTTACTCCAAAGGTTAGCACTACATACGACAATCCTAATCCTGGTGCTTACGGAAATGTTTTGGATGCCTCAAATTTTTATTCATATTGGAATCCGGGATCTGTAAATGCTTCTCCCGGTAACACATTATCCCTGGTATCCAGTATAGGTGTACGTTATAAACTTAACAAACTATCCGATTTAATGCTTAATTTAAGAGGGCAATATTATTTTAATGATTGGGTAGATGGTTTAAATCACCAATTACCTTCAAACAAATACAACGATTGGTTGCTTTGGGTAAATGTTGGTTATATTTATTATTTAAATAGGTAAACTTTCTATTTTAAAGCTTGTTTTAAATCAGTAATTAAATCATCAATATCCTCAATTCCAACACTCAATCTAATTAAAGAATCAACAACACCTGTTTTTTCTCGTTCTTCTTTTGGTATGCTTGCATGCGTCATACTTGCCGGATGACCAGAAAGTGATTCTACTCCTCCCAACGATTCTGCTAGGGTGAAAATTTCTAAGTTTTCAACTATTTTAATGGCATCCTTATAATTATTCCCCTTTGTAGTAAATGAAATCATGCCGCCAAAATCTTTCATTTGAGATTTTGCTATATCATGATTTGGATGATCTTCAAAACCTGGCCAGTACACGTTTTCAATTTTTGGATGTTTTTTTAAATATAATGCTACTGCTTTACCATTTTCACAATGACGTTGCATTCTAATATGAAGTGTTTTAATTCCTCGTAATACTAAAAAACTGTCTTGAGGCCCACATATGGCGCCACTGGCATTTTGAATAAAATATAACTTATCAGCTAATGATTTGTCTTTTACTATTAGAGCACCCATCACCACATCACTATGGCCACCAAGGTATTTTGTTGCAGAATGCATGACAAGATCAGCACCCAATTCAAGTGGTTGTTGTAAATAGGGTGTCGCAAACGTATTATCTACCGCTAATAAAATATTGTGTTTTTTGGCAATTACTGAGGTTGCTTTTATATCAATAATGGTCATCATGGGATTGGTTGGCGTTTCAACCCAAATGAGCTTGGTGTTCTTATTAATATACTTTTCAATATTGGCAGCATTTTGCATCCCTATAAAATGGAATTTTATTCCAAAGCCTTCAAATATTTTTGTAAATAATCTATAGGAACCTCCATATAAATCATTGGTTGAAATAACTTCGTCCCCTGGCTTTAACAGTTTCATTACGGCATCAATTGCCGCAAGACCAGAACCAAAAGCAAGTCCATAATCACCATTTTCAATACTTGCAAACGCTTTTTCCAATGCATGACGTGTAGGGTTTTGAGATCTTGAATACTCATATCCTTTATGACCCCCAGGAGTCGTTTGAGCGTATGTTGAAGTTTGATAAATTGGCGGCATCACAGCGCCATAAGCAACCTCATGCTCTTGACCGCCATGAATGGTTTTCGTATTGAATTTCATAATAATAATTTTTACAAATGTAGTTTATAATTCGGTGTATTCAAATGCAATAATTACCTTTAGGGAACGTAAATACCATTATGATGTTCAATAAAAACTTTCTCCTATATAGTTGTTGTCTTTTTATGATTGTTTCATGTAAAGAGGACGCTTTAATGACCTTTCAAGAATCCCATTTTTCATCGGACCAAAATGGTCTTGTGGATATAAATATCCCTGTGGCACAAGGCGAGGATTCGATAGCTACATCAATAAATGCTACCATTGAAAAACATATTATTTATGAGCTATTAGCCGGTGAAACCGAAGGCATAAATGCAAACACCATTCAAGAAAGCATCGCTGGTTTCAGTAAAGAATATTCAAATTTTAAAAATGATTTTCCAGACAATACGCCGCTATGGGAAGCCCAAATTGATGGTGATATCATGTTTCAATCTGAAGCAATCATTAGCATTGCTTTAACTTCCTATATAAACACCGGTGGTGCGCAAGGGATTTTGCACATTTCCATTTACAATTTCAATGCCCAAACGGGAAAAACAATATTAAATAAAGATTTGTTTAATGACTATGATGGTTTTTTTAAAATAGCTAAAATGTATTATCAAAAGGAGTTTGAGTCTGAAGGAATTTCAATGGAGTCTGAAAAATTTACCCTTCCTATGAATATTGGTTATTCTACAAAAGGCATTCTATTATTATATAATATGAATGAAATAAATACTTTTTCTAAAGGCCCACTAGATTTTACTATTCCGTACAGTGCCATTTCATATTATTTAAATTATCAATAAAATGAAAAAAGTATATTACTTAAAAACATGTAGTACCTGCATACGCATTTTAAAAGATTTGAATCTGTCTTCAGACTTTATTTTACAGGATATTAAATCAGAAGAAATAACGGTAAAACAGTTAGAGTACATGAAAACTCTTGCCGGAAGTTATGAAGCGTTTTTCAGTAAAAAAGCGAAGCTGTATAAAGAAATGGATTTAAAAAATCAAACTTTACAAGAGCGTGATTATAAACACTATATATTAGATCATTATACGTTTTTAAGCCGCCCGGTGATCATCATGGACGATGCTATTTTTATTGGAAACTCAAAACAGGTCATAGAAAATGTAAAAGGATACCTTTCTCAAAAATAAGTGACTGCATTTTGAGTAAAGCTTTAAACAGGATTGAGCTTTTTGCTTCTTATGATATAAAAATAAATATTTGATCTGATTTCAAAACCCAATCTTTTATACATGTCGATGGCCCTAACGTTATCTGTCCTAACATGCAAAAACGGAATTTGACCTTTATTAAAGACAGACTCAGATAAGAATTTAGTTATTTTTGCAGCATACCCTAAGCCTTGATAATTGGGATGTGTACAAATAGCGCTTATTTCTGTGAATCCATCCATATGCAATCTTTCTCCGCCCATAGCCACTAATTTATCCCCATCAAAAACACCATGGTAACCACCAAACTCAATGGTGCGTTTTGTAAATGGACCCGGTTTAGTAAGTTGGGTTAATGCTATCATTTGATCAATATGATGTTCCCCTAATTGGACTAATTCTACATGTCCTTTTGATGAATTAATATAGATTAATTCTGAACAAGTCATTTGATATAATGGCAATGAAAAAACAACTTCAATTTCGGCAATAAAATCGACCTCTTCAGCTATTAATAAAAACCAGGAGCGGTTAATGGGTACATTATGCAATAATTCATGTTGATGCTTTTTATTCCAATGTGGCATCCCAATGAATGGCGCAATTTCAGCATTTAAATAAGCAAAATCCTTAGAACCAATATTTTTGTCGATATCCTGTGTTGTAAGCGCATTCCATATAGGATTATTTAACAAAGAATTCATAAAAATCTATTTATTCAGGATATAAACCTTTTGAAAAAACATAAAAACCAGTTTCACTAATTTAAAAACTTAGTGATATTTTAAAACTATAGTGACTCCACCAGGATTCGAACCTGGATCTAAAGTTTAGGAAACTTTTGTTCTATCCCTTGAACTATGGAGCCGAAATCAAAAAAACACATGCAAAAGTAGTTTATTTATATAACCATTCAAAACTTGAAAAGTTATAAAAGACAAGTGATAGTAAGAAAAGCGATTTAAAAAAAATCGTTTTCTTAAAGAACATTCCTTTTTTTCGCTTCTTCTAAACTTTTAATTACTGCCTAATTTTAAATATAGCAGAAATAAAATAAGGTATACAACTAGATAGAAACGATAAAAGTTTCTTGATTTTATATACATAGAATTATCTGGATAAATATTCCCTATTAAGGCCTTAACTTCTTTAACAAATACCGGTTTTATATTGATAATCCAACTATCTGTTTGATACACAATTTTTCTGAATTTGCTTCTATAATGCGATAATGGTAATCCCCAAATTATAAAAAGAATAAACCAAATATGAGTAGTTATAAAATCTATCATAATCTATTTTTTGGGAAACCAAGGGAAAAACGAACTGGTGTTTTTAATGTAATTTTCATATTTAGGTTTCGTCTTTAGTGTTTTTTCTAATAATGCAACACCAGATACCTTAACAATTAAATAGGTCATCAATACCGAACCAATAATTGGCCAATAACTAGCTGTTGCAATAGAAAAAACGGCAAAAGATCATCAAACCACTGAGTCGCCAAAATAATTGGGATGACGCGTATATTTCCAAAGACCACTATTTAAAATTTTATCTTTATTATCTGGATTGCTTTTAAATCTTTTAAGCTGAAAGTCACCAATTGTTTCAAAGCTAAACCCAACTACCCAAAACAAAATTCCTATATAATCCAGCCAATTTAACTCATCCGAATTTGTGTAAAAATTTATAGCCAATAAAGGAAGACCAACCAATAAAATTAATATACCTTGTAAAAGGAAAACCTGAAAAAAACTTAACCACCAATACCGTTTTGGACCAAACCGTTGCCTAAATTCTTGGTATCTAAAATCTTCACCTTTACCTAAGTTTCTTACCGCTAAATGAATAGATAAACGTAAACCCCATATGGATACTAAAACAAGTAATATGATTTTTCTAAGAAGAAAAGGGCCAGAGTTTAAAAAATAAAATGCATTAATAATTACAAAACCGACGCCCCAAAACAAATCGATAATACTCACGTTTTTTATCAAAACACTGATTGTCCAAAGTATAAATACAAGTAAAACAATGATAATAAGTGCATTAATGAATAGAATTGTCATAATTAAACAAATTATTTCATGCTAAAATACTATAAAGTCATTTAATCATAATTAATAATTCTTGTATTACTAAATCTATTGTTAATTATTATAATTACTTTTCAATTATAACTGTGTTTGCTAATTAACTAAAAAAGATTAATGTCCCAGAATTAGAAACTCTATGAAGAAAATATATTTATTCTTAAAAATAGTAGTAGTCTTATATCTTAAGACCGTTGCAAGGGAGATTGTGTAAAATAATTAACAAAATATGAATTTAATTATTTGATTATCAGCATATTAATTTGTATTTTAGTATTATGAAAGCAATAAAACACCCAACCTTGGCCGATAGTATTTGTGATACACGTTCACGAAAAATCAAAACGACATTTTTTAATCAAATGGACACTCTTTTAGACTGGAACACAATTAGTGGCCTTATAGACAAGCATTACATAAAGGGGAAAAGCGCCACAGGCGCACCCAGTTATGATGGACTGCTATTGTTTAAAATGTGTTTATTGCAGACTTGGTATGGATTAAGTGACCATGAGGTAGAAGACCGCGTAAACGATAGTATTTCTTTTGGTTATTTTTGTGACCTTAACATCGACCAAGTAGCACCGGACCACAGTACGCTGTCCCGTTTTCGAAGCCTGATGACAAAAGCAAAAGCCTACGAGCCGCTATTTAAAGAAATCAACAGGCAGTTGGAAGCCCATAAAATAATAGTAAAAACAGGAGTTATTGTTGATGCCAGCGTTATAGACACACCATTAAGGCCCAAGGGCAGGACCAATCATAAAGTTACCGAGGACAGAAAACTTGACAAGTTGGCTAGATAAATATCCCCTTAATTGGGTATATTTGAATATCAAATACTTAGAGTCTTGAAAGGAAGAGTTGAATTGTTTTCAGAAATAAAGTGTCCAAAATGTAGTCACAAGTCAATTGAAAAAATGACAGAAGATGCTTGTCAATTTTTCTATGAATGCAAGCAATGTAATACTATGCTAAAGCCAAATAAAGGAGACTGCTGTGTTTTTTGTAGTTATGGAACTGTACCTTGTCCACCGATTCAAATGAACAAAAATTGTTGTGGTACAGAATAAAAAAAGTCCAACATTTCTATTGGACTTTTCCGATTTTGCTCCCCCTCTTGGGCTCGAACCAAGGACCCTTTGATTAACAGTCAAATGCTCTAACCAACTGAGCTAAGGAGGAGTGTTATCTATTCGCTTTTGCGAGCGCAAATATATATATATTTTTATTTACAGCAAAACGACTTTTAATATAAATTTATTTATTTTAATTTATATTAAAACAAAGTTTCACGCTGTCCTTAAAACGTAATATTAGCTTCCAGCGTAAATATAATATTTAAAACACTTTTATTTAAAAATAGCTTTAAAAATATCATTCCCGTTAGCAAACAACACTAGGGCAATTAATAAAATAAAACCTACCATTTGAGCATATTCCAAAAACTTGTCTCCGGGTTTTCTTCCAGAAATCATTTCATATAATAAAAACACCACATGGCCACCGTCTAACGCCGGTATTGGCAGTAAATTTAAAACTCCTAACATAATGGATAAAAATGCTGTAATACTCCAAAAATTTTGCCAATTCCAGTAATTTGGGAAAATATCATATATGGCTTTAAAACCTCCAACACCTTTATAAGCACCTGTGCTTGGTGTGAAAATAGCTTTGAACTGTGTTATATAAGATGAAACTTTTTCTTTTGCCTTATGTAATCCAACTGGAAAGGATTCAAAAAAATCATATTTTTTTGTTTCAAAATGGTAATATCCCAATGCCTCTAAAGTTTCAGGTGTTGCTCCTGATGAATATACCAATCCTAATTTGCTTTCATTACTAACTGTTAACGGTATTGAGATGTCACTGCCGTCCCTTAGAACAGTAGCTTCAACCTGTTGCCCTTTAAACTTTTCTAAGGCCGGTTTAACTTCATCTGCATATTTAGTATTTACATCATTTAAAGCAACTATAATATCACCTTTTCGTATGCCACTTGTTTTATTATGTGATGAATCTGGAACTTGAACAATGGCAAACGGCATCCTTAAATCAATAAATCCTTTGTGATTGGAATCAATTAATTGCGCTAAAAAATCCTGTGGTAATATAATGGTTGATTGTTGTCCGTTTCTTTCAATGGTTATTTCTTTTCCAAAAAGAACTTTTTCAGGAATTTCAGAAAATGTTTCTATTTTATCGCCATCAACAGCAATAATTTTATCACCTGTTAATAACCCCGCCTTGTTGGCTACTGGACTTTCAATTAAAAGACCATCTTTAATATTATCATTTGGTAAAAATTTATCCCCATAAAAATAACTCATCCCTATATAAATGAGAATGGCCAATAAAAAATTAACGGTAACGCCTCCAAGCATAATAATTAATCGCTGCCATGCCGGTTTTGAACGGAATTCCCAAGGCTGTGGTGGTTGCGCCATCTGTTCTGTATCCATGCTTTCATCAATCATTCCGGATATTTTGACATAGCCTCCTAAAGGCAACCAGCCAATACCATACACGGTATCTCCAATTTTCTTTTTAAACAAAGAAAACTTAACATCAAAAAATAAATAAAATTTTTCTACCCTTGTTTTGAAAAGTTTTGCTGGTATAAAATGCCCAAATTCATGCAAAACAATAAGCAAGGAAAGACTCAATAAAAATTGAGATATTTTAATAACAAACTCCATATGCTTTCAATCAATTTTTTTAATCGGACAAAAGTAAGGTTTTAAACCAACTTTAAAAAGACATTTAAATAATGTGCCGGCATTTAACATTAATTTAAGTCTCAACTATTTGTTGTGCCTTTAAAATTCATTGTATTTTTGCTCTGGTTTAAACATACAATAATTACATGTTATCATTTTTTAAGGGCTATAAAAACTTCGCCATTGTTTTTATTATTTTATCCATTATCATTATCTCAGTTATTTATAACACATTAAATGTGTATCAGCCCTTGCCAATTTTTCAACCAGCTATGGTAAGTACGGAGTTAGTTGATAGTACGATTCAATATCAAAAAAAGTATCATAAAATAGCCGATTTTAAACTCATCAATCAAAACGGGAAAATAATTACCCAAAAAGATTATCAGGATAAAATTTATGTGGCCGATTTCTTTTTTACAACCTGTCAATCCATCTGTCCGGTAATGACCACTAATATGGCCATTATTCAAAAAGACATTATGAATGATGATGATGTTATGCTGCTTTCCTACTCAGTAACTCCCAAAATTGATAGTGTGGCACAACTCAAACGTTATGCTATTGAAAAAGGAGTTAATGATCAAAAATGGAATTTGGTAACAGGTGATAAGAAGCAGATTTATGAGCTGGCCAGAAAAAGTTATCTGGTTGTAAAAACGGATGGAAATGGCGACGAATTTGATATGATTCATACCGAAAACTTTGTTCTTGTTGATAAAAAAAAACAAATTAGAGGGTTTTATGACGGCACCAATTCTGAGGATATTGCCCGCTTAATTAAAGACATAAAAATCCTGAAAAAAGAATCCAATAATTAGTTTTATCCTAACTATTTTTTTAGCCTAAAATTTTACATTACTTTTGCTTCTTTAAAATCAATCTAAATAAGCTTGGAAGATACTTTAGCAAATATAAAACGGGGAGAACAATATATAATTACGGATGTGTCATCTATTTATATTCCCTTAAAACTTCTTGAAATGGGCTGTTTGCCGGGAAACTCTGTTGAGCTTGTTCAGGTGGCACCGTTTCATGACCCTTTGTATTTAAATATCAATGGCACCCACTTAGCCATACGAAAGGAAACTGCTATTCATATTTTAATCAAAAAAATAGTAGATGAGTAAGCAAATTAATGTCGCTTTAATAGGAAACCCAAACACTGGAAAAACATCTGTTTTTAATGCTTTAACCGGATTAAATCAAAAAGTAGGGAACTACCCGGGTATAACTGTTGAAAAAAAAGAAGGCATTTGTAAATTACCCAGAGGCGTTAAGGCCCATATTATTGACCTTCCCGGAACTTATAGTTTAAATGCATCTTCTCTTGATGAAAATGTTGTTATAGAATTACTTTTAAATAAGAATGATAAGGATTTTCCTGATATTGCTGTAGTTGTAAGTGATGTTGAGAATTTAAAACGAAACTTATTACTCTTTACGCAAATCAAAGATTTAGAGATTCCAACTTTGCTGGTTATCAATATGGCAGACAGGATGTCCTATAAAGGGATTTCACTTGATTTAGAGTATTTAGAAGAGCGCCTTAAAACAAAGATTGCTTTGGTTAGCACCAGAAAAAATCAAGGGATAGACACCTTAAAAACCCTGATCACTAATTATAAAGAGCTTTCCATAGAACATTGCATTGATCTTTCAGTTATAGATAAAGACTATTTTGATAATTTAAAAAAAGCATTTCCAAACCAACTCCTGTACAAACTTTGGCTTGTTATTACGCAAGATGTAAACTTTGGAAAAACCGATAGAAAAGAAATTGATGCTGTTGCAAATTTTAAAACTAAAAGTAAAGCTGATTTAAAGCGAATGCAACAAAAAGAAACTATAAAACGATATCAATTTATAAATGATGTCCTTAAAAAAGGGCAAACCATAGACGCCTCTCAAGCTAAAGATTTAAGAATGAAATTAGATAGAATTTTAACTCATAAAATTTGGGGTTATGCTATATTTTTTATCATTTTACTTACAATTTTTCAAGCCATTTATGACTGGTCCAGTGTGCCTATGGACTTTATTGATGGTGCGTTTGCAACACTTAGTGAATGGACTAAAAATCAGTTACCACAAGGAGCCTTTACAAATTTATTAGCTGAAGGCATCATTCCGGGGCTTGGAGGTATTGTGATTTTTATACCTCAAATTGCATTCTTGTTTTTATTTATTTCTGTTCTTGAAGAAAGTGGTTATATGAGTCGCGTGGTGTTTTTAATGGATAGAATCATGCGTCGCTTTGGGCTCAGCGGAAAAAGTGTTGTTCCTTTAATTTCAGGTACAGCATGTGCTATTCCAGCTATTATGGCAACCCGAAACATAGAAAGCTGGAAAGAACGTCTTATAACCGTTTTAGTCACACCATTTATAACCTGTTCAGCCAGACTCCCGGTATATTTAATCATTATTTCCCTTGTCATTCCAGAAGGGCGATTTATTGGTCTTGGTTATCAAGCACTCACATTAATGCTATTATATCTTATTGGGTTTTTAGCCGCCATAATCTCAGCCTACATTTTAAATAAAATATTAAAAATTAAAAGCAAAACATTTTTTGTGGTTGAAATGCCTAATTACAAATTGCCTCTGATAAAAAATGTTGCTCTTACTGTTATAGAAAGAACGAAATCATTTATTTTGGGTGCGGGGAAAATTATTTTAGCTATTTCAATTGTTCTTTGGTTTTTGGCCTCATTTGGTCCAGGAAAAGAATTTAATAACGCAGAAGAGATAATTACTAAAACATATGCTAGTCAAAATTTAACCCCTGAAGAAATACATCAAAAAATAGCTTCACAGAAACTAGAATATTCATATATTGGTATTACCGGAAGAGCCATTGAGCCTATGATTAGGCCACTTGGATATGATTGGAAAATAGGCATAGCCATTATTAGTTCATTTGCAGCCCGTGAAGTATTTGTTGGAACCCTTGCAACCATTTATAGCGTTGGAAACGATGATGAAGCAACGATTAAAAATAGAATGGCAGCCGAAGTAAACCCAATTTTAGGAGGCCCATTATTTACTTTTGCTTCAGGAATTTCGCTGCTATTATTTTATGCTTTTGCCATGCAGTGCATGAGCACGTTGGCCATTGTTAAAAGAGAAACAAATAGTTGGAAATGGCCCATTCTTCAATTAATGATTATGAGTTCATTTGCTTACATAGTTGCTTTAATAGCATTTCAGATATTAAAATAATAACAAGTGAAAAATTAAAATCTTATGACTCCTTTTATACAAAATGTTTTAGCTATAGCCGCATTAATTATTGCTATAGGATTTCTTATTACCAAATTCTTTCTGAAAAAAAAGAAATCAAAAAAAGGCTGTGGTGAAGATGATTGCGGCTGCCATTAATTTAATTGAAATATGTAATTAAACCACTATGGATTTGAAATCCATAGTTTTAAAACAAAAGAAT
>TARA_R110002050_G_scaffold1281_5_pt1 | contig 26387 bp, 21 predicted proteins | sample TARA_R110002050 | Tara Oceans TARA_R110002050 (sample SAMEA4396988) | marine metagenome | biome: Polar Biome; feature: [DCM] deep chlorophyll maximum layer (ENVO:01000326); material: water (ENVO:00002006), including particulate matter (ENVO:01000060) such as... | depth 25 m
TGTTGATGGAAAATATATTATATAATTTGATTTCTTTATGAAAAAGAAAAAATATACTGTTCAAAAATCACCCTTTGTTGTTCCCACAGATGATGGAAAATTAATCGAAGAGCATTTTGGAAAAGCAAGTTCGAAAGACGATAATCTAAGTTTGGCACATATGATAGCTCCTCCAGGATGGAGCGAACCTTATCAAACACCAGAATTTGATGAATACACCTATATTGTAAAAGGCAAAAAGCAATTTACAATAAATGACGAGGTGGTAGTTTTAAAAGCGGGGCAATCTATAAAAATAGAAAAGAATACAAGGGTTCAATATTCCAATCCGTTTGAACAACCTTGTGAATATATTGCGATATGTTTACCTGCTTTTGATTTTACTAAAGTACACAGAGAACATATAAACAAATGACACCCATGAAGCACCTTACAATTTCAATCCTTTTATGTTTAATTTTTCATTTACACGTAATATCTCAAGAAAAAGAAGTACTTCAAAATGCTATTGGCAGCTCATCAAACGAAACAGAGACTAGCGATTTAGCTATAACCCTCTCGAAAAAATATTTAAATCTTCCTATTTCGCAAGATGTAAATCGAGAGAAAATGAGTTTTACAATCGAAGGTGAACCTGATCTAGACTTTGTAATCCGCTTGTCTTCCAAACCGCAATATTGGACATTTTATGATATTTCAGCCTACCAAGGGAAAGTACTTCACATTAAATATGAGGGTAATAAAGAAGGATTAAATAATATATATCAGGACGATAAAATTGCTGGTCAAGATACTTTATATAGAGAGAATACGCGCCCGCAAATTCACTTTACCACAAAACGTGGTTGGATCAATGACCCTAATGGAATGATTTTTTATGAAGGAGAATATCATTTATTTTATCAGCATAATCCGTTTGAGAGTGAATGGGAAAATATGAGTTGGGGACATGCAGTGAGTACAGATCTTATTCATTGGAAGGAGTTGCCTGTAGCCCTATATCCAGATTCAATAGGCACAATATTCTCTGGTACAACAGTTATTGATCAAAACAATACGTCAGGTTTTGGCAAAGCAGGTATTCCACCAATGGTTGCAATTTATACTTCACACAGTGCCGATAATGAAAGACAGTCCATTGCTTATAGTTTAGATAAAGGACGTACATTCAAGAAGTATGATGGCAATCCTGTTATCGATTCTAAAGAGAAATGGGATAGTCAACACCTTCGAGATCCACAAGTATTCTGGCATACGCCAACAAAAAAATGGGTAATGGCTTTATTTGAGCGTGATGGGATTTCAATTTATACCTCAAGCAATCTAAAAGATTGGAAATATGAAAGCCACACTGTAGGTTTCTGGGAATGCCCACAACTTTTTGAACTACCTGTTGATGGCAATAAAAAAAATATGAAATGGGTAATGTATGGTGCTACTGGCACCTATATGATTGGGAAATTTGATGGCGCCACTTTTACTCCAGAAGCTGGTAAATACTATTATGGTAATGGGGAGCTTTATGCTGCTCAAACATTCTATAATATTCCTGCTGCTGATGGTAGACGCATTCAAATTGGATGGGGACGTATTCCACAATCTGGAAAATCTTTCAACAATCTAATGTTATTACCTACCCAATTAACCCTTCACACAACCAAAGAAGGGGTTAGACTATTTAATACACCTGTAAAGGAAATTGAAATGCTACATGAGAACGAGCATCTATTTGAAGGAACTGACCCGAATAAAGCTTCTGCCTTTTTGCAACAGTTTAAAAATGCAACTAGTATTCGTTTGAAGACTACCTTAAAGCTATTTCATGCTACCGATGCAGGCATTCATTTGAATGGACAAACTTTGTTCAGGTATGATATGAACGCTAACTTGATCAATGGCTTGTTTTATTCTCCTGAAGATAGAACAAGCATGGAAATAAACGTTGATATGATTATTGATAAAACATCAATAGAAGTGTTTGTTGATGATGGTAAATTTTCATATGCTATAAGGCGTGATATCGATTCAAATAACAAGGATGGCTTTGGCTTCTTTGGTGACAGAATTGAAGTTAAGAACCTAAAGGTATATCCTATGAAATCTATTTGGGAAAATTACAATCCTAATTAATATCAAAAAGTTAGATTTTAAAATAATTATGTCCAAACTACTGTAAATTATGTCGGATCAAAAATAAATAAGTGTTTTAAAATTCATCCTGGTTATGATAACAATAGCAGCAAAATGGATAGTACTACTCTTCGGAATATTTATAATTTTTGCCGGATTGCTTATGCTCTTTGCTCCTAAAAAAGCAAGAGAAACTCTAAGAAAGGCGGGTAGTACTAATTTTATAAATTATGCAGAAATAACAATTCGCATGATTCCTGCCACTGCCTTAATTTTATACTCGGATCTATCCAGATTTCCTGAGTTCTTTAAAATATTAGGGTGGTTTATGCTTATCACCTCATTGATTCTTTATTTTATCCCAAGAAAAATACACCATAAATACTCGTTAACGAGTGCCGATATACTCAAACCCATTTATTTCCAATTGCTTTCACCTATTTCATTTTTCTTTGGTTTTTTTATAATTTATTCAGCACTCTAAATTTTAGAATTAAATAAATCACTAAAGACAGCATACGGCTATTATTCATACATATCGGAAGCTAAATCATTTTTATAAAATTAGTAACTCCATCCGAAAATACATCCTTACTTTTAAGGAACTAATTAAACTTTTAAAATGGAAGATAAAATGGATGATTATTTAGACCCTCATTATATACAAAGAAGTAATTGGCTTCGCGCAGCTGTACTTGGTGCAAATGATGGCATTCTATCTACCGCCAGTCTCGCAATTGGTATAGCCGCGGCAAGTAACAGTAGAGAGCCAATAGTTTTAGCTGCGGTAGCAGGCTTGGTCGCTGGAGCATTATCAATGGCTGCTGGAGAATATGTATCTGTAAGTTCCCAAACAGATGTAGAGAAAGCAGATATTGAACGTGAAAAGCAAGAATTAGCGGATACTCCTGAAATTGAATTACAACGATTGGCAGAGATATACGAAAAAAGAGGTCTTAAAAAAGAAACGGCTTTAACGGTAGCAATAGAATTAACCGAGAAAGATGCTCTAGGTGCACATATTAGAGATGAATTAGGTATTAATGAAATTAGTCAAGCTAAACCTATTCAGGCCGCTTTTGCATCGGGAGCTGCATTTACCGTAGGTGGCGTTCTTCCTTTATTGGTTTCTATATTTTTACCGCTACAACATATGGAATATTACTTATACGGATTTGCGATTATATTTCTTATGATTTTAGGAGCAATGGCGGCAAAAACCGGAGGCTCAAGTATAGTTAAAGCAATTATTAGAATTACTTTTTGGGGCACGGTTGCCATGGGCCTTACTGCCTTGGTTGGCTATTTATTTAATGTGAATGTTGGATAATAAAAGGAAAAAAAAGTAAAAATATCCTCCCCCCTAAAGAATTTGCCAAAAGGGTATTAAAATATGCAACATTTTCAATTTCTCTATTAGTGATTTCTTTAGGAATTGGAATTTTGGGCTACCACTTTATTGGTAACTTAAATTGGATAGATAGCCTTTATAATGCTTCGATGACACTAACAGGAATGGGTCCTGTTAATGAAATGACCACGAATACTGCCAAATTATTCGCATCCATATATGCTATTTTTAGTGGGGTTATTTTTTTAAGCACAGTTGCTATTTTCTTTTCCCCTTTTGCACATCGTTTAATGCATTTATTGCGAATAGAAGAAATTGATGAGTAACTAAAAAACACCCATAACTCCAATTAATATAAGGAATAGAAAGTCAGTTTTTTTCTTTATGTTTTTTTCTATTTGCTATTATTGTATCACTATAGGTCGTTACCCATTCTGTTAATTCTAATAATTTATTTAAATAGGAATGACCGAAATTGGTAAGCTGGTATTCCACACGAATAGGCACTTCTGGATACATAGTGCGCGTGATATACCCATCTACTTCTAACATCTTTAATCGCTCACTTAACACTTTACTAGAAATACCATAAACGTATTTTTTCAATTTATTAAAACGCAATACTGGATAATATCCTAAAAACAAAACAATTAGAATACTCCATTTATCTGAAGCCAAAGCCATTACATCACGTATTGGGCAATATTCTTCCGTTTTCTGATCAATATGCCCAAACATTTTTTTTATTTTATTTGCGACAATAACTTTCTGATTATCAGTAATAGTAACTATTCCCATACCTAATTCATTTTAAGAAACTTCTTCCATATTGGAAAGAAAATTTATATTTTTACTTTATAATAAAAAGCAAGTTACCAAAAGTAACCTTATTTTAAAAAAAATGAAAAAACTAATTAACAAATATATTCCTCTCGCTTATGGAAGTTATTTTAATATGCTTGCGCTCTTTTCTAAAAAGAAAGCCGCAGAAAAAGCATTTAATTTATTCTGTACTCCGCGAAAAGGAAACATATTAGAGCACCAAAAAGAATTTTTAAACAAAGCCAAAAGTGATGTTATTACAGCAAATGACATAGCATTACAAACCTACACATGGAAAGGTAATAAAGAAACCATATTATTACTTCATGGCTGGGAGAGTAATGTTTTTAGATGGCGAAAATTAATTAGTTTCTTAGAAAAAGAAGATTATAACATTATTGCTTTTGATGCTCCTGCACATGGCAATTCTACTGGAAAACTACTAAATGTACCGCTATATACCATATGTGCAGAAAAAATAATAACCACTTATAGTCCCAAATATATTATCGGTCATTCAGTAGGCGGTATGACCACTATGTACAATCAATACAAAAACCCTAATAACTCTATTGAAAAAATAGTCTCGTTAGGAGCTCCGTCTGAACTTTCTGAAATTATGATGCATTATCAAAAACTTTTAAAATTCAATTCCTCGGTAATGAAAAGTCTCGATACTTATTTCGAACGCACTTTCAATTTTAAAATTGATCAATTTTCAATTTCAAAATTTGCAGAGAGCATTCCTAAAAAAGGACTTTTGGTGCATGATGAGTTCGATACTGTTGCCCCTTTTAGTGCTTCAGAAAAAGTACATAAAAATTGGAAGAACAGTACGCTTATTAAAACACAAGGGCTCGGACATTCATTACATCAAGACGATGTAAATTATCAGATTATAGATTTTCTAAAATCATAATAAAAAAGTATTTTTATTTAAAAACATCGTATGTCTGCAGTTGCTCCTTTTCATATAGCTATTCCCGTTCACAACCTTGCTGAATGTAGGGCTTTTTATCGTGATATTCTCAATTGCGCAGAAGGTAGAAGTAGTGATCATTGGGTAGATTTTAATTTATTTGGACACCAATTGGTCATCCATTATAAACCTAAATCGGCTTCTGAAGAATTACATCACAACCCCGTTGATGGTCATGATGTTCCTGTACCGCATTATGGCGTAGTACTGCCATGGGATGTTTTCCAAACTTTCTCAACAGCGTTAAAATCTAAGGGCGTAAAATTTGTAATTGAGCCTTACATTAGATTTAAAGGACAAGTTGGAGAACAAGCCACCATGTTTTTCTTAGACCCAGCAGGGAATGCTTTGGAATTCAAAGCTTTTAAAGACATGAATCAGTTATTTGCCAAATAACTGCTAGATATTCATTAAAAAAACCGTAAGATTATCTTTTCTTGAAATCTCCAGTTTTTTACGTAAACGATAACGAGCTAATTCCACACCACCCTTGGAAATGTTCATGATTTCAGCTATTTCTTTTGTAGACATATTAAGTAAAAGATAGGTAGCCAAATCGAGCTCTCTTGGAGTTATATTTGGGCATTTCTCCTTTAACCGTTTTAAAAATTCAAAATGAACATTTTTGATATGTTTTTCTAAATCTTTCCAACTATTATTCGTGCTTACCTCTTTAACAATACTCTTTTTTAATTTATTAATTTGAAATTTCGTTGTTTCGTTCATTGCATCAACATCCATCTCTTTAAGCTTGTGTATAATACTATTTAAGCTTTTATTCTTTTTAACTACTTGCAATGAATTATTTACTAGTTCTTTATCTTTCGCTAATATTTTAGTCTTTAGCTTATCTCTCTTCAATTTCTCAATCTCTTTTTCCAATTGATATTGTTCTTTTCTAATTTTTGATTCTTTTTCCAGGTAAAGCTTTCTTTGCTCCAATGTTGCATAGTATTTGTCTTTTCTGATTTTCATTTTCACCCTAAAAGATAGCGCATAGATCGAAAGCAAAATCAATATAAAATAACCACTATAGGCAAAATAATGTCTATACCATGGCGGAGAAATACTGAAGGCAAAAATTGCTTCGTCTGAGGTTACACCAAAACTGCTTTTCACCTTAACCTTCATTAGATAATTACCTTCATGTAAATTAGTATACTCCTTAACAGTAGTTCTTGACCAATCACTCCATAAACCATCAAAAGGTTCTAGTTGATAGGCATATGCCACATTCTCAATATTTTCAAACGTTGGTGAAGAAAATGTAAAACTTATATTATTGGAAGCATAAGGTATGGTTAAATCCATACTGCTATTTTGGGGATTACCCTGAACTACAGAATTACCTCCAAATGAAAAACTTCTAATAAAAACTTGAGGCTTAGGGCTCGTATTTTCTGAAAATTCAGGATCATAATGAGCCAGTCCATTTGTTAAACCAATAAAAACATTCTTAGAATCAATTGTATTTATTGAAAGATAATTTTCGATTAAATTACCTTTCAAATTTGAAAAAGGAGAAACAATATTTTTAAACTCTCCCTTTTCATCCTTCATAAAAACCCCCAAAGTTTCATTAAAAGTATACCACAAATTTTTACGTAAATCTTCAGTAACATAATTTACAACAGGAACATCTTTAAACAAACTAGAAAGTTTTTTGTCTTCATAAAACACCTCTTGTTCCTTTAGATAAGTATAAAATCGATTATTAGACTGGAAATAAATTTTGTCGTTTATCTTTTGTATACTTTGAAAATAATCTTTGGAAGGCAATAATTCTTGAATTATTTTAGTCGACGAAACACTTTTAAAATCATCCGATAGTAGCATTCTATAAAGGTGTTGATCTCTTTTTAGCCATAAATAGGAATCATCAACTTCAAAAAAATTAGATGATTTATCAATTCCTTCAATTTGAGAGATATATTCTAATTTGTTAGCTACGATTTCAAATAAAGAAAAACCCCCGTAATTAGACCCAATGACCAAATTAGGATGATTTGGAATCACTTTAAAACCAAAATATCCCTTTTTATCTAAAGCTCTAACAACGTTATTTTTATCAATTACTAGTGCTCCCCTATTATTTGCACATACTAATTCGTCTCCTATGATTTGTATGTTCCATGATTGTGAATTTATTCCCTCTACCAATGTAAACTCATTATTTTTAAATTTACCTTCTAGTGAGTGGTAGAAAACCCCTTGATTAGTGGCCACATATAACGTGTTATTAAATACTTCTGAAGCATATACCGAACTCAGATTATCACTAAACCCGAAGTAAGATAATGCGGAATTTTCATTTAAATACGTTATCCCATTATCCAGACCTAACCATAAGTTATCTTTATCATCTACAAATGAGCTTAAAATTGTATTATTTTGGAGTCCCTTTTTATAATTTATATGTTGAACGATTTCCCCTTTCAGATTACAAATTATAACACCGTCTAAAACGGAATTCAATACGATTAAACTATCTTTAATCATTACACCTCCTAAACCACTATTTTTTTTAATAAATGCATTTGCTTCTGTATTCCAAGGAGTAACCTTACCATCCGCATAAAGTGCAAGTCCTTTTTCTAAAGTTGCAATCAACAGCTGATCATTAGGCAAAGAAAACATACCCCATACTTCTGTATTATTAAAAAAAGAAGTGTTCTCCAAAGGATATGTTTTTCCGTTTTTATATTCAAATAAACCATTACTCTCATCTTGAAGATAAAGCTTTTGATTCACCAAAAAAGAGAATTGAAATCGACTAATAGGCTTTACTAATTTAATTTCTTCATTTTTATAAATATAGGCTCTCTCAAAAGATTGAAAAATTACCTCTCCATTATTTATATGTATTTTCCATATAAAATCTAATACCTTAAGGTTAGCATCTTCTATTAATTTCAATAAGGAAACATAAACCAACTTACCCTTATGATCCGATTTAAAGTAACCAAATTCATTATATCCCCCTACATATATTCGACCACTAACCTTGTCGATTTTAACGCAACGCACATTAGCTGAATTTGGAATAGAATAGGTCAGCCAAGAAGAGCCATCAAATTGCAAAAGCCCATTATTATTCGCAAAATACAAATTCCCATTTTTGTCCTGATCAATATCCCAGTTTTGAGTTCCGCTATGATAATCTGTACGTTTATAATTTCTAATCTCAGGCAAACCAATGGTTTTTACTTGAGAGATTACACCAAATGGAATCAAAACAAAAATGCAATACACAAAGTATAATCTTCTAAATTTCATAAACCATAATTAGCCTTTTAAAAATAAAAGGTATGCTATTCACTACCCTAAATTGATGGAACACCATGCCTATATATCTCAAATATTGTAAAAATTGGTCAATAAAGGCAATTGTAGTATTAAAAATTTAATAAACAGTTCCAATTTATTAATTATAAATATATACAATAATTTGATTATTAGATCATTAAGTATTTTTTTGATGTGTTTTTGTATAGTAACAAAACCTGTATTGATGTGTTTTTGTAATAATCAATAATTATCAAATTCTTAAAATAAATATAATTTTGAGTCCAACTCAACAATTTGTTTAACTAAAAATTGATTAAAAATGAATTTGAATAAATTACATGCTATTTGTTTTTTGTCCATGTTACTATCATTAAGTCTTCAAGCCCAAGAGCTTGTTGTAAAAGGTACAGTAAATGACGAAACAGGAATGCCCATACCAGGAGCATCCATTTTACTTAAGGGCACCACAACTGGTGTTGCCTCCGATTTTGACGGTAATTTTGAATTAAAATCACCATCAGATGGTACCCTAATTTTTAGCTATTTAGGGTATAAGACTATTGAAGAATCTGTAAATGGACGAACTACAATTTTAGTGAGTTTAGAACCTGACCTTCAAGCTTTAGAAGAAGTTGTTATTGTAGGGTATGGAGCACAAAAGAAAAGTGTTGTAACTGGGGCAATTTCTGGAGTTAAACAAAGTGATTTAGAAGATTTACCAATTACAAGAATAGAACAATCTTTACAGGGTAGAGTTTCTGGTTTAACCATTGCTGCTAATTCTGGACAACCAGGTTCTTCTTCCACTATTAGGGTAAGAGGTATAACCACTTTTGGCAATAATGAACCGCTGTGGGTTGTTGATGGCGTTGTTGTGGATGCTGGAGGTATTGGATACCTTAACCAAGCCGATATTGCATCAATCGAGGTTTTAAAAGACGCAGCATCACAGGCTATATATGGTGCAAGAGCTGCTACTGGAGTTATTCTCGTTACAACAAAAAAAGGAAAATCAGGAAAAATGAGTGTCAACTATAATGGCTACACTGGTGTTTCTTCTCCAGAAAGAAAGCTAGATTTATTAAATGCTGTGCAATATGCTACACTTATGAATGAAGCCTCCGTTGCAGGCGGCGGTGCAATTAGATTTCCAAACCCACAAACATTAGGAGAAGGTTCTGATTGGCAAAGTGCTATATTTAATAATAGCGCCAAAAGATCTAGCCACGAGATAAGTTTAAGCGGTGGGAATGAGATTTCTACTTTCTATGCTTCTTTTGGAATTCTGGATCAACAAGGTATTGTCTCTTCTGATATTTCTAATTATATCAGAAAAAATATCCGTCTAAACTCCACCCATAAAATAACCGACGCCATTACTTTTGGACAAACTATAGGCTTTTCAAGAGAGAAAAATGTTGGTTTGGGGAATACGAACAGTGAATTTGGAGGACCGTTAGCATCTGCTATAAATTTAGACCCTTTAACTCCAATTGTTGAAACAGATCCAGTATTAGCAAACCAAGCGCCCTATACTAATGCAGGTATTTTCAGAGATTCAAATGGAAGTCCTTATGGAATCTCTAATCTTGTAGGGCAAGAAATAACAAACCCTTTAGCCTATGCACAAACACGTTTAGGTAATTATGGTTGGTCAGATAATTTTGTCGGGAATGCTTATGTAGAACTAAAATTATTTCCAGGCTTAAAATTCAGAAGTACATTAGGCGGTAAGTTAGCGTATTGGGGCAGTGAGAGTTTCACCCCTGTATCCTACTTGAATGCCTCTTCAATTACCTCTCAGAACAATATTTCTAGGCAAACAAATAAAGGTTTCGGGTGGAATATTGAAAACACATTATCCTATAGCAAAACAATAAAAGACCATAATTTCAACATCTTATTAGGTCAAGGATCGTATGTAGACAATATTACTAGTGGAACTGGAATTACTTATTTTAATATCCCTGTTGATCATAGAGATGATGCTTCATTTAATTTCAGCGTACCAAAAGAGCAGATTGACTCTTATGCATATACAGGTTCCGAACATAAAGTAACTTCTATATTCTCTCGTTTAAATTACGATTTTAAAGAAAAATATTTATTTACTGGTATTGTTCGTAGAGACGGATCTTCACGATTTGGATCAAATAACAAGTATGGTGTTTTCCCTTCATTCTCTTTAGGATGGGTTCCTTCAAGAGAAAATTTTTGGCCCGAAAACAATCTTGTAAGCCAACTAAAGTTTAGAGGTGGCTATGGTGTCACAGGTAATGATGCTATTGGAGATTTTAGATATTTAGCTACTATTGGCGATGGAAGAAACTATACTATCGGTAATACAGGTTCTGTTACTATTGGTAACAGTCCCAATGCTCCATCAAATCCAGATTTAAAATGGGAAGAAACGAGCCAAACCAATATTGGTTTTGACGCCACACTACTGCAAAATTTCAAACTATCATTTGACGTATACAACAAAAAAACTACTGGAATTCTACAAGATGTTGCCTTGCCTGGTTATGTTGGAGCTACAGGAAGTCCTGTCGGGAATGTTGCCGATATGGTAAACAAAGGTTATGATATAGAACTAGGCTACAATAAAACAATTGGAGACTTTACCTTATCATTAAACGCCAATGTATCTTACTTAGAAAATGAAGTAACTTTTTTAGGTAATGATATCGACTTTTTATCTGGTGGACAATCGATACAATCTAGTACATACCCAATTACTAGAGTTCAAGTAGGTCAGCCCTACAATGCTTTTTACGGTTTTAAAACAGATGGCATTTTCCAAAATCAAGCGGAAATAAATACCTATACAAATGCGGCTGGAGAAATGATTCAACCAAATGCGAAACCTGGAGATTTCCGTTGGGAAAATATTGATGGTGAAGGAACAATTACTTCGGAAGATAGAATTTTCATTGGTAGCCCTATTCCGGATTACACTTTTGGACTTACACTAAACTTAACCTACAAAAATTTTGATTTTATGGTATTTGCTCAAGGTACTGCTGGCAATCAAATTTTTCAAGGACTAAGAAGATTAGATATTGGAAATGCAAACTATCAAACTTCAGCTTTAGGAAGATGGACAGGCGAAGGGACATCAAATACCTACCCAAGATTAACAACGGACGACACTAATAAAAACTTCAATAATCCTTCTGATTTCTATTTAGAAGATGGCGATTATGTACGATTCAAAACCTTACAACTTGGGTATTCACTACCTAGTGATGTGATAAACAAAGCTGGAATTTCAAGAATCAGAGTTTATCTAACAGGAGAAAACATGTTCACTTTTACGAAATACAGTGGTTATGATCCTGAAATTGGTGGTGGTGTGCAAGGAATCGACAGAGGTTTTTATCCACAAGCAAAAACAGGTTTATTAGGAATTAATATTCAATTTTAAAAAATAAATATCATGAAATTAGAAAAAATTAAATATTCATTTTTTGGACTCCTAGTCCTTTTACTTGGAGTTTCATGCACTAAAGATTTCATCGATGTACAACCAAAAGGTACTGCATTAGAGGAAAACTATTATTCAAACGAAAGTGAAGCTTATTCAGGTTTAGTGGCTGTTTACGATGTCATCGGAAAACAGTCTAAGGGTTTTGATAATATGATCACCATGATGAACGCAGGTTCTGATGACCATTTTGCAGGTGGCGGAGGTGCTACTGATGGTACTGGAATTCAATCTTTTTCCGATTATTCTATTAGTTCAACGACTATCCCCGCAAGCTTTTGGAATGATTTTTATCAAGGTATATTTAGAGCAAATATATTGCTTACTAAATTACCTGATGTACCTATGTCTGAGGCAACTAAAAGTAGGTTTACTGCTGAAACCAAAGCACTAAGAGCTTATTATTACTTTGAATTGGTTCGTTTATTTAAAAACATCCCCCTAATCACAGCACCAATACCTTCCAATGAAATTTATAATGTATCACAAGTAAGTCCTGAAGAAATATATACGCAAATTGAGACGGACCTCGAAGAAGCTATCGCAGTACTTCCTAATACGCTTACAGACATAGCAAATGAAGCTGGTCGTTTCACAAAAGGCTCAGCACAAGCCTTATTAGGAAAAGTATACTTATACCAAGGAAAAAATGCGCAAGCTGCCGTTGAATTATCAGTAGTAAATGGAACACCTGGCAGCACTAGTATTTATGGTTACAAATTATTAGATAATTATAGCGATCTATGGGAAATCGCAGATAAATTTAATTCTGAGTCTATAATTGAAGTTTCTCATACAGATCAAAGTAATGCTGACTGGGGTTTTTGGGGTTCAGGAGCAGATGAAGGAAACAGTGTAAATGTAATGGTCGGACCTAGAGGTTATTCAAAACCAAGTGGTTCAACAGCACCAGATTATGCTTCAGGATGGAGTTTTAATACGGTAACTCAAGATTTGTATGATGTACTTTCTGGCGATCCGCGTTTTAATGCGACTATTGCAGATATAAAGGCTTTAAAAGATGCAGGTGAAGCTGATTATTCTCCGGGTTATAAAGATACTGGATACTTTATAAAAAAGTTCATGCCATTAAATTCCGATGCTTCAACTGGTGGTGGCGCAACGGTATTGAACTACAAACAAAATGTTTATGCGATTCGTTTAGCCGATACCTACCTAATGGAAGCTGAAGCTTTAGGAGGAACAGGCGTAAGAGCTCAAGCTTTATTAGATGCAGTACGAGCAAGAGTTGGCCTACCATCTATCCCTGTTTCTACAGTAGCAATTTTAGCAGAACGAAGGTTAGAATTAGCTGGTGAAGGACACCGTTGGTTCGATTTAGTGCGTACTGGAAGAGCAGCAACTGTTTTATCAGATAGAGGATTTACCACTGGAAAAAATGAAATATTTCCTATTCCTTTAAAAGAATTGGAAAATACCGTGATTGTTCAAAATCCTAATTATAACTAATAAAAAAAGAATCAAATGGACTTCAAAACATTTTTAAAAAAACACATCTTTATGTTCGTTGCTTTAACCGTCATGGCAACCATAGCAAGCTGTCAACCAGATGAACTTGGAACAGGTAATGGCCTGTCAGACCCTAATGTAGATGCTTCATTTACAGTAACACCTATTGAAGGTGTTACGAATAGGTATCGGTTAGAAGCACAAACCACTAATGTTTTATCATCAAAATGGGATGTCGGAGATGGTATCTTCTCAGGCAAAATGACCGAAGAGGTATTTTTTCCTGATGCTGGCACGTATACCGTTACGCATATAGCCGTTGGAAAAGGAGGGGAGACCAATACAACAACGCAAGAAATAGTTGTTGCCCAGTCTGACCCGGTTTCTGGGAATATTGTTAAAGGCGGTAAATTTGAGGATACTGCAGCCCATTCAGAATGGACTATTCAACCTATATCTGATTCAGGTGCTTCATGGGTATTAAATGATGGAGGTGCTACAATTTTCAGCACATCAGCATGGGCGCAACAAGGAATATATCAAGCAATTGATGTTGTAAAAGATAAGGAATACACTATTGATATGAAAGTATCTGGAGGTGGTGGTTTTATCAATACATGGTTTGAAGTATATGTTGGAACAACTCCTCCTGTTGACGGTGTTGAGTATTCAGCAAATGGGACTACCGACTTTAAAATTATGGGACTAAGCACTTGGGACGGCTGTGCCACAGCACCATTTTCTGGAAGATTAACAAATGTAGGTTGTGTTAAAAATTCAAAAACAGATGCTATTGACAATACGATAACTTTTGCTCAAACAGGTACAATATATTTATACATCAGAAGCGGTGGTGAGGTTTTCGATCCTTCTGGTATTACTATTACCAATGTAGAAATGCGTGGTACAGGAAATTAAAATAAGTTAGTTAAGTTAGTTTTTAAGATGATGAATGGCTCATTTTTATAAATGGGCCTTTTATTACACCTCTTTACCAATTTAAAAAAAATAATCTCTTAAATCTAATACCCCATTAATCAAACCTATTTGTACTTATTACTAAATAAGTAGCTATCGTAAAATATATTCAAGAAATGAAAAAAAATTGCTTAAAAATTATCTGTTTACTTATTTCAATAACTGCTTTTTCTCAAAAAAAGGAATTACAAAAAATAACGGCAAATGGTAAAAAAGTGATAGTTTATACTACTGCAGACAGCACTCAATTGAGACTTGCCAAAACAGATAACCTGATTTTCACTGAGGCCCGACAACCTTTAGAGACAGAGGTTTCAATTTTTGTTGAACCTAACAAAACGTTTCAAACCTTTTTAGGCATAGGAGGGGCAATCTCAGACGCTAGTGCAGAGGTTTTTGCAAAACTCGATAAAAACAGACAACAAGAACTTTTAAATGCATACTTTGATAAAGACCAGGGTATTGGTTATTCTCTATTAAGAACAACCATTCATAGCTCTGATTTCGCAAGTGATAGTTATACCTATATTGAAGATGGTGATTCAGAATTAAAATCATTCAACATAGAGCACGACCAAAAATATCGCATTCCTATGATAAAAAAAGCTATAAGTACCGCTGGTGGCAACTTATTACTATATGCTTCACCGTGGAGTCCGCCTGCATTTATGAAAAGTAATAAAAGTATGCTAAAAGGAGGTACGCTATTACCTGAATACTATCAATCTTGGGCGAGCTATTATACTAAATTCATAAAAGCATATGAAAAAGAAGGAATACCGATCTGGGGAATTACAATCCAGAATGAACCCATGGCCACTCAAACATGGGAATCATGTATTTATACTGCTGAAGCTGAAAGAGATTTTCTTAAAAATTTTCTAGGCCCAACAATGAAAAAAGAAGGTCTAGGGGATAAAAAAATAGTTATCTGGGATCACAATAGAGATTTAGTAAACCAAAGAGCAAATACAATATATTCTGACCCAGAAGCTTTTAAATATGCATGGGGATTAGGTTTTCACTGGTACGAAACTTGGGCAGGAGGCGAACCCATGTTTGAAAATATAAAAAAGGTAAATGAAGCCTACCCTTCTAAAAAATTATTGTTTACAGAAGGTTGTGTTGAAAAGTTTGATGCAAAAAAATACCAGTTTTGGCCTAATGCAGAACGCTATGGGAATTCTATGATTAATGATTTTAATAATGGAACTGTAGGATGGACAGATTGGAATATTTTATTAGATCAAAATGGCGGACCTAACCATGTAGGGAATTTTTGTTTTGCTCCAATACATGCAGACACAAGTACGGGTGAGCTTATTTTCACCCCCTCTTATTACTACATAGGTCACTTTTCGAAATTTATTCAGCCTAATGCAAAAAGAGTTAGTACAGCTGTAAGTAGAAGTGTTCTGTTAAGTACATCATTTATAAATACGAACGGCAAAATAGCTACGGTTGTAATGAACCAAACCAATAATGAAGTAGTTTACAACCTATTTGTGGCATCGCAGAAAATAGTTCTTGAGATACCTGCACATGCTATACAAACGTTGATATATTAAATTATGAAAGATTCAAAAAAAAATATGATTCCTATACTAAAAAACAGCATTGTAATAACCACACTTTTTATAGCATCGTTATTTCAAATCAATTGTTCTTCTTCTACAAGTGAAGAGGTAACTAATAATCCCCCTGAAAGCCCTACTCCTCCAATCACCATTACCAATGATATTGATTTTTGGCTAACAAAAGGTGACCAAAGTGTTACTTTAAATAAGCAAGCTGGTGTATTAGGGTTTAGCACCACATACAACACACTACCCAATATAGAAATTAACGAAACACAAACTTACCAAACAGTAGATGGTTTTGGATATACCCTAACTGGCGGTAGTGCTGAAGTCATAAATAGTCTAAGCGCATCTAAAAAACAAGTCCTTTTACAAGAACTATTTGGTATCTCTGAAACTTCAATTTCTATAAATTATCTGCGAATTAGTGTTGGGGCATCAGATTTAAATAGCACTCCTTTTACCTATAATGATGTCAATAGTGGAGAGACCGATTTAGATTTATCGGAATTCAGCCTTGCTCCAGATCAAGAAAATGTAATTGCCCTTTTAAAAGAAATATTAAGCATCAATCCTGAAATTAAAATTTTAGCAACCCCTTGGTCTGCTCCAGTTTGGATGAAAGATAATGATAGTTTTATTGGCGGAAGTCTTCAAGTTCAATACTATGAGGTTTATGCACAATATTTGGTGAAATACATTAAAGCCATGAAAGCTGAAGGGATTGTAATTGATGCCTTAACACCTCAAAACGAACCCCTGCACGATGGCAATAACCCAAGTATGGTAATGACTGTAGTTCAGCAAACCAACTTTATTAAAAATAATTTAGGTCCTGCCTTACAGGCTGAAAATTTAGCAACAAAAATAATTGCATACGATCATAACTGTGACAACCCACAATATCCAATAACTATTCTTAATGATGAAGTCGCCAATACTTTCGTAGATGGTTCTGCTTTCCATTTATATGCTGGAGATATAAGTGCATTATCAACTGTGCATAATGCTTTTCCTGATAAAAATTTGTATTTCACAGAGCAATATACACCTTCAACAGGTAGCTTTTCAGGAGATTTAAGATGGCATTTAAAAAATGTAATTATTGGCTCAATGCGCAATTGGAGTAAAAATGCCTTAGAATGGAACTTAGCAAATGATACCTCATTTGGTCCACATACGCCTGGAGGATGTACTACTTGTAAAGGCGCTATTACTATAAATTCAAATGATAGTTTTACTCGTAATGTTGGTTATTATATCATAGCACACGCATCTAAATTTGTGCCAACAGGTGCTGTTCGAATCAATAGTAATATAAATGGAAGCTTACACAATGTAGCCTTTAAAAGGCCTGATGGCAAAAAAGTTTTAATTGTACTAAACGATAGTGCTATTAATACTTCTTTCAATATAAAATATAATGACAAATGGGCTACAACTTCTTTAGATGCTGGAGCAGTGGGCACCTTTATTTGGGAGTAATCTTTGAAATCAATAATTATAAGAAATTACAGGAAATGAAAAGCGTATTATTTTGCATTTTTATATTACTATCGTTACACACTAAAGCTCAAGTTTTTTTACATACTGATGGGCAATCTATTGTAAACGGAAAAAATGAACCTATTCTACTTAGAGGCTTAGGCCTTGGGGGATGGATGGTACAAGAAGGTTACATGCTGCAAACTGGAAGCTTTGCTGGTCCACAATATGTAATAAAACAAAAAATTAGTGAACTAATTGGGGAAGAAAATACTGCCGTATTTTATGACACCTACAAGGCCAATGGGATTACTAAAAGAGATATCGACTCTTTAGCTGTTTGGGGGTTCAATTCTGTTAGGCTACCTATGCATTACAACCTTTACACCCCTCCTATTGAAAAAGAAAATAATGGGGAAATTTCTTGGCTTGAAGAAGGATTTACAATGACTGACAACCTTTTAAAATGGTGCGCAGAAAATAAAATGTATCTCATACTAGATCTACATGCAACTCCTGGAGGACAAGGCATGGATGCCAACATTTCTGATTATGATAACACAAAACCATCGCTGTGGGAAAGTGAAGCCAATCAAAAAAAGATGATTGCCTTATGGAAAAAATTAGCAAGTCGCTATAAAGACAATCCGTGGATTGGTGGTTATGATATTATAAATGAACCTAACTGGAATTTTACAGGAACTAATAAAAATGGTTGTGATGAAACTTCAAATATACCCTTGCGTAAGTTATTGATGGAGATTACCACGGCAATTAGAGAGGTCGATAAAAATCATATTATATTCATAGAAGGCAATTGTTGGGGAAATAATTATGAAGGAATTTTTCCACTATGGGATAACAATATGGTGATTAGTTTCCATAAATATTGGAATTACAATACGACAGGTGCTATTCAAAAAATGCTTGATTATCGAGAAAAATACAATGCTCCTATCTGGCTTGGAGAAAGTGGGGAAAATTCAAATGTGTGGTTCAGAGATGCTATTAAACTATGTGAGACTAATGCTATAGGATGGGCTTTTTGGCCTATGAAAAAAATTGAAAACATTGCAGGAGTAACCTCTGTATCAAAAAATAATGCTTATGAAACACTGCGTCAATACTGGATGAATGGTGGTAAAAAACCTACTACAGCCTTTGCTAAAAAAGCATTAGAGGAATTGAATGATAATTACAAAATAGAAAATGTTACTGTCAAAATAGATGTTATTGATGCCATGTTCAGACAAGTACAAACTGATGAAACCAAAGCGTACAAAAAACATCAAATTCCAAGTAAAATATTTGCTACTGAATATGATTTAGGTACTAATGAAATTGCTTATTCTGATACTGATTTTGTCAATTATCGTGTAGATACTGGAATAAGCACAGAGTGGAACACTGGAAAAATAATGCGAAATGATGGAGTAGATATTCAAACATGTTCCGATGAGCATACAAATGGCTATGAAGTTTTTGATATTAAAGATGGTGAATGGTTGTTATATACTGTAAATCACCCAAGTCAAACAGCAGTAGACGTCAACATTCGCTATTCATCAACTTTAGAAGGTGGCATGCTTCATTTTGAAAATCAAAATGGAATGATATCTGACAAAGTTTCACTACCTAAAACTGGAAGTAAGAACAGTTATACTACAATTACACTATCTGGGATTTTAATTTTAAAAGGTGAAAATAAAATAAAGGTGGTTTTCGACAAAGGTGGTTTTAATTTAAACTATTTAGAGTTCACCAACATCAACAAATAATATGAAAAGAATAAGCTTTATAATAGTTTTATTAATCATTTTTATTTCGTGTAGTAGTACTTCAAGTGAAACCGAAATTGAGACAAGCAAACCTTCTAACATAACTATTACAGGAGAAGTAATTGGAGTAACTGCTAGCCATCCCAATGGGAATGGTAGTGGAGAAGTTGACTTCACAATTACCGCTACAAATGCAACTTCATATAAAGTCTTGATTAATAATGAAATCCTAGAATTAACACAAAATACATTCAGCTATACATTTACTAAAAATGGTACTAATGACTATTCTGTTATCGTTTCTGCCTATAATGCTTCTGGATTCACAAGCACTACCTATGCCATAAAAGTCTACGTGCAAAAAGAATTACAGTTAATTTGGCAAGATGAATTTGATCAAGATGGCGCACCAAATAATTCTAATTGGATCTACAACACAGGTAATGGAGACAATGGTTGGGGCAATAACGAATCTGAATATTATACCGATAGATTAGATAATGCGAAAGTAGAAAATGGCGTATTAAAAATAACCGCAAAAAAAGAAACTTACGAAGGGTTTAGCTACACCTCAGCTAGGTTATTAACTGCAGGTAAATTTGACTTTACCTACGGCAGAATTGATGTATCTGCTAAATTACCTGTGGGAAGTGGATTATGGCCAGCCATATGGATGCTTGGCGCTAACATTAGCAAAATAGGTTGGCCTGCTTGTGGTGAAATAGATATAATGGAATATGTTGGTAATAATCCTGGACAAATATCTAGTGCTTTGCATACCACATCGAGTTCTGGTTCTACCGTTAATTATAAGGCTAAATCAATTACCAATGAAACTACAGAATTTCATTTATACTCCATGATTTGGACAGCGGATAGTATTACTTTTTTGTTAGACGATGTTGCATATTATGTTTACAACCCATCCACAAAAAATGATCAGACATGGTCTTTTTACAACAAACAATTTATAATTTTAAATGTTGCTGTAGGTGGTAATTTAGGAGGCACTATAAATCCTAATTTCACATCATCAACTATGGAGATTGATTATGTTAGAGTTTATCAATAGAATCATAATTATTCGCACTTTACTTGTAACGTTCCCTATTTAAAGGTAATGGTAAATGTCGCGCCTTCATTTACTTTGCTGTCCAAAGTAACTGTACCTCCTAAATTTGTCACATGATTATGAACCAAATAAAGTCCAACCCCCTTACTATCTTTATTATCATGGAACCTTTGGTTTAAATTAAAAATCTTCCCACTTACGGCTTCCATATCAAAGCCTAAACCATTATCCGTATAGATTAATTTCTTCTTACCCGCTTCTTCTTTTGCAATAATCTTCATTTTAGGCAAAACATCTGGTCTTGCATATTTAATGGAATTGGTTATGAAATTCAAAAAAATACTTTCCATATACGCCTTATTAAAAGAAACACTTTCCATTTCCGAAAAGTCACATGTAAATTCCGCATTAGAATCTTCTATTATAGCACTTATTGATGACTTTACATTCGTAAGAACACTATCAAATTTTACAAGTTCTAACTTAGACTCTTGTTTATCAGCAAGTGCAAGAGAATCCATATAGTCATCTAAAGATTTTTTTAGCCCCTGCGTAGAGAGGCGTATAAAACCAAGTATTTTTATTGTTTGGTCATCAGTAATTTTACTAAAATCTAACAAATTATATAAGGTAAGTAAATTATTTACTGGAGATCTTAAATCGTGTGAAGTCTTGTAATTAAGGTTTTTTAAATCTTGATTTTTCTTGTCAAGCTTAAAAAGGTGCGCTGAGCGCTCTTTATCTAATTCTTTTTTATGCGTAATATTCTTAGCTATTGCATAAACCAAATTTTCACTTGACAATGGAATGGAGGTCCACTGCAACCAAATTAATTTTCCAGATTTACTAACATATCGATTCTCAAAATTTAATAAAGGAATGTTTCTTTTGATATTTTCTCTAAAGCCAGCTGTTAAATCTCTATCTTCTTCGTAAATAAATTCGCTAATTTTTTTTGAAAATAATTCCTCTTCAGGATATTCTAAAAGCTTTATAAAAGCAGGATTTATTTTTTTAAAATACCCATCAAAGCCTGCAATACAAAGCAAATCTAAAGAAATATCAAAGAATGGTTCTAAATTCAAACTCATTTATTCGGGAGGTTATTAGTAAAAAACTAAGATAGTCTAATAACGAAATATAACTACTATTATTTTCTCCCTCTATGGCGTTCTCTAGCTAATAAGGTATTTTTTAATAGCATTGCAATTGTCATGGGGCCTACACCACCTGGAACGGGGGTAATGAATGATGCTTTTTTGCTTACATTTTCGAAATCAACATCACCTGTTATATAATAGCCTCTTTCTTTGGTATCATCCGCTACTCGTGTTATGCCAACATCAATAACTACGGCGCCATCTTTTACCATTTCTGCCTTTAAAAAGTTGGGTACTCCTAATGCCGAAATTACAATATCAGCCTGAGAAATAATTTGAGTTATATTCTTTGTATGACTATGGGTAAGTGTAACCGTAGAATTACCCGGCCAACCTTTACGTCCCATTAAAATACTCATAGGTCTTCCAACTATATGACTTCTACCAATAACTACTGTATGCTTTCCTTTGGTTTCAACATTATACCGCTCTAAGAGCTCTAAAATACCAAACGGAGTTGCAGGAATAAATGTGCTCATATCTAAAGCCATTTTTCCAAAATTCATTGGATGAAAGCCATCTACATCTTTATCTGGATCTACGGCCAACAATACTTTTTGAGTATCTATTTGAGGAGGTAATGGCAACTGTACAATAAATCCATCAATATCTTCATTTTGATTCAGTTCCTCTATTTTATTTAAAAGCTCTAATTCTGAAGTTGTACTGAGCATTCTAACCATAGTAGATTCAAAACCCACTTTCTCACAGGATCTTACTTTACTGCCAACATAAGTTAAACTAGCACCATCATTACCCACAAGGATAGCAGCCAAATGAGGAACTTTTTCTCCCCGTTCTCGCATTTTAGCAACTTGCTCTGCTATTTCATCTTTTATTTCGTTTGAAACTTTTTTACCGTCTAATAGTTGCATCTTATATGGTTGGATTTATATACTTTTTTATTTTTTTGCTGTCTTATACTATAAAATCATACAATGCTTACTTCATTCCTTTCATTGCACCCATCATTTGCATCATTTTCTTACCTCCGCCACCTTGCATCATTTTCATCATTTTACTCATTTGATCAAATTGCTTTAGCAATTGATTTACTTCTTGAATATTTCTACCACTACCCTTCGCAATGCGTTTTTTTCTGCTCGCATCTAATTTAGTAGGTGTAGCTCTTTCTAAAGGAGTCATGGAGTGAATAATAGCTTCTACATGTTTAAAAGCATCATCATCAATATCTAATCCTTTTAATGCTTTACCGGCTCCAGGAATCATCCCCATAAGATCTTTGATGCTCCCCATTTTCTTTATCTGCTGGATCTGACTTAAAAAGTCATCAAAACCAAATTGATTTTTAGCAATCTTCTTTTGAATTTTTCTACTTTCCTCTTCATCAAACTGCTCTTGTGCTCTTTCTACTAAAGACACAACATCTCCCATTCCTAAGATACGTTCTGCCATACGAGAAGGATAAAATACATCTATAGCATCCATCTTTTCTCCAGTACCAATAAATTTAATCGGTTTATTAACTACCGATTTTATTGAAATCGCAGCACCCCCACGTGTATCACCATCCAATTTGGTTAGAATAACTCCATCAAAATTCAAGATATCATTAAAAGCCTTAGCGGTATTTACAGCATCTTGCCCTGTCATAGCATCGACAACAAATAAGGTTTCTTGTGGTTGAATTGCCTTATGAATATTGGCAATTTCATTCATCATTTCTTCATCAACAGCTAAACGACCAGCGGTATCAATAATAACCACATTATGGCCATTAGCTTTTGCATAAGCAATACCTGCTTTAGAAATTGCAACTGGATCTGTATTTCCTCGATCTGAAAACACCTCTACACCAATCTGCTCACCTACTACATGTAATTGATCTACAGCCGCAGGACGATAGACATCACAGGCAACTAATAAAGGTTTTTTAGTTTTTTTATTCTTTAAATAATTAGCTAATTTTCCAGAGAACGTAGTTTTACCAGAACCTTGCAAACCAGACATTAGTATAATCGATGGATTACCAGATAAGTTTATGCCCTCTACTTCACCACCCATTAGTTCGGTCAGCTCATCTTTAACCAATTTCACCATTAACTGGCCTGGTTGAAGAGAAGTTAAAACATCTAGACCTAATGCTTTTTCTTTTACACTATTCGTAAATTCTTTAGCTATTTTAAAGTTGACATCGGCATCAAGTAAGGCTCTTCTAACCTCTTTTAAAGTCTCGGCAACGTTAATTTCTGTGATCTGTCCATGCCCTTTTAGAACATGAAGTGCTTTATCTAACTTTTCGCTTAAATTATCAAACATAGTAATACCTTATTATCAAGTGCTGCAAATTTAATAATAACAATGCGAAGTCTGAAGTTAGATTGAAAAAATTAAGCACAAAAAAAGGGTAGCTTATAAAAGCTACCCTAATCTGGAGATTAAGTTCTCTATTCGTAATTATTTTTAATCACATATTTTAGTCAAAATAATGATTTCTTCTCCACGCTTTAATTTAAATAAGCCATCACCACAATAGAAAACATTCCATTCACCAATGTAATTCGCAAGTGTCATGCTCAAATTATTAAATGTTAAAACTGAACCGCTAATTTCCCAATTCCCTTCATCAACCACCGTATTATTAGGGTTATGAACATGTATATTCATATTTGAAAAATCTATTTTTAATTCCTCGAAGAAAGTCCCATCTTCATTGGTGATTTTCCATTTACAATTTTGAATAACATCTGCAATATAGGCTTCAGAACAAACAATGCTTTCATTACAATTTCTTTCTAAAACCAATTCATAAGCGGTACCTGGAATTTCGAATTTCAAACGCTCATCGGTTAAGTCTACAATTGGCCACTCAAAGCTTATATCTTGCTCAGCACCAATTGAAATTGCCATTACTAGCACATTTTGTTCATTTAATTTAATCTCCCAAGTACCTTCAGAAACAATTTCTCCTTCACTTAGGGTTACCACATTATTGGGGTGAAATTTAAAATCATACCCAATTAAACGTTCAATAGGATCGCCAGCAACAATAACTTTTGCAATTTCCCAACTACATTCTTTCAAGATTGTTCTTAATCTATCCGGAACATTGGTTACAAACTCGCAATTTCTTTTCATAATAATTTTATTCCCATCACCCGCAAATAATTTGATTTTTCCTTCTTCGATTTCATAAATAAACCACTCTAAAGAAAAATCAACTAAAGTATCAAAACTTAGAGTCAAAAGAACTCGCTCTTCTCCAACTCGAGTACTCCATGTTCCACTCAAAATATTACCGTTGCGATCAAAAACTTTAACTTCTCCGTTTTCCTTAAAGTTCATTGCATATTCAAAGTATTGATCAGTTTGATCTTGATTATCTCGTTTTACTTCTCTAACTATTAATGGACATTCTACTAAATAATTATCTAAACGTTCTTTATCAAAATCGTCATCATTATAATCATCATCATCATCCTCGTCACACGCATCTTTAACACTTCTAATTGCATCCGCCAATTCTGCATGATTACTAACAGTAATTTTAGTACCATCATACAATTTTAATTGTACCGGAAAATCTAAACTTACAATATCATCTTCTCCCAATTCATGAAAGAAACTACGTAAATCTCTATCACTCTCTATAACAACACTCCCTGTTTGTTGTTTATTAATATCAAAAGTAAAAAAGGTTAAAGGGTACACAAAATCAATACATTCTATATCATCATCACCACCACCTTCAACACATTCCGACGCTAACTCTCTTAGACCCTCTATTCCACTAATTCTAATTTCTGAAAAATCGGATAAGGTGATGTCAATTGGAAAAATAATATCAAGAATATCATCATCATCATCCAATTCATCAAAAATCTTCTCAATTAACTTTAAATCATCAATAGAATCAATGATAATTTCTAACCCATTAACTTGTACTGTGTATGGAAATTGTACGGCAAAACAACTTGAGCCATCTACAATATTATCGTACGAACCATCATTAGAACTAGTTTGCATTATAAGTTGTGCTGTACTAGAACTAGCAGTAATAGTTGTTTGATCTTCTGTATTCGGTAGCTCTTCAAACTCATCTTGGCAAGAAGAAACTGTTAATGCAAAAATAAGTAGGCTTATGTATGCAAAATTATTTAAAACATTTTTCATAATGATTTGGTTTTTAATGTTATTACAATTCTATAACAACGGACTTTAAAAATACCCTACCTCCTTTTTTAATTATTTTTAAAATATCTTTGAAAAACACTTTTAGATTATAAATTAATGAGTTCCAAAAAAGATAATGTATGCGAAGAACAAGTATATAACATGCTCTTTAAAGCCAATTCTAAAACGGTCTTTAATTATATATATTATAAATTTGGCAATGAAGAAAAAGCCTATGATGCTGTTCAAGAAGCATTTATAAAGCTATGGGAGAATTGCACAAAGGTTTCTCCAAATAAAGCTAAGGCCTATGTATATACGGTAGCAAACAACCTATATTTAAATGTAATAAAGGCAGAAAAAGTGCGCTTAAAATATGCTGACGTGTCTTTAGCCGTATCTCATGAATCTCCAGAATTTTTATTAGAAGAAAAGCAATATCAAGAAAAAATAGAAAAAGCGCTAGCTGATTTACCAGAAAACCAACGCATTACTTTTTTATTAAATAGAATTGATGGGAAGAAATACGCAGAAATTGCAGAAATGGAAAATGTAAGTATCAAAGCTATTGAAAAACGAATGCATTTAGCCTTAAAATCATTGCGCGAAAAAATTGAAGGGTTATAATTTGGTTGATGGTTGATGGTTGATGGTTGATGGTTGATGGTTGATG
>TARA_R110002050_G_C8963243_1_pt1 | contig 26300 bp, 13 predicted proteins | sample TARA_R110002050 | Tara Oceans TARA_R110002050 (sample SAMEA4396988) | marine metagenome | biome: Polar Biome; feature: [DCM] deep chlorophyll maximum layer (ENVO:01000326); material: water (ENVO:00002006), including particulate matter (ENVO:01000060) such as... | depth 25 m
GCATACCACTCCTGGATTGCTGGAGTGGCTTTTTGCGCAAAAAAAGGATTGAGGACTTATGTCCTTTAGTGAAAGTGTTTAGAATAAATGGTTAACAAACAGGTATAAATAAAATTAAGATAAACGCATAATTCTTATAATCTCTTTAATTTTATATTAGCCTATAGATAGTCAAACCTGTGTTGATTTACTTCTTGGACAAATATCCCAGATTTAGGATCCAACTTTTACCTCAGCTACAGGATGGTTCAATAAAAAAGCCAATCCACTGCCTCCTTTTCCCCTTCTTCAATAAATCCAACATCGCGGGAGGTAATAATTTGTCCTGCATCGATAAAGCCCAATAGTAAGACCCTTCCTTTTTCCAAAGAGAACAAATGCTCCCCAATACCGAATTCGTAGGTATGGATATTGACCCTTGGTAAGTTTGTCAATTTCATGGCATTGGCCAATACTACTTCGGCTTCACCCTGCATATTACCCGCGGCATTGGTTTCAAGGCTTGGGGGCAATAAAAATCGCTTCAGATCAGTGTTAAAATAGCCGACCACGAGTTTGACAGGCTTGGTGGTTTTGAAACGGAGTTGTGTTCCGTTTTCGATCTGTTCCTTGGCCATGAACCCCAAACCTGTTAAATTCTTGAGTTCAGGAGCCAATTTATGTATTTGGGAAATTTCGTCAACATAGGCACTTTTACCAGACTGTACCTTAAATGATTTGGGTTTTGTTCCCAAAAATTCAACAGTGGCAGTCTGCCACGGGGTAACGATTTCTTTTTTTACCTGTCCATTATCAGAGGCCTTCAGACGATTTAAATTGCGTTTAAAATTTGATAGCTCACGCTGGTAATGGGGCAACATTTCTTCCCACGTTTTGTTCTTGCCATTATCCCCTCCTATAGGGATCCTTCGCTGGGCGGTCTGCATACTGTTCGCATATAGGTAATGGTCTTTTGTCAACTCTACAAGTTCTTCGTAATGTTCTATACTTTTTATTAAATGGGGTAAGGCAGTGTCCAGGTCGGTAAGTTTATTTGAATAACTATAGCGCAACACCGAAATAGCTGCTTTTACTTTTTCCGAGAAGAAATTTGCAAATGCGCGGTAGGCGTAAATATCATTTTTTAAGCGCTCGAATTCCTTTAGGTTCAAAGATACATGGGATGAGGCCTTTTCGATGGCTTGGACAGCAATTTCCCCATGCTTCGTGATTTCGTTGATTATTTGTAGAGGAGTTTCTCCTTCATGGGGTAGACCCTTCCATTCTTTTTCGGCATACTGCAAGAGGATTTCCCCTACAGGTCCACAGGACTCATAAAACCCAGGATAAACCCTCCATTTATATGGATTTACCAATTGACTTTCGAACATGCCCAATAAGAGGGTTTGTCTATTGCCCTCGGTGATTCCGAATCGCCGTAGGGTTTTTGGTGCTATCTCTCCCGATTCCTCGTAGGCAGTGACTATCTGGCCCCCCGCATCCAAGTCGCTTCCATATTTATATGCCAATTGTTGGGCCCAATATTCGGTCTCCTTTTGTTTGTCCCTATCGGCTTTCCAGGCGTACCGTGCCCAAGCCTTGTACCAAATCCAATCCCGATCTATCTGTAAAAGTCGGGGTTCTGTTTTATCTGCCGTATAAGGCCAGTCCCAATATGATGCCTGAGGATACAAGTGTAAAGCGTTGGCACCATGAACGTTGTGCATGGCCTGAACACTTTTCTGTATAAAATCGGGAGAACCATATCTAAAAGGCTCCAAATTGGCCAAAATATGCACATTTGAAATATGAATGGATCCCAAAGAACTTAAATTTTTATGTATTTCAGACCAAGGGCCTCTTGGTTCATAAGTTGTTAACGATTCCCCATTGTATTTATGTGTGGTATATAGATTTTTATATATTGGAAGAGCATGCTCCATGACCAAAGGGGCATCTGTATCATGGGCACGTAAAATAATAGGGGGTTCGTCCGTTCTTCCCGAAGCCTTTAACCCGTCTTTGACTCCAGGTATAATGGTCTGGGTGAACCATTCTATGTCGTTTTCCTTACCGCTCATTGCCTCTCCCAAAGCTACCAAGAGACCTACATTTGGATATTTCTCAATAAAAGCTGCTACAGATTTCCGGGTATAATCGGCTATAACTGGAATTATTGGCCGTTGCCTATCTTGTGTCTTAATTTGATGATGTTCCGCAAAGGGCTTGGAAACAATAATATTATAAAACATTTGAATGACCCATATACCCCTTTTGTCAGCCTCTTCGGACAGGAATCGAAATATCTCTTCGTTCTTTTTAAAGGTTTCGTCACTTACTTCCACGGCATAGGGATAATCTTCCAGTTTTACCAGTGATGCAAATGGATGTCCATTCCATAAATAAAGGGAATTTAGGCGGTTTTCTACCATCATATCCAAATAGTCCACCCATAATTCCTTGTCATAAAACCAAGGAAAATTTTCAGGTGTATAGGGATATTCGTAGACCGTCCTACCAGGTAGGTATTCGGGTTTTTGAAGACCTATACAGGTACCCCTTAGTACCATTTCTGGCCTGTCCGAAAAATCAATGCCAGTGGGAATTGTTTCTTCCTCTTCTATACGGGAAATTAGTTCTAGAATACCGTACAAGGCGCCAGACGAATCAGTACCTTCAATATAAATTCTATTATCTTTTGAGCTTATCCTGAAACCTTCCTTTATCGATTTTTTTTCTGGAGCTTCTTCGTTCCGTGGATTGTTGCCATTTCTTTCCTCCTTGATAATAATGACCTGGTTGGTTACGTCATCCGTTATAGACTTTGATTCGGTAACGATGTAATCGTTTGCCTTTAGGAATGTTACAAGTTTGGTGGTTCCCCAAACAATTCGAGGAGAGGTTGACTCGCTAACCACTGTTATTCTCTTTTCGTTTGAACAGGACGCTAAAAGACAAAGCGCCGATAAAATAAGGTATCTCATATTTTTATTCATTTTCTGTAATCTCCATTTTTTTCATTTATCATTCCAAGCTTATATTTTAATTGGGTTTCCCTTAAATACCTCATCAAGTTAGTTTTAAAGGGCTATTTTTTTGCACGTTCCCAACATTCCTGTACTATTTCCTTATACAGCAAAGCCTGTTGCCAACGATCTCCTTCCTCTATTAATTTCCCATGGTGTTCAACGGTTCTGGCATAAAAAATATCGGAACGAAGTAATTCCACGGCAAAACATAAATAGTCTCCCGGGCCAGCCGATTTTAGAAAACCTTGAAAAGAACGCATCCACATTTCCTTAAAATGAGCTACAAAACTTTGGTTTTTATAAGGATCAATATTTACTTGTATACTACCGGGATTTCCTATCCGACCATGAAGAAATCTGACGCGTTCAAATACAGGTGATATAAATGATAGCTTCTCTTCGAAATTGCCATAAACCATTTCTTGACCGGTATACCAATGTGAAAAATCGCCATTAAACCTAATTTCGGGAAAACGCTTTACCAACTCAACAGTTCTGAACATATCTTGGGTAACTGTTGCCCGATGTGTTTCAATATAAATAGGAAAATTGAACTTTTGGGAACTATTTAAAATATACTCTACCAATAAATCAGTCTGTTTGTCCGACTCCAATCCCCAACCTAAATGTATAGTCGCACAATTATAGTCCTGACTTTTCCATTGTGGTATTAAATGATCTAGATCCCCAACCTCATTTACCCTTGCATGGGCGGTTAAACCCAGGCCAAGTTCTTGGCAAAGTTCGGGTACACCATCTTGAATGCCCTGGAAGCCAGCTTTGGCAATGGCTTCATGTTTCTGCCGGTCTCCACCCAGAGGTCCTGTTGAAAATTCTGGGAGACCATCACAGTTCCCATAGTTAATATCTATTCGTAAGGCCGGAGCATTTGCAGTACCGTCATTGGTATTCATTATCATATATAGGTTCGTTTTAAATTTAAAATAAATACTAATCTGTTGTATTAATTTTAGTCGCTTGGACTATGATTAAATTCCTTAATAAACTATGGTGCATTGTTTCTAAATGAAAAGTATATGTTCTATTTTTTTCAACAATTCAATTTGCCATTACTTTACCGAAAAATCAAAATACAGCACCATATGTTTACTACGAAGGCGCCAGTCATCAAAAGTTCCATAGTCAAAGAAAATGTTTTTCTGGCCTGATGGGCCCAAGCGTTCCGGTTGGTTTGTTTTGCTGCCAATGGCCGGAATAGCCTGCATGAATGAAATATCTCCCTCTGGAAATGAAGGTGATGTACGGGCTTCATATACGCTTTGCGGGTATTGGGGTGTAAACAAACGTAGAAAAACGTCTTCTGTGGATGTGGCAACTAAAAAGTCCTGTTCTTTAGTTTTGATTTTTGCCCAATATAAATTTGAATGATACCCTTTAAACTCAGGATAGATTAGAGGCGAAACTCCTGTTATGGTATTATTGTAGTCTTTTTGATGCCAGCCAAAAGATGCACCCTGCAATCGGTTTTTCCAAACTCTATAGGGCCCTTTACCTACCCACTCTACACCCGTCACTAGATTTTCAGGGTAATCGAAATCAACACCCATGAAATCGAAATCAACATCATATTCTTCAGGTTTGTAATATAGCTCAAGCTTTGCCCAACCTGATGGAAAGAAGGTCCATGTAAATTCTTTCATTCTGGATCCTTTTTCAAAAGAAGCGACCAATTTTATATTCCCATCTTGTTTTATTGTTTCCAAGGACTTAAAAATCACTTTTCCAGCACTTAGATGAGGTCCATTATTAAAAGGGATTTCCCCTATTGTATTCCTTACTTCCCTGAGTAATCCGTCTTTCTTTCCAATTTGATATTTAATACCTCCGGCTTCGATAGTGATAATTTCTTCAGTTTCAGATAAGGCCATCGTTCCGGTCTTCCCAGGATTGGCCATCAATTCGGCAATGGTTTCCTCCGGAATTTTAATTGGCCAACTCCAAGTATAAACTTCTGTGCCAAATTTATCTTTTGCCGTGATATACAAAGCGTCGTTTTGAAACCAATTAGGAGGAAGTTCCAGCTGTAATTCTCCAATGCGTCCTGGTTCTATATCTGGAGAAACGGCCGTTCCGGTGATAGTATTCATGCCTGTATTCTTATTGGGCAGGGGTAATTGGACTAGTTTCCAGGAAAAAGTTAATTCGTTCAAGTTGGTATAAAAATATTGGTTTTCAACCTGAAAGCTTCCATTGAAAGTTTCGGTTATATCCAGATCCTGAAATTGAATAGGTGCCCAAATCTCCTTTATGGCAAAATAACTGCCTTCCTTCTCATGAAACGGTCCTAGAATTCCATCGGCAGCCGAACCCTTGTATGTGTCAAGTTCACCGGTATCGGTACGTTTAACACCTTCGTCTGCAAACACCCAAAGAAATCCCCCTGAAGCCTGTGGTTTTTCCCAGATCAAATCCCAGAAATCACGTAATCCAGCTCCGCTTCCACCATCGTACATTCCATGTAGAAATTCTGTGGGAAAAACTACTTCATGGCCTTGCCAGTATGTTCCCACGCCATAATTATAAGGACGGTAGTGTTCATTGGACATCCCGTTGAAGGTTTGCCAAGGGTGCACCACCTTGCGTTTTTGGATATCGTATTTGGGAAAAATTGTGTCCAACTCGTAATTATGACCGCCTTCGTTACCATTGTTCCATAATATTATAGATGGATGGTTTACATCTCGAGTGACCATGGCCTTGACCAATTTATGTCCTATGTCCGTATCATAGGAATTGTGCCAGCCGGCCAATTCATTTAGCACAAACAAGCCAAGGGAATCAGCAACATCCAAAAAGTGGGTATCTGGAGGGTAATGCGACATTCGAACCGCATTCATATTCATACTTTTAATTAATTTTACATCTTCAATACTTCGTTTTTTGCTCGAGGTCCTGCCTGCCGTAGGCCAAAAGGTATGTCTATTGACCCCTTTGAACTTAATTTTTACCCCATTTACATATATGCCGTCGCGCTCACGAAGTTCAACAGTTCGGAAGCCGAACCGTTCGAAGACTTCATGGACTACTTTTTTGTTCGATAATAGTTGAAATCTTACTTTATACAATTGCGGTTGCTCTGGATTCCAAGGCTTGATTTCAGTAAAGGTTGAATGGACCTGTACTTTGTTTTTCCCTTTGTTAATTTTTGCAGAAAACGGTTTCCCAATTTTCTTATTGGATAACGTAAACACTTGTGCCTCAACACTTAGTTGGGGTTTTGGCCCGTCTAAATAAATTTCCGCGGTAAAACTACCATTTGCCTTTGCATTAATGGCGGTTCTGTTTATGTTGGTCACCGGCTTCATTTGCAAATAAACTGGTCGGAAAATCCCTCCAAAAATCCAAAAGTCAGCATAACGTTCTGCACGGTTAACGGATTCATTTTCGGAATGCTTTGCTACCTTAACTTCCAGTAAATTATATTCTTCCCCAAAATTCACCTGATCCGAAATATCATATGAAAACCTATAAAAAGCACCTTGATGAATTGGACCGGCGAGTTTGTTGTTAATTTTAACCTGGGTATCGGTCATGGAACCTTCAAAGACAATTTCTACTTTTTGATTTTGCCATGAGGAAGGAACTTTAAATTCATATTTGTAAAAGCCAATTTCCTTACCTCTTTCCTCGTCCTTGGCATGACCATAATTATAGCTACCAAATCCAAATTGCTCCCAATTGGAAGGGACAGGTATTGTAGTCCATTCCCCACTATTTCTTCCCTCGGAGACTTGAAACTGCCAGGTCTTTTCGTCCTGGTAGCCTTTTCCAGATAGGTATATTCTTTCTGTTTCTGCGGTTTGGCAGAAAACAATTGAATTGAAAAAAACTAAAATAATAGTTAAGTAAATGGTAATACGCATATTATTTAAATGCTTTATACTTGATTTGATAATCATAACCCGGATCTATATCTATTTGATATTTATACTTATCCAAATACTTTATTTTACCGCGGTTAGTCGATGGTGTGACCCTACTGCGAAATATCAAATTTCCCCGACCTTCAACTGAGCTTACCCTAATCTCCCGCTCGGTACAGCTTACAGAAATTTCTCCTTTTGGAGTTGGCACCTTGCCCTCTATCCACTTTAAACCACCCAAGTGTGGTTCTATCACATACTTATTGTATCCGGGAGCGGTGGGTTTCACACCGAGATAGTATTTTCCAAAAAGATAGATGGGACTTGCGCCCCAGGCATGACAAAGGCTCTTACCATAAGGTCTGCCGTACATCGCCAGATGTTCGGAACCTTGTTCCGAGGGATCATATTTTTCCCAAAATGAAGTGGCCCCTAATTTAAGCATATCGCCCCAATAGGAACGAACCTCATCGAGCACCAATTTATGTTCGCCCATGGCACAAAGAGCCTCCAGTTCATAAAACCGCATATATGGGGTAGTTATTTGCTGAATATCGTCATTTAACAACACCTCTTCCTTTACACCCTTTTTTTGGGCCTCCGTAAAATAATCGAAGAAAATTCCGAACATATTGGCGTAGCGTGTAACATTGTCCAAAACTTTGCCGGCTACCCTTTGGTGCATCAGGGCTTTTTTTTCGTCCGACCAAAAAACATCAAAAAGTTTCGTTCGTAATTCTTCGGCCAAGGCAGTATACTCTTTTTCACCAGCTTGGTCACCTGCAATTCCTGCACATAGGGCTATGGCTTCCAAACTTCTGGCGAAGAGCAATTGCTCAAAACTTACCTCGCCAGTTTTGCCCAGGCCATCGGCCCAATCAATAAAGACCCAATCCCCGGGAAGTGGTGACAGCATACCATTTTCATTGCGGCGTTCAAGGCAGAAATCCATGAGGCTTTGCATTCGTGGATAAAAATTCTTAATAAAATCCTCATCACCTGTGTAGAGGTAATAATCGTAGATTCCCACAAACCAATAAAGGGAATAATCCATAATGGTATTAATGTGGGCCGTAACGGGTTCCTTCCCACGAAGGGCCAAAAGAGTTCTCCGTACAGTTGGGGAATCGAAGAATAAATAATAGTTCATAAGATAACTTTGGTGAGCGTCCCCTGACCAGACCCAACGGTCACGCTTAATGCCATCCAAAAAAAATTCACGAGTATTCAAATGCAGGGTATATGCCGAAACTTCCCATATTTTATTCAGCAGTGTGTCCGATGATTTGAATTCTCCCCTATAGTCAACGGGTAAATATTCGTAAAGCATTGAAATGGAATCGTACCGTACGGTGGCATCGGACTGTACTTGTACATAGCGAAAGGCCTTTGAACCCTCAACGGTGTATTCGGAGGTTTGTCTACCATCAAGTTTTAGATAATCGAGCGTTTCACATTTTAAGGAATCTATGGCCTCTTCTTTGGATTCACCATAATACAAAGCTACTTTTCCTTTTCCCTGTAGTCCATGAAATCTTATATAACCAAAGGTTTCCTTGCCAAAATCGACCAAATGTCCTGTTCCTACGGATTCCGATTTTTTGGCATACCAAGGTTCTGTAGGAAGTTTAAATTCCGACGGTTTGTTAGGGGGAGCATTAAAGTTCCAAATTCCTACCGGAATCCAAGGTGTTCCCGATTGGTGGGGCATTCCATTTTCGTCGATCCATAGTTTGTCTTCGTGGGTGGCCATCCAAGTGTTGTCCGATTTTAAATTAGTACCGTTGACAAAAATGGCCGGAACCGTTTCTTGATTAAATACCCTAAAGACAATTTTGTGTTTACCTGCAGCAAGGGTGAACCTTTGTGGTTGGCCTTGTACTAGAACATCATCTATCAATAGCATAAATGAACCTTCTGTATAAACACTTACCTCATCGGCCTCTGGCAATTCCAATTCTTTTTGAAAGGTGACCAAGGGGTATGGACTGTAATATTGCCATAGGGGTGGGAGTACAGCTTCACGTTCGGTACGTCTGGCCTGCATTTTATTGCTTAGCCATATTTCATAATCACCAGGATACCATATCCAAGTAGCCTCATGTTTTTTTTCTTGGGCAACCAAATTGTAAGAACCCAAAAATCCAGAGCTGATCAATGAAATTAAAAGGATGATATAAATTTTATAATGCATTGGGTGCCACATTTATATGGGGTATTTTCCAGTATGTTTAAGACATGTTTTTAATTTCCTCATTCTTTCAGAGGCTGTTTTATAACTAAATTTTTGTTTTATTCAATAATCTAATGACCATTGAAAATAATGTACATCGCAACCATCACGATAATCAACATGATCCATAGAATTTTAACTTTTCTCTTCATTTTGGGCAAAACCCCATAATCCAAGGTATTCGATTTTAAAGAACTTGATTTATCAAGAAGGGAAATAACTACGATAAGTATGGATAGGAACACAAAAATATAAAAAGACAGTAGTAGGAAATGTGGCCAAAAACCGTACACTTCGTTGGGGAATACCCAAAGGTACAACCCACCTATTCCTAGACTTAATATTGTTCCGAACAATAATATGGCATTGGCTGCACGGGTGGTCGTCTTTGGCCATAATACCCCAAACAGGAATACTACGGACATTGGTGGGGCTATAAACCCAAGGACCGATTGAAAAACATCGAACAGGTTGAGGCCCTTGATACTGTTGATTGCCATGGTAATACCAATAGCTATTACGGCTCCTGAAATCGTTGCTAGTCGGCCAATTGAAACAATCTTCTTTTGTGTGGCCTGTGGCCTGAATTTTTTCACATAAATATCCATAGTAAATACGGTACTCAGTGCATTAAGGGCCGAATCTATAGTACTCACCAAGGCGGCTATAAGTATGGCCATGACCAGACCGATCATCCCGGTAGGGAACAAATTGGTGACCATGGTCATATAGGCCTCATCGGGGTCAGTCAAATCAGGGAAAAGAATCAGGCACATGATTCCGGGCAAAATGAAAAGTACGACATCCAATATTTTTAACCATCCCGTGAAATTAGCTCCCAATTGGCCTTCACTAATATTTTTTGCGCCCAAGACGGATTGAACCATTGATTGATCCGTACACCAAAACCAAACGCCCATGACGGGATATCCCAATACAATGGCTATCCAAGGATAATTGGCATCATCAGCGGGTAGCAATAGGTTCCAAAACCCGGCTGGTGTTTTGTCTATTAAAACTCCTACTCCACCAACAGCGTTAAGACCTACCAAAGTTAGGGCAAGTGATACTGCAATTAGCAATACCATTTGAAATACATTGGTATAAGCTATAGCTTTTAGCCCCCCAGCAATGGTAAAAAAGCTTGCGATAATCAGGAGGACAATTACAGAGAAGACCATGGGCAGATCCAAAATCTGTTGGATCAATATACCTCCTGCAAATAATGTAAGGGACAACCAACTTATTAGAATAGTTACTATAGTGTACCACGCCAGAATGTTTTGTGTACTGTCACCAAATCGCTTTCCCATGAACTCAGGTAAGGTCTGTACCTTTGACCCCATATACCTTGGAGCAAAAACCACTGCCAACAAGAAAATAAAGATAAAGGCATACCATGCAAAATTGCCGGCCACAATCCCTGTTGTATAACCAATACTGGCGGAGGCAATCAACATGGAAGGGCCAACATTGGTTCCCCACATTGTAAATCCTATGCTGGGCCAACCCAATGAATTACCCGCTAAAAACAAGTTTTCATCAACAGCCCTTTTTTTTCTAAAACTTACCCAATATCCAATACCAATTAAAGTAAATAGATAAAGTCCTACAACCATAAAATCTAATGGCTTGAGTAATTCGTGAATCTCCATGTAATTTGCATTTTTTAATAGCCGTAGGGGACGAAAGATTTAAAAATTGTACCCTGCCAATAAATTAAACCGATAATTCCTTATTTCTTTCACCATCTTCCACAAAAGGTTCTGCCCAATATAAGGGTGATCCGTCTTTCTTTAAAATAGGTTCGGGAGAATATTGTAGCAACAAAACCCGTCTTGCCTTGTTGGTACGGTTTGGACCGCTTTTATGAAAACAAGTGCTTGAAAATAGTGCCACATCTCCTGCATTTAGAATGGCCGGCACCCCTGGATTATCCCCAAAGTAACCTACTTTGTCGTTCGTTTCCGTATCGAGTTTATGATCTATACGGTCTTTAACTCCAGCGTCTTTGTATGGTAACAGGTATACCGTACCATTCTCTTCGGTTACATCGTCTAAGGGACACCAAATGGAAAGGTATTGACAATGGTCGAAATCAAGGTAGCCTGAATCTTGGTGCCAGGAGAATCTAGTTCTCTTGTCCGCACCCTTAACTACAAATTGCTCCAAGAAGAGATATACATTATCACCTAATATTTTTCTTGTAATTTCCTCTAATGTCTCACTAAATATGAGGTCTTGCATGGCCTGACTTTCCTTATACCGAAGGGCGATGAAATACCGCCTACCTTTGTGGTTTATCTCATCCATTTCAACCCCCTTGCGTCCCATTTCTTCATCTTTTTCGAGCATGAATTTTTGGCAATCTTTTCGCAAACGTTCAATTAGTGCCTGAGGAATTATATTCTTTAAGATACAGAACCCATCTTCCTTGTAATTTTTTAATTGTTCCTCTGATAATATTGTTTTCATTTTTTTGAATTTTAATAATTGATTTAATGTTTGATTATTTAATTTATGCTACTTTACTTATTTCCGAATTTCAGGATTCCAAATGTCCCATATCCCATTAAAACCATCATTTATGGTAATCTTAATGGACTTGGCCATATCCATTTCCCCAGTGTGGGCTATGGAGAATGGATACCATGGTAGTACTGTCCCCTTTTTGACCCATACCGGCATTTCTTCCAAGGGAATTTGGATATCTTTTAACCAACACGGACCTGTTTTGTTTTCACCAGTGAAAAAATTGACCCAATCCCCATCGGGTAAGTAAATATCCCTCTGGTTGCTGGATGCCATAACCGGGGCGACCAGGAAACTGTCTCCAAAATAGTATTGGTCATCTATATGCCAACACATTTTATCCTGTGGATGGTGTAAGGTCAGGGCCCGCAAAACTGGAAATCCGGTCGAGGTTGTTTTTTTGCTTTGTTCCCATATATAGGGTATTAAGGCATATCTCAATTTCCACCATTTCTTAATGGCGCCCGCGATATTTGGGTAGTGGTATGGTTCGCGTTTAGAGGTGCCATGATATCTTATATGGGAGGTAAAAACACCAAATTGTGTCCATCGTAAATATAAGTCGTCCGGCACTATAGAGTTCATGAAGTTGGGCACCCCATGAAAACCTGGCACATCATGGCTCCAAAAACCAAATCCTGAAAGTCCAAGATGGAGCCCCCCCTTCAAAGACCCGGCCATACCGTCCCATGAGGCTGCAGCATCACCACCCCAGTGTATAGGATAGCGCTGGCAACCCGCCCAACCTGCTCTGGCCCAAATTAGGGCCTCGCCTGTCATTTCTTCTGTTACTTCAAAAGCAGCCCTTTGATACAAAAGAGCGTAAAGATTGACCAAATTCTCTGAGGACAGCCCCTTATACTTTGCTTCCATGTGGATTTCTTCCCCAAAATCAGTCTTTATGCATGCAACCCCTAATTTCAAGAGGTCTCTCAATAGATTTTTGTACCATTCAACTGCTTCGGGATTGGTGAAATCGATAGTGCCAGCATAATCCAATGTGCTGAAATTGGAACCACTCTGTCGCTCGGACTTTGGCATGACGGCCATAAATAGATTATCCTTGGCTTCCTTGAACTGTTCGGCTTCGGCACCGATGTAGGGCATTTGCCACAGGCTTAACTTGAACCCCTTATCTGCAAGATTTTTAACGAATCTTTTTGGATTTGGAAAACGTTCTTGATTGAATTTCCATTCGCAAAGCCAGTCGGTTTTGAACCATCCCGTATCTAGATGTATTACATCACAGGGATAATCTTCGGTCCTTAATCGATCTGTTATACTGGTTACCTCTTCCTCTGAAAAATAAGTCATCCGGCTCATCCATACACCAAAGCTCCATAGCGGAGGCAGACTAGGAAAGCCTGTAAGACAACGATATTGATATAAAATTCGTTCGGGACTTTTGTCGGCCATTAGGAAAAGATCTAAGGTGTCTGACTTTATACAACCTATTACCGATCTACTGGAGAAGTCGGCAACCGAAAGTTTAGTATGGGAAGAGGTGTGCATGAATAAGCCGTAACCCTTACTGGAAAGGTAAAAGGGGACATTTTTGTAGGCTCTTCTATTGTTCACACCTTGTCCATCCCGATTTCTTAATTCAATGGTTTGTCCGGCAAGATCCAATTTCCGGAAGCGCTCCCCTGTACCGGTAAACTTTTCATCGGCCGCAGCCTGAACAGAGAATACTACCTTTTCGGGACGTTCCTGTTTCTCTATTAGAGCAAGACCCAACGCATCCATTCTACCTGGAAAGAACTGATCAAAGGCACTAAGTTCAATTTTCGTTTCACCATCTGGATAAAAAAGAATCTGAAAACTATTTTGGGGTGGTGGAAGTAGGTCGCTCCAATGATCTATTTCGGGATCCTGTAGCAAAATCACAGCTCTAACCCTATCTTGACTATCGCGTATTATCCAACGATCTGTTAACACTTCGTATTTCAAAGAGGAAGCTGTGACTGAATCGTCAAAATACAGCATTGGGGAATTCAAAAATACACCTTCTCCAAAATCGAGCCCCATTCTTAAAATACCGCTATTATAGCATCTGAGAATCAGTTTGTGGTTTTTGAGGCTTACGTTCATTTCCGGTTCCATTTCCATTATTGGCTTTTGAAGCCTAAATGGAAGTGTTAAGACAATGTCCGTTCCTGATTGTTCAATATGTACAGGTCGCTCTGCCCTCCATAGTCTTTGAGCATTATCGGAACTCCCGTTTGTTGGATCGAAATCCAAGAAATCATAAAGATGAAAATCAGTTCTATTCATAATATTCGGATGCATTATATATCTTGAAAGGGTTTAGCTCTTATAAGCGCTCTTCTTGCTTTTCGGTTATTTTATTGAAAAACACCCATGTTTCGTTACGTTTGGTACCTTTAATCCCTGTCTGATATTTAGCCATCAACGCATTCCATTCGTCCATCCTTGGATTATTCTCACTTGTTTTGGGGTTCAATTCTTCCAGGTTTTTTCCCTTGGGAATACTGATTGCCAAAAGCAATTGTTTTCCATTTCTAAATACCAGAAGTTGTTGAAAATCGGCATTACAAAAACCATTGGCTACTTCTGGCCATTTTTCAAATTGTGTGCTGTGGTACTTCATATATTCTTCTTGTAATATAGGATCCTGCACCAATTGTGCAGTGAGTAGAATATGCTCCCATTCCGTGGCCAACACAGTGTCCGGACAGTTTTTAGATTTCATGAAACTGTAGAAAGGAGTTTCATAAACTTTTAATCGAGCTTTTGGATAGGCCTGGAACAACTGTGCTTTTAGATCTTCCACATTACTAATTTGGCCATATATTACCCAATGTTTTTTCCATTTGTAAACTTCTACCTTATTGGTACCGGTCTTATTTATAATAAATTGAATTTTTTCGATATCGAAGGAGCGACCCATTAATTCGATAGCAGAAAATTTGGCGGCATTCTTCTGTATATTGTTTATAATGTTCTGATCTTTAAATATGGAACCCACGGTGTTTTGTAAATATATTTGGGAAGGTTTGTTTTTTTCATGTGCACCAAAAAGGGACATTGACCATATGATTAAATAGGCGGATAAAAGCAATTTTATTTTAACAATATGTTTTTTCATATGGGATTTTGGTAATTAACTAGAAAATAGACAGTTGTGTACTTTTCTTTTCTGTTATACTAATTTTTTCTTATAAGTTTAAACTTTAGCTTTGGCGCATATTTGTACTGTGACCGATTTTGTCATTTCCGATCTCTATAATCAGAGTATAAGATTGAATATTGGGAATAATTTTTGTATCAATGAAATATATCCCTCTCTTTAAATTCTTTAGGGTGAATGTAGATTCTTTCAGGTTCCGTAATTGGAATAATATCTGCAAATTCCTTCTCAATGCCTGAATTATTGATAATCTCCAATGCTTCTCCCGAGAAATCATCTTCTCTAAAGGAGTGGGTGGCTTCAATGATATTATTGGTACCATTATTCATTAGCAAATTATTTTTTACATAGTTCTGCCGGGCAATAATGTCATGGCACCTTTTTGTCCAAAGATGCAACCACATCCATTTGTAGCTAGGATTGCCCACCACGTTTCGGGTAATGGTCCAATAGGCAGATCCATCATCAGGGTAAATACTGCGGGGCCCGTTGAAAATGTAATTGCCTTCAATGGTCGAATTTGGTTGTTCCCCTAGTACATAAATAATGCCTCCATCGTCCAATACCTGATGCGTGTTTCCAGCTTTATTGAACCTTATGTGATTGTTTCCGGCAACGGTAGAGGGAGGAATTTCTGCATTGCCCCACCACCAACCACAAGTAATGGCGCCATATGGGGTAAAGGCAATGTCATTATGCTCAATGTTCACATTAGAAACGAAAAATGAGGTAATGCTCTCCACCTGCCTAAAATCTAGACTAACGTTTCTGATGTAATTATTGGAAACTGAAATCTTTTCACAAAGTCCCTCTATCCCTGGCCCATAGAGGTCTCCATCCCCTATCTTATAATGTTGTGGATGACCAATGTTAACAGCATTTCCCAACATATTATTAAAGTAGTTCCCTATCACTTCACTGTTTTTCACATCGTTGACCAGGTTAATGGCTATGGCAGAACCAATATTTTCAAATCTATTTCGAAAGAATCCGATATGCTCGGCATTTTTAATTTCCACGGCCCCAGTGGGCACGTCGGTGCTATTGTATTCGGTAGGATGCCAGTTGCCTCCGGGAACATATTTTACGGCCAACCCTAGACTTTGGATTCCAGCAAAACCATGGGAACCTGCAACCGTCATCAATGGCCAGTCGTCATGCGAAAAGGTAATTCCTTCGAACCTAATATTTTTGGCTTTAGATTTTGTAGAAGACCCTTTTATTTTTATTAGCCCTTCCGATGTCGGTGCAATTACCTCAACTTTTGACATGTCTTCGCCAGAGTTGTAATAGTATAGTGTTTTGGAAGTCTTGTCAAAGTAAAATTCCCCAGGGTTATCCAATAACTCCATGGCATTTCTGATGATAAAATTCTTTTTATAGTTGATTTTTCCGGCCCAGGCCATATTAGTGGCAATGGCTCCATATGGTTGTTGTAATTTGATTACCGTGGTATCTCCAAATTTTTCTATTTCCCTTGCACAGAGTATTTTCTCTGTCCATATATTAAATTGTACAAGTTCAATGTCATCGGGATTATTATAGTTGCCCACGGCGGAGGAAGCAAATTTTATACCGTCTATGCCCAATCCGGAACCAAAGGTCCAATCCTCATTTCCGGTTATCCCAAAAGTTCCCCAATCACCTAAGCCAGGAAGTGGAACCTCTGTTCCGGCCATTCGCATACGTACTCCGTTAACAAAAAGGGAGCGTAATTTGGTTGTGCGATCTAAAGGGGCTTTATATAAATTTCCATCTACTTTTTCCCAGCCCGTCACCTTGGTTCCCCCGCTTAATAGGGGTGTGGTATTCTTATAAGCCCTGAAAATAACGTTGAATCCATTTTTCCCTGAATGTTTTTCAGTCAAAAGGATTGGATCCGAAATTCGATGGGTACCGTTATGTAGATACACTATTATATCAGACTTCATCTTTTTACTGATTTTGGTCACGGCATCAACTCCTTGCTGCAGTGTTTTAAAAGGTTTTTCAAGGGAACCATCACCCTTATCGGTAACTGACGGATTTACGTGTATTTCCTGTTGTGATCGCACTGTGAAAACAACGGAAATCAGTAATAAAGTCAATAAAAGAGTGTTTTTCATTTCTTACATTTTAAATGTTCCTATTCCTATTTTTTTATTTACAGCAGGCATTGGGATTATTGAGCAACGCCCAATAATCGAACAAAATCATTGTTAGCAGCTATCAAAAGGCCTTTCTTGGGGTTTTTGTTTTTTCCTATGATAATCGATTTCATTTTTTTTACATCACCGGGAATATGTAATCCTGAAGTATAATTCTTTATGGGTTCGAAATTCCCAGATCCATCTCCTTTCAAAAACAAGCCAGTTCCTGCATCATTGCGCGGAGTTTCCACTTCGGAATTAAATAGGTTTCCTGCTATCACCAGGTCATTTAATCCATCTCCATCAAAGTCGTCATAAAGGGAGCCAAAAACTGAAGACACCTGAGCCTCCAAGGGCATTTTTTTAAGTTCAAAACCATCACTTTTGTTTATAAGAATACTGTTTGAAAATGTATGGGCAAGGTAATGTGTTGCTTTCTCCAACGATTGTCTATCGTATACGTCTTCTAAGGTCGCCGTGGCAAAGGAAGTGTAATCTTTGAATTTTTTCTTTAAGGAAGGTATTTGCTGGGTAGAACATTCCTTGCCCCTTAAAGGGAAAAGTGTATCATTTTGATAAAAACTTAGCACTATGTCAAGCTCCCCATTGTTATCGAAATCACTGGAATATAGATTGAATGGAGCCCTTGGCTTTGCTTTGTATTTATAATTTTCCCCTAGGTTGCCCAAAACATAGTCCAATACCCCATCATTGTTTATATCGGCCTCTGAAATGGAAAACCACCAACCATTACTTTTTTCCAGAATTGGGTCACCTTCTACTTTAACAAGTTTGCCCGCCTTGTTCTGAAATACAGTAATAGGCATCCATTCTCCTACGAGAATCAAATCCTGCGTTCCGTCATTATTCTGATCGGACCACAAAGCGTCTGTAACCATACCTGGATATTCCAGCTCAGGTCCATGGGTAGATGTTATATCCTTAAAATTACCATTTACATTTTCGAGCAAGTAACTACGGCCAGACCGTGGATATTGCCCTGGTAGCAAACGGCCTCCAACAAATAGGTCCAAATCGCCATCTTTATCAAAATCATTGGCTTTTACGACACCTCCACTGGAAGTCATAATGGGCAATGCCGTTTTTGACCTACTTAACTGGCCCTTCCCGTCATTGAGATACAACCGATCTTGGTAATACATATCGCCTATGGGCATTTCATTGCCACCACTTACCACATAGAGATCTTGGTCGCCATCGTTGTCGGCATCAAAAAAAAGGGCATCTATATCCTCTTGAAATTTGTCATCAACCATTGCTTTTTGGTACAACTTGCTAAAGGTCTCATCGTTGTTTTGAAGATATATGGCCCCTTCATAACCCTTGGCACCGCCTATAAAGAAATCTTGTAATCCATCATTATTAATATCACCTACGGCTAGGGCGGGTCCAAAAGTGGACATTTTGTGCGGTAGAAGAACTTCTCTTTCAAAATCATCAAATCCGTTTTCCATATGCTCATGTACTATTCCGCTTTCCACAGTTCTATCAAAAAAGATAGTATTGTTATCTGTTGTTTGTTTGGGAGTGGGCATTATTGCATCTTGGTAATCCAAAACTACCAACTGGTCTGATTCAAGGTTCCTTAGTTCTGATATTTTGCCATCTGGCCAATTCACCTGTAAAAGATCTATTTTGGCATTTTTGCCCAGTCCAAAATGTAGATTGTGATCAATACTCGATTGATAGCCACGAGTAACCTGTTGCTCCAAGAATTGTTTACCGTCAGCCGATTGTAGCATTACTTTTGCACCAATAGCATTTAAATTTTGGTGTTTGCCTTTCAATTGGACCGTTAAATATCGATTATCGGTCAATTTAGAAGCATTATTTTTGTAAATATGAGCCACCTCGTCAATATTATTGACAATTAAATCCATATCGCCGTCATTGTCCAAATCGGCATAGGCGGCCCCATTGGAATAGGAGGGTAACTGTACGCCCCACAGGTCGTTCATCTTTTCAAAATGAAGACCATTGGTATTTTTATAAACTGGGTTTACCGCTATTTCCGGTGGTATGAAGCCAAGGATTTCCTTGACCAAGGTTGGTATGTCTGGCTGAATTTTATTCATTTCAGTTTGAATCCTTTCCTTTCTATAGTTGTCGTAATCCTTATTGTTTGTATTTTTTCTTATACCGTTGGTTACAAATAAGTCCTTATATCCATCATTATCGAGATCAACAAATAGGGGTGCCCAACTCCAATCGGTACTTGACAAACCTGCCATTGGTGCAATATCCGAAAAGGTTCCGTTGCCATTGTTGAGCTGAAGTGTATTGCGCATGTACTGATAATGTCCTCCTACCCTGGTCAATACTTCAAAGGCTTTTGGGTTCATGGAGGCCATATTCGTTTTGCTACCAAAATTGGTTGAAGATTTCATATCTACCACAAAAAGGTCTTGCCACCCGTCATTGTCTATATCAGCCATATCCACGCCCATTGAAGAGGAGGAGATATGGTTCATGGCTTGTAATGCATCTTCTTTTAACTTGCCGTCGCCCAAATTTCGATATAAAAAATCGCGACCCAAAAAATCGTTGCATACGTAAATATCGGGTATTCCATTATTGCTCAAATCACCAACAGCAATACCAAGGCCATCTCCCAACACGGACTGATCGATGCCTAGGGATGCTCCTATCTCTGTATAATATCCATCATCATTTCTATACAGCTTGTCCGCAGTGTCAGTATCGTTTTCATACGCAGCTATTGGTTTGGAAAGTTCCCTAACGGGGTCCACTGCATGATTAAGCAAGTACATATCAAGGTCACCATCCTGATCGTAATCAAAAAATGAGGACTGAATGGAGTTGGCACTATCATTTAATCCATATTCCTTGGCTTTCTCTGTAAATGTATGGTCACCATTGTTTACATATAAAAGGTTGGTTCTAAGTTGCGGTTGCAACCTTCCCGATCGGCATAGGTAGATATCTAAAAATCCATCTTGATTTATATCAACCATGGTAACACCCGTTTTCCAACCTGGAATAGAATCCAATCCTGAGCCATTGGTGATGTCCTTAAATTTAAAATTCCCTTGATTTAAATATAATTTGCCAGATTTTTGATTCGAACTTAAATAGATATCAATAAGTCCATCGTTATCAATATCACCAACTGCCACTCCACCACCATTATAAAAATTAGTATAAGTAAGAACATTATCGTGATCGCTATACCCTTCTTTTATATCGTTTGAAAAGAAAATGCCCGTTTCGTTCGCATCAATCAGTTCAAGTAAAGTGGTTGCACCTTGATTAGGGCCACTGCAGGCATTGATTAATAATATGCTTGGCACCAAAAGGTAAAGAACTAAATTTTTATTTGATCTAATTATCATAGCAATCATTCAATTTTACTAGTCGTTACAAGCGGAAAACTAAGTGTGGATTTTTAATAATCCATTAGTGTTTTACGCTTTTCTTGTAAAAGGAGGGCATACAACTTTATTAGGGCATCCCCTCCAACTAAAACCAAATAGACTGTTTAATTATCCGGATATCCAGGGTTTTGCTCTAAATTTGGATTAAGCGCAACTTGCAAAGCTGGAATTGGATACACCCATCTATAGTCTTCGGACACAGCTTTTTTCTCGGTCCAAGTCCCGCTTAGGAACGTACCAAAACGTATTTGGTCTGTTCTTCTAATGGCATCCCATTGCATTTCACGTCCCCTTTCAGCTAAAATATCATCTAAAGTTATCGATACTAGTGGCGTGGCATTTCGCTTATCCCTTAATTCGTTGATAATATCCAAAGCCGAATCGCTACTGGACCCTCCCCTTAAGATAGCTTCTGCTTTCATTAAGACAACATCGCCTAGACGCAGAAAAACAAACTTGGTGTCCGCATCAGGGGAATTTTTCATCATTTTAAAGCCTTCGTTGGGGTCTGCTCCAAGCAACTTTACATTTTTCTGGTAATCGATCCCTGATAGTTCTTCTCCATTTTTTTTGTACTGTTTTCCAACTAAAATACCCTGAGGAATTAGAACCGACTCATCCGCGGGGTCAAAGTCTGCCTCATTGAATACATATCCACTGGTACCAGGACCTTTACCCAATCTATCATCATCCGACTCATATAAATCGTACAATTCAGGGGTAATGGAAAACCCGTTCCAGCCACCTTGGTTAGATGACAAATAGGGTTGCCACAATTTTGACATATTATCTATTGAAACGAAAATATTCTCCGTACCCTCTCCACGCCAATTGACAAAGTAATCATCGTCCAGTGCATAACCTGAGTTTATAATTTTATCGGCATTGGCTATTACGTTGTTCATATCTTCAACATTGAACGAAAAAGTACCAGGTCCTTCAGACTCATAGACCGCTTTGTTTAAAGCAATTCGTGCCTGCAACGCATATACGGCTTCTTTAGTTGCGAAGTCGTGATTTGATGGTCCCAAACTTGGCAAATCGGCAACAGCTTCGTTCAAGTCTTGGATTACGAATTGCAAGGCTTCTTTTCTTGTATAAACTTTTGGGTCAATGGTAACGGGTTCATCAACCTGTCTTACGGGCACCACTCCAAAAAAGTCTAACAATTGCCACATGGCGAAAGCCCTAAGAAATTTTGCTTCCGCTACCTGAAGGTTGGAACCGCCATAAAAAATTACTTCAGAGGCGTTGAAAATATTTCGGTTCAGGCGTGACCAAACCGAATTTAGGTCTTCTTGGTTTGGAGTCCATTCATGTGTGTGAATTTGAATAAACCTACCGCCATTTGCCCAGTCGCCAGTGGTTCTTATGGGAGTAATCATCAAATCGGATGGCATATTCTGCAAACCGCTAGATTGCTCATAGGTATTGTAGTTTCCGGCAAAGCTCCTATATAGGGCATTTAATATTTCTGTAGGATTGCCACCTTCCTCTTCGGGTATAATGGAATCAACATTATCAATCTCTAGATTGGTACAGCCAATAAAAAAGATACTGGCCACTATAGATGTGCTTAAAAATAATCCTGTTTTTATATTTAGAATTTTCATACAATTTTTGTTTGGGTTAGAAACTTACATTAACACCTAAAAGAAAGGTCCTGGCTCTGGGATAAGAAGTATAGTCGATGCCCGCAGATGGCACCCCGTTATCGCTTCTGTTTGTATTTACTTCAGGATCTTGTCCGCTATAACCGGTAATTACGAATAAATTCTGTCCGGTGAGCGATAATCTTACGGCCGAGAACGGAGAATTCTCATTGATATTAACTTTATAACCTAAGGTAACATCCTGTAATCGGACAAAATCGGCCTTTTCCAAGTATCTTGTAGAGACATTTACGGAACTAGTATTTCGTTCTTCACCAGTAAGTACTTCCAGAGGGGCGTTTCTACCACTTGATACGGCCGGGGCATGAAAGAAACTATTGGCTGTATTGCTATAAATAGAATGTCCAAATTGTCCGGCAAAAAAGATGTTAAGGTCAAAGTTTTTATAACGCAAAGTATTTGTCAGGGCCGCCGTGGCAGTGGGTAAGGGTTTATCACCCGTGAAACCGGTATCTCCATAAATAGCATTGCCATCTGAGTCGAAGCCTTCAAAACTTGGTAGGTAAAAGGCATAGAGCGGATGTCCGTTCTGGATTCTTTCTACATTTATCCCTGATAAACCCTGACCTTTAATGCTGCCGGTCTCTAAAAATCCAAAATCAAAGTTTTCAACGGTATTTTCGTTAAAGGAGGCGTTACCGGCAATGGTCCAACCAAAATCATCATTCTGGATAGCGTCATAGGTCAAATCAAATTCAATTCCCTTATTTATAACATCGGCGTCGAGATTTCTCCAAACAAATGCTTGAGGGGCCGGTTCGGCAGCACTCAACTGGACAAGCATATCCGTTGTGGTCTTATTGTAATAATCAATACTCCCTCTCAGGCGGTTGTCCAGAAATCCAAATTCCAAACCAATGCTTGTTTGTTGGGTCTCCTCCCATTTAAGACCTTGGTTCTCAAAAGTTACTGTGGCCAAGCCGCCAGGGATAACTACTCCGTCTTGAACATTAAACGAAGGGGAACCATACCTTTGTCGCCTTGTGTAAAGGTCATGGGCAATATCTTGGTTTCCAGTATTTCCCCATCCTGCCCTTAGGCTCAGATTTGAGAAAAAATCCGGGATAAAATCCTCTTGTGAAAGTTTCCATTTAAAAGCTAGGGAAGGAAAAGTACCATAGGCATAATCGCTACCAAATCTTGTGGACCCATCAATTCTTACTGTAGAAGTAAGGTAGTATTTTTGTTTATATGTTAAATTAATTCTTGTGAAATAGGATTGAAGTTCGTCAATCGTTTTGAAAGTGTTGGAAACCGCGGTTAAATTTGCAGCTGTCATATTGTTAAGCATTAAATCTAGATCTGTTACCCTGAAATCTGCAGCGGTCATTGAATTTCCGGATGATTGAAACTTCTGATAGGAATATCCCAATACTGCATTAAGGTCAAGACCTATATCTTTAAAATCATGTTCTACCGTAAAGTAGTTTTCCCATAATAGGTTGTCTATTTCAATACTATTTATCGCAGCTCTACCATTATCTTCCTCCGCATTGACAACGGCAGCCACCAATTCACTTGAAAAGGCCGACTTTCTTGTGGACATGGACCTATCGATACCATATACGGTTTTGAATGAAAGCCACTCAAATAATTCTGCATCCGCACTAAAACTTCCCAAGAACTTTAAAGTATTGGAGAAATCTCTGGATAATTCAAGAAAAGCAACAGGATTTGGATTGTCCCGGGAAGGTTGATAAAGGGTGCCATCGGGATTATAAACCGGTCTGGTCGGATTGGTTTTCAAAGCACCCGCCAATAAGTCTCCTTGGTGATCTGCACTATCGGTTATTGGCACATTATCGTCATGAATGTTGGAAATAGTCAGCTGTGTGGATATTTCCAAGCGATCGTTCAAAATCTTTTTATTGCCATTAAACCTTCCTGTCATTCTTTCAAGGCCATTTTCTTTAATTATGCCTTGCTGATCCGAATGACTAAAAGAAAAACGATAGTTGCCAGATTGGTTGCCTCCACCATAGGACAATTCATGGTTCTGTGATATGGCCGTTCTTAAGATTTCATCTTGCCAATCGGTTTCGGCACCTTGATCAATATTTGGATCCGAACCACCTACCAATGAATAACCGGTTAAAAATTCTTGTGCATTTCCCACATCATATTTCTTGGTAATTTCACTCATTCCGATCGAATAGGCATAGTTCAAACTACCTTTTCCACTTCCCTTTTTCGTGGTTATTATTACAACTCCGTTTGCACCCCTAGATCCATATATGGCCGTAGCCGAGGCATCTTTCAAAATATCGATACTCGCAATATCATTCGGATTCATAAAATTCAAAGGGTTTTTTGGAGCCGTGCCCCCGGTACCTGGTACGTTTCCTCCATCAGATATATTGTCCCCTGAAATGGGAACCCCATCTATAACGAATAAAGGTTGGTTACCACTTCTTATAGAACCTGTACCCCTTACCCGTATATTTATACCGCTGCCGGGTTCACCACTACTACTGGTAATTTGCACACCGGCCGATTTACCTTGAATTAATTGTTCCGGGGAGGAAATTACCCCCCCATTAAAGTCTTCTGCCTTAATAGAGGAAACCGCTCCAGTTGCATCACTTGCCTTAACTCCGCCATAACCAATGAGCACTACCTCGTCCAATCCGGTAGCATTTTCTTGAAGTACTACGTTTATGGTACTTTGCCCATTAAGTGGCACTTCCTTACTGTCGAAGCCAATATAGGAAATTGCTAAAATTGCATTTTTATCCAAAATGGTAATAGAAAAGTTGCCGTTAAAATCGGAGGTTACTCCGTTGGTGCTACCTTTTTCAATAATACTTGCTCCAGGGAGGGGAACTCCGGTTTCGTCCACAATTGTACCAGTAACGGTAAATCCTTGTTCAAAAACCGATTCTTTGAGATCGAATTTAGGGTGTGCGGCCGAAATCGATTGGATGGCAAGCACTGTGCCCATGAAAAGACTGTAAAGGAATTTCATTTTCATCTAGTTTGTTATTTGGTTAATTGGTTATTATTTTTTACCGATTCGTGACGGCTTTCCGCAGACAATTACATGATGTAAGTGTTACGGTTTAAACATATGGCTAAAATTACGAACTCAGCAAAATAAAGGTTGTATTTTTAAACATTGGTCGATTCTATAAACATTTTTTTGACTATTTTTAGCTTTGGCAATGAGTTTGGTAACTCAAGGCATGCGATTTCAAACGTACTCATTATGGAAAAAACAGAATTGCAAAGGACAGTGAATACCAAAAGTAAAACTGGAAATTTTGGAGTTTGGTGGCACAAGGCCAATCCTGGCCCATTAAAAAATATTCCATATATAAATCAATTTGGAAGCATGAGATTCACCAAGGTTCAAATGGATGAAAATATGAAACCCCATTTGAACGATGGTATCGAAATACATTATGTAACAAGTGGAAAATACGATTGGGTAGTAGAGAGAAACAATATTGAACTATTACCTGACGATTTATCGATTACGGCACCTTGGCATTGGAATGGTAGTCCTACTGGAAAAATGGTTATTGGACACTTCAATTGGCTTATCATAAAACCTTTGGAGTTTAGTCCGGACAAACAATTGAATTTGGGCTCATGGACAAAATTGTCAAAGAGTTTTCAGAAAAGCCTAGGTAAGTTGATAGCGGACGAACACAACGTTGTTCTTCACAAGGCAAAGGACTTTAGGAAATATTTCGAGGCCCTTAACGCTGAGCTTTCCACCCAAAAGGAAGGATATACAATTATGGTTGGAAATATTGTTGAGAACCTGCTAATTGACCTGCATCGTCATTTGTCCCTAAGAAGTCAGAAAATTGAGGAAGATGATAATTTTATATCACAGCTGATACAAAAGGTAATGGATGATCTAAACAAAAAGTGGATAATTGAAGACCTTGCCCATCATTTTGGTATGGGTAAAACTAAATTTACCTATAAGGTTAAGCGCCTTACCGGATATCCCCCAAACAGCTTTATAATCAATCTGAAAATAGAGAAGGCCATTAAACTTATTACGGAGGCAAATGGTATGTCTCTTACCAATATTGCTTATACCTGTGGTTTCTCCTCGCTGCAACATTTCACTTCTTCTTTTACCCAGCGTACAGGAATGTGTCCAAGCAAATTTAACGACTATGAATTTACCTAAAATTTCATTGGAATGAAATGCTACTAGTTCAAAATTCCACCTATACTTGTACCCAAGGATTACGATGGTAATAAGGAGTACTCCTTAGTGGTAAACCTGCATCATGGGGGTGGAATGGGGAGCGACA
>TARA_R110002050_G_scaffold147559_2_pt1 | contig 26279 bp, 19 predicted proteins | sample TARA_R110002050 | Tara Oceans TARA_R110002050 (sample SAMEA4396988) | marine metagenome | biome: Polar Biome; feature: [DCM] deep chlorophyll maximum layer (ENVO:01000326); material: water (ENVO:00002006), including particulate matter (ENVO:01000060) such as... | depth 25 m
GAATCCCACTATTTACAAGCGGTCTGAGGCCTAATTTTACATTGAACTCAGGTTTGTTATAAAAAACTAACAGGGTACGCATCTGCGAAAGCAAAAAAAAGCCCCAAACAGTATGGCTTGGGGCTTGAATATTTTGTTGAAAATTGAGATTATTTCGCATCAAACTTAGCCTGACCTTCTTCTAGCCAATCAACATACAATTGGATATCGGGATCGTAAGCGGTGGAGCCGTTAAGGGGTAGCATGCTTTCGTGCCCCAAGATGAGGTATTGCGGTTGCGAGTTACTCTTGAAGTGTTCAATTTGGAAATCGCTCCACTTGTTACCAATGGTGCGGATGTTTTTACCGGTTACCTCGCTCACGTATTTTTCTTCCTCGGCTAATTCTTCACGCTCATCTACGTAAAGTGAAATAAGGACGAAATCATTTTTAAGGCGCTCTAAAACCTTGGGATCACTCCAAACTTGCTCTTCCATTTTACGACAGTTAACACAGCCCCAGCCCGTGAAATCGAGGAGAATGGGTTTACCTACTTTTTTGGCATAGGCACGTCCCGTCTCGAAATCGTGGAAGCAATTGATATTGTGTGGACAATGATCTGGATCGGCTCCGTCAGGAATTTCCTCGGTACTGCTAACAATAGTAGCTGCACCGCCACCGCCAATGCCATTGGGAGATTCGCTGTAGAACATGGGGGGTGGAAATCCACTGATTAATTTTAAAGGTGCACCCCATAAACCAGGAATTAGGTAAAGAGTGAAGCTTAAGGTGATAATGGCTAAAATTAATTTGAAGACCGAAACTTTATCGTTCGGACTATCGTGGGGCATTCTGAATTTACCCAATAAATAAAGGGTTAATAAAGAGAAAATGGCAATCCAAATAGCTAAGAACCACTCGCGTGGTAAAATGCCCGCTTGCCAAACTAAGTCGGCTGTACTTAAGAATTTAAAAGCGAAGGCTAATTCAATAAAACCCAAGACCACTTTTACTGAATTTAACCAGCCACCACTTTTAGGTAAAGAGTTTAACCAACCGGGGAAGGCGGCAAATAGGGCAAAGGGTAAAGCCAGTGCTAGGCTAAAACCAAACATACCAATAAGGGGCCCTTGAAAGCCACCGCTAGCTGCTTCTACCAACAGGGTGCCGATAATAGGACCAGTACAGGAGAAGGAAACCAGCGCTAAAGTGAAGGCCATGAAAAAGATACCTACAATACCGCCTTTATCAGAAGCTTGGTCGGTTTTATTAACCCAGCTACTTGGTAAAGTGATTTCGAATGCACCGAAAAAGCTAATGGCGAAAACTACTAGAAGCACAAAAAATCCGAGGTTAACCCATGGATTGGTGGAAAAGGCATTAAGCGCATCGCTTCCGAAAACAACGGTAATGAGCAAACCTAAAAGAGTGTATAGAACTATAATCGCCAAGCCGTAAATTATGGCATTGGTAATTCCTTTGGCGCGTGTTTTACTTTGCTTGGTGAAAAAGCTAACCGTTAAAGGAATCATTGGGAAAACGCAGGGTGTAAGTAATGCGGCTAGCCCGCCTAAAAAGGCAAGAATAAAAATACCAAGCATGGAACGACCGCCTTCTTTTTCAGTATCTGAGTTTATTTCGCTGCCTGCTTCGCTGGCAACAGGCTCGTGATTTTCTTTTTCTTCGGTGTAGTCAATTTCTAGTTTTTCGCCTGGTACTTCGGTAGCATCCACTTCAAGCTCTGCCTCTTCCTCCGCTGCTTCTTCTGCAATATTTGGATCGTTCTGGTTGGGATTATCGTCTGCGCTAGTTTCAACCACATCGGGTACGGGTTTTTTAGCGCCTTTAATTTTAAAAACATGATCGGTGTATTCCGGCGGTAAACATGTGGCTTCGTTACAAGTTTGGTAAACAAATTCGGCCTTTATTTCAAATGGTTTAGTACTTAGCTTTTCAATAACTTGTTTAAACACAACAGTACCTTCGTGGTAACTTAGGGTTTCTTTAAAGTTCGGGTCGTATTCAGTATGCGGTTTAGGTTCAACCACCGAGCCTACAAATAAATAATTTTTACTAGCGGTAAAATTAAATTCTGTGCCAATAATAAAGGATGTATCTGGCGTGTTGATAGAGTAAACGTGCCAGCCTTTATCAAGACTTACAATGGCGCGTAATTCTACTTTATTGTCCGCTAGCTCTTTGACTTCAAAGCTTAAATCAACGGGTTCTAATATCTGCCCTTGAGCAAGAAAGCTTAGGCTTAGAAATGATAAAATGAGAATGAATGACCTCATAGGTAATGGGAAAATTATAAAGTGCGAACAAAGTAAATGGTTTTGGTCGAATTAGTCACCCTATAACGATGATCAATACGACATCCTACCAACCAAACAATGTCGGATCCACTGCAAAGAACATATTGTTCTTTTTTGGCGGGGCCGCTTATTTTAATGTCATTTAAATAGTCGCTCACCTTTTTGCTTCCTGACAAACCCAAAGGTTTAAATCGGTCGCCCGCCTGCCATGGGCGTAAAAGTAGAGGGAAGCTTAGTTTGTCGAAATCCAATAAGGCGTCTTGGGAACGAGGAACAGCGGGGTAGTTTTCTAGGGCTAATTTTTGAAATTCTAATTTGGCGCTGCTTTTTGTGTAGATTGAAATTTGGTGCGATTCTAAATCATTAATTTCTTTTTTAGGACTTAAATAGTAGTGCCCTTCTCGATGAGTCAGGGCGAAATTTTCGCTTTCCAAGCTTTTACCATTTTCGCTTTGCCAAAGATTTTCTAAACTAGGAAAATCCCAATTGCCCTTATCGTCCAACCATAATCGCAGTAAACTAGACCAGTATGATTTTTCTCTTAGTGACTCTGTGTTTAAGATTTCCTCCGGCGAATTAAGCTGCCCATGTTGTTCTAGCTTCTCTTGCAAAAGCGCATCAAATGCTAAACTTTGTTCCCCTAAAAGTGCAATGCTGCGCCCCGCTTTTGGCAGTAGGTTCGCTTCAATTTCCTTCCATTGCGGAATTAGTTTTAGGCGGTATTTGTTCCGCTGGTATTTTTCACTTGCGTTAGATGCGTCCTCACGCCAGCTTATTTTATACGTATTTGCATAGGCTTCTAATTCCGCACGGGTCAAGCCCAGAAGGGGTCTTAAGTAGAAATCACGTTTTTGGGGAATGCCTTTTAAACCTTTTAAACCACCACTACGGGTAAAATTAATTAGAAAGGTTTCTAAATTATCGTCGGCATGATGGGCTGTAAGTACGGCCCTAAATTTATGTTCAGTTTGCAGTTCCTTGAAAAAGGAATAACGCAGTTCGCGCGCTGCCTCTTGAATGGAAAGCTTTTTTTCGTGGGCAAATTTCTCGGTTTCGCATCTGCGTAAGTATAAGGGTACTTGCTTTTGTACCGAAAAATTTCGGCAAAATTGCACATCGCCCTCCGAGGCTTCCCCACGCAACTGAAAATTTACATGCGCTAATGAAATTGGGTATCCAAGAGCGATAAGAGCGTGACTTAAAACAGTACTATCTAAACCGCCACTAAAGGCAATTAAGAGCGGGTCGTTAACCGTCAGACCGAGTTCTTTTAAAGTAGTCGCTAGTTTTTCAATCATGGCTTGAGGCGATTACTTTTTCGGCCTTTAGCAGGCATTCGCGGTATTCTTCCTCGGCATTACAATGTATGGTAATGGCGCCGCCCACTTTTACTTCGGCTCTTTTTAAACGGGCCGAATAGAGGATTGAGCGGATGATAACATTAAAATCGGCATCTCCATTTGGGTTGATGTAACCCACTGAGCCCGAGTATAATCCTCGGTTGAAGTTTTCATGTTGGTCGATAAGTTGCATGGCGCTAATTTTGGGCGCCCCTGTCATGCTACCCATTGGAAAGGATGTTTTTAGTGCATCGATAAGGTCGTATTTGTCGGCCAGTTCAGCGCTAATTGTGCTAATCATTTGGTGCACGGCATTAAAGGTATAGAGCCCAAAAAGCTCCTCTACTTTCACAGAAGCTTTGGCAGCTGTGCGACTGAGGTCGTTGCGTACTAGGTCTACAATCATCACATTTTCCGCCCTTTCTTTTTCCGAAGCGAGCAGTCCCTGTTTGCGGGCTTCGTCTTCTTTTTCGGATTTAGCGCGTGGCGCGGTTCCTTTAATCGGTTGCGATATTAATTTCGAGCCTTGCTTTTGCAAATACCTTTCGGGGGAAAAGCATAAAAGGTAGCGATCTTCCCAGCGATAGAAGCTAGTAAAAGGGGCCTTGTGTTTATGGTTTAATTCTAAAAAGAGGGCTAAGGGATCTATTTCTTCCTCGGCGTACCAAGCTTGGCAAAAGTTGATTTCGTAAATGTTTCCCGCTTGTAACTCGTCTTTCAGGTTAGCGATATGTTTTAGGTATTTAGCTTTGCTTAGGCTGGCTTTAAATTTAGGATGAGTAGAGTAGCGTGCGATCTTATAATCTTGCAATGCGGCGGATAACTGCTCGGTATTTTGGTATAAATAGGACTGGCAGATTAAACTATCCTCTTGGGCGATAATTAGCGTTTCGGGGACAAAGAAAGCTAGGTGGGGCCAGTTTAAGGCGTCGCTATTGCGGCTTTGCAAGTTTTCGATTTCATCTTTTAAAGGATAGGCTAAATGGCCTAAGAGCCAATCTTGCTGTTCTTCTTTGAAATTACGGAGCTTGTCAAATGATTGCTCGGAACTTTCCAGGGCTACTTTGTTTCCCCAGCCTAATAACCAGCTAAATTGACTGTATTTATCGTGATAGCCATTAGAGTCTAAAAGTTGGCAATGCTTCGACTTTGCTGCCAACTGCAAAAGTTTATCTTGCTGGAATATATCTTTGGCAAGAGGAAAAGTATAGCGTGTTGTCATTAACGCAAGTACTCTTTGAGATAAACTTTCTTTAATAGATTTTGAATAATCTTAAGATTGATGGGTTTGGTAACATAGTCGTCCATGCCATCGTCCATAAATTTTTCACGGTCACCTTCCATGGCATTGGCGGTCATAGCAATAATTACGGGTCTTTTGTCGCCGTACTTTTCTATTACCGCCTTGGTGGCTTCACTGCCATCCATTTCTGGCATTTGAATATCCATAAAAATTAGGTCATAGCTCTGTCGTTCAAGGGCAGTAAGAACCTCTAAACCATTGGCAGCAATGTCGGTATTATAACCCATCTTCTGCAGGGTTAAGGTCGCCAGCTTTTGATTGACAGCATTGTCTTCCGCTAGTAAAATTCGCAGAGGGTAGTTTTCACCTAGATCAGAAAGCAGGACTTCACGTTTCTCATGAATATCGGCCTTTTTGATTTTTGAATCGCCAAAAATTTGATGCATGCTACTTAAGAGCTGTGAATGCTTAATGGGCTTAGTGAAGTAGAAGCTAAAAAGTTCTTCTTTTTCTTTTTTGCTAAGATCCGGGTAGGCTGAGCTTAATATTATGATAGGCAGATCGGGTTTGGCTACTTTAAGTTTACGGGCGAGTTCAACTCCATCAAGCATTGGCATCTCGAAATCTACCACCACCAATTCAAAATCTTGCTTTAAAGCAGTTTCCAAACCAATTCTGGGGTCACTTTCTTGGAAAACGTGAATGCCCCAATTTTTAAACTGCGTAGCTAAAACCCGCAAATTCGTGTGATTGTCGTCAATTACCAGTGCATTGCGATTTCGAACTGAGTTAAGCATTTGCGTTAACTCTTTGTCTTGTTGATTGCGTGCCCGAGTAGCGCGAATAGTAAAGTGGAAGGTAGACCCTTGACCGGGCTTACTTTCAACCCAAATTTGTCCTCCCATTAAGGTGGTGAGCCTTTGAGAAATAGCTAGTCCTAAACCGGTTCCGCCGTATTTGCGCGTGGTCGAAGAATCGGCTTGACTAAAGGCTTTGAATAATTTCTTTTGCTGATCTACACTCATGCCAATTCCAGTGTCGCGCACCGAAAAATGAATGATAAGATCGTCGTTTTCCTCTTCTTCCAAAAGGGCTCTTACCTCAATTTCACCCCCGTCGGTAAACTTGATTGCATTGGAAATAAGGTTGATTAAGATTTGTCGTAAGCGGGTAATGTCGCCTTCAATATAATTGGGAATGCTAGCGCTGATGGAGTAAATCAGTTCTAGGTCTTTCTCGGTTATTCTATTGGCAAGCAATTCTATCGCTTCTTCAACACACTGTTCTAAAGAGAAAGGATAAACCTCCAAACTCATGTTTCCTGCTTCAATTTTACTGAAGTCAAGGATGTCGTTAATAATGGATAAAAGCGTATCTCCCGAAAGGCGAATAGTATTTACATAATCGAGTTGCTCTTTGTCTAGTTCGGTTTGCAACAACAAGGAAGTCATACCAATTACACCGTTCATGGGGGTGCGTATTTCATGACTCATGGTGGCTAAGAACTCACTTTTTGCCGTAGCCGCTACTTCTGCCGAATTCTTGGCTTCTATTAGTGCTTGTCGCGATTGGGTAGCTTCGATTTCAGCCCCAAGCCAACGTGACATGAGTCGTAGTAAGTCCAGGTCGTTTTCGGTAAAAGGATAAGGCGATTCATCCGGTCCATTAAAGTTAAGCGTGCCAAAAACTTCATTATTTACATAAATGGCTGTGCCGATATAGCTCTTAATGTTAAAGCTATCTGTATGATTAATGTGAGGAGGTGCATTTTTTAAAGTATTGAAGCAGATAGCTTCGCCTGTCTTAATGATTTGCTCAGACAGCGTTCCTTTGATCGGCAGATTTAGCAGCTGGAAGGGTAAAAGATCACCTTCCGAATACATGTCAATTGCCTCATAGCGACCTTCGTCTAAATGGGCTTTTGACAAAATGCCGTTCGGTAGTTTAAAACGCTGAGTGCCTAACTCGAGGAAGAGACGGACTTTTTCCTTAAAGCTAAGATTGTTGTTGGCCGATATCGAATACAATTTGCGAATGGCTTCTTCATTGCGACGTAAATTTCTTTCGGCATTGCGTTTTTCGGTAATGTCAATTAAGGTCCATACCACACCACGGGTAAAATTGTAACCGCCGAATTCGATAATACGCTTTTCGCCATTTTTACGGTATATAGGGAAAAGGAAGCCATTAATTTCTTTTTGGGACAGAAAGGCTTGATATTGCTCGTAGGTTTGATCTGAGTTTTTCCGGTAAATTTTCTCAAAGAACTTATCCGTTGAATCAAGCTCTTCTGGCTTATAGCCTAAAATTTTACTGGTGGCATTATTAATCCGTAACTTATCTTCCTGTACCAAGATTGCTCCCACGGGCAGATTGTCGATTACGCCTAATAATTCATTTTCACTTTCTTCCAAGCGCTTTCTGGCTTGTTCTAGCTCTTTCAGGCGGTGGGTTAACTCACTTTCGTTAGATGCTAAAGCTGTACGCTGCCTCTGCAATTCAGTGCTGTACTCTTGCTCGTCTTCTAATAATTGTTTTAGCTTTTTACTAGCATCCTTCTCAGCCTTAAGACTGCGCAGTTTTTCATCGTGCTCTTTACTATGCTGTTGGAAAATAGGTAGGAAAAAGAGAATGGATAGGGTAACCAGAGTTAAGGATAAAATTATAAATGCAATGGCGCTTACTTTCTTGGCACGCTCAGCCTTGTAGTTTTCATCCAATCGATAAAGAACAACAATTTGCTCAAGATAATTGAGCAGGTCATCGCTTTCCTTTAAGAGAAGTACAGCAAATTTTTTAGCCTCATCACTATTTATTTCTCCATTGCAATAGCGTGCAATTTTATTAGCATTGGCAATATAATTTTCACGCAGCTCTCGCTTGCGGGCATGAAGAGAGTCAACTTTGGGCCTGATATTATCGGAAATCAAGCTGTAAATTTCGGGTTCTAGTAAAGCTTGATGCTGCTGATTAAAGGTCTCAATGCTATTTTTTAGATCATTACAATGACCTTGTAATTCAGATACTTGGCTGTATTGGGTTATGTTTAGCGCTTCTTTACTAAGTCTTTGCGATAACATTCTCTGTCTACCGGCTAAATCAAGGCGTAAGGCATCTTTAGAACGAACAGCATAAGCCTGTTCTAAAAAAATGTAAAAGATAAAACTTAGGAATATTATCAGTAAAATATAACTAAGGTAAGCCCACTTTAAATTACGCATGCAAGAAAGAGTATTCGATACTAAGCTACAATATTTCTAGCTTGTTCTTTAACCTGAAAAAGGCGAGACCTAGCAAAGCCTCGCCTTTCGAGTTGTATTAAACGTGTAAAGCGCGATTATCGGTGGCTGCTAATGCCGCTTCTTTAATGGCTTCTGCGAAAGTTGGGTGGGCGTGACTCATACGAGCGATGTCCTCGGCTGAAGCCCGGTATTCCATGGCAACTACCCCTTCTGCAATTAAATCGGCTGCTCTGGGTCCTATCATGTGGAAGCCTAAAATCTCATCCGTATTTTTATCAGAAATGATTTTAACTAAACCGTCGGTATCACCGCTGGCGCGTGCACGACCTAATGCACGGAAGGGGAAAGATCCCACTTTGTAGCTAATGCCAGCTTCCTTAATTTGCTCTTCCGTTCTGCCTACACTGGCAACTTCTGGCCAAGTGTAAACTACACCCGGAATAAGATTATAGTCGATATGTGGTTTTTGTCCCGCCATGGTTTCTGCTACAAAAACGCCTTCTTCTTCAGCTTTATGAGCTAGCATGGCGCCCTTAATTACATCACCAATGGCGAAAATATGCTCTTTGCTGGTTTGCAGCTTTTCGTTTACTTCAACCTTGCCACGATTGTCGGTTTTAATGCCAACATTCTCTAAACCTAGGCCTGCGGTATAGGCGCTTCTGCCTACCGCAACTAAACAATAGTCGCCTACGAATTTTACTTCCTGGTCTTTTTTGTCGGTAGCGCTAACGCTTACTTTTTTACCATCGCTGCTAACGTCGGTAACTTTATGGCTGAAGTTAAACTTAATACCAAGTTTTTTCAATGACTTGGTAATTTCTTTACTCATCGCGCTATCATAACCAGGAATGGCTTTGTCAAGGTATTCAATTACGGTTACTTCAGATCCAAGACGTGCGTAAACACTTCCTAACTCTAAGCCAATCACACCAGCGCCAATCACAATCATTTGCTTAGGTACTTCCTTCAGGTTTAAAGCTTCGGTGCTGCTAATAATCCGTTCTTTGTCGAATTTGGCAAAAGGTAATTCGGTGGGTTTACTACCAGTGGCAATAATTACTTTATCAGCCGATATTTTGGTTTCTTCTTTATCTTGTTTTATGGCGATGGTATGATCATCTACAAAAGAGCCAAAGCCTTCGAAAACGGTGATCTTATTTTTCTTCATCAAAAAATCAATTCCGTCGGTAGTTTGACTAACCACAGCATTTTTGCGACTAATCATTTGCTCCAAATTAACTTTGGGCGTATCGATATCAATACCGTGGTCTGCAAAAGAATGCATGGCATTGTGAAAATGCTCGCTACTATCTAAGAGGGCTTTAGAAGGAATACATCCCACATTTAAGCAGGTTCCTCCCAAGGTGCTGTATTTTTCAATCAAGGCTGTTTTCATGCCGAGTTGAGCGCATCTAATTGCCGCCACGTATCCTCCGGGTCCTGATCCTATGATTGCTACGTCAAATTTATCCATTATTGAGATTGATGAGTTTTGTATAATGCAACAAAATTAAGCAAATGTAAAAGAGTATTGGATTAAAAAAGTATTTTCTAATGAAGTGATAACTCTGCTCTAACTAGCCTAAATTTCTAGTTGCTAGAGGCTAAATATTTAAGGGCTTAGTCTCAAGCGTAAGCAAGGTATTTCTAAATTCGCAGAATGGTAACTAAGGAGCAAGTACAAGAGCTTTCGCAGAGAGTAGAGTCTTTAAAAGATTATCTACAAATTGAGCAAAAGGAAATTCAAATCATTAACGAAGAAGAGAAAACTGCGGTAGCTGAATTTTGGGAGGACCAAAAAACTGCGCAACAGGTGATGAAAAAAATTCGCGGTTTGAAATTTTGGGTGGAATCATTTAATGATTTAAAGGAGTCGGTAGATGAGCTAAACCTTGGGCTAGAGTTTTTAGAATTGGGTGAGATTAGCGAAAAGGAAATGGACCAGATGCAATCGAAAGCCATTAAAACTTTGGAGTCTTTAGAATTTCGCAATATGCTATCTGGTGAAGAAGATCAGCTGAGTGCGGTTCTGCAAATTACAGCCGGCGCAGGTGGTACCGAAAGCTGCGACTGGGCCAGCATGCTAATGCGTATGTATCTCCGCTATGCCGAGCGCCAAGGCTATAAAGTGAGCGAGCTAAATTATCAAGAAGGCGACGTAGCGGGTGTTAAAACGGTTACCTTAGAAATTGAAGGCGATTACGCTTTTGGCTACCTGAAAGGCGAGAATGGCGTGCATCGCTTGGTGCGGATTTCACCCTTCGATAGCAATGCAAAACGACATACTTCTTTTGCCTCGGTTTATGTTTACCCTTTGGTAGATGATTCCATAGAAATTGATATTAGTCCCGCCGACATAGAATGGGATACCTTCCGTTCGGGTGGTGCTGGAGGACAAAACGTGAACAAAGTGGAAACGGGTGTGCGCTTACGTCACGCTCCCTCAGGTATTGTAATTGAAAATACGGAGAGCCGCTCGCAATTGCAAAACAAGGATAAGGCTTTGCAATTATTAAAGTCTCAATTGTATGAGATCGAAATTGAAGCCAAAAATCAGGCCCGCGCCGAAATTGAAGCCGGTAAGAAGAAAATCGAGTGGGGGAGTCAAATTCGTAACTATGTGCTTCATCCCTATAAATTAATTAAAGATGTGCGAACCGCGCATGAAACCTCTAATGTTGATCAGGTATTAGATGGCGATCTTGATGCTTTCATCAAATCGTATTTAATGAGTAAAGGTCAAAGCCAAGATTTGCAGGATAGTTGATAGGCGCCCTTAACTGCCTTATTTGGCCTTAGCGTAATCGGTAGTTTGAAATGTCGGCTTACTACCTTACATTCGAGCAATCGATTATATATTTTGAGCCTAAATAAGATTCTTCCTTTCCTCTTGGTCTGTCTAAGCTTTTCAGCGAAAGCTCAGCACATGGCTTTTGTCGAAAACCAAGGGCAATGGCAAGGCGATTTCGATTATTTATTGCGCAATGGCAGTGACTTCCTCTTCTTTAAATCGGATGAGGTAAGAGTACAATTGCTTGAGAAACATAGCTCGGGTGAGGAAATTCACCACCATCAGAATTCTGGGAAAGTGCTTCAGGGACACGTATACAGCATGCAATGGTTAGGTGTTAATCGAGAGGCCAAAGTTACCCGCACCATTCTCGAAGGGGCGCCCTATTTAAACTATCTCAAAGGGAAAAACCCCGCTCAGTGGAAGTCAGGCTTACGCCAATACCAGGAAATTGTTTACCATGATATTTATCCCAAAATTGACCTCCGCTACTATCTCAGTCCAGCAGGAGTTTATAAATACGATTTCATAGTTAGGCCAGGCGGAGATCCCAACTCTATTTCTTGGCAGTTTAAAGGAGTAGAGCGCTATGGCTTGGCTGGCGCAGACTTGGCTTTAATTACCAGTGTTAAGAATGTGGTTTATACCGCACCGCTTGCCTTTCAGGGAGGCGATAGGGTAGCAGCGGCTTTTAAACAGCAAGGCGATATTTTCACTTACGCTGTAGCAGAATACGATCCCGACCGAGTGTTGATTATAGATCCCACCTTGGTCTTTAGTACCTACAGCGCCAGTACGGACGATAACTTTGGTTTCTCCGCTACTTTTGGGGAAGATGGTTCGGGATACAATGCGGGAATTAATTACATCTATGGCAATATCGATCGCGGCTTTCCGACTACCCTGGGTGCTTTTCAAGATTCTTCCAATGGGGGAGTGGTAGATGGCGTGGTGGCTAAATATACCGCCGATGGTACGCAACAAATTTATGCTACCTTTTTGGGCGGTTCCCAAAACGATGTGCCCTTTAGCTTGCTGGAAGGACCCAATAAGTCCTTAATAATTTTAGGAGTTACGGGCTCCACTAACTTTCCTGTTACGGCCAACGCCTATGATACCTCATTTAGTGTGGGGGCCTCTAGCGCTCTCAGTATTGGCGGATCACTTAATTTCCCTTTATCCAGCGATATTTTCATTAGTATTTTAGATAGCACGGGTGGGAGTTTGCTCGGCTCTACTTTTTTAGGCGATACCGCTATGGATGGGGTCAACGATCGCCTCGAATTTAATTATGGCGATGCCGCCCGTGGGGATTTGAGTATTGATTCTTTGGGGAATATTTTAGGAGTATCTTATACCTTTTCGCCTAATATTCCGATCGGTTCAGCCTTCAGTAGCTCTTATCAAGGCCAGCAAGACGGGTTGGTTTTTTCTTTTAATAGTGATTTAAGCCAATTGAACTGGAACAAAATAATTGGCGGCAATAGTAATGATGCAGTTTTTTCGCTGCGCTTCAGTCCTAGCAACCGCCTTTTTATAACAGGCGCCACCGAGAGTACGAATTTAGCTTACCCCAGTGCGGGCGTTTATCAAGATACTGCCAATGGTAAAGTAGATGGCTTTCTGGCAGAGCTTAATCCCAGTAACGGCGAGGTGCTAAACTTTAGCTTTACTGGCACCAACGAGCACGATGTTTCTTATTTTTTAGACATCGATCAAAAGGGGAAGATTACCTTATTTGGACAAACCCGTGGCGCTTGGCCGCAAGTAGGAGACAGCTTATGGGGACAGCCTGGTAGTGCTCAATTTTTACAACAATTTAGCCCCGATTTACAATTAAATTTGTCCACTACATTTGGTGTAGGAACCACACTAGCGACTAATATTTCTCCCACGGCATTAATGGTGAGCGAATGCGGCGACGTGTTCCTTTCGGGCTGGGGTGCTGGTTATGGTTCGCGTCGAGGCGCGATGACCATTCCTAGAAATATGCCGGTAACTCCAGATGCCTGGCGCGATTCTACCGATTTCGGGGACTTTTACTTTCTTCGTTTAGATGCATCTTGGAAACGTTTGGAATATGCCACCTATTTCGGACAATTTGGAAATGGTCCCGATCACGTAGATGGTGGAAGTAGTCGCTTTCGCAAAGATGGGTCAATCTTTCAAGCGGTTTGTTCTTGCGGAACAGATAGTAGCGGTTTCCCTACTACGGTAAATGCTTTTGCACCCAAAAAGATGAACCGAAATTGTAATATGGCCATCTTTCGCTTTGATATGGAGGCAGATTCAATTGATGCTAATGTGGAGATTGCCGATGGCTATGCCGATACCGTTTGCTTCCCCAGTCAGGTGAAATTCGATAATTTAAGTTTTAATGCCGATTGGGTTTTAGTGCAAGGTCCTGATGGAGTTTTGGATACTCTTCGTCAGCAATCCTTTAATGTCGCAGACAGCGGATTAAATCGCTACACTTTTTACGCGCTCGACACCAATTGCTTTTTAATTGATAGTACTTTTATCGATATCTTTTCATTCGGTACCGAAGTGCAAGCCGACTTTACCATTGATTACGATAGTTGTGATCAGAGTGCGGTAGTCAATTTTCAAAATCAATCGCAGGGCGCCGCTCAATACCGCTGGTTTTTTGGCGATGGCGATAGCGCAAGTTCGGGCAGTCCTAGCCATGTTTACAGTCCAGGCGATTATGATATCCAAATGATTGCCATCGACCCCATCTGCGGAAGCACCGATACCATTAGTAAAAGTATTCGCATTGTTCAGTCTAGTTTGTTTTTAGAAATTTCCAGCGATTACCGTCCTTGCGACCTTAGTTACCCAGTAAGTTTGCGCTTGGCGCAGAAAGGTTTTCATCAGTTTGACTGGTACTTGAACGGTCAGCGCTTAAATGAAAGTTCCGATAGTTTGATCTTAAATTTAAGTAGCGGAGGTCTGTACGAAATTCGCCTGCAGGCTACTGATACGATTTGCAATACCATTTTAGAAAGGGAGGAAAGTGTTTTCATTTTTGATGAAGGCTTTAACTTAGAATTACCGAATGTTTTTAGTCCTAATGGCGATGGCTTAAACGATACCTACGGGGCCTTAGTCGATGAACTATCCCTCGATTTTGTGGAAACATCAGCCTTGGAGATTCATGACAGAAACGGAATTTTAGTCTTTTCTGGCGATGGCTTAGAAGAACGCTGGGACGGGAAATTGAATAATTTGGAAATGGCGAGTGGTGTTTACTTCTATCTCTTCAATTATCAAGATATTTGCGGAAATATTAAAGAATCCAAGGGCTTTTTGCACCTACAACGATAAAAAAATTATGCGCTATTTTCACAACCCTCGCTGCCAGAAAAGTAGAGAAGGTCTACAATTACTAGAAGAAAAAGGGCTACAGCCCGAAGTGGTTCTGTACATGACCGACCCTCTGAGTCCCATGGAATTAGAAGATGTTTTGGCTAAACTCGATATCGATGCAGAAGACTTAATACGCAGCAAGGAAGCAGTTTGGAAGGAAGAGTTTAAGGACAAAGAATTAAGCGAAGATGAACTCGTTCTCGCCATGATTGAGTACCCCCAGCTGATGGAACGCCCCATTTTAGTGAATGGCGATAAGGCCGCTATTGGCCGTCCCCCTGAAAACTTACTAGAAATCCTTTAGTCGAAAGGCTCATTGATACCGTAAATGCGATTGTTCCCTTCCATTAATTTGAGGGAAGCTTTTTTAATGCGTATTTTTTCACCTTTTGTCTCAAGCAGACCGCGCACTTCAATTTGTGAGTGATCACCCCAGTCTGAGGGCAGCACTTGCGCATGAAAAACGGTGAAGCTAGTATCGGATTGAAACTCGGCTAGGGGCCGATTAGACCAGTGCAATAGTTCATCATTAGCGAAGAAAGCAATGATAATTTGCGCTTGAGAATCCATTGCTGGCATCTCTATTTCGAATTGAGCCACTATAAAATCTTGCTTGCCTTTTAACTCACTCTTGGCCAGGCTTAACTCCATTTGGCCGCAGTATTCTTTTGCGCTTGTGCAGATGCCCATGCCAGCTAATTCAGTTTTTTTAATGGGACTTATCTTATTCTCTGAATTGCGTGAAAAGTGCTCTAGGGTAAAACCTAAATGATCTTTCTTGCGCATCTGGCGAAAGCCATAACTTTCTATTAAGCTTCCTAAAAATAAGGGGCTAGTATGATCACTTGCCAGCACGATTTCTTGGCTTGGGAAATCTTTCAGATATTTTATCAGGTTCAGCGGATTTTGATAGTGGTAGTTTTGGGCACTCTCATATCCGTCGAGTTGGGCGTAAAAGTCCCATTTTTCCTTGTTTAATTGTAAGATTAAGGCCGAATTATCCAGACCTCGATGGCTTACATATTCGCGGGGATATTTAAATGTGCTTTGATAAGTTAAAGGGTAATGTTCTCTACCTGCGTAAAGCGAATAAAGACCGGTAGACATTAGTAGAAGCAGAGAAACCCATTGCAAGCGCATCTGCCGAAGAGCGAAAAGTGAAAGCAATAAAAGAGGGGCTGCAAAAATGAGGGTGGAATATTGGATCACCGGATTTACGGCGCGTGAGTAAATGAAGCCAATTAAAAAAGTAGCGCTAAACCAAATGACTCCTTCCCAATGTTTAAGCTTTTTGATCTTCCAAGAAGGGAGGAGAAGGGCGATGAAAATAGCTGCGATAAAGAGGTAAGAGAAGTGGAATATATAAGCGCCGTATTCTAAAATAAAGGTATCACTCGGCTTGGCTAGCCAAGATCCAACGCCGCCCAAAGAAAGTTGGTGGAAGAAAATTCCAAGATGCGGTAGGTAGAGTAAAAAGGTTAGTAAGCCACAAAATATCCACTCCAACAGCGACCGACCGCGAGCGATAAAGAGGGCGTGTAAACCCATTATGGCCACCATTAAAAGTGCAAATTGATGGGTATAAGCCGCACCGGCCGCTGCCAACGCAAAGCCTATTAAGTATTTAAAATGAGCCTCTTTATAAAAGTAACGCATCCAAAACCAAGCACTTAATAAGCAGAAAAACAGGCCCACTTCGTAAGGACGAATAATTTGGCCATAATAAATAAAGTACTGACTAACCGCCATTATCGCCCCAGTGTAAATACCGGCCTCTACTTGATTAATTGTTTTTGCAATAGCGAAAACCAGTAAAATGGAAGCAAGAGCGAGCAGACTAAAGGGAAGTTTAAGTCCCCAAAGACTGTAATTTACGAGGGGTGCATAATAGTATAGAAAAGTTTGCACCCCAGCGGGATGTCCTTCAATGAGAACACCTTTTTCGATCAGTTCGCTGAAGTTAGAAAACTCAGTTCTATGCAATGCACTTAGTTCATCATGCGTAAACTGCAACTGTGGGTACTGCCAAAAAATAGTACAAGCCGCCACCACAAGGATAAAAGCCTGCGCGATCTTATTTTGAGGGAGACTAAGCTTCTTCATTTAAGAGATGAATTAAGAAGGCGTATTCCATGGCGGTTTCGCGCAGAGCCTCAAAACGACCGCTCGCACCACCATGCCCGGTTTTCATATTGGTATAGAGTAAAAGCGGATTGGTGTCTGTTTTTGTTTCTCGCAATTTTGCGCACCATTTAGCGGGTTCCCAGTATTGAACCTGCGAATCGTGTAAGCCGGTGGTAATGAGCAAGGCAGGATAGTTTTGCGCTTTCACATTATCGTAAGGCGAATAGGATTTCATGTATTGATAATACTCGTCATTATTGGGGTTACCCCATTCGTCGTACTCCCCCGTAGTCAAAGGAATACTTTCGTCGAGCATGGTGGTTACCACATCAACAAAAGGCACCGCCGCAATCATGGCGTGGAAAAGCTCGGGTTTGAGGTTTATTACCGCGCCAATAAGCAGTCCGCCGGCGCTTCCGCCTAAGCCGCTTAATAATTTTGGACTGGTGTATTTTTCTTTGATAAGGTGTTCTGCGCAAGCGATATAATCGTAGAAAGTATTACGCTTTTTAAGCATTTTACCCTCTTCATACCATTTGCGACCGAGGTACTGTCCGCCGCGCACATGGGCAATGACAAAGATGAATCCGCGGTCTAATAAGCTTAAACGAGTGGAAGAGAAATTGGGTTCGATGGTATGACCATATGAGCCATAGGCGTAAAGCAATGTTTTTTGAGGCTGTCCTTTTTTAAAGCAATCTTTGCGGTAAACTAGTGACATAGGAATCTTAGTGCCATCATGCCCCTCGGCCCAAATACGTTCCGACTGGTAGAGGTTTTCATCATAGCCGCCCACTACTTCCTGCTGTTTTAAGAGCTGCTTTTCTTGTGTCTGCATGTTTATTTCCATCACCGCATTAGGGCTTGTGAGGGAAGAGTAGGAGTAGCGTAGGTTTTCGCTATCAAAATCGGGGTTAATGCCACAGCCTGCGGTATAAGTTTCACTGCCAAAATCCATGTAGTAATCGAGGCTTCCGTCCCAACGTTTTACTCGAATTTTAGTGAGACCTTCTTTACGCTCTTCAATTACTAGGTAATTTCTAAATAGCTCAATACCTTCTAAAAATATGTCTTCGCGGTGGGGAATTACTTCTTCCCAGTTTTCGCAGAGGCTTTTGTAAATGGGGCAGCGCATCAGTTTAAAATTATCCGCCTGCTGGTAATTAGTGCGGATATACCAATGTTCGCCAAAATGAGCTACCATGTATTCTAGGTCCTGCTTACGAGGTTGAATAATGCTGAAATCGTTCTCGGGCTGATCCGATTTTATAAAGCGGAATTCATTCGATAAAGTGCTATAGCAACCGATTAAAATGAAGTCTTCACTTTTCGATTTGTAAACGCTACAAACAAAAGTGGGGTCTTCTTCATGAAAAATTTCGACGTCTTCAAAGGGGCCGTCACTCTTACTGATGAAGTGATGACGAAAAACTTTATTGGGTCGCAGTGTTTCATCTTTGGTCGTGTAAAAAATAAAAGAGCTATCCGCAGACCAAGTGCAAGAGCCGGTGGTTTCTTTAATTTCTCGTTTTAAAACCTCACCTGTGGCTAGGTTTTTAAAATGTATGGTGTAAATCCTGCGGCTCAAGGTATCCACTCCATAAGCCAACCATTGGTTGTCGGGGCTAATGCTTAAGCCGCCAATTTGATAAAAACTGTGCTTGGCGGCTTCGATATTGGCATCAATAAGAATTTCCTCTTCGCCTTTTAGGCTACCTTTTTTACGACAGTAAAGTGGGTGTTCTTGCCCTTTGTTGTAACGGATATAATACCAATAACCATGTTTTTGGTAAGGAACAGATTGATCGTCTTCTTTTATGCGGCCTTTAATTTCTTGAAATAAGGTTTCTTGTAAATCTTCTGTAACCTGCATGAACGCTTTATGATAGGCGTTTTCTTCTTCTAGGTAGGCAATGGTTTCTGCCTTTTCTTTATCTCTTAACCAATAGTAATGGTCCTCTCGTTCATCGCCATGTGCAAGAAGTGGATGAGGTATTTTTGCCGCTTGAGGAGCTCTGCTTTTTAGTGAAGACATCTTTGTATTTAAATTTAGGCAAAACTACAGAGAAGGAAATACTTAAGGCGCATATTTACTTATATTGCGCTGAAAGATTAAAACAACCGATTATGACTTATACAAAAGGAATGCTGCGCGATGATGCATTAGCTGGTAAGGTGATTGTGATTACTGGTGGAGGTACGGGTTTGGGTCGTGCCATGGGAGAGTATTTTTTAGAGTTGGGAGCCAAGTTGGCGATTTGCGGCAGACGAGAAGAGGTTCTAGCGAAAGCGTCCGAAGAAATGGTGGCAGCCAAAGGTGGCGAGGTGTTTTACAAGACTTGCGATGTTCGTAAATACGATGAGGTGGAAGCTTTCCGCGATGCTGTTCTAGAAAAATACTCGCGGGTAGATGTATTATTAAATAATGCGGCGGGCAATTTTATTAGCCCCACCGAACGTTTGTCTCCAGGAGCTTTTGACGCGGTAATTGATATTGTTTTGAAGGGGACTAAAAACTGTACCCTTGCTTTTGCAAAGGATTGGATTAGCAAAGAACAGAGAGATAAAGTGGTATTAAGCATCACTACCACCTATGCCAATACAGGCTCTGCTTTTGTGGTGCCATCAGCTATGGCAAAAGCGGGCGTTTCCGCTATGACTAGATCTTTAGCCGTGGAGTGGGCGCGTTATGGAATTCGCTTTAATGCGATTGCCCCAGGGCCATTTCCAACCGAAGGTGCTTGGAGTCGTTTGATGCCGGGTGATATACCTGATATGCTAAAGGTGGAAAATCAAATTCCTTTAAAAAGAGCAGGAGATCTGCAAGAGCTTGCTAATCTAGCTGCTTATTTGGTGAGTGATTTCGCTCCCTATATGAACGGTGAGATTGTAACTATTGACGGCGGAGAGTGGTTACTAGGGGCTGGCGAGTTAAACTTTTTACAAGCTGTTCCCGATGAAATGTGGGACTGGATTGGTGAAGCTACTCGAAAAGGAAAATAGAATGAAAAGTCTACTAAACATAGGACCTATGATGCTTTTGCTCGTAGGTCTTTTTTCTTGCCAAAAATATGATGCCCAAGAAAACTTCGATTGGCAAGGTCATCGCGGTGCGAGAGGGGAAGCCCCAGAAAACACTATTCCAGCCATGCTGCGAGCTATGCAGGAAGGGGTAAATACTTTAGAGATGGATGTGGTTGTAACTAAGGATTCGGTCCTCATACTGTCGCATGAACCCTATTTTAATGACGCCATTTGTCTTTTCAGTGATGAGGATAGTTTAGAAAACAACCTTTTTCATTTAAATTGGGAACAGATTAAGGAAATTGATTGCGGCTCTAAACGCAACCCAAATTTTCCCGGCCAAGAAAATGAGTCGGTAGGAAAGCCACGTTTAATCGATGTCCTCAGCGCGGTAGAGGAAGGGGCTTTAAACTTGAATAGAAACAGTCCGAAATTTAATATTGAGATTAAGTCTCGACCAGAATGGGAAGGAGAGTTTCATCCTGATCATAAGGTATACGCTCAGTTACTGCTAGATTTTATTAAAGAATTAGGATTAGCTGAAAGGGTGAGTATCCAAAGTTTTGATCCGCGTGTCTTGCAGTACATTCACGCAAAGGATCCAGAAATAAGGTTGGTTTACCTTACGGAAGATGCCGATAAAATCCCTAGTGAACAGATTAATGAATTGGGCTTTTACCCAGATGTGTACAGTTGCTATTACCCTCTATTAAAAGAGCATCATCTAAGGCAATTGCAAAGCCAAGGAATAGAAGTGATTCCCTGGACGGTAAATGAAATTGAAGAAGCCAAACGACTTATTGATATGGGGGTAAATGGAATTATCACTGACTACCCAGCCAAGCTTATCGGCGCTTTAGGCTCTTTAGATAAGACTCAAACTGATTAGCCCTATCGATGTCGCCCATGCTTTTGCAAACTTTAATGGTAAGCTGATAAACATCTTTAGCTTTTTCTCGATCGAAATGATTGGCAATCCAAAGTAAAAGTAGTGATTCGGCCGCTTTAAGAACAGTGGCATCTTTGTTTTCAGAGAGCAAGCGTGCTTGTATGATAAGCGCTTTTTCTTGTTCCTCTTTAGGTGCGAGCTTGTAGTTTTTGTAAAAGTCAATGTGTGCTTCGTCGCTCCAGGCGCTGCGGTTATACCAGTTTATGCTCATTTCTTCACGCGCGCTAGGCCTTCCATGGCTGGTTGATACATCGGTAACTGTTCGAGAGCTTTACGGTAATCTTTTTCGGCATTTATAACATCCCCCAACATTTCAAAGCTATAAGCTCTACCGTAGAAAGCTTTGTAGTTGTTTCTAGGTTGGGCCTTTATGGCCTGTGAAAAATAGTTTCGAGCGTCACCGTATTCTTTTAAGTCGATAAATATTACTCCTAAATTGTAATAGCTATCACTCATTTTTGGATCTATTTGCGTGGACTTAGTATAAGCTTCTATAGCTTTGTTAGTTTCGTTTTGTGACTGATAGTAAACGCCCAATTTGTAGTGTATGTCGGGTCGGTTTGGATCGATGTCTAAAATGCGCTGATAGTAATAAGGGGCTAAAGTGTCGCCCATAGCAGCTAGGCTTACCCCCATCATATCAAGGGCCTCAAAATAATCTTGTTTTAACTCAGTCGCTTTTTGAAAGTAGTTGAGCGCAAGAGCGGTGTCTTGTTTAAAGTTGCGGATGACGATGCCCTTATAAAAATAGGCAGGAGCATTATACTCATCAATCTTTAAGACTTCGTCTAGATAGCGTAAAGCCTTTTCGTGCTCGTTAATACTGGCATACATTTGCCCCAGTTTTAAGCGGCAGTCAATGGCGGTGGGGTCCACCTTTGCACAAAGTTCCCACGAATTTTTAGCCGCTCTGCTTTGGTTCTTTAGCATTTGAATGTCGCCAAGTAAAACTAGCATCTCTGGGTTTAGCGAGTCAATTTCTTTTAGTCTTTGTAAATCAAAGATGGCTTGGCGCTGATCTCCCTGATTGTAATTTATTCTTGCCCGCATTAATAAAGCCCGCACATTATTAGGTTCTGCCTTTAAAATAATATTGAGAGAATCTTCTGGGTTTACTTTGTTGATGCTCTTTACCTGGCTACTATCGCTAGTTTTAGACAATTTACTCTCATCAGTGGAATCAGTGCCGGGATTGTTACAGGCTAGAGTAAATAATGCAAGAACAAGAAGGGTTAGCGCTTTTTTCATAAATGCAATTAGGGTCAAAGATAGGGGTATAAAAAAACCAGAGTGAGGAATCACTCTGGTTTTACAAAATCTTAACTATTTATTGCCGCAACAATTTTAGCTTCTATTTCGTCGGATAGTTCGGGGTTGTCTTCCAGTAATTGTCTTACAGCGTCGCGACCTTGTCCTAGTTTGGTGTCGCCATAGCTAAACCAGCTACCCGCTTTTTTAACAATTTCTTTCTCTACACCAAGGTCAATGATTTCTCCAACTTTAGAAATACCACGGCCGTAAACAATGTCAAATTCAGCTTGACGGAAAGGAGGAGCTACTTTGTTTTTAACTACTTTAACACGTGCTCTGTTTCCTGTTACACCATCTGCATCTTTGATCTGAGAAATTCTTCTAATGTCTAAACGCACAGAGGAGTAAAACTTAAGGGCATTACCACCGGTAGTTGTTTCGGGATTGCCGAACACTACGCCAATTTTTTCACGTAATTGGTTAATGAAGATACAGCAGCAATTAGTTTTACTAATAGTTCCGGTTAATTTACGCAATGCTTGCGACATTAAACGAGCTTGCAGTCCCATTTTGCTATCACCCATTTCTCCTTCAATTTCACTTTTGGGAGTAAGAGCGGCTACAGAATCCACAATAATTAGGTCGATTGCGCCAGAGCGAATTAGGTTGTCAGTTATTTCTAAAGCTTGCTCACCATTATCGGGTTGCGAAATGATTAATTCTTCGGTATTAATACCCAAGTTTTCGGCATAGGTTCTATCGAAAGCATGTTCTGCATCGATAAAGGCGGCGATGCCTCCTTGTTTTTGAACTTCTGCGATAGCGTGCAGGGTTAGGGTCGTTTTACCAGAGCTCTCTGGTCCGTATATTTCTACTACTCGTCCTTTTGGATAACCACCCACGCCTAGAGCGATGTCAAGGCCTAATGAGCCGGAAGAGATGGTTGCGATTTTTTCAACGGGAGAATCCCCCATACGCATTACGGCACCTTTTCCGTAGGTTTTATCAAGTTTGTCGAGGGTAAGTTGTAAGGCTTTTAGTTTAGCATCTTTCGGGTCGCTCATGTGTCGGATCTTAAATTTTGGAGGACAAATATAGCCAACCCACCTCGGCTTTGATTCAAAAAAAAAGACTTACTTGTTTAAAAGTAAGTCTTAATCGTTTATTACGGTTTAGAAACTAAATTAGTCTCTCAACTCTACAGTCTTTCCGCTTTTAGCCTCTAGCATTTCGCGAAGTCTTTCAATCTCTGCAGTTGAGCGATTGCTAATTTCCTCCTGGAATGAAGTGGTAATGTCCTCTAACTCTTCACCACTGAAGTGAGAAAAGAAATGAACTGAAAATGCAGTTTTAAGGCCACGATCTCCTCTTACAGAAATTTGTTCCTTTAAATACTGCGCTACTTGTTTAGGCGTGTACGCCGATTTAGGTACTCTAGACATGTTTAAGTGAAATTAAATTAAATATTTAAATGGCCCTCTCCATTTAAATACAGGAGCAAATTTATATAAATTCGATAATAATTCTAAATAAAATATGTAAAGTATTTTATTAATTAAACCAAGCTTTGTAAAAAAACCTTAAAATTATGCTAATAAAAACCTACGGCAGCGCGGTCTATGGTGTTGATGCTTCGACGATTACAGTAGAAATAAATATTGATCAAGGTATAAACTTTTATTTGGTAGGATTACCGGATTCAGCTATAAAAGAAAGTCAACATAGGATAGTAGCCGCTTTGAAAAACAATGACTTTCGCTGGCCAGGGTTCAGAATAACTGTAAATCTGGCTCCCGCTGATATAAGAAAAGAGGGATCGGCTTACGATTTACCAATTGCAATTGGAATTCTTGCTGCATCTGATCAAGTGTTTTTTCCTGATTTAGATTCTTTTATTATTGTAGGTGAGTTATCATTAGATGGTGGTTTAATGGCTGTAAATGGTGTTTTAGCGATAGCCTTACAAGCCAAAGTTGATGGCTATTCGGCTTTGATTCTTCCAGCGGTTAATGCACGGGAAGCAGCGATAGTAGAGGGCATAGACGTTTATGCCGCGAAGGATTTAAAGGATACTGTTGAGATACTAAAGAATAAAGAAGCCTTTTCACCTATTAAAGTGGATTCAAGTAAAGAGTTTGAGGTACATTTAGAAAACCCTTCTATCGATTTTTCTGAGGTAAAAGGACAAGAGAATATTAAAAGAGCTTTAGAGATTGCCGCCGCCGGTGGACATAATGTTCTATTAATTGGTCCCCCCGGAGCTGGTAAAACTATGTTGGCGAAAAGAATGCCTACTATATTACCTCCTTTAAGTTTAAGTGAGGCTTTAGAAACAACCAAGGTTCATTCTGTAGCGGGTAAGCTTGGTAAGAATGGCAGCATTATCGCTCAAAGACCCTTTCGCTCGCCCCATCATTCTATTAGCGATGTCGCCCTTGTTGGCGGCGGAAGTTTTCCGCAACCGGGCGAAATATCACTAGCGAATAATGGTATTTTATTTCTGGATGAATTACCTGAATTTAAAAGAACCGTTTTAGAAGTGATGCGGCAACCAATGGAAGATCGCAAGGTAACCGTAAGTCGTGCTCGCCTGTCGGTCGATTTTCCTGCTTCCTTCATGCTGGTTGCTTCTATGAATCCTTGTCCTTGTGGTTATTATAATCATCCTACCAAAGAATGTGTTTGTGGACCAGGTATGGTACAGAAATATTTAAATAAAATTTCGGGACCTTTATTAGATCGTATCGACCTACATGTAGAGGTGACGCCCGTGGGGATTGAAGAAATATCCTCTAAGCAATTAGCCGAGAAAAGTGTGATAATTAGAGAAAGGGTGATTAAAGCACGGAATATTCAAAATGAACGCTTTGCTAAGTTGGAAAGTATCCATGCCAATGCCCAGATGGAGTCTAAACAATTAAGGCAAGTATGTGAATTATCTAAAGAAGGAATGGATTTACTGCGGGCCGCCATTGAAAAATTAAATTTAAGTGGAAGGGCTTATGATCGAATTTTGAAAGTGGCTCGTACCATCGCAGATCTTGATAATAGTGAGGATATAGAACCTAATCATCTAGCGGAAGCGGTGCAATATAGAAGCCTAGATAGGGAGAGCTGGGTGAATTAATTTAATTTTTTTTTGAGTTCTTGTAATTTTCGTGTCCTTTATCCTACCAATAGGGTAAATTTAAATCATGAAAAAAGTACTTACACTTATCGTCCTCTTGTTTACTGCTTTGTTCGCATCTGCGCAAAGCGAAAATAGAAAATCTTTATTGTGGGAGATTTCTGGTCCGGAAGGAAAAGTTTCCTATCTATTTGGGACTTACCACTTACTGGGGTCTGATTTTATAAATGAGAATCCAACCCTAAACAAAGTTTATAGTAGTGCGAATAACATTGTGGTAGAAACGGTTATTGACTCGGCTCTGCTTCCGCAGATGGTGCAATACTCGATGATGCAACAATCGATAAAGGGCATGCTAGATTCTGCGGATTATCTTTTGTTAAAGGAAAAGGTTGAGCCTTTGGTAGGTGCACCTATGGCACTTCTTGATAATATGAAACCTATGGCTTTAGCCACCATGCTAACTTTACAAATGGCAAATGTTGAAACTCCAGACACTTTTTTATTTAAAGGAATGCCCATTGATCAATTTTTTGCCACTGACGCCAAAAAGAAGAATAAAAACATTCATCCATTGGAAACTATGTTAGAGCAAATGGAGCTTTTATTTAATAGTGAAACAATTGAAGATCAATTGGAAGCACTGATGTATATGGTTAAGGAGCCAGAGGAAATGCAGGAAATGACGCAGAATACTATTCAAGCCTATATCCAACAGGATTTGGATGCTATGGTAGATATCTCAAATGATTACGAAGAAGATATGGGTGACATGACCAAATTATTAGATGAGAGAAATGAAAATTGGATTCCAAAATTAAAGCCTCTACTGGCCGAGGGCTCTACCTTTATTGCGGTTGGTGCTCTGCATTTACCGGGAGAATTAGGTTTACTAAAATTATTGCGAGATGAAGGCTATACTTTAAAAGCCTTGCAACTTAAATAGACTTTCTTGTGAAAGAAGATTTGGAGAAAAAATTTGTCGCTTTACTGGAAGAAAACGCCGGTATCATTTATAAAGTGACGCGTATTTACGCCCACAATAGTGATGATGCTGAAGATCTGCGACAGGAAGTGATCTATCAAGCCTGGCGCTCTTATCCTCGTTTTAAGGGAGAGAGTAAGTTTTCTACATGGCTCTATAAAATTGCTCTGAACACAGCCTTAACACATAAGGCTAAAGAAGAAAAACGTAGATCAGTTCCAGAACAAACAGCGATTCGCAATAGCGACACTTTAAGCGATTCAAAGGAGTTACTTATTAAATATATACGTCAGTTTAATGATGCAGAGAAACTAATAATAATGCTTCACCTAGATGGATATAGTAACGACGACATAGCGCTTATCGCGGGAATTAGTAAAAACCATGTGGCTGTTAAGCTGCATCGCATTAAAGAAAAATTAGCATTAAACCTTAAAGAGAAAATTAATGGAAATTAAGAGCTCTTGGCAAGAAATGGACAAGGAAGAGAATCTTTTGCTCAAGGGAGATATTAAAAAGGGAATGCATCTTAAAAAA